>WNFD01029734.1_pt1 | contig 21402 bp, 23 predicted proteins | sample 5400491 | NCBI WGS metagenome assembly WNFD01 (sample SAMN13153343, study PRJNA577476) | soil metagenome | isolation source: 120 cm saprolite under Douglas fir tree site 2 hole 2 replicate 2 | place: USA:California | collected 2015-04-18
GACTATCATCACTTTTCTACGGCAACGGTCAACCTCAGTAGATTTGAACCTAAGAATACTTCCCAGCCGAATACAGCTGAAACTCGTTTTCTCTCCGTCGTTTCAGTCCACTCAACGGACGACCCCCTGCGAAATCCCATGCCGTCCAATAAGACTCCAGGATCGGCATCCCAGCGTTGATGTGGCGACGGAGGCCGCTCCTAGCTAAAGCATGCGCACCAAGATTGAACGTGAAATCGACCAATGCATCAAACTGATGTTGCGACTGTGGCTGATGAACAAGCACTCTAACTGCTGTCTGTGCCTCTTCGCTATCTTGGGCGAGAAGAGTTCGCGCCTCGTCTAACGTGATCATATCATAAGACTCGCCTGGAAGAATCAGATGGCCGTAGCCAATTGTTGGATTGCCAGCTTGGTCAAGGTACCTCTCTAAGCGCAATCCTTCATGTCGGGCGATGAAGTCGATACCCGCTGAGCTGATCAGCATGCTTTTATTTTCCATTGCGGAGCTCGACTTCCTTACTATGCCCCCGGGCCAGGCAGGCGATGAAGAACGCGGTCAAGTCTGCGATCGAGGGCTTCTGTGCAACTGACAACTTAGCGAGGACCAACCACATCGCAAGATTGGTGAGAGACAGAGCTCGACTCTCTGGATCGTACACGTTGAAGAAAAGCAGGACTCGTTCCCACCATCTAACGATCATAGGAACCAGAGCGGAGACTTCTGTTCATCGAGCTTGATTGGCAACGGGATCTTCTGGGAATCCACCACGTCATCAATCGCGCGGTACACCTTCGCTTCGTCAACATCTAGGAACCATGTCTTGGAACTCTTCGCTTCGAACGCCTCTAGTGTCATCCCCATCCGCTTTGCACACATCTTGGCCATACTGCTATCAAGCCGTGTGAGCCAATTGAGGAACATCAGTAACACGTCGCTATTACCACTGACTCCGCCAACCGATGCATGATGAAACATCAGGACAGTTCGCTCAGTCATCAATCGAGTCTTACAGCCGGGACTCTCAAGGATCAACGCTGCCATGCTCATCGCCTTGAAATCCGCGACACAAGTCACTGGGATTTGAACCTGATCAAGCCGAGAGATCAACTTCTGCCCCGCCTCTACATCCCCTCCGTAGGAGTTTAAGCGAAGCCAGATCTCTTGAGTAGTGCCAACTTTTTCAATCTCGTCTAGCTTCGAGACGATCGCATTGACTGCAGATGGCGTGACGTCTTCCAACTCGATCGATAACTTAATCGGAAAGTCGGGCTTAGGGGCGTCTTCGGCGCGACACGGCGCGCTGACTAGGAAGAGACACAGAAGGGCTTTGAACATTGTGAACTCGAGTGTCGGCGATGTGGTCCATTACTTTCTGGTGTAGAGTTGCCATCGCGATATTCAACTCAACCAAGCTCTTTCCAACTGTCTTCAAGAACCAACCGATTCCACCAAGGCCTGCTAACAATCCCACTTCAAGTAGGATATGCACTACTTCCGTATCAATCATGGAATGACTAAACTAGTACCGGCTGATTTCAACACCTTTAGTTCAGTCTCGAGGTCTTGTTTTCGATACTCAAGGATCGACAACTCCAATTCTTTATCTTCAATGACCGACCGCTTCCAAGCTGCGAGCCACTCTTTACATGGCTCACATCTGCAATTAGGTTTCTCGTGGGGTTTGCGTGTCAGCACGGCTAACTCGGATATTGACCATCGAAGCCAATGATCTTCAAAAGGACGTCTGTTCCCCCCGACACAGTCACACTTTGAGGAGCGTAGATGAGTCGATTCCCTCCTCTGACCGGGATGCGTAACGCGGGGAACATCCGAGTTTGCTGAACCGTAGCTGATACGCCATTAGTCGCTGGCCACGCTAGACTCAAGTCTAATTCCGGAACGCGTGTCCAAGCTGGAGTCGGCAAGGATTGATCGAGGATCCAGCACCACAACGCTCCGCCGCCCGACAATGTCTGATTTGGATTGGCTTGAATGGTAACTGCAACGGCTTTACTTTGTCCAAGATCGATTCCATCGCCAACGACTGGACTACCCACGCCTTGATCACCGGGAAGTTTTGCAGTGCTGGGGGATGTTGGGACATTTGTAGGATTTGCTCGAGTCAACGCGGAGCGCTCGAGGTAGTATGGAGGACCAACACCAGCAGGATAAGTACCCATGGTTAGAAACCTCGATGTTTCTGCATCAACGCGCGGCCAAGATTCATGTCGGCTTCCATGTCGGCTTTCTCTGGGTCCATGTCTTGGAATCCGGGTTGCATATGCCGGCCGATGTTTCCGCCGTGTGCGTACCGATGACCACAGTTAGGACACGTGACTTCTCCACCTTCCATCATACTTTCGTCAACAGGGCCGCCATACTCTTCCTCAGGATGCCGATCCAACGCTTCGTCTCCATCAGCGGTGCCTCCGTAAGCCATGTTTCCGCCCTTCCTGGCCAAGACTCGTTTCAGCAACTCGACCGCATGTGGATCGACTTCGCCACCTTCAGCGGCATTCATGTCTACCGGTCCCGCGAAGCCCTTCGGATTCTTGGAAGACGGCCCTGCGCCGTAAGAGTTGTCGGGGTGTCGATGAATCATTTCCGACTTGCCAATGTGCGCAACACCAGAACCGCGTCTTCCGAACTCTGGAGTAGAACCTCTGTGTTCAGGGAAAGGATCTTTTCCCACCCTACCTCCGTGAGCTGCTTGCATGTTGACAGGGCCTCCGTATTGTTCGGCGGGATACCGGTCCTGGAATTCATCTGGACGCATCTTGTAGACAGGTCCGCCTTGAGAACCGTACATGTACACGGGTCCGCCGTACTGCTGACTAGGACGAGTTCCGGTGCGAACAGACGACCCAACCATTCCACCTCCAGACTTATACTCTGGCAGTTTCTTGATACTCGGCGTAGCTTTCGCGAAACGCTCGGCCGTCCCCGGCTTGATGTCGCCACGCGCTTGCGCTGCGAACATGAAACGTTGCTGGGCCTTGGATTTGAAAGGCATGGATATCTCTCTAATTTAGACGGTTAAGTTCGCTAGGCGAACCGGTTTACTTACGGTCTGGGGATAGTGAGGCTTGCTGGGGGGTCATCGAGTGTTGGGAGAATTTGACAGCCTTTGCTTTTCCCCCGCCTTTAGGTGTTCCGACCATAGGCATTGGAGGAGACTTCGCTGCTAACAAGCTAGCTTGAATAGCTTGGATTCCGGGCAGGCTCAAGGACCAGTCCGCTGGTTGTCCCAGGATGTCCGAGATCTTCATCCGACTCTGATAAGGAATCGGCTGCCGGGTATTCGTGATCTTGTCCAATAATGTTGTGCGTGCTTGCTGGAGGTATTGAGGATAGACCGTCTGAAGAGTCTCAAGACCCTCAGGACTGGGATTCTTGATCACACTTAGCGGATCGTTAACGGCATCGTGATACCTGTTGAACTTAAGCATTGCGGCGTGTGTCGGCAGGATCTCGTGCCCCAATGGACCATCTTTGACTGATGGCGGTATCTTAGAGGATAGAAAAGAGACCGCCCCGGAGGTCGAAATCTGTAGATTCTGGGCGATCATTGGAGCATGCTCACTGAAATGCTCTGTGGCTCTAGAGACGCGACTCATCAACTCTTCTGGATCATTGGCCAGCATCCGAAGTTGCGGCGTCTCTTTATCAAACTTGTCAGCAATCTCGGCCGCCGTCTTTCCGACCCGACGCTCTACCGCTTCGCCAACGGGTTTCATCAATCCCGACACACTACGCCCAAGAGATTTCTCTGCTGCAGTATTTGCTCTCTCAAACCATCCGAGCACTTCAGCCGCACGCGTCGGATTGAGATACCGTTTAGCAGCCCCGACGGGCCCCGCCAGAGCTCCGACTACGTGGCCTACACCAGGAATCATGGATCCTAAGGCGGCTGATCCTAAGACAGACTGCATCGCCCCGCTAACTACCCCCCCCTCACCTCCGCTACCCATCCGCTCAACTGCTTGAACCAAGGCGGCTTGCTTCCGGGCGTCTTCGATGAGATCGGCGGTCTTGCTGGCAACTTGTTTGACTGCTTCAGGATTGTACTCTCCAGTTGGAACGTATTTATGCGCTTGCTCGATCTGAGAATGTAGGTCTTGACTGCTTCTATGCCAGGAATCAAAGAGATCGGTATCTATCGGCCGACCTTCCGAGACCGTGTCTTTTAGGAACGAATCGATCTTCTTCGGATCGACCTTGTTCTTCGTTCCGAATTGGTCTAACAACTCTTCAACCTTGTCAGCGTGAGACTCGGCTTTAGCCAACACGGCATTGTGCAAATCCTCGGCCACAGTCGGCTGAATATGCTTCTCATAGACATCTAAAGCTGAATTATCCGCAGTAATCCGATCATCCAGGCCTCTTGCCAGTTTCTTGGAGAATTCGGTTCGAACCTTGGGGTCCGACAGCGTTTGCCCTTTAGAGTAGATAACATCTTGGATTGTTTGAGGTTCTTCCCCGAAACGCAGACCGGCCAGCTTGGCGTATACTCCCGGCTCTTTCTCGGTACCAAAGAGGACGCCTTTTGCCTTGGAAATCGCTGCTGGCATAGCTTCTGTGGCCGCCCCAAGAGCTCCGCCGAGAGTTCCTCCCAGGACCACCCCTAACCCTATGGTATGGAGGGCATTCTCAGCGCTCAGCTGAGGATTTAAGGCACGTTCATGCACCACCTGGCCTGTTGCCCACAACCCCCCCTCGATCGCGCTTCCTGAGCCTAATTCGGCCGCTCTAGCGGCAGCCCTGCCGAGGAGTCCGGTGGCTTGGGGAAGAGCTTCCCCAACTGCTTCAGCAACACCACGGCCGGCACGAGAGATCAATCCGGGCGCTGTTACTTCGCCTACACCCGGGATTAAGGCAGGAACGACGAAACCGGCGGCTGTCCCCAAACCATGGGCAATTGGATTAACTCGTTCTCTGGTCTCGATGTCTTCAGGATTAACTCCGAAGGCTTTCTCAAGGTGTGTGCTGAGTCCAAATGTCGCAGTTGCGCCTGCGGCTTCTAAGCCGGTGACTAACTGCTGACCTGGAGTCGAGAATTCTTGGTCTCGTTCATAGTCCGCTACCTGGCGTTCGTTGGCTGCTCCATACCCAAGAGCTGCATATTGGGCCGCGTGTTCTGTTGGGACAGGGACGACCCACTAGGCTACGACTCCGATTCTACGGGTTGTTGCGAGGGAGAGGGCGTTGAACCATAGCCTAATGCTCGTTTCTGTTTATTCTGCCTTTCAAGATCCATGAAGAACGCAGTTGCCTTGTTCTTCTTTTCTTGGATCGGCGAACTCAGATCTAAACCAGCATTGTGTAGCACTTCCCACATCGGATTCCGCTTCGATGGATCCTGTCCCTGCATCTTGAGATAGCGAGCAGCAACATTCCCCGCGTGTGCTTCCCGTTCTGCTTTTGAAGCGGTGAATGGAATCTTGGCCAAAAGGGGATGGATGTCTGCAGCAGCGGCAGCACCTAACGCTTCATGTGCACCGACTTCTTCCGCGTTCGGACCAAACCTCTTTTGCATCTCGGATGAAAGATAAGACATCAAGTATGGATCCACAGGCTTACCGGAGAGCAGTTGGGCAGTAGCAACACGTTGAAACTCTTGATTCTGAATCCCGAATCGAGTACTCTGGATTTGAAGGCTTTTGAGAGTAGAGTCCAATCCCTCTGCACGCATCTTCTGTTTGATTTGGACAGAGTCTGCACGTAAGGCCGCGATCGTTGTCTGAGCCGCGGCTTGGGCTTTTTCTCCCAAGAAATCAGAAGCAGCGGCTTCCATTTGTCCTGCCAACCGATCCTTCATTCGTGCTTCTGCCACCCCACGCGCTTGACGCATGTCATAACCTTGGCGCATCAACGTGTTGATCATTGATTCTTGGTTCTGTTTATTCTTGACTTGAGCGTCGATGTTTCGATCGATCTGTTTCTGAATAACCCCTAAAGCTTGATTAGGTCCTCCGGTGTAAGCAGCACCGATCCCACCCAGCACAATCCCGATCAACGCTGATGCTTTCGAGCCGAAGTCCGATTGCTCCCACAGTTGATTAGGATTGATCTTACCCTCTTTGAAGTCCCGAATCGATTGAGCCAATTCGGTTTGATGTGCTGCTTCCTTTGCATCTTCAGACTTGTTAAATGCATCCTGGGCCTCAAGTGATTGATGCTGGAGGACAGCTTGTGCAGCGCCTTGTTTGGTCGCTAGGGCAGCTTGAGCTAGAGCTGCAGCTTCTTGGCCTTTCTCGGCTTTCTCATACTCTTTAGCAGCCCCGCCTTCTCCGCCACTTGGTCCTCCTGCTTTCACAGCGGGGTGGACTGGGGGTTGTGGTGCTACTTGCGTTGGGGCTTCAAAACTACCAGTTGCTCCTGTAGTCGCGGGGACTTGGGCTGCCTCCTGTCTCTCCGCCTCAATATCTTCTGGCGTCTGTAGCGCACGCTTTGCTAAGCTGGCCACTCCACTGATTCCACCCGGCACGTCCATTTCTTCGGAGGTTGACGCGACGTCTTCACTAGCAACTCCACCTTTTGCCATCTTACGAATATGAGCATGGAGTTCGCCCGGAATAGCATGCTTAGCTATCTTGAATGGTCCTTTACCATCATCTACTTCGTAATGGTCTGGATGTTCTTTGACTTTGTAGTTTAGCTTCGCTTCCGCCATCCTAGACTCCCAGTGCCGCGAGTTCTAATTTGATTCGTTTCAGCTTTGCCAGGACAGGACCATAGTTTGGTTCTTTAGTCACCTTACCCCCTTTGGCACGCTTCTGAATCTCAGCGACGAATTTAGCGGCTCGATCAGGAGCGTCTCCCTTCTGAGTAATAGACCGCGGGACGACAATCTCTCCCGGAGAAAGCATCGCGTGAACAGTGTCGTATGATTCAGAATCTTTGCCGGGAATCATGCCGCCGTGTGCAATCGAAATTGGGGTCATGTCCGGCGTGGCTGAAGTGCCCCCTCCGCCCGGGAACATCCCGGGAATCATTGCAGCGGCCGAGCCAAGCCCACTAACAAGCCCGCCGGTTCGTATATTAGATTGGGCTGTAGCTCTACCAGCATTGGACTCTTGCATCTGAGCATTCAAGTGTGCGGCATCAAGCTGGGCTTGCTGATTGCCTGCCGCAACCTGTTGCTCTAACCCCTGTTGTGCTAAGACTCTTTGTTGTTCAGATCCAGCAAGTTGGCCAGCTGTACCAACGCCTTGCAGTGCAGCCTGCTGTGTCGCCAAGTCACCGCTGCGGGCGAGCGTTAATGCTTGATTCAACAATCCTTGAGTTCCGAACTGTTCTTCCATCCGCAATGATTGTCCGCGACCAGCAGCTTGATCTTGCAAAGCCTTAACAAACTGCATCTGCTGTTCTCGAGACTCCCCAGCCTGAGCACCCCCTGTCGTAGCTTGTTGCTGTAGAGCTGCGATCAGTTTCCTGTAGCTCTCCTCGTCTAACGGCGTAGTGTGGAATTCACTTGGGGGGGCTAGTGTCTTACCCCGTTCAATCGCCTGTTCATAGTTTGAGTACCGGTCGTTTCCTCCAAACAGACTACCAAGTAAGCCCCCAACACCCCCGACCAGGCCGCCGATCGCAGTCCCAATTCCAGGAATAACGCTACCGATTGCCGCCCCGGTTCCCGCTCCCCCTAAAGCACTTCCAATTGCAGCCATATACCCCTTTTAGACGGCCTACGTTTGTGCTGTAGCCGGCAGTTTGAAGCCGCGCCCCTTCAACCCCACTTCTAACAAGATCGCTGCTAGCGATAGGCTTCCAGAGTCGTTGATGTCCTCGATTGACAACTGGATTGCCTCACACAATTGCTGAGTCGGATCGATCCTGAATTGATACAACGGGAAGCCGTCACCATACGGCGTACCTGTTCCGTATGTTCCATCATTGCCATAAGTCACCGGAGAGGCCGGCGTTACAACCGCACTCTGGATCACACTAGGATCAAAGTTGTAAGCTAGACTCAACTGCATCGTATGTGGAGCGCTCTGCTCACCAAGGACGTAGATCTTCCGAACGCGTTTAAATCCTTGAAGTCCAGCAAACTGGAGCCAACTGGTCGTCAAACGGAGCTTGATCGGACTTCCAGCATCTAAGAATCGTCCTGGAGTCTCTTGGAGAACTGCGCCATCAGTCCGGAGAAACGTATACAAGTTCTGAAAAAGACCACTATCCACACTGTTGATGTTCGTATGTACAGACCATTCGTTGATGAAGTAGTCAAACATCAGCACCGTACCGTTATTCAATGCGAAACGGACTTGATTTGTATTCGGAACCAGCTGAGCGCTAGTAACAGGAATACTGTTGAACGCCTCCACATCCGCGCCGACGTACTCCAACGTCAATCCGCGAGTCAGAAGATACTTCCCTTTCGGCGAATCAAACATCAAGCCTCGAGGAACTAAGACAACGCTTCTGGGATTGCTAGTACCGGTGTCTGCACCGACGATCGGGATCACGTCCGCAAAAGTACCATTTCCTGTATTGTCGGGACCATCTCCGTATGTGAAGCCAATAGAGTTCGATCGGAAGATGACCAGCTTCTCATCCAACGATGCGATCGCGAATACTCGTCCGCCTTTCGAGTCCACGTTCAGCGTAAAGAAGGGTGAGAACTCGACCGGTGTAGCTCCGGGGATAATCGGCTTGCTAAACCACAGTTGGAGCGGATTGCTGCTATCCAGCGCCCATACACGATTCCGATGGATCGTCATACTGCTAATCGGATTAGGTGAACCGTCTGGGACGACCCCCCCTGTCGTGTACAACGTGTTATTCCCAATGATGCTAGAGTCTGATAGAGTGTCTACGAATTGAACAGTGTCGACCGTTGCGTTGTTCTGAAGGGGGGCTGTTACAGATGTTACTTGATAGAAGACTGTGCCTCCAGTTTCTCCTGCGTTTCGATAGACTTCCACATTGACCGGAGTCCTAGCTCCAAGCTTTGCAGTCGCTCGAAGGGTGGGAATTGTTACCGTGTTTGAACTAGTCGATCCTGAGGTCGTAAGATTCGCAGTAGCTATAGACGGAGTTGAACGGTGTAGAACTCCTTGGCCATCAGGCCATGTATAAACAGCGATGTACTGATATGTTCCCGCAAGAATGGTTCCTCCTGATGCACTAGTCGTAGCAGTGACAGGTTCAGGATAGATCAGGAAGTTTTGTTCAATGATACTGACTCCATCATAGATGGACGGCACGCCGCCAGAAAGGAGTAGAGTAGACCCCGCTTGTACTCGGAGATAGCTGTTCAAAGGATCAAAGAAATCTAGTGTGGTAGACTGAACGCCGGAGCGCGTCAACAGTGTACCGTTTTGCGTAGCCAACGTACTCTTTGCAAGGAATGAGAATTGGAACAGACTAGTCGAAACATTGTTACTTTCAGATAGTAATGAAGCTCCGAGATTACTTCGCGTCGGGACACCCCCACCTAATCCAGAAAGAACCTTGCCGACAAAGTTGCTGTTCGTATCTACAAAGAAGTACGTTGGCTGCAGCGAGCTCTGATAGGTCAAAGGGACATATGGGAGATTTCGATACAAGAATGCTTTACCCGCGAGTGCAAGGCTTCTGAAGAAGACCTTTGGAAATCCAGAATCAACGAGATATCCCGGACTCGTGTACGGCATGAACGATCCGCCGATCCACAAGAGTATTCCTGGAGGACCTAGGGTCTGTGTGTACTGCGCTTGCTTCGTGAAGTAGTTGTACGTCTGTGCCGCAGACACTGTGTAGAATAGAGTCAACCGCGAAGGTGCAGTCTGTGTGATTCCCGTCAATAAGACCACATTAGCAATTGTTTCAACAGAGATCAGTGTCTGAATCTTCAGCGATGAATCCCAGATCCGCATCCGCACAGCGGCTGCGTCTGCACCTGCCCACACAACTCCACCGCCGTTGACATCGGCAAAGAGTGTCAAAGCCAACGAAACCCCGTTGTCAAAAGCAGTCGAGACTTGGTTTGTAACGGTCGTTGGACTACCCGCGGCCATCTTGAAGATCGTCGTTGTGCTGTTCGTCGTATTAAAGGCCACGTACAGACTATTCCCAGAAACGGTGGCGTCATAGTTGGGGGTAGTCGTGTTGACTGCGCTGTTTGATACCCCCGTGTTCGTTAACGCTACTGGGACCAACGCTGTCATTGGGGACGTACTTGGAATAACTGCCATGTAAAGCTTGGTATCACTGCTATTATAGTACAAGATTAAGGCGTTGACGCCTAGAGTCAAGACCTTTGGTTTGACCGCGTTTGCATTGACTAACACATTGTTGATGATCTGCTGGCCCGTAATCTTATCTACAATCGAATAGCGAACTCCGCCACCTGAGTCTTCATAGACGTAGACTTCGATTCCGGCAGGATGCGTCGTACTGTCCTGCTGAGTCTGTTGGAGCGTATTCCTAGTGATCGCTTTTTGGGTGACATATGTACTGTAAAGCGCTCCTTTGCTCAACCAAGTTTGAGTCAACCCGTTGTAGCTAAATAGAGTATTAGGATTTGCCTCCAGAAGCTCTGAATTGAATGTGAACAGCCCTTGACCTTGAGTCAGCGTAGTTTGATTCACGCTCAACGGCACTTGCAGCGTATTCGACAGAAGTTGATAACCCGGTCGTTTGGTGATCACCCCCGGCCGAGAAAATACACCGTTCTCGAGAAGTAAAAGCTTCCCAGCAATAACCAGCTTCGAATCAGTCTTAGTGTCTAGACCGCGGCGAAGTCCCACGCTGAAGACGTTAGTAGCAAGAGCCATCTACAGCCTACAGTTCGTAAGCAGCGAGAAGGTAGTTCTGAACTTGCGCTGTTCCGGTATTTGTCACCGCCTGAACTGCCCATGTGCGAGTTCCCACCGCAGGCGTGTCAAGCACTACAATTGACAAACTAGTCACTAGGGTGTTGAAGTTAGAATTGTATGCACCGCTCCCAATAGTAACGCCGTCACGCAAAAGCGTTACAGTCAAAGTTATCCCGCTTCCGATTAGTAGATCGCTGGCTCCGCCTGTGTCGGGTTGGATAAGAACCATGACGGGGCGGCCAGTTGTCGTCAGTGTAACGCTAAGGTTCGTAACGTTTGATGGCGTCGTATTGGCTTGGAAATTGCCGCAGCTAGCGCTGACCTGCTGTCCAACCGCCGCTTCGTTTGCTCGGGTTACCGTCGCACTAGCAATCTTTGATCCAGTAACTGTGGAGTTCGCTAACTGCCCTCCAACAATCCCAGCAGACGCAGACAGCTGTGTTCCGGTGATGCCTGCTGAAGCAGATAACTGAGACCCCAGGATGCCTGCAGAAGCCGATAAGTTCGCAGTGGTCAACGCACCGAGCGTGGCGATGTACCCAAGCTGTCCTGACGCTGTAGAAGTCAAGAAAGAAGCAGATCCGGGGAGAGCGCTTGCTAGAGTCAGTACGTAAGAACCACTCAGTGCGCCTACAGACAGAGTCACGCCTGGATTGCCGGTTCCGATCGGATTGCGAAGGATCACGTTTCCCGCATCAATATTCGCAGCCTGACTCGGATTCTGAGTAAAGATGAACGTCCCGGTTCCCGAAGTATAGGTCAAAGCTGCAGAGGTGCCACCGAGTCCGGTGATTCCACCAATTGAGCCAACGCTAAGCGATCCATTTGCCGTCAGCTGTAGAGGCACCCCGGCTTGATTGTTGAACCAAAGCTCACCCCCCGAAACGAACAGGCAGTTGATGTCAGTGGGCAACGCTAATGGCGCAGACTGGTTGAAGAACCGAGTAGTCCTCAGCGTGGTGACGTTGAAGTTGCTGAAAGCGAGGTCTGCATTGATGTTCAAACCCGCAGTGGGAACCAGTTGGCCTGTACCCGGCGTGTGTTGATGAGAATCTATCAGAGTCAACGCTGCGTTTAACTGTGTTGCCCATGTTGGCCCGATCGTGATCGAAACCGTAGGCAGCGTAAGGCTCATGAAGGGGGTAGCCATCGGAAGTATCCTTAATTCTCGGCTAAAAAGTGAATCCCATCCAGGAATTGCTGTCACCTACGAAAGTCATGTTGCGCTTAGGTCTAAACCCAGAGGGCAAAGTGAACACAGTTGTGCTAACGGTCCCCGATTTAACTAGACCCCTAAGCCGGACCCACCCTAGGCTGTCTTTACTAAATCCGGCAGTTCGTGTCGTATCAAAGTTTACCCAATTGTTTTGAAATGCCGGCGCCCCCGAGCTTCCAACATTGACCCACGAGATCGCCAATGTGGGTACAGACTTCAGAAACGGACGAAGAACTGCAATCCATGCATCCTGCATGCGATTCACATCGTCCAACTTCTCGACAAGAATCTTTTGGAGGTCTCGCGTACTCACTAGTAGTATTCACTTCCGCCTGCACCGTGGTCAAAGCCGAAGCCGGGAAAGTCAGAGCGATAGACATCAACAACGGTTGAAGGACTGCCGATGTCTCGAGTATCTGCAATGTCTTTGATACGTTCTAACAGGTCTCGTTTAATCGCAGCCGGGACAGACACGTCCGACTCTTCTTTATTCAGAACCTTGATCATCACATCAGCGACCACATACTCTTCCCAGCCGTTGATGCCATCAAACACGTCAACGTCATTGACTAATGGAACGAACCGGGGGGCGTACAACACTCGAATCGTCCTGCCTCCAGGGGGAAGGGGGATAATCCAGAGTTGAGCAGGATTGGTATTCTGAAGATGATACTTGAGGACAATGTTCCCGTACCAATGATTTGTCCAGATTGGGAACGCGTATTGATTCCGCTCTGCCATCTTAAACCGTTGCACGCGAACGTAAATCCCGTTAGGAGCGCCGGGGACTCCCACGATCTGGTGATCCACCCCAATCAGCTTATAGAACGGGGTCGCTGTCACTTTGGCCGTTCCTCCACTCGTATCCGTCGCTAGTCCTGATGTGGTATTGTATGTGAAGGTTGTCGCGCTAGGAACAGCTGTGATGGGGAACGTGCCGTTATAACCAGCCGTCCCGACACCAGCGATCGTCACCAGCTGCCCAGCGTTCAAAAGATGGGCGACTGTATCGGTAGTGATGGTGACTAAAGTGCCCGACTGTGTCGCATTTGTTATAGTGCTAACAGGAACAGCGCCGCCCGCAGGCAACGGCAACGTGTATGCACTGGAACCATCGGGCAGGTTGTACTTATCGTTGACCCCGTCGGTCGTAATCAGGTACGGAGGGATTTGTGAGAAGTAGTCTTCTCCATAAGCCCCGATTAGGAGGTCATACAACTCTTGAATCGAGCTGTTGATGAAACCATTTAACTCGACGTCAGTGACAAACTGCGAATTGACCTTATCGGTCCGCTGTCGAACCGTCGTTCGAATACCGCTTAGATTGGTCTGACCGGGGAGCAAAGCCATCTAACAACACCTCTACAGTTTAGACGGCCTGAGGCCTCGTTAGACGGCCTACTCTTCCTCGTGCGGCGTCTCTTCGTGAGGTTGCATTTCGTAGAGGTCAAAGAAGTCACAGAGAGCTTCTGCCAAAACTTCAGCTTTTGCTTTCTTTGCGGCCTCTTGACTCATTCTTTCCACTGGGGATGCGTGTTCAGAAACTGGGAATGCTCCTCCTGAAGACAGAACATCCATAATTGTTTCGGCAGCTAGAATAAGAGGATCGCTTTGGCCTTCTGTTTCCTCCATCATCCCACCCTCAGCCATCTTCCGTCCGGTAGGACTATGCTGAAGTATGACCTGTAGAGCTGGATGCATCTAGGCTCCGCCCGACTAGGTCGTCGACTCTTCCATCTCGAATTGAACTTGGAGATTCTGAGCAGTCGAGAGAGACGCAGACAAAGACAATGTGATGAAGTCTGAGGTTCCGCGAAGCGTAGGGGGCTTGTCGCCACGAGTCGTGAAGTTCCATTCCAACACGGAGTTCGTAGTATCCGCCACTGTGGCAGCAAGTGGAGGAAGGGGCTCTGAACGCAAAGTCGCAACCAAAGTTCCTGGCGTCGGTGCAACCGGGGTCGCATTAAAGTACGCCGTGACAGTAGTCTGTTGGGCCGTAGTGTCGTTGACCGAGTCGTGCTTACCAGGAGTCACGGCCGTAACCGCTCCGCCCGTCGTCGCTGTACTTCTACGCTCAAGTGTCACTTGCTGAGAGGTTGATGCCGTTGTACCAGACCGAAGAACGAGTCGGATCCACTTGATTCGCGTAACGAATCCTGCAGCTCCAGTGAACGAAAGCAGCACGCCCGCTGTAAACTGTGCAGCAGGGATGTTGACACCCAGAGAGAAGCACGGATCGCTCGAACTATGCGAGAGTACGACTGGGTTACCTGATTTATCGCCTACTGTCATTCCCATGTTCTTGACCTACCTTATTTGACGCATTACGCGGGCGCCCCCGGAAATAGAACTGCAACCATCGGACTACCTGTAACGTTCAGGTCGAATCTTCCCTGTCCAACTACTGGCAACTGTGGGTACGCCCCCGGTTGAACACCAGTGTTAAACGCGAACGCTGGAGAACACGCAATCGTCAACGTGTTACTAGCAGTCACAGAACCATCATCGGTCCTAACAATCACTCCAGTTGAGAAGCTCGAAGGCTGTGAAGCGTTTCTAGGGCCTTGGGGACTTGAGAAGTACGACCCGGCCCAACCAAGAGTCACCGAACCACTCGCTGGGATCTGTCTCGTTTGAGAAGCGACTGACCCTGATGGAGCAAAACCCGTCTGACCCATTGCCAGGGCTGCCCGAGGGCCGTCCTGTCCCCACAGAGAAGGATTGTTGGGAGAATCCGTCATAGAAATATCGAGGATGTTCACCGGAGAAGTGCTGGTAGTTGCCACGACAAGAGTGAAGCGGCACGGCAACCCAGCCGTGATACTATCTCGATCGACACTAAGAGTAGCTGTGATTGCCATAACCTAGAAAGTCGGTGCCAAAACTGTAACATTTGTAGCAGTAGCAAAGATGCTAGTGCCGTCGGAAAAAGTGACATAAGCGTCGATTGCGTAGATCCAGCCGCCCATCAACTGGCAAGTCCCCGCTGCTCCGCCTGCCGCTTGATTGGGCGTAGAGGCATTGAAAGTAAAGGTCGTAGTGCTAGGAACGGCCACAATTGGGAAGATGCCATTATATCCGGCAGGTACAATTGGAACTGACCCACTGATTGTATTTCCAGTGATGTTGACCACAAGACCTTGGCCAGGACCTGGAACGGTCGTCGGAAAACCGTGAGCACTAGACGTAGTGACTGTGCAAAGATTGCCAACTTGCGTGATCGAGGTGATACCAATCGCCGTCAACTGGGGCGTCAGGTCATTCGCTAGACCAGTTTTGATGACTGGACCATGGATGATGTCCAAGTAGTTGTATGTATTCGTCGCGCCACCAGCGATCGACATGTTCGTAGCCGGGATATTTGGCTGTCCAGAGAAGCCAGGAACCGCGGCAGGAGTCGCATTCAACGGTGTGGATTGAATCCGAGGAGTAATCGCTAGAACGTTCACCGGCTGAGCTCCGCCATTCGCAAGCGAGAGGACTACCCCAAACGGCTGGTTTGCTTGGACTGTGGAAGCGCTCAGTGCGATGGTTCCGGTAACAGCCATGAATTACGTCCCAGATCCAATTCCTAGATCAAACTCTACGTCCACGATGTCGCCGTTCGCTAACTCGATGGCCGCGCCTGACGTAGGATTCAGAAATTGCATGGTCAAGAATGGTCCAGGGGAGCCTGCGAGGATTTGAGCTGTTCCGGCAGCCGTGCCGGCCGCCAGACTGTTCTCTGGACAAGTGTATGTAAACGAGGTCGTGCTGATCACCGATGTGATCGTGTACACGCCGTTATACGCCGCCAATCCGGTTGCAACTGGCCCAGTGATATTCGCTCCTGAGATTTGGACCAGTTGGCCAACTGCGAACGCTGGAGTAGGCGCACTTCCCGTAGTAACTGTAACCGTGTTTCCGGATTCCGTGATAGTCGAAATAGTGACTGTACCGCTCTGTGCGTTAGTCGTAAACGAACTGACCGGTAGACGGATCGTCGATTCGGGGAACGGAAAGATCGTATCAGGATAAACAGACGTTCCTAAGGTCTTATAAGACACCAAGCCCTGCAGGAAGCGTGTGAACGATTGCTGAAGCTTGACCGTATAGTTTCCTGTCGAATTTCGAACCACGGACAGGATGCCCCGAGCTCCGGCCTGCGTGCCGAACGTGTTCGTAGCACCGAGAGCGGGCGCAGCGGTGTAAAGGCCCGTCTTGTAGTTGTATTGCATCAAAGTTGGTGCGCCAGTAGCACCAACTGTGAATTGGAAAAAGACCTGAGCCTTATTCGGCTCTAGGTGATACGACACCAAGTTCCAACGACGATCTCCCATGACATCCCTATCCTGATCCGGCCGTACTTACTGAGGCAGTTGGATCACAAGATTGTTTCGCGGAGCAGACGTTCCTAACGTGAGATACGCACGCAGCATCAACTGCGCAAAGTCTTGACCCGGCACACGATTCCATTGATGCATGTCGTCTTCAAACTCAGCAACATGCGGAGCGTCCCCGGCTGACATCAATTCCCAAGATCGCATATCCAGCGCGTGCGCAATCCCTTGCTGTTGAGACTTGTCAGCAAAGACGCGCAAGCTAGATCCCCCAGCAAGAATCCGGAAGCTGGGGAAGGAGATCACTGCATCCTTGTAGTCTCTGACTTCGCCAAACCTGCCCACGAGACGTGATTCAAGTACGCTTCGTTCGGAAAACCACCAGCACGATTGACCAGCGCAAGACCGTCGATGAACCCCTCAGCGATATTTTGACCTTGTGCGTTATATCGGCTACCGGCAAGACGAGTCGGATCTACGCTTCGATCGACTGATTGGAAGTTGTCTCCCGTAGTCGGAGCCGTAGTCGGAATCCAACCTTGGAGTCCCGGGAACTTGTTATTTCTGTCACCTTGAACCGTCAAGAAATCTGCAGTGGTCCAGCTGGCTGGAGTTGCGGGTGCACCATTAAACGAGGTGGAAACTGTAATAGTTCCTGAAGATTCATCGCGCTTCACAACGAAGCCGTTCGCAGACCGAGGAGATCCAGTCGTGGTCGTAGCCGCTTCTAAGACATCGTTGATTTCGAAGTTGACCACATCGCCGGGATTCTGCAGCGTCAGAACGCCCGTGCTAGGTGCAATCGTGGTGCTGATCTGACCGATAAAGCCAGAACCATCCCGATACAACGAAGATGCAATCGATTGACTAACCTTCAACCACGCTGAGTCAACGATGGGAACAGCGTCCAAAAGAAACGCGCCTTGATTGGTAGCTGCAAGCTTCAGCGTACGGCCGTCGATGTAAGCGAAGTCGTAGTCGGTCTTGATTGCCATCTGAAACGCAGAACCTTGGAGAGTTTGTGCGTTCTGAGCAGCGATCGCGGCAGTCGCCGATCGACCAGCCACAGGAGCGTACCGAACAGGGATCGGGACTATCTTACCGAAGATCTTAGTATTCTTAGGAAGACGATGAAAAAGGACGTGTGCGTCCTGACCATACATCAGATCGGCAGCGATCTGGAGATCAGAGTCATAATACTCTTTAAGTAGAAATGCGGCGTCAGAAACTGAGAAACTTGCACCCATCGAAGGACATCCCTCGCGCTACGCGCGGTCGAATGTGGTTTTGTACGTCCTTCAGATGAGCATCAAGTCGTTAGACCCTAGATGCGTGCAGCCTTCTTAGCTTCTGCACTGGCGATCGTCCGTTGAATCCGTTCATTGAAACTTAACCGCTTTCCAGTTTCAGGATTCGGCGTGCCAGCTTCGGCTGTCATCTCATTACTTACGGTACGTACTTCCCGATCCACGTCTTGCTTGGATTCCTTCTGGGTTGCCATTGCACCGGCAGGTGTACCCTTCGCTTTAGACGCCACTCTGTCCTTCCACTTCTTGCTTTCAATGAACTTCTCAACTGAGCCAGACACGGCTTCCTCGAGAATATCACTCGCTTCTTTAACACTCAGCAGCTTGCTCTGGCTCCGGAAATGTTCCTTGATCAAGTCGTAAACCAACGACTGTAGGCCCATCGCTTTAATACCAGAGTACTGCTCAGCGTTACTCTCGACAAACTGACTGATCTCGCCACGGAAGTTCTGAATCGTAGCGATCGCTTCACTATTTAGACGCTCAGCCGCGGATCGCCTAGCCCCCTCTTTCTCTTCTTGGGCTTCATTCCTCAGATTCTGGATCTCTTCAACTAAAGCGTTGATCTTCTGATCGGCCGTTGATTCGCCATTATTCAAGATCTGGCTAGTCCAGTTTCCGTAGTCAATTCCGAGTTCTTTAGCTACACCGGCAGGGTCTGTCTTTGCCCTAGCTTGCAGGCCCCTCAAATACTGGTCGTTCTCTGCAACCGTTCGTTGCTGTTCTCGGAAGGCTTGCTGCTCTGCCTGAAATTGGCGCCGGTCAGATTGCAACCGAGCTTCCATCTTAGCAAGATTGATGTAGTCCTTCTTTAAAGTATCTGGCGGTTTTAATTCAGCGGGCGAGGGGGGGGTCGCCACAACTACGGGCGCAGTAATGGTCGCCTCGACCTTCTTAACCAGTTGATCGCCTCCAGGTGTTGCCACTGAACCCTTCGCGGCCTCTGCCTTGGATGCCTCGACCTTCGAAACTGCGGTTGCTACTCTTTCCTCAAGTGTTGCCATGTGTACTTCCTCTCTTGCTTTAACTAGCGCCAACCGGCGCGGGGACATTAGGAATCATGTTTGATACCGGGGGGGCTGTTGGATTCGCTTGCGGGGGGCCCACTCCTTGAGCTGCTATAGGCATTGGGGGGACCGCGAGCTGCTTCAACTTCGAGACCTTCTCCATGAAACTGCGAAGCATGTCCAACCGATCTTCGGGAAGTTCTTGACTCTGACCGTATGCATAGAACTGAAGCGCCAATGTCATCGCCAGATCAGGATCCATGTACGTTTCAGGGTCGGTCTCCAACCCGTCGTCTACCATCTTCTCTAGAACCATCAGGACCCACTCTTCCATCGCATCCTGCAAGTTATCGATCCGTTCGATGTCGGGGAAACTCATCAACTGACGACCAGTACGTGGATCGATGAATCCCGCCTGAATCCATTCCTGAATCTGTTGCCAACGGCCTGTGGGCTCTTGAACTAACGCACTAATTGGAAAGACTTGAATCGTTGAATCCTTATGGATATCAAACCCGTCCTCGAGGATTTCCTTCAAATCTATCGCTTGAAGGAACTTCTTGCCGGTCTTAACTTCATACTTCCCATCACGTTCAACGATCTGGCTAGCAACCGAAAGACTGATCTTAGCAATATCCAAGAAAAGGTTCTCGTACTGCCGGCCCCGCTCTTGGAAACGATCCGTCTCAATGAAGTCATAGCTTCGGATCGCTGTCCCGCTTGTAATGCCCTCAGGGATTCGAGATGAAGCCGACATCATACTGATACCAGATTGGTCAAAAGCCCTCTCAATAAACTTATCGATCGTTTCCCACCATTCGGGCTGCAACACAGGTGGAGTCTCATACTTTGGTGGAGTTTCTCCGCTGTAGGTAATCACAAGACCAAGCTCGTTAGTCAAATGCTCTTTTGAGACCTTTGAGCCTTGCTTCAAGAAGATCTTGAACGTGCCAGCAAGGTGCAACGTCCTGGAGATCACCATCAACATCCGATTGACGTTGATTTGCAGATTCTCTAACTGCTCTGCGAGAGATTGTGCCCAGTACCCATGCAACCGTTTCGACCACGGAAGCACTGCGAATGGGAAGAAGTCTTCATCATAGTCTTCAACCTTGGTCAGATTGAATTTCTCGCAAGTGATAACGTGCTTGCCGTCTTTCTTCTTTGCTCCAGACCGCAGATGCCACGACTCCCGCACTTCAATCATGTCTGCTACGCCGGGGTAAATCCCTTTGTCAGGATACCGAATCTTGTCGGCTGTTCGGATCTGCTGAACTTTACCAGGGAACAATGCCTCGAGTTGTAACTGATCAACTGCATGAAGACGATGCCATTGCCGCGGCTTGCCCCAAATTGCCTGGACTTCGTCGATCAAGATTTCATTAGCTGGCACAATCTCAATAGCAACCCTGCCGTCTTTCTCGAAGACGTGAATAATACCATCGTGGTGAACTGCCGCCATCTTGAGAGCGTGGATACCGAGGTCATAGACCTTCAACTCTTGGAACATCCCGTCGATGAACTTGTTCAGCTTCTTAGCCTTGCGAACGTCCTTGTACGTTCCACCCGAAGTCAGGAAGTAAGGCTTAGGTTTGTTCTTGGCCCCAAGTCGGCTGACAATCGTATCCACAACCGCTTGAATCAGATTGAAAGTGACTCGGTCAATGTTAACACTTCCGTAGTTCTGGCGAAGTCGAACTTGATTGGGACCATAGGGGCCAAAAAGCGCTAGGTTGCCATACAATCTAGTTGAATCGATCAACTGCCGGATTCTGTGCCGCTGTTGACGCTTCAGAACTTGGAGGACCGACGTGATCGACTTAGCTGCATCATCACCCCTCTGATTCCACCAGTCGCGAGGATACCCGTCGTAACTGTTCTCAGAAGTCTGACCTTGATAGATTGCCATGGATTAAGTCGTAGTCGGCGAAGTCTCATCATCTTCAGGAGTCGGCTCTGGAGCAGACCAATACTTTGCATCCTCGTCGGTTATCGGAGGAAACGTTTGCCCTGACTCTATTTCAGCCACGTCAATCGATACTTCCAAGTCACCATTCTTGAAACGATATACTTTGAACTCTCGCATCATTGCGAACAGAGATTTGATCTCGTCTGGAGTCATCGCTTAAAAACCCTTTCCCAACCAACCCGATATGCGTCGGTAACAATGAAGTAAGGATCTGTTCCAGACTCTCCGCTGCTCTTACAGAACTGCTTCATATCCTTGTCTCGCTGTCGTCTTTCCGCGCTAGTCCATCGGACATCTTTCCGCGTTGGAGTCACACCGGACTTATAGATCTCATTGTGTTCCGCGACATTCTTTTCTATAGTCTTGTCGTCGTAAATTGACACGGGATCCTCCTATATTTGACGCGTGCCGCGGCCGGCCAACCAGTTCAGTCGATCAATCACTAGGGATACTTGGTCAGAAGGCTCCAAGTCATCGTGCTCCTGTTTATTCCTCTCTAGTAAGTCATCCAATCGTTCATCCTGAATCATCTTTCCTTGAGCTCGAACAAAGCCGGGCCGAGGTGCAAACTCCTCCATAGCGTCAAAGAGATAGGAATAGTTCGCCCGCCAGGCATACAGGGCAGAGTCCGCGCAGTGATTGGGACCATGTTCTACTCGTCGTGTAACCATCCCCGCTCGTTCAATCTCGCGCCACGTCAAACTTGAGTATTCCTCTAGCAATGGATCGCAGTTCTCGGTGTCAACCTGGATCTTCCCGGTCGTAAAGTCGGCAT
>WNFD01005224.1_pt1 | contig 21380 bp, 17 predicted proteins | sample 5400491 | NCBI WGS metagenome assembly WNFD01 (sample SAMN13153343, study PRJNA577476) | soil metagenome | isolation source: 120 cm saprolite under Douglas fir tree site 2 hole 2 replicate 2 | place: USA:California | collected 2015-04-18
CCAGATGTTGGCTCCATCGAAGGCCATGCCGTAGGGACTCGTTCCCACAGTAAATTGTGTCGTGAGGTTCGCGTTGTACCAATGGAGCAGGGCGATTTGCAGAGGGTTCTTGCTCGAGGTGACCACTCCGCTGGCACCTATCCGCCCGGCGAGTACTATTCCACTTTCGCTCTGGCCATGTGAGCGCGCTAGGAACGGGACAACGCCGAGAAGCACAAAGAGAAGAAGAGCCAGAACCACAGACTTGAGATGCGACCTGCCAAAAATCGCTGCCGTTTGTTTCACATATCCTCTCCTCGAAATCCTCTGAAAATGCTTTGCCACTGGGGGGGAGCCACAGACTCAGTGTGCGCGGCAAAAATCACTCAAACGTTAGAATGGCAGACTCCTCACGTTGTCACGGGTTTGTAAAAACCTTGTAAATTACCTATATGAGGGGGGACTTCTAGTTGACGTTGCCAGCAAATTGAGGGAGTCGGGTACGCGGGGCCGGCAGATGGGATCGCAGGTCTGTCCGACGGAGTCTGGCGTTATTAGAAGGCCTACGGCTCCGAGCGGAGCCGTAGGAAGACCTCAAGGTCGTGAACAGAACGGAATGGAGGGGGCAGCGAGATCTTTCAATCGCCTGCCAGGAGCGTATCAACGAAGGGCTTTTTTCGCGAAGGGCTGGCCGCGGCTTCCCACGATTCTTCGCTCTCGTCCGTGGCCGCATTGCGATTGGACGAGTTCGAGTATTCAGGAACGATTTCTTTGATCTTGCTACGAGTGAGGTCAGACCGGTTCACAAACAGCGTCGCCTCGAGTTCCTCCAACCGGCTGTGCAGTTCGGGCCAGTCCTGGCATGCGCTCCGCGCTCTCTTGATCTTGGCAGATGATGTCGGAGAGACTTCTTCACCCCGGTAGAAAAGTTCCTCGCTGAGTCTCTCGCCCTGGCGCAAACCAGTGAAACGAATTGGAACCTCCGCCTCGTTCTTGCCCGATAATCGAATGAGTGTTCGCGCCAACTCCAGAATTGGCACCGGACGTCCCATATCCAGCACCAGCGTGTCACCCTTCTCGCCTATCAGCGACGCTTGAAGAACGAGCGAAACGGCCTCTCGAGTTGTCATGAAGAAGCGTGTCATCTCAGGGTGGGTGATAGTAAGCGCTTCATTCTTCCGCAACTGCTCCTGAAGCACCGGGATCACACTCCCGTTGGAGCCAAGCACGTTGCCAAAGCGCACCGACAGACAGCGCATGCCGTCGGTAGGCTGATGGGAGATGATCAGTTCGCAAATTCGCAGGCTCAGCAATCCGAAGACATTGTTTTGCACAGCCTCACGCACATTCACTTCCATCATCGGCACGTGCTTGTAAGCAGCCGCATGGAAAATGGTCTCTGAGCGGACTTCATTGAGGATACATTGCATCCGTCTGCGATCCCCAGCATCCGCCACGTGAAATCGAATCGCCGTTCCTGGTCTGTGGCGCAGCAGTTCCTGTTCCAGATAAAACATTCCAGTTTCATTCCGGTCCACACAGATGAGGGTGCGGGGTTCATATTCAAGAATCTGCCGGCAAAGTTCCGAGCCAATGGAACCCGCTGCGCCGGTTACCATGACGGCGCGCCCATGAATCGCGGTTCTGACGGATTGCAGATCGGTTTTGACCGGATCCCTTCCCAGTAGGTCCTCCAGGTCCACCTCGCGGAAGTCGCTGAGGCTCACCCGTTGCGCGATGACGTCCCGGAGGGCAGGAACGGTACGGAATTTCACCCTCGCGCGCTGGCACACTTCCACGAAGCGTTGCATCTGCTTCGATGAGGCGGATGGGACCGCAATCAGAACCTCGTCGATCGCGTAGGAATTCACCAGTTCAGGGACTTGGTCGACGGTTCCGATCACTGGAATACCTTCGATTTTCAATTTCAGCTTCGAGGGATCATCGTCTACATATCCGATCGGGGAATATCCGCTTTCGGGCCGCTTGATCTCCCGCACCACCGTTTGAGCTCCGACGCCCGCCCCAATGAGAAGTACTTTTGCCGAGGATGTGAGATCCTGGCGAACCGATTCGGCGAGAATGCGCGAGAAGGCTCGGACACTGATCAGGATTCCGGCGGTCAACAAGGGTTCCAGCACATAAACCGCGCGCGGGAACGTCAGCGCGTGGAACAGATACCGCATCAGCAGAATAAAGACCACTGAACCGCCAACGACAGACTTAACAACATCCAGTGCGTCGCTTAGGCCCGTGTACTTCCACCAGCCGTGCATCAGACCAAAGCGGGCAATGAAGGCCACGCGGACCAAAATGAGGAGGGGGGCGGCCGACAACAGCAACACCCGATCCGGCAACGTGAAATCGAACCGTAAGAGCCAGGCCAGCAGGAGCGAGGCGAGTGTCAAAAAAGCCTGGAACGCACCGATAAACCATGCGTTCTTGCGCAGAAGTGTCTTGGCGAGGCTAATGATTTTCATTCGACTGAAAGTGACAGTTTGAGATTGGTAATGCGTGGAACCGAACAGAGCCAGACAGACTTGAGAGTTGGGGAGACTTCGGCGAGCGCCTTGCGATGGCACTCCTGGTTCAACTCGGTTTCAACGCAATCGTCACCGAGCCACGACTTCAAACGGGCGGCGGACAGGCCGGCTGTCGCGATACCAAGGGGCCTTAAGGCGCAAAAGATTGGAAAAAGCCCGACAGGGGTTCAGGATTTGGATACTGAAAAGATATAGAGGATTCTTGCTCTTCCTCTCAAGGCGCACAATCATGTGCTCATCAAGGGAATCCTCGGCCATGTTCCAAATCCACCCCCCGATCGGTGTCACGACCAGGCCAACGGTGCCCGTTCCGTTCGTTATCTTGTGGTCGCTTGGGTCGTAGAACCACCCCTGCCTCCGCTATTACCGAATGAAGCTTCGCTAATCGGGCCCAATTTCCACTGCGCGCTATAGATCGCAGACCATAAAAGCGCTCGGAGCCTGCTGTGCCAATATGCTTTTGTGTTCTGGAGTTCGAGCGACTTTCCGCGCGGATCGTTCTGAATGTAAATGTCCATGGCTATCCCGCCCATCATGGGGTGACCCAAATAGTCATCGTAGGCAGGGTTGTCATCGTCCCAACGACTCGACTGCTTGGAAGTAATCCTGCACAAAATGACCATGGAAGGTCAGCCTTCTCACCCAATAGTTAGTGGCGAGATTCCATCCAGTCTCGATTCCGAGGTATAAACCCAGCTGGCCCAGCGCCGGACCTCAATGAAATTTGCACGTCTTTTCGTCCAGTACGCCTTCAGAGCATTTCTGGCTGACTTGGAAATCGTCAGAGGTGTCGAGAACAGAAGCCTGGGTAGGCTCGATGCTCTTCGCAATTGGTTTATCTTGGCCAGTTGCCGGAGAAACAATTGGGTTCTGCATCTCCTTCCCCAGTTGATTCTCCTGGTTCGTCAAGCCATCGACGGGTGCTGTACCCGACTGAGCCCTGACGGATCCTTCAAAGAACACGGCGAAGCAGGAGAGGACAACAAAACAAATGCGCCAGGGTCCATGCGCCCGGAATTGTCTCCCCTGCGGGATGAAGCGCCGCGCTCCGCGCTTTGAGAGGATCCCTATAACTGCCCGATCTGAAGGGTTATGGGATGGATTTGCTCTCACTCGAAAAGTCCTGCTTGCCGGGTTCATCGAGTGTGTGGGGACGCTGGACCAGTACAAGCTCGACGAAAACATAGGCTCAGATGTATCCCGACCCGGCAACACCTCGTTCAGGTCGCACCTATTACGTCTTAGGCGTCCACGCGGGAGTGAAGATGGCCCTCATGGTACGGACCAGCAGCAAAAGATCGTAGAAAAACGACATGCGATCCAAATACTCCAGATTCTTGTTCAGCTTGTCGGGCAGTATGACCTCCCGGTAATAGCGATCGACGTCAGCATGGCTGGCGAGCAATTCTTCTTCTCGCAGGTAGGAGATGGAGGCGAGATCAGTGATCCCAGGGCGAACCGACAGCACCCTCCGCTGGGCCGAAGAATAGAACTGCACATAGCGGGGAACCTCTGGGCGGGGCCCTACGAGGCTCATTTCTCCCTTCAGTACATTCCACAACTGAAGAATTTCGTCGAGTTTAAGCCGGCGCAGCCAGCGGCCCACGGTCGTCAACCGAGGATCCCCGGTCGAAGTAATCACGGGTCCACGCTGGTCAGCACCTTGGCGCATCGTGCGGAACTTAACGATACGGAAGAGCTGCCCTCGGAGGCCGACGCGCTCCTGCCGGTACAAGACTGGCCCCGGGGAAGTACTCTTCACCAGCACCGCCACCACGAGCAACACCGGAGACGCCAGCAGAAGCCCCACGAGAGAAGCAATTGAATCCAGAGAGCGTTTTCCCCATTTTCTGTAGAAGCTATTTTCCACGCCCGCTGCCGCATGCACTCCCTCAAGAGATGACAACACTGAGTCCTCGCCCTGACTTCGGCCGCGCGGTGTGTGCCTTCACCGCACCTTTGACCGCTGCGATCACGTCCGCTACGTCTCCATCGGTCATCCTTGGTGAAAGTGGCAGGGACACAAGGCGTTGATACTCGCGGTAAGCGACTGGAAAGTCCTCCGCCTTGTATCCGTACTTGTCCCGATAGTAGCGATGCAGGTGAATCGGAATGAAGTGTACAGAGCAACCAATGTTGCGCTTCCCCAGCTCGGAAATGAACTGATTGCGCGTAATCGTCAAGCAATCGAGATTCAATCGAAGCACATACAGATGCCACGCGTGTTCCACGCCGTCGCGTTCCGCCGGCACCTGCAATTCCTCGCATCCATCGAAGGCAGCGTTGTATCGCCGAGTAATGGCCTGGCGGCGGGCGTGGAGCTGAGGGAGTTTCCGTAGCTGATGCAAACCGAGCGCGGCTTGTATGTCGGTCATATTGTACTTGAAGCCGGGACTCACGACTTCATAGAACCATGGACCCTCCTTGCCATAGCGTTTCCACGCATCGCGATTCATCCCGTGAAGCCCCCAGGTTCGGGCGCTCGCAATCAAGTCGGGAGTGCCGACCAGCATTCCGCCCTCGGCTGTTGTCAGATTCTTCGTAGCGTAGAAAGAAAAGCAGGTCAGCACCGGAACACCCGCATCGCGATCCACGGAACCGATGATTCTGCCGTGGTAACGCGCGGGCAGCGAATGGGCGGCATCTTCGATGACCGCCAGTCCGTGCTCCCTAGCGATCTCGAGAATCGGCGCAAGATCACAGGGATGCCCGTAGAGATGAACAGGGATGATCGCTCTTACCCGGAGTCTCATGGTTCGTTTGACGAATTGAATCGCCTCTTTGATCGCCTTTGGATTGAGGTTGAGTGTGTCGGGTTCCACGTCGATCAAAACCGGACGTGCGCCGACATGTTCGATCACGTGCACGCCCGAACAGAACGTCATTGGCGTCGTGAGCACAGCGTCTCCCGGCCCGATTCCCAGTGTTAATAGAGAGAGGTGGAGGGCGGCAGTGCAGGAACTCACGGCGAAAGAGTCCGGGGCTTCGACGAATTCCATGAACTGCTGTTCAAACTGCTTCACCTTGGGTCCGGTGGTGATCCAGTCTGAGCGTAACGTGGTCACAACCTCGGCAATCTCTTCCTCTCCGATGAGGGGCGGAGAAAAAGGCAGGAAAGTATCGCGCGCTCTCATATAGCCTTTCGATTACTGGTTAGAGCCAGAGTCCGGGCACAAAGACTGCACGACGAGCTATGTCTTCAGGAGGCAAAAGTAGTGCGTACTGATGAGCCGTAACTGTGATGCCAAATAGTACACGGACGGCCCTAAACGACCCAAAGCCCTGCCTAAAGGGGGGGCAACTGTGACGCGGCGAGCTTCCATAGTAAAACCGGGAAATAGTCGCCGGATCTCGGTGAGCCGGATGCCACGAACGTCTGGGTTTCTGGGATTGTTAAAAGCGAAGTCGTACCAGAGAAAATTCCCGCCGGGCGAAAGCACTCGACTGATCTCCCTCGCAATCCGACCCCTGGCAGCATCGCTCAGCACCGATGTAAATAGCAGAAATTGCAGGATCAGGTCGAAGCTGGCGTCTGCGTAGGGCAGTCGCGTGGTACTCCCACAACTGAAATGCATGTTCGGACTGAGAGCATGCGCCACTTGGACATGGTCTTCCATCAGATCAATGCCAAACAGAAGGTCGGGGTCCGCCCCATATTCGAGTAACAGGCGAAGCGTGCTGCCTCGTCCGCAGCCCAGGTCCAGAATCCGGAGACCGGATAGCGAGGACAGGCCTATGCGACGCAGCAACGATGCCATCGTCACTTCCCGCTCGTGCAGGCTGTAGAGGTGACCGGGATTGGTCCGCAGGTAGCGTTCAGCCGACATCAACTTCTTCCGCCGCGCATAAGCAGCGCGGATCCGCAAGAGCTCACTTTGCTCGTCGGCATCAGCGTGCGGGATGGTCGTGGAGGTTTTCATTGAGGTTACTCGGTCGATTGGTAGGCCACGATTCTTTGACTCCGCAAGACCTTAAGCATTCCAAGGAAGAACCCGACGTTCGCCAAACAAAATGAAAATGGATAACCGAACACCCCAGCGGGACGCTCTCCCCGAGTGCGCAGCCATCCTACGAAAGCCGAAAGATAGAATCCCACTTGCAGGATCCACGGCAGAAGCGCGCTCCCCTGCAGAACCAGACCTGTGTTCGTCACGAAGATCATCGCCAGCAGAAACGGCGTAAGCCATCTCAGCAGCTTATGAGAGAGCAATCCTAAAGCGGTCAATGGAAAGCGCAAGGGGTCCAGGATTGCCGCTCGCGCCAACGTCCCGCCCCAGTTGCGGGCCGTCATTCGTATCCTCGCGCGAAGCTCGCCCTGAATGGTGTGCGGCATGGTGTCGAATACCATGGCGCGCCGATCGTGGAGTACGCGGTATCCTTGCAGACGCACATCCAAGGGCGTGATGCAATCGTCACAGTAACAAATGGGGAGCGGCCGAAACAGTTCCCGTCGCACCGCAAAGGCCTGGCCGCTGGTGGTGGCCAGGATGCCCAGATCCGACTCCGCCCGACGCAAGAAGAGTTCGAACCGCCAATAGAAGCCTTGCCCACGAGATACCGCGTCCTCGGGTGAGCCGAAGAGCGCTTCCGCCGAAACCAGGCCTACGCTGGGGTCGGCCAAGTCCCCGACCAGGAACCGCAGGGCGTCTGTTTTCACACGCGCATTGGCATCCGTGAAGAACAAGACCTCACCGCGTGCTTGCTGTGCGGCAAGATTTTGAACTTCACTCTTTCCGACACGGACGCTACGCAATAAGCGGATACGTGGATCGCGCTCCCCAAGTTCTTCGACAATTGCCTCCGTCTGATCGGTAGACCCGTCGGAAGCAACTAAGATTTCGATCTTTTCGGGCGGATAGGCGAAGCGCTGGCAATTCTCAAGCTTAGTCCGAATCCGGTGCTCTTCGTTGTGAGCGGCAATGATCACGGAGACGAGCGGTTGCTCTGCCTGTTCCTGTAGGTCCGGTGGGACTACCAATCGTCCAAGGAGCCACAACAGGACAGGGTATCCTGCCCAAACGTAGATCAGCAGCAATGATGTCAAGAGAAAGAATCGTTGTTCGAAATGCATGATTCCTGCATCTCCGGTTGCCAGGACAAAATAATGTCACATCACATCATCACGTTCAGGAGCCATTAGTTGCTCGCGCCTGCTATGGTCTGAGCCGGCAGTCTGCAGATTGTACTTTCGCATTGCATAAGACAGCCCTTGCCTCTGGTAGTCGTAAATGGGACGGGTCAACATTCGACCGGTGGTTTGATGCGCGTTATGCCAAACCTTGAGATCGGGATCATGAATCACGGGCAGATCCAGCCGGTAACAGGTTTCGCCGACACAAAACTCTTCAGCGTAGAGGAAAGACCCGTCATCGATCGTTCCGCCTGCGTCAAAAAACGCGCGGCTGAAAATAATGAAGGAGCCATGCGGAGCATAGATCCGGGTGCGCATTTGCACAGGCGCGGCCGGTCGCCATTGCCTTGCACGATGCCGCAAGATGCGCACTTGAGGTGCGAGCCATTGTTTGAACCACATCAGATAGTAATGCGACAACCAAAACTTGTACCGCCGCATTTGCCACTTGGACGGTCGCCGTCGCAGAAAAGGGTTCGCATCCACTCCGGTGAGGCGGGCAATGACGGCTGGAGCCAGAACAGCGACCGTGGATGGGTCCCATTGAAAAAGATTGAGAAGGAATTGAGAGTCTGGGAAAAGGATGTCGTTGTTACAGACAATAATCCAGTCGGGCCTGAACCCGTGGGCGAGGTACTGCTGCAACGCCCAATTTGCGCCTCCGAAGTAGCCGCGGTTGACCTCGGACTCCAACCCTGCGACATTGCTGAATTGTGACATGGTTTTCTGCATGCGAGCGACTGAGTCATCACCGGAGTTATTGTCGACGACCAGGAGATCGGCATGGTCAAAAGCTTCCAGGTGTGAGGCGCTATTCAGAAACTCCAATGTAGATTCAGCACCGCGATAATTAACGGTGATGATGAATGAAAGTGCCTAAACCGTGACGCTCTCGAAAGCGACCGCTGAAGCACGATGTCTTGTTTCGCGTAGTGCGATGAAGGCGACAATCCAGGCGAACGTCGCACCATTGAAACTGAATAGGGAGCTTATGGGGCTAAATACCGTCGCTGCGTAGAAAGCCGATAGCCAAAACAGCGCACCGAACACGTTAGTTTCACGTTTCTTGTTGTATACCCAACCCGCCAGGCCTCCCACGCATGCGCAAACGAAGGTCGCCCCCAGCAGGGTGAAGTCTTCAATGAGGCCTCTAAACAGGGTATAGACGTTCGTAAACTCCGTGCCGATAACGTTCGAGGTCTCCGTGTATCTCCCGACAATTCTTTCTTTAACCTGTAACAGATCAAACTCTCCCGCAAATGTCCGTGCTCCCCATTCGGCGTCGGAGATCTCGGCGTGCGCATACCAGTCTGCAAAAGCTGCTGGCGATCCGAGCATGTAATTGCTTAAGTGTGTCTCACTCGCGTCCAGCAGAAAATCGCCAGCTGTTGGCACACTGCGGAGCGCGTCTACGGCTACAAAGCCAATCCCCAGACAAGCCGCCACTGACAGGAACCAGCCAACTCGCTTCCTGGCAAACAGACCTGGGCGTCCCGGTTCGCTGACACAGCACATCGCGAGATATCCGCCCAGCCAGCACGCAAGTCCCAGAAGGGTTGGCGCCCGGGCAGCTGTCAAGAGGCCGTAAGCAATCGCTGGCAAGAGGGTGAAAAGCGCGAGAACACGATCGCCAAATCGACGGCTGAAGGCGAACAGCACCCCTCCCAACAGGCCGGCTGGATGTAGCCACATGACGAGTAGCCGCACGAACCAGGGCTCGAGGATGTCCTTATACCTCAGCACCGTCCAGTGGGCGCCCACTGCCAGCACCCCGAGAGGGGTAAACGGCAGATCGAATTGTTCCAGGCTGACAACCAGGAAGTAAACGCAACCGGCTAGCGCAACCGCTGTGCACGCAAATCCATACCGCCGTGAGCGATTCCTCAGAAACTCGAATCTATCGAAAGCGCCGGCGCAGGTGGGGACCTTGCTTGGGGGTCGAAGCTCATGACCGATCAGCGCGCCAAGCTGAATAGCGACGATGAGTAGCACCAAAATCCACAATCCGCGGCCCGGCACGGGGTAGTCCACGACGTGCAGCGAAGCCCCCGTGAAAAATGTCCATACCAGCCCGACGAAAGCAGCTGGTGCAAACCAACTTCCGCAGCGTAAGCGGGCGCCCGCCGTCACGATAACAAGCACCGTTAATGCCAGCCACGGAGATCCGATCGTGTCGATCACAAAGTTGTTCAACGGTTGCCTACCATCGGCGACAACGCGCGCAATACACGAAAGCGCGTCACGCAGAGCGTAAATGCGATGTAGGAACAGGCGGAGAACACCACCACGTAGGCTGCGGCGACAAATCCGAATCGCGGTATCAGAAGATAGTTGCCTAGAAAATCCAGGCCCACGGTGATGGTCATACCCACCAGCATGGTCGCGGTTTCTTGTTTGATTTCGAGAGGCTTGTGCACAAGCAGGGCAAGCTGCCACAAAAAACCTGCGACCACAAGCAGCGGAAGCGTACGGGCAGCAACTTGGTCGTCGAACCCCAGAATCAGGGCCGCGATCCGGTGCGCAAATGCTGACACGACTGCCAACACGGCGACGAAGATGAACAACTGGTATTTAATCGAGTTCCTGATGATTCGATACGCGACCGCATATTCGCCTTGATTCCAGCTACGCATAATGCGAGGGTGACCGGCCTGCGTCAGGGGAAAGATAAGAAATGACAAGGACCGGATCGCTACCTCGTACAGGGAGGCGTAGACGCCTGCCTTTGAGTAGCCGGCGAATCTTTGGATCAGCCAGCGGTCAATCACTGGTAGCGACTGGGAAAGCAGCAGCCAAACGCCCACCGCCCATCCAAAGTGCGCCAACTGGCTCAAAATGTCCCTGACGGACTCAGCGCCTGATGAGGCACCCGTGAAGGCTCCGAGGACTTGCTTGAGGGGGGGGCCGATGCCGCTCATGGGCACAATCGCAATCGTGTACGCCAGCGCCTGGCCCAACAGCACCAAGTCAAATCGCTTTTGACCAGTAGCCAGAACCAGAAGAAGCGAAAAGACAAAGGCAGCGACGGAGCGGACGATCTCGCGCGCCAGCACTGCCATGGGCCGAAGCTGGGCCTGAAGTCTTGCCAAAGCAACCGTGTAGATCACAAGCGAGAAAGCAAAACTCAAAGCAATAAGAGCCGTTACGATCTGATAGTGCAGACCGAAAAGCACTAGAACCAAAACCACGCCGGTCAGCGCTACCGACGCTACGGTCCCCGCAAATACTGCTACGCTGAACCGCGCCTGCCGGGCCGTGTTTTCTGTAGGGGAAGGGTGAAACCGCAAAATCCCCTGGGCCAGCCAGCCCGAACTGGCACCGGCAATCGCCATTAACAAGGGGAAAATGAAAGCGAACCGGCCATATTCTTCCGGGCCGAGAAGCCGAACAAAGGCCGGGACCGAGATGAGTCCCATGAATCCCGGCACGACCTTACTTCCGAAGTATCCGAGTGAGTCTCGGAATAACAGGATTCCCACAGAGTCCTGGCCCCTGGAAAGTGGGGCTTGCAGCTTAGCGTCGGCAGTCTCGATTGCCTCGCTCATTCTGTTTTGCTTGCTGAACAGGTTCTTGGAGGAAAGGTCGCGGATTCAGTCTGCCGCTATGTTGGCCGGTGTGCGCTCGCGCTTGCGTTCATTTCGGGCGTTCCGCCAGTTTACGCGCGGCAATAGCAGTGACTCGTCGATGCGATCCCGGTATCGAACTGCGATGTTGATGAGAGAGTCGAGCAAGGATTCTGAGAGCAGATGGGGTTTGAGGCCCAGTTCAGCCAACTTTGTGTGCTTGGCGTTGTAATAGTGCTCTTCCGCTTCCACGCGTGGATCGGGTAGGTGGTCGACCGCAACGGTAACACCCAGTTTCCGCGCGGCTGTTTGTACCATGTGGGCAAGCTCCAGGATTGAAAACTGCTCCGTGAACTGGTTGAAGACCTGGTATTCCCCGCGATGGGGGGGATTGCCGCAGGCAAGTTCAACACAACGCACGGTATCACGGATATCCAGAAACCCACGGGTTTGTCCACCCATGCCGTAAACAGTCAGAGGGTGCTCAATCGCGGCTTGGACGCAGAATCGGTTCAGGGCTGTCCCGAATACCTCATCGTAGTCAAACCTATTAACGAGCGCATCGTCCATTGCCGTTTCATCAATAATCGTGCCGTATACCACTCCCTGATTGAGATCGGTCGCGCGGATGCCCCAAATCTTGCAACAAAAATGAATGTTGTGCGAGTCGTGAACCTTCGAAAGGTGGTAGAAAGACCCGGGCTGCTTGGGAAACGGCAGCGTGTCTTCACGCCCGTTGTGCTGAACTTTGATGAACCCCTCTTCGATATCAATATTAGGAGTACCGTATTCTCCCATTGTGCCCAACTTTACGAGATGACAGTCGGGCTGGAATTCCTTGATGGCAAACAGGACATTCAGCGTACCCACGACGTTGTTGACCTGGGAAAACACCGCATGTTGGCGGTCGATCATCGAGTACGGTGCTGAACGCTGCTCCGCGAAGTGCACCACAACTTCTGGTTCAAAGATCCGGAAAACCTCGCCCAGGAATTCGTAGTCCGTGACGTCGCCAACGAACGGCTCTATGGTCTTACCCGTTACCCGCTGCCAGGTGAGAAGCCTTTCGGGCAGAGGCTGAATTGGCGTCAGCGTCTGTGCGCCCACTTCGTGATCCCACAGGCGGCGATGGAAGCTGTCCACGATGGCAATTTCATGTCCGCGCCGCGAAAGGTAGAGCGCGGTCGGCCAACCACAGTAACCATCTCCGCCCAGGACGAGTATTCTCACTATTCCTCCTTATTCCTCCCCAAAAAGCTCCGAACAAAATGGTCAGCTACGGTTACCCGCCAGCAAAGCAGATTGGGGTGCTGACGCGGCACGGCTCGTTTACTCCTCAATAGCGGCCAGGAGAGCCGTTACGATGACCAGCGGAGACCGTTTGTATGATGAATTTCCACCCGCTCGCAATGCATACCTGGTTAGCTCCGCTGCGGTCGATTGCGTTGGGATATACGGGGGACGTTCCAATGGCTGCGACGACTCAGTCCCCGGCGAATGCTCCCCATCCTTCATCCGACTCGAGATCAACATTGTCGATGCGCAGGCGCCCACGCGGACAGGCACGGGGAGGCATCCTTCACATAACGGCATCGATCCATCTCGTCCAGCTGGGCCAACATGTTGGTCGAATAAGACCAGGTCGAACGAGTTGCTCTCCAATTCATCCGGTCCTACGTTGCAGTCTCGGACGTTGTTCAATCCACGTAAACGTTCCGCGGCAGCCCGGACTCCAGCCAGCTCGACCAGGTTCTCACCGGAATCTGCGCCGAACGGCGTACAGCGCTCTCGTCTCTGTGGCCGCACGCAGCAGCCTTGCCTAGTTCTGGAGTGACAGCGAGAGCGTCCCAGACCTCGTCATGCCGGCGCGGCAAATTCAGCAACGAAGGATAATTGATCACGCTGACTGCCCTCACTGCATATTCGTGAACATAGGAAGCGAATATTGGTGCTGCACAACTTGCCAGCATCCACAACAAATGCGCGTCTTGGATTTCTACGGCCAAAAACACGGACGCGCACACAACAACCGTTGCCGGGGTAACCCTACGATGTTTGCCGATCAGCGAGGACGCGTCCGAGCCTAAGGTCGAGGTTTTCTTGCATCAGTCTGACTTCCTTCACTGGTGGGCTATTCCTCACGGGATCTGAACCTCAGGATTTTCGCTCGCATATGGCGGATCGCCCAGCCATTGGCCGCGTGGATTCGCACCTTCGCCTTCATCTCACGATAGAGTTCAGAGACCACCACTTTGACCGGGTCTTGTTCTTCTGTCTCTTTCCACGAAGCGCGGGCGAGTATCCAAAGGACTCCCGCGACGAATGCGAAGAACGTTCCCAGAAAGACGATCAATCGCCGGGGTGGATAGGACCTCTTCTCAGGAATCTCGGCGACATCGAGAACCTTCACAGTGGGCGTCTCTTTGGCTTCCTGCACTTTGACAAGTTCGTATCGTTGCGTCAGAAACCCGAAGACCGTTTCCTGGATCTTTGCACGACGGTAAAGATCAAAGTAAGTGACTCCTAACAGCGGCAGCTTGCGTATGGACGGGTACAGGGCCTCAGGGGTATCGTCGTTGGACGCGTCCGCGTCCAATCCTCCGCCCCCGATCTCCTCGAGTTTTTTCTGGAGCTCAGCGACCCTCGCCTTCACCGCTCTGACCCGCACATTTTCATCGGAGTAGATCTGGCGCAGACCCTCCAGTTCCGACTGGCTCGCAATGATTTGCCCCTGCAGCATGGCTGCAGCCTCAACCATCGCGCGGCCCTGTTCCTTGATGTCGATCGCGGTATTCTTGCTGGAAAACTCACTGAAGTCCTTGTCCGCCGAATCGAGGTCTTGCTTCACCGACCTGAGCCGCTCCTCGAGGAAGACGCGCTCGCGGTGGGCGGCCGAGGTGTTCAAGTCCGCGACCAACTGATTCAGTTCCTGCACATAAGCCTGGGTCACATCCGCAGCACGCTGCGGACTCTGGTCGCTCACGCTCATGGTTATGATCCAGCTTTTCCGATCTTCAGAGATCTTCGTGTTGGCTTCGAGTACCTTGCGGGCATCCTGCATCTTCCGCACGCGGTACACGTGTCTCAAGTCGAACTTGTTGATGATCCGATCCTCTAGCGTGCGACTCCGCAGAATTCCGATGAAGAGAGGCCCGGATGTCTTTAGCCCCAAGAAATCGCCGGCTAGCATTCCGAGCTCACTGCCTTTGGTCAGGGCCAGCAATGAGGCGAGTCCCGAATTGGAGTCGCCATCGGGAGGCATGAGCGATGTCCTTGCCTCGTATCGGTTGGGTATGAGCAATGCCAGAACTGCAGTAAACACAGCGGCACAGGCCACAAGTTTGAACAGGAATCTGCTCTCTTCCCGCAACAGCCGCAGTCGTTTCGCGACTCTTGATCGAGCGGACTCCTCATCCGTGGTGGGAGTTTCCGTCAGGCGAGGCCGCGGAACAATCTCGGGCACAGTGTCTTCAGTTGGTGATGATATCGGCCTACTTGTCATCATCGCGAGCCTACCCGTGGCCAGTAGCTAAACTGGAACGACGCCATTACGTTGCTTTGGCGGGTCGTGGCCAGCAAGGGAATCTGCCAAGACTCATACTGCAGTGTGCCGGAAAAGCGCAAACCCGATTTCAAGAAGAAGTCTCCGTTCACCGCTATGTCGTTTTGAGTTCCGCCTTGCGGGAGATACTTTCTGTCAATGTTGCGATGGCGAAGCTCGATGCCGATTTTCTTCTGCGGACCCAGCCAGTAGTTGCTGCGTATCGCTTCACCCTGCGCTGCCCGGCCTACCCAGGTACCGATAAGTTCGCCGTTATTGGTGTAGCCGTTTAGGTATTGCCCGTTACTGTAATAGCAGCCATTGCATGTGGGGAAGTTCACAGGACTTGTCGTACCCCCCTCCAGTCTGAAATCAAGCTTGGGAATCCTCGGAAATCTAACGAGGTAGAGCCCTCCCTGGAACGCCGCCTTGGAGGGACGATTGAGCGGGGAAATCTCATCCTCTTGGAAGGCATCTCCGTAGAAACTGAGCCAGTCCCGCAGTTTCGGAATTCGGTATGCAAAATCCAATGCAGCGCGACCGTCGCCCAAAGCCTCACCCTTTACGTGGAGGTTGAAGGTGGCTTGAACAAGAGTTTTTAGCGTCAAGGGATTCCCGGACCCTCCGAAGAGAGTCGTCTTCGACATGCTGATCTCAAAGTTCGGCGTGAACTTGAAGCTGATCTTGCCGCCCGTCAGGAAGGGCTGAGGACTCAAACTGCGACCATATTGTCCGATGATACCCGGTGCACCAGCTTGCGCGTTATTGATGAACTGATATCCCGAAACCTGCCCTAGGAACCACTCCATGCGGATATCACCGAGAAGGCCAAACACGGAGGGCAAGTGAATGGGGCTGACACGATTGACGCGGAACGTCTTGTTGAGCGGCTCTGCGTTGTTGGTGGAGAGCATCGCACCCTCTTCCCCGGGGCCCCACCACAGAGTCTGCTTGCCGAAGGAGACTTGCCAATTGGCAAGATTCATGCCCACATAGGCATCGAGCAGGCGAAAGCGGTTGATGGCGGCTATGGGCGTCTGTGGAGGGTTTAGAGGAAGATTGTCGGCAAAGCTGATAAAGTTAAGCGCCGCTGGCGAAGGAGCCGGAGCCGAGGGCGCGGATTGATATTCCCCGCGGCTGTAGATCACAAATGGACCCCCAGCGGCCCAAGAAGAGACACCGGCGACACCGTTGAAGCCTTCCCGGTACGGCCTTCCGTAGTCGTTCAAAATGGTTTGGCCGAAATGCTCGTTATCCGTGAGGGGCTTCCCCACGATTCCCGTAGCGCGCACGTAGAGCGATTCAACCTGTGCATGGAGATTCTGCTCGCCGTCGAGGAGCTGAAACTCGCTTTCGAATTCCTGGGAGAGCGACTGGTAAAGCTTCTGCACATCCGACGGGCCGTCAACGTCTGTGTGAAGCTCTGCTGCCTCGCTCACCAGCCGTGCACACTCGAGGCGCGTCCAAGGACGCAGACCTAGTATTGCAGTCTTCACGTAACCAAGTGCGGCCAGCCGCTCCAGGGCAGGGTAAATCCAGCTGTCGAGGGGAACATAGGGAGATCCGATGAAGGCTGAGCTGCGGCTCCGTTCGCCTTGTACGAACTCGCGTGGTGGTTCCCAGGCTCCTCCGCCGATCTCGGGATCGTGTCGCCTGCTGTAGACACTTTGCGCGACCAGATATCCGAGCACACTTCCAACAAAAACGTCTGTGGGGAAATGCTGCCGCCCGTGTATCCGCGAATAGCTGACCGCGGAAGCCGCGCCGTACGCGAAAAGCTTGGGCAGAGTTCCCGGGTATTCGTGGGCAATCACGCCAGCGATTGACCAGGCGGCAGCTGCGTGTTCGGAGGGAAAGGACGTGCCACCGTTGTGAAAGAACGGCCCGCTTCCGTCACCCTGATACGGCCGTTCGCGTCTCAGAGAGTACTTGAAGGCCTCGACGGCTACCAGACTGTCGACAGCCGCCTCCCCCGCCAGAAATCCTGTCTCACGCCAATGGTCATTGTGGGAAGGAAAACTCAAGAGATAAAGGCCGGCGCCGGCACCCACCAGGCTCGCAAGCCCAACGTTCGAGACGGTCTTGTAGTGCCGAAGTGTCGCTAGACTCTGGGAGAGCGAGGAGCTGTATTCGTGATCGGTCGCGAGTAAACCTGCGGTCACTCCGCCGAACGGCACAAGCCAGCTTGCGTCGGAGAATCGAATCCGCGCAGGGCTCGTCCAAATCTGTTTTTGATCCTGCGCAAAATAGGTGAACAGCTGGGAGAACTTCCGTCCTGGGTTGCTGCTCGCATCGGTATCGGCGTCGGTGGGCTGAGCGGGGATCGCTTTGGCCTGCGGATTCGCTTCCGCATCACGGGCTGCGGTTGTCCTGTCAACCGTCGTCCTGCTCACTGTCGTCCCATCAACCCTGGATTCGCTTCCGCTCTCCTGAGGCGAAGCGTCCGGCACCAAGCAAAAGGTCATGAATGCACTCAAAGTTCCCGATAAAAGTCGCGTTTTCATTCGCACGGCGGGACGGAAAACTATGGATGCAGATAAGAAACCGCAATGGCAACCGACGTCGCGACCTGTGCCGCCTGGAGTAGCGTGCCCCAGTTGCGGGGAGCGACTTTGGGTGCTTTTTCGGGAACGACAATCGAGTCCCCAGCCCTCAAGACAACGCCCATGGGATCACCCGACCACATGGAAGCATTCTTGGAGACCACCGACCCATCGGCGCGAATGACAAAGACTGCGCTCTTGTCCGCGATTTGTGTCAAGCCCCCGGCCTGGCTCAAGTACCACCTTGCATTCTTGCCCGGGATCTGGGCCACCGCCGTGGGATTGAAGACTTGTCCGCGCACCAGGATGTAGTTTGCTTTCTTCGGAATGATCAGCTCGTCTCCATCTCGCAGCTGGATGTCAGCAGGCGTCCTCGCCAGGGTCGCCAGTTTCCTTGTGTCCGCAGGGATGTGAATGACCACGCGCCCGATTGGGGCGGTCTCTTCCAGTTGTTGAAGTGCTGTTTCGGTTTTTGCGATGGCGGTAAGTTTTGCAATCCTCTGGTCGGCATCGTTTTCTGGCAACGACTTTACGTAAACCTCTTCTGCCTTGATGCGCTCGACCAGTTCCAGACGCGATTTCATTTCCAGATCGCGAACCTCCTTACGCATCAGCACCGCTCCATAAGGATAGGCCTCCCCAGTGAAGCCGCCGCAACGTTGCAGTAGAGAACTCATCTTTTCTCCAGGCTGAATCCCATATGTGGCAGGATGCTGCACTTCGCCACGCACGGTGACAGACGCGCCGAGATCATTCCATTGCGGGATCTGCCGAACGGTAAGAACATCTCCATTATGCAGAGCCACGTCCTCGTTGGGATCTCCGGCCAAGACTGCGGCCAGCTTCACTTCAATGCGCTGATTGGAGCCATGGGCCACATCGCCTGCGGCGAACCGGGTCAGATCAGCGCTGTCCGCGTAGGCGCTCCTCTTCAGACCTCCAGCAACTCGGACGAGATCCTCTACCCGCATGTTGGTCGTAAGCGGATAACGTCCAGGCTTTGTCACTTCGCCTTCGACGTAGACGGTTGGCGCATCGATTCTGGCGGGATTGCGATGGACAAGCACTCGGTCACGGGGCTCGAGAACTAGATTGTCCACAGGGTTTCCGGCCAAGGTCTCACCGAGGTTCACACTAAGGACCTTCATCGTGCCATCAGCCTGAGTTCGGAACAGCTGGGCAGAATCGAGCGAAGCATCTTGGGTGATCCCGCCCGCCAGGTAGATGGCATCCCGCAAGTGAGCCTGGCCTGAGGTCCGGTATTTCCCAGGTGCGCGAACTTCACCGCCCACCCAAACATCCGGCGGAGGCTCAAATTCGTATCGACTGAATATTCGTACCGTGTCGAGGCGGTTCAGCGCGGGCGCGGTTGTCGGGTTCGCGAGCGCTGAAGACAGGTCGAAACTCTCGACACTTGGACGGAAATCAGGAGCACTCAGGCGCACAATTTCGGCATAGTGGGGGGCCGGCTCCGGCAAGAGATCGCTGTAGGATGAAATCAGATCCGTTAACTTCATTCCCTGCTTGTAGGAATAGCGGCCTGGACGCAAGACGTGCCCCTGCAAGTAGAGGGCGTCCTCGTTGTAGGCAGCGATGGGGAAGATGTGCACCTCGTCGCCATCGTGGATCTTAAAAGCCTCGAGTTGCTGGTCGACGGCATAGGGATCACTCGTCGAGGTCAGATCCAAAGACAGCATCGTCCGCTTTTCATGGGCCTCCAAACGCTGCACTTCAATGTGACGGAGCGCCGCCGTGGGCAAAATTCCACCCGCTAGCTCAAGCACCTCAGCCAGGGAAGTCTCGGACAGCAGTTCATAGATCGCTGGGCGCCGCACCATTCCCTCGACCGTGACCTGGGATCCGAGAGAAGGTACTAGTAAGCTGTCGCCGTTTTGCAGCCGCTTCAAATCGGAACGCACCCCATGCAGAAGTAAGTCGTAAGCGTCTACCTCTTCGATCAACTCCTTGCCGCGGTAGTGCTTCACCGTACGCAGCGAACCCCGGGCAGTGACTCCGCCGGCTGCGAAAAGGGCATTGAGCGGAGTGGAGAGTGAACTAATGTCATATGCGCCCGGCTCCGCAACATCCCCAACGACATAAACCCGTACGGTGCGCAGCCGCGAAACAGAAACGTCCGCCGATACGTCCCTGAACTGAGCTCGCAGCACGCGCTGGACATCCAACTGCACATCGCTCAGACTCTTGCCGCTGACCAGCAGAGGCCCCACCTCCGGCAGCGAGACGCGTCCTTCACGGTTCACGAGACGTACCAGTCTCTGCGAGACGCTGCCCCAGAGATCAATGGCCAAGCTATCGCCCGGCCCGACAACGTAGTCCGGGCCGACCGGGAGATCCATGGGAATGACATCGGGCAGGTTTTGGGAATTGCGAAATACTTCGAGCCCAAAACGCTCGGCCGGGCGCTGCCAGGCAGCGGCTTGCACGTACATGTCATAAAGCGATGGAATGTCGGCATACGGATTTGCCGGACGCACCATCTTCACAGGGGTCACATCTTCCCCTTCTCCGTGACGCCCATATTTTGATGTCCTCGGACGAACTGACGGAGTGGGCACATTGTCGCGAACCGCGCTCTCGCGCGGGACGCTTCCGTCAAGGGATGAGTTAGCACTGCCACCCGCCATTAACGCAGCGAGAGCTGAAAGGTTGGAAGATTGAGCGCCCATTGCCAGGTCGGGTGTGAGCCTCATCGAACTCGACGACAACTCAGCTCCGGGTGTCAACCCACGGTCGAGCAGACCACCGCTTAATATCCCCCCACCACTTAAAATCCCTCCACCAGAGGATATCCCCAGGTCGGTTCGAAGGGTTCGATCCATGGGCAGAGAAGGCGAATAGCCAGGCAGCGGCAAACTGGGGCCGCTGTCAGGGACCTGCGGTTCATTCTGCTGCACGGGATAATCTGGTGGCCGGGTCCTCGGATTCTGTTTTTCACAACTCTCGTCCTGCGCTGGATCGCAGGTCGCCGTACGCTCCACATCTTTCTGATGATCCTGCTTCGGAGGAACGAGTGACAGGCTGTCTTCTTGCGCTTCGAGAGCTACGAGACGACGCGCCCGCTCCTTCAGGACAAGATCCTGCTCTTTTGCGAAGTCCGAATCCGGATTCGGCGTGGGCATGAGATAGCCGTAGCGTTGCAGCAGGCGGGTCGCAACCGAGCGAAATCCCACGTCGTGGTCTAGCCGGTCGAATATCGCTTGGTCGGTGAGCTTCGAATCTTCCACGACCTGCCCACTGTCAGTGGCTTCCTTGGCCACCCACCGCTTCAGTTCCACCAGGAGCCCGGCATCTCTGAGGAGAACCGTCCGGATCTGAATTGCAGACGCCGCCACGTGGTTGAAGTTGTCGTTGGCAAGATCGGATGCATCAGCCACGCGATTCGTCCGAGAAACGGCTGGCTGAACACGAGAGCTGTCATTCGTCTGGCCGTGCATCAACTGGCAGAGAGTGAGCAACGCCATGCAACGTACTGCTCTCCCAAAGAACCTTCTAGAGATCACCATCTGGGACGTTAACATGATTTATTTTTCCAGCCTTCAGCGCCTGAATTAGCTGCCTCGCACGGTAGGGAGCGATGTATCTGTCGCGTGACCTTATCTTGATCGCGTTCTAGATACCCGCAACGTCCAACCCGATTGCCCTCCATCGTCGGCAGTTGGATGCGATCCTTTCGTCGGCTTCAGGAGACTACTTCCACGTCAAACTCGTCGACTTCGACAGCTACGGACCGCCGGATCAAATCTATCGAGAAAATCACGCGACAGCTGTCCTTCTTGCGCAGAATGATGCCTTCCAATCCTTGCATAGGGCCACTGCGCACGCGGACTCGGCGTCCTACTCGCAGATAAGGATGCGGTTCGATTCTCGGAGAGGCCGATAGCCGGTTTCGCAAAGCTTCAACTTCGCCTAGCGGCAGAGCGGCGGGCTGCCCATTGAAGGTGACCAGCCGCACCACCCCGGGCAACTTCAGCACCTGCAACCTGTTCTGAGGCGCGATCTGGACGAAGACATAGCCGGGAAACAAGGGTAGCTCCAACTCCTTGCGACGATCCTTCCAAC
>WNFD01016329.1_pt1 | contig 21378 bp, 15 predicted proteins | sample 5400491 | NCBI WGS metagenome assembly WNFD01 (sample SAMN13153343, study PRJNA577476) | soil metagenome | isolation source: 120 cm saprolite under Douglas fir tree site 2 hole 2 replicate 2 | place: USA:California | collected 2015-04-18
CAGGGCCACATACCAGGTATGCGAGTGCACGACGTCGGCGTCCACGCGGTCGCGGGCCATGAGCAGATCGGTCGAGAGAGCCTCGAGGGCCGGCGCATAGCGGGCCTCGCCCGTCTCCGCTGGCCGCGATCCGTCCTCTCGGGACTCACCGGGCCGGGGCGCGGCCAACCGGTCCCACGCCGGATAGCCGCGCACGCGCAGCCCCGGCTCGGACCGCTCGGCGTCACCGAAGCAGCGCACTTCGACCGCGGCCCGGCCGGCGAGCGCGCGGCTCAGGTGCTCGACGACCACGCCCGCGCCGCCGTAGACGTGGGGCGGGTACTCGCGCGAAAGCATCAGCACGCGCAGGGGCGCGCCCCCTTCATCCGACGCCGCCATCAGAGGCCCTCCCGTCATGCCCGCGGCTGAGCCCTTCGTCTTCCAGGGATGCGTCCAGTCGTGCGAGCTGCTCGCTCATGAGGCGCACGACGCGCGCGAGCTGCTCGAGCAGATCAAGCACGTGCCCGCCGAGTCCATCTTCTGCCACACCTCCGTACTGCTCGTGCACCGGCCGCCGCAGCCGGACGCCTATCCCAACGACTTCGCGATGTGGGCGGACATCGAGCTCCGCGACCGGCGGCTCACGGAGCGGTTGGCCGCCATCGATCCCTTCCGGCTCGGCTCCATCGAAGGCGTCCGCGCCGAGCTCGTCTCCACCCTCGAGCATCACGCGCAGCAGCTCTCGGCCGCGCCGACGCGCGCGGACGATCCGTTTCGATTCCTACAGTATCATCCCGTGCCGGTTCCGACCGGACACCAGGCGCGGACGCTCCGGGAGTTCCGCGACGCGCTCACCGGGGTCGACGTGAGCACCATCTTCTTCCACATCGTCGAGGCGCGTTACCGGCTCGGGCGCGGGCGCGGCGATTTCGCCGAATGGGTGGACACGGCCCTCGGCCGCCACGAGCTGGCCGCGCGCCTCAGCCACATCGATCCCTATGCCGGCACGCTGGAGCGGGTCCGGGAGCGGCATCTCATCGCGCTGAACCGGGCGCTGGAAGAGGAGGGCCAGGCGTGAACGGGATGGGCGCCAAGCTCGACGACTACCGCGCGGTGGCTCCGCGCGGCTCCGTGGACTTCATGCTGCGGATCGCGGACCGGCTGCGGGGGCGCCGCATCGTGCAGGTGAGCGTGTCCCGCTACGGCGCCGCCGCGGAGATCCTGAAGCGAATCGTGCCGATCCTGAACGACCTCGGCATCGAGACGGGCTGGGAGGTCGTGATCGGCAGCGCGGACTTCGACGCGATCGTCACGGCCGTGAGCAAGGGGCTGGCGGGAGTCGAGCAGGTGGTGACCGAGGCGATGCTGGCCCGCTTGCACGCCACGTGCGCGAGCAACGCGCGGCGGCTTCCGCTCGATGCCGATCTCGTGATCGTCCACGACGCGGCCGCGCTGCTCCTCGTGGAAGGGCGTCCCCCGGGCGGGCGCTGGCTGTGGCGCTACCACGGGGACCTCTCTTCCCCGCAGCCGCAGCTCTGGAACGCGCTGCGCCCCTTCGTCGACAAGTACGACGCCGCGGTCTTTTCCACGCCGAGGTTCGCCGCGCCGCTGTCGACCCGGCGCTTCCTCATCGCACCCTCGATCGACCCGCTCTCCGAGCGCAACCGCGAGATGCCGCGCGTCGAGCAGAGCCGGCATCTGGAGCGCCTGGGCGTCCGATCGGACAAGCCTGTTCTGCTCCAGGTCGGCCCCTTCGAGCGCCTCCAGGATCCGCTGGGCGTCATCAACGCCTACCGGCTCGTGAAGCTGCACCACGACGTCCGGCTCGTCCTGGCGGGTCCGCCGCCACGCGCGGGCGGTGTGCTCACGGAGACGCAGGAGGCGGCGAGCCAGGATCCCGGCATCACCGTCGTGGTGCTGCCGCCGGACCCGGAGACCGAGCTCAACGCGCTCGAGCGCGCCGCGACCGTCGTCCTGCAGAAGCCGCTCTCCACCGACTTCGGCATCGACGTCGCCGCCGCCATGTGGAAGGGCAAGCCCGTGGTGGGAAGCCTGGCCGGCGGCATTCCCTCTCAGATCGTGTCCAAGGTCACGGGCTACACCGTGGAGACGGTCGAGGGCGCGGCCTTCCGTATCCGGCACCTGCTGAGCAACCCGGAGATGATCGGCCGGATGGGCGCGGCCGGCCGCGAGCACGTGCGGCGCAATTTCCTGATCACGCGGCACTTGGGCGACTACCTGGCCCTGCTCGCCCACCTGACGGGCCAGACGTCGACCGAGGCATCGGCCCGGGCATCGGCCCCGACATCAGCCCCGACATCAGCCCCGACATCAGGATGACGACCGGACCCACGCCATGGCCTACGAGCTGCTGACTGCGGACGCCCAGGCCGAGCTTGCGCGCCTGGGCTCGGCCGAGCTCGTCATCGGCGTGCCGACGGCGAAGCCGAGCCCGAGCCTCGACGGCGTCGCGACCGCCGTCCGCGCCGGGCTCCAGGCGCATTTCGCAGGGCATTCGGCGGCGGTGGTTCACGTCGATCAGGCGGCCGGCGACGCGCCGGACGCCGCGCCGGCCCAGGCCTTCGGCGATGTACCGCTCGTTCGGATCCGGCCTGCTCACGCGACCGGCGGCCCGCTCGTGCACGTCAGGCACCACGAAGCGGTGGCCACCACGCTGGCGGCCGGGCAGGCGCTCGGGGCGCGGGCGATCATCCTGCTCAACCCCGAGATCGCGAGCCTCACCGGTGACTGGCTGAGCGGCCTCGGCGGGCCCGTGCTCGCCGATGACTGCGGCGTGGTGGTGCCCGTCTATCAGGGCGGCCGCTACGAAGGCACGTTGACCCACGCGCTCGTCGTCCCCCTGATCCGGACGCTTTTCGGCAAGCGTCTCGCGCGTCCACTGGCGGAGGAGTTCGGCTGCAGCGGCAAGGCGGCGGCTTTTCTGCTCGACCAGGACATCTGGGGAACAGACCTCGGGCGCAACGGCCTCGAGTTCTGGATTCCGGCCGCGGCCATGGCCGAGGGGCTCGCGATCGGTCAGGCCGCGCTCGGTCCGCGCCGCATCTCCGTCCCCGCCCCGCCGACGCCGCTCGGCGAGATCGTGGGGCGCACCGCGGGCTCGCTTTTCGCCATCGCCGAGCGGTACGAAATGCTCTGGCTCGAGGGTGCGGGGTCGGAAGAGGTCCCCTTCGTGGGGCCGCCGCCCGAGCCGCAGCCGGGCCCGGCGCCGGACCCCGAGCGCATGCGGGAAGGCTTTCAGCAAGGTGTCCGGGATCTCTATCCGGTCTGGGCGACTTCCTGCTGTCCTATCGCGCGCGCGTCGTCTACCGGAGCCACGTCGCGCAATCGCTCGCCCCCCTCTACCTGGGCCGCGTGGCCTCCGTGATCTACGAGACGCGAGGCCGCCCGTCCGACGCCGTGGCGAAGGTGACCGAGCGACTGTGCCAGGTCTTCGAGGAGTGGAAACCGTATCTGGTGGACCGCTGGCGATGAGGTCCCAGACCATGAAAAAGGAGGAGCTGCGTCCCATCCTGATCGAGCGCGTCGAGCCCGCGGTGGACGACGGGCGGTATCCCTGCAAGCGGGAGGTCGGCGATCGTCTCGAGGTCTCCGCCGACATCTTCAAGGCGGGCCACGATCTCCTCGACGCGGTGATCCTGTACCGCGCCCGGGACGAATCGCGCTGGATCCAGGCACCCATGCGCCCGGCGGGCAATGACCGCTGGGCGGGGCAGATCCCGCTCGAGCGGAACACGCGCTACGCTTTCACCATCGAGGCGTGGACCGACGTCTTCGGGTCCTGGGTAGACGAGATCGAGCGCCGCCTCGCCGCCGGACAAACCGACCTCGGGAGCGAGCTGCTGGAAGGCCGAGAGCTGGTGCGCCTGGCCGCGGCGAACGCCACGGCGGAAGAGGCGCTCCGCCTCACGCTCCAGCGGTACGATGCCGCGCCCGGCCAGCAGGCCCGCGTCGATCTGCTCCTCGACCCCGCCCTCCGCCGGGCCATGTCGGGCCTGCAGGAGCGGAAGGATCGCGCCCGCTACGACCGCGAGCTCGAGGTCGTCGTGGATCGCGCGCGCGCGCGCTGGGGCGCCTGGTACGAGCTCTTCCCGCGCTCGCAGGGGCGGGACCCGGAACGCCACGGTACCTTCGCCGACTGCATCCGCCGGCTCCCCGACATCCAGCGCATGGGCTTCGACGTCGTCTACCTGCCGCCCATACACCCGATAGGCCGGACCCACCGCAAGGGTCCGAACAATACGCTGGTAGCGGGGCCCACGGATCCGGGAAGCCCGTGGGCCATCGGGGGGCCGGAGGGCGGGCATACGGCGATCCATCCCGAGCTCGGCACGCTCGAGGATTTCCGGCGCCTCCTCGAGGCCGCACGGGTGCTCGGCATCGAGGTCGCGATCGATTTGGCCATTCAGTGCTCGCCCGACCATCCCTGGGTGCTCGAGCATCCGGAGTGGTTCTACCGGCGCCCCGACGGCACGCTCAAGTACGCCGAGAATCCCCCGAAGAAGTACCAGGATATTTATCCAGTCAACTTCTCGTGCGAGGCGTGGGAATCACTCTGGGACGAGATCTTGCGCGTGCTGCTGTTCTGGGTGGACGAGGGCGTGCGCATCTTCCGGGTGGACAACCCGCATACCAAGCCGCTCGAGTTCTGGGAGTGGCTGATCCGCGAGGTCCAGGATGGCCATCCCGACGTGATTTTCCTCTCCGAGGCGTTCACCCGGCCCAAGATGATGAAGGCTCTCGCCAAGGCGGGCTTCAGCCAGTCGTACACGTATTTCACCTGGCGCAACTTCAAGGAGGAGCTGACCGAGTACTTCGAGGAGCTCACACGGTCGGACATGGCCGAATACTTCCGCGGCAACCTCTTCTGCAACACGCCGGACATCCTGCCCGAGATCCTCCAGCGTGGCGGGCCCCCCGCGTTCAAGATGCGGGCGGCGCTGGCCGCGACCCTCTCGCCGCTCTGGGGCATCTACAGCGGCTTCGAGCTCTGCGAGGCCACGCCGGTGCCGGGCACCGAGGAATACCTCGACTCGGAGAAGTACCAGATCCGCGTGCGGGACTGGGACCGGCCGGGCCACATCAAAGACTACGTGGCCCGGCTCAACCGGATCCGGCGCGAGAACCCCGCGCTCCAGACGACGCGGAACCTCCGCTTCCACCAGGCCGACAGCCCGCACGTTCTCTTCTACAGCAGGATGACCGAGGGGCGCGATAATGTGGTCCTGGTGGCGGTGAACCTGGACCCCTTCGCTGTGCACGAGGCGCCGCTGCACCTCCCGCTGGACGAGCTGGGCCTGACGTCCGATGATACGTACGAGATCCACGAGCTGCTCACCGACAGCCGCGCGCTGGCGCGCGGCGCGCGGCAGACGGTGACGCTCGACCCCCAGGTCTCCCCCGCCCGCATCTACCAGATCGAGCGGTGGCGGCGCCGCGAACGCGATTTCCAGTACTTCATCTAGCGCGATGCTGACAGATCGCCAGGCTGAGCTATGACGACCAGCGACGGGCTGTGGCACAAGGACGCCGTCTTCTACGAGCTGCACGTCCGCGCCTTCAAGGACGGCAACGACGATGGGATCGGCGACTTCGCGGGCCTCACGAGCCAGCTCGACTACTTCAAGGAGCTCGGTGTCGACTGCCTGTGGCTGCTGCCGTTCTTCAAATCGCCGCTCCGCGACGACGGCTACGACGTCAGCGACTACCGGGCCATCCATCCCGACTACGGCACCATGGCGGACTTCGAGAAGTTCCTCGAGGCCGCCCACGCCCGGGGCCTTCGCGTGGTCGCGGATCTCGTGATGAACCACACCTCCGACCAGCACGCCTGGTTCCAGGCGGCGCGCCGCTCGCCCGACTCGCCGTTTCGCCACTACTACATCTGGAGCGACGACGACCAGACCTACCGCGACGCGCGCATCATCTTCGTCGACGCGGAGCCGTCGAACTGGTCCTGGGACCCGGTGGCCAAGGCCTACTACTGGCACCGGTTCTTCCACCACCAGCCCGATCTCAACTACGACAACCCCGCCGTCCGCGAGGAGATGCTCGGCGTCATGGCCTTCTGGCTCGACAAGGGCCTCGACGGCTTCCGGTGCGACGCGGTGCCCTATCTCTTCGAGCGGACCGGGACGAACTGCGAAAACCTGCCGGAGACGCACGCGTACCTCAAGGAGGTCCGCGCGTGGATGGACGCGCACTACGAGGGCCGGATTCTCCTCGCCGAGGCCAACCAGTGGCCGACGGACGTGCGCGCGTACTTCGGCGACGGCGACGAGTTCCACATGGCCTTCCACTTCCCGCTCATGCCGCGCGTCTTCCTCGCCGTCCGCCACGCCGACCGCCGGCCTATCACCGACATCTTCCTGCACACGCCCGAGATCCCGCCGGCCTGCCAGTGGTGCCTCTTCCTCCGCAACCACGACGAGCTCACGCTCGAGATGGTGAGCGAAGACGAGCGCCGACACCTGTATTACGCCTACGGCGAGGACCCGCGGATGCGGCTGAACGTCGGGATCCGGCGGCGGCTGGCCCCGCTGCTCGACAACGACCGGCGCAAGATCGAGCTGCTCACGGCCCTCCTCTTCACCCTGCCCGGCAGCCCGATCCTCTACTACGGCGACGAGCTCGGCATGGGCGACAACATCTATCTCGGCGATCGCAACGGCGTCCGCACGCCCATGCAGTGGACGGGTGACCGCAACGCCGGCTTCTCCCGCGCCGACACCGCGCGCCTCTTCTTGCCGCTGATCGTCGACCCGGTCTACGGCTACCAGGCCATCAACATAGAGGCGCAGCTCCGGACGCCCAATTCGCTGCTCAACTGGATGAAGCGGCTCATCGCCGTGCGCAGGAAGACGCGCGTCTTCGGCCGCGGGACGCTGCGCTTCCTGCGCCCCGCCAACGAGAGCGTGGCGGCCCACGTCCGGTCCTACGAGGGCGAAACCGTGCTGGCGGTGCACAACCTCTCGAGCGCGTCGCAGCCCATCGAGCTCGACCTGCGCGCCTGGGCCGGCCATACTCCGGTCGAGATGCTGGGGGAGAGCCGCTTCCCGACCATCGGGACGCAGCCGTACGTCATCACCCTCGGACCCTACGGTTACTACTGGTTTCGGCTCCAGCCGCCGCTGTCCGAACAGGCCTTCTATGGCATCGAGAACACTCCGCTGTGACGCGGCGGCGGTGGTGGAGCATCTCGCGGGGGCGGGCGCGCCCGCGCTTCGCGCCTTCGTCGAGCGCCAGCGCTGGTTCGCCGCCAAGGCGCGCGGCCTGGGGATCGTGCGCGTGGAAGACTGGGCCGCGCTCCGCGACGATCCGCCGCTCGTCCTGCTGCTGATCCGCGCGGACGAGGCCCGCTACTACGTGCCGGTCGCGCTCGGCCCGCCGCCGCCCGACGCGGCGCGGACCATCGGCGCGCTCGCGGGCCTCACCCTCTTCGACGCGCACTGGCATCCGGACTTCGGCCTCTGCCTGCTCGACGCGATCACGTCCCGGCGCGCCTTCGCGTCGGCCCGCGGCAGCTTTCGCTGCGCTCCCGTGGACCCGTGGGATCACCCGTCGTGGGACCCGCCGGATCGCGCGCCGGCCAGGCCGCACACGGGCGAGCAGAGCAACACGTCGATCTTCTTCGACCGCCGCCTGATTCTCAAATCCATCAGGAGGCCGGAGTCCGGCATCAACCCGGACTTCGAGATGCTGCGCTTCCTCACGAACCGCCCCGGCTTCACCCACGTGCCCCGGCTCGCCGGCTGGGCGGAGTATGCTGGCCCGGGCGAGACCGCCACCGTGGCGCTGCTCCAGCAATTCGTCGCCAATACGGGCGACGGCTGGACCCACACGCTCGCGGGGCTCGGCCGCCTCTGCGAGAAGCTCGCGGGCGCACACGGCGCCGCGGCCGTCGAGCCCGCGGCCGTCGAGTCCCGTGTCGCCGCGCTCGGCGTCGATCTCCTCGCTGATGTCCGCGAGCTGGGAGCGGTGACCGGGAGGCTCCACGCGGCACTGGCCTCGGACCCCGACCTTCCGGCCTTTCGCCCCGAGCCCATCACCGGCGAGGACGTCAGACGCTGGCGCAGCACCATCGTCCAGGACCTCGAGCGGCTGATGGACGAGATCGGTGTCGTGTCCGCCCGGAATCCCTCCGCCCGCGCGGCGCTCTCGCCGCTCCTCGAGGCGCGAGCGCGGATGGAGCGGGCCGATGATCTCTTCCCGCTCGCCGACGGCACGGTACACAAGATCCGCTGCCACGGCGACTACCACCTGGGCCAGGTGCTCAAGACCGCCGAGAGCTTCGTCGTGATCGACTTCGAGGGCGAGCCGGCGCGCCCCGCCGAGGAGCGCCGCGCCAAGCAGTGTCCCCTGCGCGACGTCGCGGGCATGCTGCGCTCGTTCGACTATGCGGTTCACGCGGCACTCGCCGCCCACCCTGAAGCTACGCGCGCCCGGCTCCGTCCCGCCCTCGAGGCCTGGGAGCGTCAGGCCGTGCGCGCTTTTCTCGGCGGCTATGGCATGGCCGTCGGTACGAGCCCGGACCGCCTGCTGCCGCAATCCGCCGAGGCGGCGCGACGGGCTTGCGCGATTTTCGAGCTCGAGAAGGCCTGCTACGAGCTGCGCTACGAGCTCAACAACCGCCCGGACTGGATCACGATTCCGCTCGCAGGGATCGTGCGCCTCCTGGCATGACCGAAGCCGCGGCCCGGGCCGCGGAGGAGGGACGGCTTATGCTCCGCAAGCACATCCTCACGAATCTTCCCGCCGGCCGGGCGCGCACGTCCGACGTCAAGGACATCCCCGCGCTGGCCACGGTTCTCGTGACCTCCGAAGCGCCGGACCATCCCGTCGATCATCTCTTCGACGCCTCGGACGGCCCCGGCGGCACCCGCTGGATCGCCGCCGCCGACGGGGAGCAGACCTTGGTGCTGGCGTTCGACGTGCCGCAGACCATCCGCGCGGTCGGCATCGAAGCGGAGGAGCCCGACGCGACCCGGACAAACGTGCTGACCATCTCGCTGTCGGACGATGGCGGCCGGACATATCGGGAGCGGATACGCCAGGAGTTCAACTTCAGCCCGGGCACCGCGTTCGAGCGAGAGGAATGGTCCATGCCCGCCGAGCGGGTCACGCATGTCCGCATCGTGATCCAGCCCGACAAGGGAAACGCGCCGCACCGCGCGACCTTGACCTCGCTCACGGTCCGGTAGTTGAAGTCGGAGGCTTGCTGCTACCGCGTCGCCTCGGACAGGTACCAGCGCACGCTCCACGGCGGCAGCTCCGACCAGGCGGCGGCCGCGGGGCCGAGCGGGTAGATCTGCCGGCCCCGGTGCGGCATCGGTCCCGGATGCGCCACGGTCCGGGGGCCCAGATTGGCGATCAGGCGGAGCACGTGTTGGTCCGGGAAGACCCACGTGACCTCGAGCGCAGACTCTCCAATCAGGGTCGAGTCCGTGGCGGGCGTGGGCTCGCCCATGAGAAGCGGGACGATCTCACGCGCCCGCACCTCGAGGAGCTGCCGGTGAAAGGCGAGCCACTCCGCGTGCGGCGGCTGCTGGATGCGTGTCCAGTCGAGCACCGAGCGGGCTCGCGTCGCCTCCGCCTGGGGATCGGGGATCCGCGCCCGCGCCTCCGGGTGTGCGAACTCCGGGAAGCGCGCGAACTCACGGCGGCGCCCTTCCGATACGAGCGGCCCCAGATCCGGGCCCAAGTCCGAAAAGAAGAGGAAGGGCTCCGGGGCCGCCCACTCCTGTCCCATGAAGAGGAGGGGCAGTGGCGGGGCGAGCAAGAGGACGGCGGTGGCCGCGCGCACCGCCTCGGGCGAAGCGAGGGCGGTGATACGCTCGCCGAGGGCACGATTGCCGATCTGGTCGTGGTTCTGGAGAAAGCCCACGAAGCTCGTGGGCGGAAGGCCGACGCTCGGCTCGCCCCTCGGCCGGCCGCGGTACGGGGACAACTCTCCCTGAAACGCGAAGCCCTCGCTGAGGCAGCGCACGAGATGGCGCAGGGGTCGCTGGTAGTCCCCGTAGTAACCGCTCGTCTCGCCGGTGAGCATGACGTGGAGCGCATGATGCAGGTCGTCATTCCACTGCGCCTGGTACAAGGGACGCTTGTCCGAACCGGTACGGGCCAAGTAGCGGGCCTCGTTGGCGTCGTTCTCGAGGACGAGATGGATGAGACGGTGGCGGCCGGGGCCCTCGGCCGCCGCGCGCGCAAGCTCTGCGAGCACGTGCTCGCCGGACCTGTCCGGCATGGCGTGCACCGCGTCCAATCGGAGGCCGTCGAGGTGAAACTCCTCGAGCCAGTAGAGCGCGTTGTCGTCTTGCGGTCGCGACTGGAGAAGGTCGGAGCATAGCGATGCAGGTAATTTCCCTCCGGGCCGAAGTGGTTGTAGACGACATCGAGGAAGATGGCCAGGCCTCTGGCGTGACAGGCATCCACGAGGGCCTTGAGCGCTTCCGGCCGTCCATAGCTGGCGTCGGGAGCGAAGGGCAGGACTCCGTCGTAGCCCCAGCCCCACCGACCGGGGAAGTCAGCGACGGGCATCAGCTCCACCGCCGTCACCCCGAGCGCGGCGAGGTGATCGAGCCGCTCGGCGAGCGCCTCGAAGGTGCCCTGTGGAGTAAACGTCCCCACGTGGAGCTCGTAGAAGACGAGCCGTTCCGGGGCAATGCCGTGCCACTCGGCATCGGACCAGGCATACGCCGACGGGTCGACGACCTCGCTGGGCCCGTGGACATCGTCCGGCTGAAAGCGTGAGGCCGGGTCGGGCACGAGAAGCTCGCCGTCGATCCTGAACGAGTACCGCGAGCCCGGGGGCGCGTCCCGCGTCACCCACTCGGCCCAGCCGGCCGCATCACGCGGCATCGCGAATCCCCGCTGCCGGTCGCGGAGCCAGAGCTCGACGCTGCGCGCGGCAGGAGCCCAGAGACGGAAGCGCGTGGTGCCGTCGTCGCGTGCCTCGGCGCCGAACGGCATCCGGTGCGCGCGCCTTACTGCGGGCCCTCCCCTCAAGCGGGCGTCCTTGGTCTGCGCAGCCGAAGCACCGCCAGCGAGCGCGCCTCGAGGGGATAGTTGTCGCCTGCGCGGAAGACCGGCATGCGCGGGCCGACGCTCCCGTCGCGCGTATCCAGAACCAGCTCCCACCGCACGCGCGCGCGATGGGCGGGCAGGACGAAGGGGATCGGCTCGTGGTGCGCGTTGAAGAGCAGGAGAAAGGTGTCGCCGACGATAGGCTCGCCCTTCTCGTCTGTCTCCTCGATGGCGTCCCCGGCCAGGCGCAGGCCGAGACAGCGCGTGAAGCCGTTGTTCCACTCGTCCTCCGTCATCTCCTTGCCGTCGGGGCGGAACCACGACAGGTCCTTGACGGCCGAGCCCTGGATGCGGCGGCCCTGGAAGAAGAGGCGGCGGTGGAAGACCGGGTTGTCGAGGCGCAGGCGGATGAGCTTGCGGGTGAACTCGAGCTGGCGCAGGCTCGCCCGCGACAGGGGCCAGAGGTGCCACGAGATGTCATTGTCCTGGCAGTACGCGTTGTTGTTGCCGTGCTGCGTCCGCCCGGTCTCGTCTCCGCTCAGGAGCATGGGGACTCCCTGGGACAGGAGAAGCGTGGCCAGGATATTCCGCGTCTGCCGCTCGCGAAGGGTCGGGATGGCCGGGTCATCCGTGGGGCCCTCGGCACCGCAGTTCCAGGACGCGTTGTCGTCCGTGCCGTCCCGGTTGTCCTCGCCGTTGGCCTCGTTGTGCTTGTCGTTGTACGCCACGAGGTCGGCGAGGGTGAAGCCGTCGTGCGCCGTGACGAAGTTGATGCTCGCGGACGGCCGGCGGCCGCCCTGCTCGTAGAGGTCGCTCGATCCGGTGAGGCGATAGGCGAGGTCGGCCACCTGGCGCTCGTCGCCCTTCCAGTAGCGGCGGATGGCGTCCCGGTATTTTCCATTCCACTCGGCCCATCCCGGCGGGAAGTTGCCGACCTGGTAGCCGCCCTCGCCCAGGTCCCACGGCTCGGCGATGAGCTTGACCTGGGAGATCACGGGATCCTGGTGAATGACCTCGAAGAATGCCGAGAGACGGTTCACGTCGTGGAACTCCCGCGCGAGGGCGGAGGCGAGGTCGAATCGGAAGCCGTCGACGTGCATCTCGAGCACCCAGTAACGCAAGCTGTCCATGATGAGCTGGAGCGTGCGCGGGTGGGTCATGTTGAGCGTATTGCCGCAGCCGGTGTAGTCCATGTAGTGGCGCGGGCTCTCCGGCACGAGGCGGTAGTAGGCGGCGTTGTCGATGCCGCGGAAACTGAGCGTCGGCCCCAGGTGATTGCCCTCCGCCGTGTGGTTGTAGACCACGTCGAGGATCACCTCGATGCCGGCCTCGTGGAGGGTCTTGACCATGGTCTTGAACTCGGCGACCTGGGCTCCGGAGGTTCCTGAAGACGCGAACCGGGCATCGGGCGCGAGGAAGCCGATGGAGTTGTAGCCCCAGTAGTTCGTGAGGCCGCGCTCCACCAGGTGCCGGTCCGCTACTGCGTGGTGCACCGGCAGCAGCTCGACGGCCGTGATGCCAAGGCGGCTCAGGTAGTCCACCGCCGCGGGCGACGCCAGGCCGGCATAGGTGCCGCGAAGTTCCCTCGGGACCTCCGGGTGGCGGGCGGTGAAGCCCTTGACGTGGAGCTCGTAGATCACGGTCTTGTGCCACGGCGTGCGAGGCCTGCGGTCGTCGCCCCAGCTGAAGGCCGGATCGATGGCGACGCACCGGGGCATGTAGGCAGCGCTGTCGGTGTCGTCGGGGGCAAGATCCTCGGCCGGATCGCCGAGCCGGTAGCCGAAGAGCGAAGGATGCCAGGTGAAGGATCCTGTGATCGCTTTTGCATACGGGTCGAGCAAGAGCTTGGCCGGATTGAACCGGTGCCCGTTCTCCGGCTCGTACGGGCCGTGCACGCGATAGCCATAGGGAAGCCCCGGTCTCGCCTCCGGCAGGTAGACGTGCCACACCTGATTCGTCTGCTCGTGCATGCGCACGCGCTGAATCTCGCGGGCCGGGTCATTCGGGTCGAAGAGGCAGAGATCGACGGCCGTCGCGTGCTCGCTGAAGAGGGCGAAATTGACTCCGGCGCCGTCCCACGTGGCCCCGGGTGGATACGGCGCCCCCGGGCGTCTGCGGGGCGAGGTCGCCGGAGCGTGTGCCCGCGGCCGCGTCATTCGCTTCCCTCGCGCGCGAGCATGGCCACGGGCAGGGATCCGAAGAGCGCTCCCGCGGGCAGCGTGAGAATGCCGTCCCGCCACTCGGTGGCGATCCGGAGACCGGAGAACCGGTCCCGGTAGACGCCCTCGAGGCTGGGGTCGTCGAGGGATATGCGCGTGTCCCCCCAGGCGGAAGGACCGAGAGGGAACCGTCCATCGAAGCCGGTGAGGCGCGCCGCCAACCGCGGCACGGCCACCACGACGGCATCCTTGCCATCGAGGCGGGCGAGAGCCACGATGTGCTCCGCGTGGGCACCGGTCCCCGACAGCGGCAGGTAGCGCCCGGAGTGGAAGAGAGCGGGGCGCGATCGACGCAGCGTCAGCGCGCGGTGAGTCACGTAGAGCTTGATCCGGCCGTCGGGGCACGCCGCCAGCAGCTCCGCGCAGAGGGAGGCGAGATCGTGCGGGTTCTCTCCGATTCGCGCCTGGATCTCGTCGAGTAGCGTGCGGCGGAAGGCGAAGTCCACGGGCCGGCGATTGTCCGGGTCGACGAGCGACAAGTCCCACAGCTCGGACCCCTGGTAGAAGTCGGGAATGCCGGGCGCCGCGATCTTGAGCAGCAGCTGGCCCAGCGAGTTGACCGAGCCATAGAGGGCCACGAGGCGCTGAAATGGCCTGAAGGCGGCGGGAAATGGACTGCCCGCGCCCAGGAGCCTGATCACGAATTCCCGAAGCGCCTGGTCGTAGGCGGCATTCGGGTTGACCCAGCTCGTGTGCCGCTTGGCCTCCTTCGTCGCCTTCTCCATGTAGCGGCAGACACGCTCGACGAAGGGCCCTGCCGTCCCGGCGGTATCGCGGTCGGGCCAGGCCCCGATCAGCGTCTGGTACAGGAGGTACTCGTCGTTCCGGTCCGGCGCGACGCGACCGTCCACCTCACGCTTGAAGCGGCGGCCGATCATCCGCCAGCGGCGGACGTGCGCGGCCCATGCCGCCGGCACTTCCGAGAGCACGCTGATCCGGGCACGCACGTCCTCGCCACGCTTGGTGTCGTGCGTGGACGTGCAGACGAGGGAGTCGGGCCATCGCTCGAGCCTCCTCGCGTTTTTCTCGTGAAAGGCGGCCACGGACTCGCCGTACCGGGCCGGCTCGCCGCCGACCTCGTTGAGGGAGACCAGCCGGTTATAGACGTAGAGCGCGGTGTCCTCCACGCCCTTGGCGGTGACGGGGCCCGTCGTCTGCTGGAAGCGCATGGCGAACGCCCTGCGCTCGGCCCTCTCGTCCGCGGAGCTCCTCGCCGGGTGGCGCATGAGCAGGGCATCGCGCACGAAGTCGAAGATCGACACGTTCACCGTGGGATTTCGTCGCTTGGCGTCGGCCACCGCGCGGTTGACATAGCCGCGGTCACGGTCGCTCGGCTCCTCGCCCGGGTCGCCGACATAGGTACGGTAGACGGGGAAAGCCGCGATGACTTCCCGGATCGCGCGGACGAGGCTCGCGAGCGTGAAGTCGCGTGAGAGGCGGTTGCGCTCGGAAATGCGATCGAGGTGCAGGCCGAGCTGGATGATCTCGCTCGCCATGGAGACCTGCATGATCAGCCGCTTGGCGGAATAGCTCAAGTCCGCCATGGGCTCGGCCGGCCCGGCGAAGCGCGTGTAGATGGCGGTCATCTGCCGCGAGGTGCTCCGGTCCACGAAGAGGCCGCGCGGTAGTGGGCCACGAGAGCCTCCGCCATCGGCTGGTCGAGGGACGGCATGAGCCGGCGCGCCGTGGCCAAGATCGCGCCTTCCTGGAGGCGAAGGAAATATTCCGCGGGGGCGTACAGGCCGTCCGGGTGATCGACGCGAAGTCCCCCGACCTTGCCCTCGCCGACCAGGCGGAGCGTGAGCTCGTGGCAGGCGGCGAAGACCTCGGGGCGCTCCATCCGGATGGCGGCCAGATGATTGATGTCGAAGAAACGGCGGTAGTTGACCTCGTCGCCGGCGACGCGCCAGTCGGCCAGCCGGTACGTTTGATCGGCAAGCAGGCCGTCCAGGAGGTCGAAGCTGGCCGCGTCGCCGGGTGTTCCGTTGAAGGCCCGAACGTTGTCCTCGACAAAGTCGTGAATGTCCTGCGACTCCTTGAGGAGCGCGGCGAGCCGGCGCTTGACCACTTCCTTTTCCCGGAGCCGCTCCTCGATCCGCCCCGGATCGGTGTCCGTCCGGTCCGGCAAGTGGATGAGGGCCGTGAGGATGCTCCGGAGCTCCCGGAGATGCACATCGTCCTCGCCGAGCCGAGCCGCGAGACTCTCGAGGCGATGGGTGAGGATTCGCGAATACGAGTCGGGGCTGATGGGCAACCGGGCACCCGCGCACCGGAGGAGGAAGGCACCGTCCTCCAGCCCTAGCTCGAGCTGCCCGGACTCCAGCACGAGACCGTACTGGTCCGGGAGGACGGGCAGGAGTACCTTGTTGCGCAGCTCCGGCTTCGGCGGCGTCCACTCGATGTCGAAGAAGCCCGCCCTGGGAGAGCTTGGTCCGTTCTCGAGCACGTCCATCCACCAGGGGTTGGCGTTCCCCGCCACTCCCATGTGATTGGGGACGATGTCGAGAATGACGCCCACGCCGCGCTCCTCGAGCGCCAGAGCCATGCGGTCGAAGGCGGCGGCACTGCCAAGCTCCGGATTGAAGGCATTGTGGTCCGTGACGTCGTAGCCGTGCGAGCTGCCCGGGCCACTCTTGAAGCAGGGCGAGAGATACGCGTCGCTGATCCCGAGCGCGTCGAGGTACGGGGCGAGCGCCGCCACCTGATCGAATCCGAGCGATGCCCCGAGCTGGACGCGATACGTCGCGTTTCGCCGCCGCCCGAGGGCGGCGACCACCTGCGCGAAGACCTCCGTCACGTCCGTCATGGGTGGTGAAGTGGGCTGCAAGTCATATGCCCCCAAGAAGGTCGCGAGCAAATGTGGACTTTCAAACATTTGCACTGAGGGTAATGGTCCGCCGCGCCGTACTTGCTAGGTAAGGTTGGATTTACCGGGTAAATCGGTAACGCGGGAATTTGGGGGAACGATGGTGAAACCGGCCTGAAGAGCACCTGGTGATCATTTCTTCGACATATTCAAATGTTAGACCTTCAAAACACCTGCCTGAGGCTGGCACGACGGTTGCGATGGGCCAGAACGGTTTTCCGAGAGCCACGCCGTTCGCCTATAAGGAGGCGTCTTCATGATGGGGGTCTGCCGGCAACCAAAGCCAGCAGTGGAGAAGTCTCCAGACTATGACGGCCCACCCCATGCCTGGGGAGTGGTGCTCGCAGGTGGCAAGGGAATGCGACTGAGAGGGCTGACCCGGCACCTGTACGGCGAGGACAGACCCAAGCAGTATGCCGTGCTCACTGGGCTCAAATCCCTCCTGCGGCAGACGCTCGATCGGGTCAGCCTCCTGATTCCCCCCGAGAGAACGATCGTGGTGACCATGGCTGGGCAGAGCTCGTACATGTCGGCGGAGCTGCGCCACGAGTCGCCGGTGCCTCATGTCCTGGAGCAGCCCACGGATCGCGGGACCGCGGCGGCCGTCTTGCTGGCGGCCCACCGGATCATGGCTCAGGATCCCCAGGCCATCCTCATAGTGCTGCCGTCGGACCACTTCGTGGCCGACGACGAGGCCTTCATGGAGCACGTCGCCGATATCGTCGAGTTTCTCGAGCGCTTCCCAGAACGCCTCGTCCTGTTGGGGGCGGAGCCGAGCGAGCCCGAAACGGACTATGGCTGGATAGAGCTCGGAGAGCCCCTGCCCAGGTCGGGACGGAGACCGATGCACCGCGTCCTGAGCTTCAGAGAGAAGCCGACCCAGCTCAGGGCCGACGAGCTCTTCAGGTCGGGCGCGTTGTGGAACACCTTCGTGTTCGCGGGCCGTGCGTCCACGCTCGTCGACGCCGGGCGCACATGCCTGCCCTCACTTCACGAGCGCTTGGCGCGCCTCGACGACTTCGTGGGCACGGAGCACGAGCGATGGGCCACCGGCCAGGCCTACGAGCTAGCGGAGCGCGCGAGCTTCTCCCGGTCCGTCCTGGAGCGCTGCCCCGACAAGCTCGCCGTGATGCGTCTGTCCGAGGTGTCCTGGTGTGACCTGGGCACACCCGAGCGCGTCGTCAAGACTCTTGACGAGCTCGGAATCCGGCCGGAGTGGCTCGCGGCATTGCCGCTCTCATGATGCGGGTTTTGTCGGCAGCCGCACGATGACGCTGGTGCCCTGACCGACGGTGGAGCGAATCTCGATGCTGCCGTGGTGGAGGTCGACCACGCGGCGGACCAGAGCCAGGCCGATGCCCGTGCCCTCCGGCTTGGTCGTGTAGTACATCTTGAAGATCCGCTCGACATCCTCGCGAGGAATGCCGACGCCCGAGTCGCTGATGGTCACCTTCACGTATGCATCCGCCTCCGCCTCGGTGCTGACGGTGACCTCCCCTCCGTTCGGCATGGCCTGGCAGGCGTTCATGATGAGATTCATGAACGCGCGCCTCAGCATCTGCTCGTCGCCCCGGACCGGGGGCAGGTTGGGGTCCGCGTGCACGGTCAGCATCACGCCCTTGGCCTGCCACTCGGCCTGAAGCAGGACCGTGATCTCGCGAAGCAGGCCGTCGAGGTCCACGGGCAGCCGGACGGCGTCGGCTGGGTAGACGACCTCCATGAACCTGTCGACGACCGCCGCCGCCCGATTGATTTCCGCTTCGAGTACCTCGAGGCTCCGGACGACGTCGGGAGGCGGGCTCGTGAGCCGCTCCTTCAAGAACGCCACGCGGACGACCATGGCGTGCAACGGGTTCTTGACGTCGTGCGCCACCTCGGCGGTGATCTGGCCCAGGGCGGCGAGTTGGGCCGAGTACTGGATGAGGGACTGGAAGGTTCGGGCCGAGACGGCGACCGACTTGAGGTCCCGCACCACGAGAATGGCTCCTTCGCAGGCGGAGGCGTTGCCGGAGACCGGAAAGACCGAGGCCAGCAGCTCCAGGGGAGCGCCATCTGTCGGGATCTCGATCTTCGCGTTCCGGGTTACCGCCATGTCCTCCATGGCCCGGAAGATCATGTGGCGGAGCGCGTGATCCGGCGCGAAGACGTCGCGGAGATGCTTTCCGACAGCGTCCTTGGCCAGCCGCCCCAGCACTGCCTCGATGGAGCGGTTGGCGAAGACGATGCGGCCATCGGCCGTCGCGAACAGAATGCCGTCCTCGAGGTGGTCGACGGCCATGTGGACGCTGTCGAGCTCGCTCCGCTCCGCGAGGATCTGCGTGCGGTCTGACTCCATCTGCTTGCCGAGCATCTGGAGCTGGTAGGCCAGCTTTCCGAACTCGTCCTTCGGGCCGCCGTTGTCACCCACGTCGAACTCCCCGCGCCGCAGCCGCTCCATGTCTTCGGCGAGCTTGCGAATGGGCTTGAGGGTGACGCTCGAGAGCGCGAGGGCCACCACGAGGGCCGCCGCCAGCGCGATGGCGCCGAGGGCGAGGGTGTACCAGAAGGCGTCGTTGAGCCGGTCCCGTAGGAGCGCCATGGCGATGCCGAGCCGGATCGCGAAGACCGACCCGTCGCTGACATTGAAGGGCACGGTGACTTCGTAGATCGGGAAGGCGGGTTCAGCGCCCAGCATGCGCTGGAGGGGCTGATTGGCGATCAGCTCCCGAAGGCTTTTCTGCGGCGGGACGAGCTGCCCCTCGCGCTTGCGGTCGCTGTGAACGATGGCCCGGCCGTTGCTGTCGGTAATGGCCGCATAGAGGAGCCACGGCGCGTACCCCACGCTGGCGTTCAGGAGCTCCCGGAGATCGGAGTCGTGGCTCAGCACGGCGCGCGGGTCCGGCGAGGAGCGCCGTGACAGCGCCCACGCGCTCTGCGAATAGATCTGGCGCGCGACGAGATCGGCCTCCCGGAGCGTGGACGACCAGACAATCTGCCGCACGTGATAGAGGTGCACGGCTGTGCTGAGTGCGACGACGCACAAGGTGAGCAGGCCGAGGACGACGATCTCACGGGCACGGATTGACAGGCCGCCCCGCCATCCATTGGCGCTCGTATGGGCCGGCCCCTTCTGCTTCGCTGCTGCCTGGCTCCCGTTGGTCATGCGAGGGTCCGGACTATAGGCGCAGATTCGGAATTCGGCAAGACGCGTCTCTTGGCCATCGTCTGGGTACCAACCGCTTTGACTGTAAAATCTACCCGGTAGATATTACCCAAAAAGCCCCAGCGCCGAAGCTCTCGTCAATGCTCGACAAGGGGAATCTCCTTTTGTAAAGGCAAGTTGGATTTCGCTGCCAGGGTCGGAAATTTGGGCACACGCATTGCTACATCCGAGCCCGTTACACGTTAGCCTCGACGTCATTTCAGCATTCGCCGCAGCGGGGAGGGAAGACATGAAGCGTAGGATTCTCATTGCCGATGACGACGAGTCAGCGAGGTCGGGCCTGGCGGATCTGCTCTCGACGTGGGGCTATGAGGTCGAAGAGGCGATCGATGGCAAGGACGCCCTCGAGCGGGCACCCGCGTTCGGACCGTCGGTGGTCATCGCGGACCTGGTCATGCCCGGACTGGATGGCGTGGCCCTGCTCAAGCCCCTCGCCGAGCTCAACCCCAATACCGCCGTCATTCTCCTGACGGGTCACGCAACCGTCGAGACGGCAGTCTCCGCCATGCGGGAGGGCGCCTACGACTACCTGACCAAGCCGGTCGACCCGAGACGCCTCCGGGTGCTGCTGGACAAGGCGGTGGAGCGCGGCGAGATGCTGCGCGAGGTGACGCTACTGCGGCGACAGCTCAAGGAGAGCCTCGGTATTGGCCCGATCCTCGGAGCGAGCGCGCCCATGCAGGAGATCTATCGGTTGATCGAGCTGGCCGCGGCAAGCTCGGCTCCCGTGCTCATCACCGGAGAGACCGGGACGGGCAAGGAGCTGGTTGCGCGCACGATCCATCAGATGTCGGCCCGAGCCAAGGGGCCGTTCGTAGCGGTGAACTGCTCGGCCATCCCCGAGACCCTGATGGAGAGCGAGCTGTTCGGTCACGAAAAGGGCGCTTTCACGGGCGCGCACGAGCGGAAGGCCGGCTACTTCGAGCTGGCCGACACCGGCACCATCTTTCTGGACGAGATCACCGAGATGAGCCCGGCCCTTCAGGTGAAATACCTGCGGATTCTCCAGGACGGCGTGGTCCGCCGCATCGGAGGCAAGACCGAACTCAAGGTGGACGTCAGGATCATGGCGGCGACAAACCGGGACGCGCTGCAGGCGGTGCGGGACAAGCTGCTGCGCGAGGACCTGTACTATCGCATCAATGTCCTGGCGATTTCCCTGCCCCCCCTGCGTCGTCGCGTCGATGATATTCCGCTCCTCGTGGAGTCGTTCATCGCCGAGTTCAACGGGAAGTACGATCGGCACGTGAAGAGCGTGGACGAGACCGCGATGATGCGGCTTCGCGATCATGCGTGGCCGGGAAATGTTCGAGAGCTTCGCAACATCATCGAGCGGGCGGTGGTCGGTTGTGCTGAAGACCTCATCAGCCCGACCTTGCTCCCGCTCGGCCTCGCGCCACCCGAGCGGCATGAGCAGGGCAACGGAGACGGAGTCCTCCTGCCTCTGGGGACTACCCTCGAGCAGGGCGAGCGCGAGCTCATCTTGAGGACGCTCGAGTCGGTCAACAACAACAAGACGCGGGCCGCGTCCATCCTCGGGACGACTCCGAAGACGCTCCACAACAAGACCCGGCGGTGGAGGATGGGAGGGGACAAGTAGGGCGCCTCCGACATGCACACCGCGTGTCGGGTGGCCTCTGACATCGAGGATGGATCCCCTTTCATATTGAAGCGGTGATTGAACGATCCGAGGAAGTATGTGTGTAGAGATAACGGACAGAGATCCGAGCCCGGACGCCCAGCGGATTCTACTCGCCGATGACGATCCCGACTCGCGGGAAGGCATGCGCTCGCTACTCGTGGCGTGGGGGTACGAAGTCGAGACCGCCGAGAACGGCAGAGCGGCTCTGGACAAGGTCGGCGTGGTTCATCCGTCGGTCGTGATCACGGATGTCGTCATGCCCGCGATGAGCGGGCTCGAGCTTTTGGAGGCGGTCAGGCATCAGGAGCCGGATATCCAGGTCATCGTGATGACGGCGCACGGCAGCAGCGATACCCGGCGTCGCGCGGCCGCCCATGGAGCCTTCGCGTACCTTCCCAAGCCTGTCGATGCCGCGAAGCTGAAGTCGCTT
>WNFD01001832.1_pt1 | contig 21372 bp, 19 predicted proteins | sample 5400491 | NCBI WGS metagenome assembly WNFD01 (sample SAMN13153343, study PRJNA577476) | soil metagenome | isolation source: 120 cm saprolite under Douglas fir tree site 2 hole 2 replicate 2 | place: USA:California | collected 2015-04-18
TACCCTCCGGCGAGAGCACAGCCCCGCGACCACCAACGGCCTTCCAGGACTACCTCGACCAGCACGACATCCAGCGCCTGCGCTCCTGGCGAGCCGTCAGCTAAGCCACAGCGACCAAGATCCCCGACAGAGTCAAGCTTAGACAGCTCATTCGATCAGGTCATCGTCCGGCAACGGCAGCGACGCAACAGCGCGAGCCGGCTGCCTGGCGTCCAGTTCGGCGCGTGGGGCAGAGCGTCAGGGCCGCTGGCAGGCGATGTCGGCCACGGTCCAGCCCTTCGCGCCGAGCACGATGACTGCCACCATCGGCTGGGAGTGCCCGGGGGTGACCACGACCAGGCCGGCCGAGCCGCCGCCGACAACAGTGACCGGTCCGACCGTCACGCTCGGCACGCCGGCCGGTGAGCACAGCACCGGGTCGTAGCTGAGCCGCCGGGAGACCGCCTCCTGCAGCTGGCGCAGGTACGGGCTGCCCGTATTGGGACCGCCGAGCATCAGCGCGGCCAGCGCGTCATACGCCGAAGTCCCCTTCCGGCGCGCCTGCAAATAGGACGGGAACATCGATGCCGCCGCGTCCCGGGCGCCTATGCCAGTCACGTCGTTCCCGGCGCCAGTGCACGTAATCCCGGTGATCTTCCCTGTGCCCGGCTGTGCCGTGACCACGATGTAACGCACCTGCGCACTGGTGCTCCATCGCGCGACCACGATGTCCTGGCCTCCTACCGCGCCGGCCTGCTGATAGCGCAGGTCCCTCGCTGCGGCCCCGGCGCCGCAGTCCAGGGTGCCGGCGCCGGCTATCGGAAGCACTTCCAGGATCGGGACATACCAGCTAGCCATGTGGGCGCGGATCAGCGCGTCGACAGCAGCCCGGCTCTGTGTGAGTGCCGCACTGTACCCGGTGTAGAACGCCCGGACGTTGGCGATCGCTGCGGCCGGCCCCGGCGCGATGCTCGCCGTCGGCTGCGGAAGGCTGGGGCTTGCCGCGGGCGTTGCCGACCCGCCGCTCGTGACCGGGCGAGGCGTGGTGCCGAGCAGCAGCCGACCGGTCGTTACGCCTGCCGTGACGACGACGATCACTGCCATCGCCGCCGCCGCGGCAACATGTGCCTTGCGGCGCCTGCCGGCGCGGCGGATGGCATCAACGTCAAGCCGGGGCGGGTCGAGCTGATCGACTGCGCGGTGCAGCGCGGCACTGGCCTCCCGCTCGATTCCGGTGCTCACGATGCGCTCCTGGTATTGATCTCGGCGGCCCCCGGCTCAGGGTTGATCGCCGCCCGCAGCCTCTCCAGGCCCCGCGCCGCCTGGCTCTTCACGGTGCCGATAGAGCAGCCCATGACCGCCGCGGTCTCGGCCTCCGACAGCTCCTCGAAGTAGCGCAGCACCAGCACCGTGCGCATTCTGACCGGCACCCTGCGCAGCGCCCGCACCACCAGGTCCCGCGATTCGGCCTGCTCGGCCTGGCAGTCCCGCTCCGATGACGCGGCCAGAGCGGCATCCAGACCCTGCTCCACCACGTGGCGCCTGGACCGCCACCGGTCATTGGCCAGGTTGACCATGATGCGCCGGACGTACGCGTCGGGATTGCCTGCGGCAGCTACCCGCCGCCAGTGCTGGTAAGTCCGCTCCAGCGCGCCCTGCAGCAGATCCTCCGCGTGGCCGCGGTCGCCGGTCAGCAGGAAGGCGGCGCGGAACAGCGCGGCCTGCCGGCCGAGGACGAACTCCTCGAACGCTGCCTCGGCCTGACCGTCCACGCTGGCTCCCCTCGCGGCGCCACTCATGAACTACGACGGAAGCCATCGCCGAAAGGTTGCACGCCATCAGCCGCCGGCCAGCTCCTCCGTCACCGCACGCACGAAGATGCCTACGACCCGTCTTGCGGCAGATTCAAGCTCAGCCCAGAGCGACGTTCTGCCGTCGTTGCCTCCCGACGCGCCTGACCGGCAGAGCTGGACGTCCGCTCCTCGGCACGACCCGGCGTCGGTTCTGCGGGCTCGAACGGACTCCGATCGAAGTCGCCTACGACCTCGATAGGGTCGTGGGCGGGTGCGGGTGCCTCTCCGTATTTGCGGCGACCTGCGAGCCGGGTCGCGCTTCCGCTCGGACGGGAGGCTAACGGGGCACAGCTCGCGCCCTCTCCGCAAGGAAAGGAGCAGGACGGTGAAATCCAGGTTAGGGAGGGCTACGCCTGGTAAGGCCGTCGCGGCAGCAGCCCTGGCGGTACTCGCGGTGTGGAGTGCTTCCTGCTCCACACCGCCCCGACCGCCCCCGACGGTCAGTCACGGAATCTCCTCATCGGCGCCGGTCCCATCGGCAGGCGCCACGCCCGTGCCCGTGTGCTTCGGCGCGATGCCCGGCGACTGGACCCGGGCGCTGCGCGCCCGCAGCGTCACAACTCCTGGCGGTGTCAGGTTCGGGCCTGGCGGGATCGCCGGCGGCGCAACCATCGGCGAGTTCAACTCGGCCGCGGAAAGCGGCATCGGCCGGCTGGATTTCACCACCGGCAGGCTTACCACGATCTCGAGGTTTCCCCCCGGGATAGGCGGCATGGGCGCGATGGCGGTCGATCCTCCCTGGGTGGTCTGGGAAGAGCTCGACTCGCAGACCAACCTGAACGACTGGAGCATCCACGTCTGGAACCTGACGTCGGGCACTGGCTGGGTGCTTGCGACCTCCCGGCTGAGCAACGGGAACTACGTCTCTGGTCAGCAGCCGTTGCCCGTCGTCAGGAATGGCTCTGGCGCGTGGGCGCAACCGGTGCCAGGCTCTGGCAGCTACAACGTGGCACAGGTCCGCGTGGCCGATCTGTCCACCGGCAGGGTGTCCACGCTCGACACAGGGCGGGTCAGCTCACCCGTCTACGCCGGGCGCTACCTCGTCTGGGGAAAGATCGACAGCGCCGGCCGCTACCACCTCCGCGTCGTTGACGCGGCCAGCTTCAAGCCAGTCATCACACCGGGTCCGCTGCGCAACCCCGGACCTATCCTCTACCTGGCAGGATCGCCCGAATACCTGGCCTGGAGCTCCGGGGACCTCAATACCCTGACCGTCTCGCCGGCCGGAACGGCACGGTTGCTCAAGTTCACCCAGTCCGGCTCCGGGCACCCGTTCGAGTTCCTGCAACTGGCTGGCCACTTCGTGCTCTGGTACACCGGAAACGGATCGTCCGTGCTCGACCTGCGGACCGGCGACGCCTTCGACGTCAGAGGATCGGTGGCCGGATCGGCGGACGCGATCGCGATCGAACAGCCCGTCGGGCAGCCGCCCACGAAGGGCGCCATCGTGTCATCCCGGGTGTCCACCCTGGCGACGGCAGCAATGCCCGGAATCCGCGTGTGCGCCAAGTATGCGACCGCACCGTCCAAGCCCTGAGCATCCCGCAGGCCCGTGGCCGACCTGGGGGCTCGACCTCGGGCCCTAGCTGCCCAGGTCGCCACGCCAAAAGCTGATAACTTCCGGATGCGGTCGGTTTGCGCTATCGGCCGGCCCTGACACATTGTTCGCGGATACCGGCACGACCAGGCCGGAGGCCGAGTCGAGCGGGCATGGCGGCACGCAGATCACCTAGATCTGTGTGGCCGCCGGTCTCCTTGAACTCGATCTCGCGGCCGTCCAGAACGAAGCCTCTACGCGCGCCTGGCGGCTGCCAGGGCAAGCAGATCACGCTGCGCGATCAGTGTCGGCCAAGGATGTGCAGTGTCTCAGCACGTGGATGCCCGCGACGCTGCGCTTGACCCGACTAGGGTTGCGAGCTTGCGCTCCTCGTAACCGGATCCCACCAGCACACACCGGTTAGCCCCTGACGCACCTCATCGCGGCTACTTGCTTCCGGAATGTATCAACGGTCGTGCGCGGTCCTCTACTCGGTGAAGGGCATGGCACGCAACGAGCATCGCCGCCGGCCCCGGGGGGGAGGGCATCATGCATCCGACGTTCGTGAAGCTGTTCATCGAGACCGATACCGATGATCTGCTGGCCGAGGAGGAGGCCAAGCGCCGCCGCGCGCGCCAGTCCCGGCGCAATCGATCGGCCATAGTCGTGAGGGGCGCCTCCCGTGATCAGAATCTCCGGCCCCGACGCTGACGATAGGCCATCAGCCTGTCCGAGGTTACCGGGGAAGCACGGCATCACACCCGGAGCGGCATGTGCGCGCGTTCTGGCATCGCCGAGATGTGCACTCGGTGCGGCCGGCGTGGCTGGCCGGGTTGACAGCAGATCCTCGGCGCGCAAACCTGGCTGAGGGCGATCGCGCTAGCCCCCGGGGGCGCGCCATGCAAACCGATCCGTCGCCGTCTTCTCCCGGGCCACTCCGGGTTGGCTCCGTTGCGGCGCTGTGGCGCTATCCGGTGAAGTCCATGATGGGCGAGGAGCTGAACGCCGCCGAGGTTACCGACCGCGGGTTGCTGGGGGACCGGCAGTTCGCCGTCGTGGACCGCTCCACCGGGAAGGTCGGTGGAGCCAAGAACCCGAGGAAGTGGGGCAGCTTCTTCGACTTCCGGGCCGCCTACACCCAGCCGCCACGGGCCGGCGCGCCGATACCCCCGGTCCGGATCACGCTTCCTGACGGGACCGTCGTCACAACTGAGCAGGGCGATCTGGAGCAGGTTCTCTCCAGCGCGTTCGAGCGGGACGTGGCATTCGAGGAAGCACGTGCTGGTGATAGGCCGTCGGGCGCCACGGCCGAGGAATACTGGCCGGACATGGCTGGTCTCGACCACAGGGACACGGTGACCGACTTCGAGATGCCGGCCGGGACGTTCTTCGACATCGCCGTCGTGCATCTGCTGACCACCGCGACGATTGATCATCTGCGGGCGCTGTACCCGCAGGGACGGTTCGAGGCCCGGCGCTTCCGCCCCAACATCGTCGTATCGACCGGGCCCGATGACCAGGGCTTCGCCGAGAACGACTGGATCGGGCGCACCGTGCAGATCGGCGACAACGCTCGCCTGGCCATCACCGAACCCTGCCCCCGCTGCGTGATGATCACGCTGCCGCAGGGGGACCTGCCCAAGGACTCGGGAATCCTCCGGACCGCTGCCCAGCACAACGCGGTGAATATCGGCGTATACGCCTCCGTGCTCAGCGGCGGAGGCATCCGCCGGGGCGATGCGATCACTCTCATCTAAATCTGGCGAATCTTCAGACCACGACGCGCACGATCGTCCCGATAGCGGGCCGCCGCGTGTATCAGCAGACCGCCGCTCATCGGCATGACCGGTCGACTCCGTGTCGGCCCCGGGGCAACAGGGCGCCGGATCAAGCTTCATCTGCGCAGCTCGCCTGATGAGCCCCGTGGGCCACTGACAGCACGAGCCGCGGCTCAGTGCACACCTGTCGCCGCGAGCCTTCTGTCATGTCGCGCCCAGCCACCCGGCCGCTACCGCGAAGTTTGCGCGGGCTGGGATTTGTGCCGAATCCTGGAACGGAAGTGCTCACCAGTCCTGCTTTGCGCTGGTAATCCCACGCATCACCGCCACGATCGGCGCCAGAAGAGCAATGTCGGGGGGCAATCGGGGGGCACTTCTGGACGAGATGGTCACCGGTTACACGTTCGAAAACACTCCATGACCTGGGAGCCCCCTTACGGAATCGAACCGTAGACCTTCTCCTTACCATCTACAATTCCGTGGGTTCATCACTGCCCGGTGGGGGTATCGCCGGGCAGCATCCGACGGGCAGGCTGCTGCCGTGGCCTGCCATGGGGCCGGAAATGTGCGGCTGCGAGACTCGGGCCGTGCTCGGCGGGTCGCAGGGGTCAAAGGAGCCGAGATGTTCCGTTCCAGGCTAATCCGTGAGGCCGGGTGCCGGCCGGTCACGGCCAGGCCGACGGTCGGATGACGGTCAGATGATCTTGCCGCGGTTGCGGCGTAACCTGGAATGCCCTGCTGACCAGGTGTTTGCCTCGATTGTCAGGCGAATTCGAACCCGCGGCCCTCTCCGCGCTTCAAGACGACAAGTTCCCCCGATTACAACCAGGCGAGCCTTGCCCCGCCGAAGATCAGGCCGCACCGCACGACGATGTCGTGACGCGCTTACGCTGGCCGCTCGCCATGAAATGCACTCTGCGGAGGTCCCGGTGAGCACATCCGGCGCGGACAGTTCGGCAGGCGCGTCTGCCAGGCCGCGCCTATCGGCCGGTCAGCTGCTGGCGTCCAAGAACACCAGGCCGATCCAGTCCCTCGACGACCTCGCTGCTGCATCTTCAGGTCCGACGAGGAACTGGAGGAAGTCCTGGCCTTCACCTACGCCGAGCGCCACCGCGACCTCGCCTGACCGCCCGCCGTGCAGCCGCTCATCCTCTCCTCGACACCGACGTCGCCTCGTTAGTACACCGGCGGAAGCACACCGGGCCGCTGGCCACGCGCCTGATCGCCCGCGAGCCCCAGCGAACATCCGATTCTGCCGAAAGTAGTGCGTAAACCGCAGCGCATGACGATGCGGGGCGGCGCATACATTCACATGATCGCCTGGCGAACCTCCGCACCAGAAACTTCGCTCAGAGGCTCGACACGGAAGTAATCAGCCCGACCAGATCCCTGCCGAGTATGCGCTCGTGACTCACCGAGCGCCGGGGTCGCGGTCGGCGCCCAGATCAACCATTCCGGCGTGTGAAGCGCACGCGAAGCCCGCCGGGGCCGGGCGGGACCACGTCCCAGTCCACCGACGGCGGGCTCACCTGGTCCGCCCCGGTTAAGGTCAACGACAACGTGGACGCGCCGGGGCAGCCGACCGATCAATTCCAGCCGGAAATCGCGGCCGGGCCGAACGGGCCGTCGCCGTGGCCTTCTACGATCGCCGCGCTCCGTGCCCCAACGACCCGAGCGTCCTGCCCGCCGACGTGGGAAGGACGAACTTCTGCATCAACACCTCGCTGCAGGCCTACAAAGACTCAGGAAGCGGCGCAGTGCCGGTCGGCGGGAACGTGCCGATCACCAACTTCGGCTGGGATCCCCAGCAGCCCAGCCAGACGGTCGGCGGCTTGAGCCAGCTTCCCTGCTCCGACGCCAACTGCGCGGTGGGATTCATCGGCGACTACTTCGGCCTGGCGGTCTCCGACCACAACATCTACGCGCTGTTCGTCTCCACTCACTACCCATCCGATGTGACCGCCGACGGCGGCGGGCCGGTGTACTACCAGCAGCAGGTGCTCGCGACCGTGCCGCGCTCGGGCTTCGGCCTCCGGTTCTGAGCCCAGCCAGCACCGAACGCGGCGCTTCCGTGGGGCGCCGGTCTCACGCTGAGGCTACGCGGGCCCCACGCGCGCACGGTCCCGGCGGGATGTCCCGCCTCGCCCGGCAACGGTTCTGCTTCCGTTACGGGACAGGGCGTTTGCCCTGCCCGTAACGGCGCTGGTCTATGGTGCCGTTGTCGCGCTGGAGATGTCGTTGTTGCCGAAGTTCGCCGGGCAGTCCGCAAGCGGCCAGGGCGCCGGGAACACCCGGGTACCGGCATTGAAGGATGCCTGCCGCCACGCGTCCATGGCCGGGCAGTCAGCCGTGTTCGGCACGTCGGTCCACACCCCGGCTCCGTAGGTGCGGGTGGCAATGGCGTAGACGTAGTCGCCCAGGAACTCGTTGTAAAGAATCCGGCCCTGGCTTGTGCCGCGGGCGTCGCCGCTCTGGCCCACGAACTCGGTCGTGAATCCCGTCGGCGCGCCGCCCGCGCCGATCGGCGACGACAGCAGGACCCCATGTTCCATCCGTGGCGTCGCGGTGGTGGTACTGAGCGGTGTGGTGAACGTGTTATACGTCACGTATACGCGGGACCCGTCGGGAGCGATGGCTGGCGCGGAGTACAGCGCCCGGTCGCCCGGCAGGGACACAGTCGCCGGCGCGGACCAGCTCTGGCCGCCGTCGGTGGAGAACGACAGCAGGGACACCTCTTGGTTCACGCCGAACCGGCCGTCGCTCCACGCATCCACGATCTCGTTGGTGGCGTCCGTACCGGTGGGAGCGCCGTTAGCGATATCGATGCTGGGCATCGCCATCAGGTCGTTCCTGGCGCCGGCGGGCCCCTCCATGTTGCAGCGGCCGGCGACCGGGTCGAAGAAGAAGCAGGCGGCGTTCATCTGCATGAAATCGACCGGCCGGCCCCAGGTATCGCCGCCCGTGGTCGACTTCACCAGGGTTTGCGCGCCGTTGTTCGATGTGTTGGAGAAGTGCGTGAAGAACGCGTACACGGCCCCGTGGCTGTCGGTGCGGACGGTGCACCCTTGGTGGACTGCCTGGACGGTGGTGGGCGGGGCGACGTGGTGTGCCGTCCATGTCAGGCCGCCATCGGTGGACACGGCCACCGACGGGAACTGGGCGAAATTGTTGCCTCGGCTGAAGCTATGGAAGTCGGTGTAGCAGACGTAGACGCGGCCAAAGAATGGACTGGTGGCGGCGTTGTCCGCCCAGACCTGCTCCTTGTCCAGGCCCGCCGCGGTGGCGATGTGGGCCGGCACGAAGACCGGATTCGACCAGTTCGACTGGTCAGCCACCCGGGCCGGGGTCAGGTTGTCGATGTGCGAGACGGTGATGGCGAAGTTGGAGTTGATGCCGCCCTGCTGGATCTTGGTGTCGGTCAGGTTCGTGGCCAGCGTGGCGAAATACAGCCGCGAGCCGTTCGCGTAGGAGAACGTGCCGTTCTTGGGCACCGGGCCGAAGGCCACGGCGGAGTCGCTGCGGGACCGGAGGCCGTTCTCGAAGAAGTTCGGGACCGTGTGGATCGGGCCCGGGTGGGGCGTGCAGGGCTCGGCCGTCGGGTCACAGCCGGCCGCCGTCAGCCCGTGATAGGCGGGCTGACTCCAGCTATGGCCGCTGTTGAACGAGAAATACACGCCGGTCAGGCCCACCCCGAGGTTGAAGGTCCCCAGCGGGAAGGAGCACGCTGCCGCCGTGGTGGCAGCCTGTTTGGAGCAGGGCTGCATGTCGACGAGGTCGTTCGCGCCTGCCGCGAGGATGTTCGGCGCGGTGGGGTCGACCGCCAGGGCCGGCTCGTTCTGCGCGTTCCTCGGGTGCATGTCGGTCGGGCTTCCCACCGTGACCAGGGCACCGGTGCCCGTTGCCTGGGGTGCCGGGCCCGCCGCATGGGCCGCCGGCAATCCCGCCGACAGCGCCCACACCACACTGCCCGCCGCGGCCAGTACCAGAAACCGTCACTTTCTTCGCACGTTCATCGAGACTCCTCGGAGGTCTGCCGGTCGTTCGCGGCGATCGTCATTGACGGCGAACGGGACGCAGAGCCGAAGGCAGGCCACGATCGAAGATGGGAGGGCCCCAGAAACCGAGATCCGGGATACCGGGATCCACAAGTCCGGAGGATCCTCTTGTCCGGGCAAAGTAACAGTCTTGCAACGGTCCGCCGAACGTGCAAGGCTTCGGCGGACCGGATACCCGCCTCAGCGGCCCCGGCCCACTCCCCCCAGTCGGCCTAGTTGAAGTCGGATCATCCTCGGCACGCCGCCCAGGCGCCGTCGGCACATAATTGCCAATCTGCGCGCGCACCGCTCGTCAGGCATCGAGCCACCGCGAACGTGCAGACCGGCGGGTACGGTACGTCAACGGCGGCGAACGAACTACAGAGCGTGAGTGACGGCTATCCGAAGGTACGGGCGTGCGTGTTTTCCTGGCGCCACATCTCACGTTCTGGCTGCTCCCAGCGTTTGCATGGTGTGACCAAGCGAGCGTCTGAGCAGATCGTGGCCAGAACTCCGGCCGGAGGCAGGCTCATCTTCGAGCCGATCCCGCCGGCGAAACTGCAAGAGATCAGGGCGGCCGGGGCGGACGAGGCTGGCAACCGGCTGGCCGTGCAGGCTGACACGGAGGGCGGTAGTCCGCTGCGGTGCTGCCTGCGTGAATCCGCCCCCGGCGAGCGGGTGCTGCTCATCGCCTACACGCCGCCCGGCACCCGTGGCGCCTACGCCGAACGCGGCCCGGTGTTCATCCACGCTGAGCCCTGCAGCGGCTACCTCACCCCGCACCGGTACCCGCCCGCCTTGAGCCACCGCCAGCAGGTCGTCCGCGCCTACGATCAGGGCGGGCGGATCGCCGGCGGCGTCCTGGTCCACGATGGCGGGCACGCCATGACCGTGATCCGCGGGCTGCTGGCCCGGCCGGACGTCACGCTTGTGCACCTGCACAACGTGGGCTACGGCTGCTATAACTTCGCCGTCCGGCGCAGCTGAAGCTCATCACCAGCGCCGGGACAGTGCTGATCGCTGACACCCCCCGCCCAGTGCGACCGGGCCAGGCAGGCGAGCGAGCTGCAACGTGGCGGATCCGCTGGACCGGCCACAGCGTAACGATGCGCCCCGACTATCCGGTTCTGCGCTCATCAAAGGGTGCCCCAGCGGGTTGCCGGTGGCATGAAGAACGGCGGCGATGAGCGCGTCAGCGATGCTGCACTGCCACCGAGGGCGGCGACGGCCGGTGCTCAGGGTGCTGGGATGTCAGTGTCCGGGAGATGCTCCTGGCAGTCCTCGGCGGCGGTGTCGGGGAGGAGGACGCAGCCGCAGGTCGGGCAGGTGCGCCATCTGCCGAGCCACAGGCCGGTGCGGCGGAACCTGCCGGTAGCGGCCTTCCAGGCGGTCAGGTCGCCAGGTTCGACGTTGGCGTCGGGGTCTGGCGGCGGAGGCGGGCCAGGCTGGTTCCCGGCGACGAACCCGGCTACGTAATACCTGGCCTGCTGCGACATCTGGCCCATTTCGGCTAGGGAGACGTTGTAGCTGACCTTCTTGTCCGGGCACCATGCCGCCATCCGGCCGGGGTAGGTGCTGCCGCTGCCGGTCAGCAGGTCCCGGCCGCCGCATGGCGCCTCGAACCACAGCAGCGGATCTGGTCCTTCCGCCTGTTCCGGCTCCGGGACGTGCTCCCAGCGAAGGGGCGGCGAGACCTTCCCGATCCGGCACCATGCCTGCCCGGTAGTCAGGTGCTCGGGCCATTCCGGGATCAGGTGCAGGCCCCGGCCCCGGGCGATGGCCAGTGCCTCGTCGCGAGACACGAGTTCCGCTTCGCCAGGCCCGTCCAGAAGGTAGACCTCTGCGGAATCGATTCCCTCGTCGTAGTGGAACCAGCGCAAGGGCCACATGCTGCCAGGCACGGCACAACCCTAGAGCTTCGAACCCGCCGACCGCATGTGACCGCTGACGTCCATATCGGCCAGGTCTGCACCCATCACGAACGGCTCCGTCATCCTCCAACCGCCACGCAGATCGGCGGCTCGGTGTGCGCCGTGACGCCGATGGCCGATCACGCAGCGCGATCACGCCGATGAGCAACTGACGTTCGCCGGAGAGTGCCGATTACGTGCGCATGACGCCGCGCGGATGGGCAGATGGTCCGCGGTGGAGATGGTCGTGTTCTGCGTCCCGGGCGACATCCCAGGCTGGGGTCCACGCGGCGGGCGGGCCGACGCTGTGGGCTGCCTCACGGGCTCGCCGGAGCTCATCCTCGGCTTGCGGGCGGCGGCGTTGCGCAGCATCCGCGGTAGCCAGGTAGGTGCGAGTTGCTGTGCCAATCGACTTCCACGTTAGGTCGCCTTGTCCCTGATGTCGCGGCGCGTCCCAGACCTCGGGAGGCAGCCGGGCCAGCATGCGCGGCCAGGTGATCATCGATGCCGGCGCGTCGAAGGACAGATCCAGGCCCACCGCAGCCGGGCTCACGGCTGGTCGCATGCCGGCTCGGCTTCCAGGTACGAGGCGTTGATCATCACCCCGGCGGCGGCTAGGTCCGCGACTGGGTCAGGCCGGTGGTGCGGGTTTCCGCAGGCTGTCTTGACGCAGTACGGCGTGCCAGGACCGAGCTGGCAGCTCTCGTGGCCGCCGCCGCAGACCGGGCAGCCGCTCATTGCGCCTTCCCGGACGGCGCGGTTCCGTATAGCGCGCTGTTGAACGTGCCGTCTGGCCATCGGGTGGCCCACGGCGAGCCGGCGGCCAAGATCGCGCGGGCCAGATCGGTGGCCATGGTGTCCTCCGTGCTGGTCTGGATCACGGATCCATCATATCGAACAAGTGTTCGATATGCAAGCGGACGTTGGGCCGGTAGAAGGCCTTCGGGTATCCCACGGCCTCGACGGTGGCGGCCGGCCTGGCCGGTCTGGGTGTCCTCGGCGGGCTGGCCGCCCCGGGCATGGCGTCTTCGCCGCGGGCCCTGGCCGCCCTCGGGTGGGCACCAGACGACCTCGACCCCGGTTCCCGGTGCACGTCGCCTTCGCCCGGGCCTACCACCTGGATGACGAGAGCACAGCTTCGTGACGGTCATCGGGCCTGCGGGCCGTAGCAGTCACCGGGCACCTGGTCATAGACCAGCTGAAGCTGCTCAAACAGCGGTCGCCAACGCGGCGAGGCGAAGCGGTCTCGGAACATCGGCGCGGACCCCTCTGTGTCAGGATCAGGTGAGACACCAGGGGCAACAGTTACTGGTGGAACTTGAGGGCTAGACGGGATCAGCAGACAGTGACCATGACTAGCTCAGACATGCAGGTGGCCAGCCCGGCCGTGCGCCGGCCAGCCCGCAAGGACGGCCCGCGGTCCGGCCAGCCGAGACGGCGTACCTTCACCGCCGCTTACAAGCTGGCGATGATCGAGAAGTATGACGCGGCGGCTGAGCCGGGCGCGAAAGGTGCGCTGCTGCGCGGCGAGGGCCTGTATGACTCGCATATCAGCTACTGGCGCAAGGCGCGGGACTCCGGGGCGCTGGCATCGTCAGCCGCTGCCGTTCCCGCAGCGGCGCATAAGGGCCGCCCGGCCGGAGACGCTGAGAACGAGCGGCTGCGGAAGCGGCTGGCGAGGGCGGAGGTGAAACTCGGGCAGACCCGCGCTGCATTGGATATCATGGGGAAAAGCGTTTGCGCTTTTGGAGCTGCTCTCCGGGAGCGCGGATTCGCCGAAGCCGTCCGCCAGGTAAGTGAGGAAACCTTCGATCTGCTGGAGCCGGTGACTGGCGTGAAAAAGGCTTGCGAGCTCACCGGGAAATCACGTGCCACCGTTTACCGCAGGCGCCGTGGCATGCGATCGGGGTGCCGCGAGCTGCGGCCGGCCCCGCCGAACGCGCTCTCTGAGGGCGAGCGGAACGCACTGGTCGCTGTCCTGGATAGTCCCCGGTTCCGGGACAAGGCCCCGCGCCAGGTCTGGGCGCTGCTGATCGATGAGGGCGTCTACCTGGCTTCGGTCTCCACGATATACCGCCTGCTCCGGGCGGCCGGGCAGGTCCGCGAGCGCCGCGCGCAGGCCGCCCATCCGGCCCGCACGAAACCGGAGCTCATCGCTGATGCGCCGAACCGCGTGTGGTCGTGGGACATCACCAAGCTGGCGGGCCCGCGGCGGGGCGTGTATTACCACCTGTACGTGATGATTGATATTTTCTCCCGGTGCGCTGTGCATTTTGAGGTGCACGCCACCGAACTGGGTGAGCTGGCGAAAGACTTCATGAGCGAGGCAGTGCGCCTTAACGGCGGCACCGGCCCGCATGCCATCCACGCGGACCGGGGGACCTCGATGACGTCCAAGCCGGTGTCGGCGCTGCTGTCGGACCTGGCGATCCTTAAATCGCATTCCCGGCCGAAGGTCAGCAATGACAACCCGTACAGTGAGGCCTAGTTTAAGACGCTGAAGTACTGCCCGGCGTTCCCCGGCACATTCGGGTCACTCCAGGATGCCCGCGCGTTCTGCCGTGTGTTCTTCACCTATTACAACCACGAGCACCGGCATTCCGGGATAGGGCTGCACACCCCGTACTCGGTGCATATCGGCACCGCGCCCGCGATCCAGGACAAACGCCAGGCCGTGCTCAACGCCGCCTACGCCGCGAACCAGCGGCGCTTCACCCGCCGCCCCCGCGCACCCAAGATGCCCGGCACAGCATGGATCAACAAGCCGGTTACCGAACCGGACACAACGCCATACCCGTCCCTGGAGGCAGCTTAGGAAACAGTAGAACTCTGTGTCTCAGTTGACTTGACACCTACCGGACCGGCGGACAGCGCAACAACAGATCGCCTGATCTGGGCGGACTCATTGCCGTCGGATGTGTCCCGCTTGACCGCCCATATCGGCGGTTATCACAAGTCCCTCTGCGGGATGCCTTGCTGGACCGGGGTTTCTGCGTCGTAGACATGTCGCTCACGTAGGGCTTCGCGCGAAACGCAGAACCCAAAAGCGGCATCAACAAGGGGATTCGGCGCGTGCCTCCGCGTCGTAGACACCCTTGAGAACGTGTCTACGACGCAACGAATATCAGACAAATACCCCTCGTCGGCTACGTCGTAGACACCCCAGCGGCCACTTGTGATAACGGCGGCTACGCGCGCGCCGGGGAAGTAGGGTCTTCACCTTGTTGGTGGTCCTACGATCTCGCCTTCGATCCGGCGATCCCGTTGGCCAGCCTGCATGAATATCCATCACCGCCGCGGACCGATGGGCCGGCCGGGATCTCGCCCCAGACCGCGGAGCGTGTCCCGGAGCCGCTGACAGGCGTCCTCCGCCCAGACACGGCGAAGGTAACCACACGGCGCCCGCCGGTCGGCAAGATCACCGCCGGGCGGCACCCAGGCAAGGACGGGTACCAAGGCGGCATCATGGGCGCGGGCCAGCTCCTCCGCGTAGCGCAACGCCTGGAGGCTGCCCGGCGAGCCGCTCGCGCCGACGATGACCCGGCGGATGCCGGACACCACAGCGCTCCTTCCTCACGGCTAGACATACTGCCCAGATAACTCCCTTGCGGCTGGGAAAGGAAGCCGCGCCAAGGATTAAGCGAAGCCGCCGTGCGCAGCACCCCGCCCGGTCACGACGCCGCGATGTCGGTCTTGGGGACGTTCCACCCGGACACGCTGACCATTGGCGTGGCTCCCTGCAGGTCAGCGGAGTTCCAAGTGACGGTGAGCGTCTGCGACTCGCCGGGGAACAGCGTGATGTCGTTGTTCTGCCAGATCGAGGACTGAAGTTCGTTGTCGCCGGCCAGTTCCTGGCCGCTGGCGGTGCCGCGCCGCACGTCCGCTCGGATTAGGAAGGCGACGGTGGACGGTGAGGTGTTGGTGATCGTGACGGTGGTGGCCCGGTCCGCGCCAGCCGGTCCTGCCTGGGTGGTGGTTGTGGCGGTGGCGGAGATGGACGATGTGGGCAGCGTCTGCAGTGCCTGCAGGTTGGCGTACTGGCTCAGCGTGCCGTTCGGCTGGCCAAGGGACTTTTTCCAGTTCACGACGTCCGGCTGGGTGGACAGCCAGTACACGTTGCGGTCAAGGAGGGTGCCGTTTTGCCGCAGTTGCAGCTCCACGAAGTAGACCTGGACCGGGGTGCCGGCCGGCACGGTCGGGGTCAGCACGTTGTTGCGCACCTGCTGGCTGGCCAGAGTGATGTTGCTAGCGGTCTGGTCGTCCAGCACCGTGCCGGACAGGCTGTAGACCTTGGACTCCACGGACAGCCCGGACTGGGTGGTGTTGCTGAGGTTGTCGAGCGTGACCGTGCCATTGTCGAGCGCGTAGATCGCGTGCAGCGTCCGGTTCGCCTCCTGCGCGCCGAAGTAGCTGCCGGCCTGGTCACCGTCGCTGTTGTAGAGGGTCCACAGCATGCTCGGCCAGCCCTTGTTCATCTGCCAGTAGATCGTCCCGGTCGACGGCAGCGGGGTGTTGTTCGCGTGGTCGATGTACGCCTCGAATTGGGCCCGGGTGTTCTCATAGTCCTGGGCCTGGGCCTGCTGAACGTACTGGACCAGGCTCGACGAAGCGCCGTACCTGCTGCTCAGGGCTTTGTCGAAATGGCACAGCGTGCCGAACGAGTACCCGATCTTGCAGCGCGGCTCGTAATTCAGGTGGAACTGGTTGAACTTCGGGCTCTGCCACAGGTTCGACAGGTCGCTTGCCGACATGAACCGGTTGAGCGAGTCGAGAGTCGGGACCGTGTCGCCGGCGCTCTCCTCGCTGTCATAACCCCAGGACGCGCCCGCGTTGGTCACGGTCGTGTCGGTTCCGAGATGCGTGGTGTCGTACCAGTAATCGGGCGGCACCCAGTCGTACGGGCCCTCCTTCTCGCCGGAGACCCCGAGCTGGGTACTGCTGCGGTACTCGGCCGAGGAGATGATCGGAACCGGGTTGGAGAAGGTCGAGTCGGTGAAGTCGGCCTGCTGGAAGGCCGACAGTGAGACGGACTCCTGCTGGGCGGTGGGATTGAGGTCGCTCCACTGGAAGCTGAACACGCTCGGGTGGTTGCGCAGGTTCTGCCCGATGGTCAGCGCCGAGTTCTGCATGATCTGGAAGTCGGCGGTCGTGGTCAGCCCGCTGCTTTGCAGTTCCCAGGCGTCGCAGCACTGGAACCCGGCGTTGACCAGGATTCCCGCCTGGTCCATCTGCTGGAAGAAGCCGGCCGGCATGATGTGGCCTTCCAGCCGGATCGTGTTGACCCCCATGTTCTTCATCAGCGCGATCTGCTTGGCGATGTCGCTGGCCGAGTAGTGCAGGAACAGGTTCGGGTCGAACCCTCCGCCACGGATCACGATCGGTACGCCGTTGATCTTGAAAGCCCGGGCGCCGCTCGGCTCAATCGCATTCGATCCGGTCAGGTAGGACGTCACGGTCCGGATGCCGAACGTCTCGCTGGTGGAGTTGAGCGTCGTGCTGCCCTGCGCCACCGACGTGGTCAGCGTGTACAGCGGCTGGGCACCCATTCGGTAAGGCCACCAGACCTGCGGATTGCTGATCGTCAGCGCCGGGAAGCTGGCGGGCGTGAACGACACGGTCTGGGTGGTATTGGCGGCAATCGTGACGGTCTGGCCGACATTGATGGGCGTCCCGTTGCCCGGCGGGGTGATCGTCGCGGTCACCGTGCCGGTCTGCGGCGAGGACGTGTTGTTGGTGATGTCGGTCTTGACCGTCAGCGCCGAGCTGCTCAGGTTGGCCGCGTTGTTCTCGACCACGTGTGCGTTGCCGTCGGACAGCGCGCCGTCGACCGCCAGCTGGACCGGGAACTGGATGCCGGTGTTGTTGTCCGGCGGGATCTGCGTCCAGTCCACGTTGTCGGTGGTGAACATCTTGGTCGGGTCGTTCGGGTTGACCTCGATCGCCAGCGAGTTGGTGCCGGCGGCGATCAGCGGCGTGATGTTGAATGTGAAGCGGGTGTAGGCGCCTGTCACCGTGGATGAGGTGGCCACCTGCTGCCCGTTCACCCATACGTTCGCCGACCCCACCACCCCGTTCACTATCAGCGTCGCGACCTGCCCGGACACGAGGTTCGGGATGAAGTCGGTGCGCCACCACCACGGCACGCTGAACCGGCTGACCGTGTCCGGGCCGATCTTGTTCATGAACCCGTAGCACAGCTGCAGGTTGTTGGAGAAGAACACGCTGTTCGGGCCGCTGGTGCCCTGGTTCACTGGCTGCAGGGCGGTGTCCCCCGGGCACTGCCCGTTCTGGGCCAGGGCCTCGATCTCGGTGCCGGGCGCCCCGGCGTCGTCGTTGCTGACGGGAGCCACGAGCTCGTGTTGAACCCGGGCGTGGAGATCTGCGCGCCGGTCTGGGTCGCGACCGCGCTGCTCGCCACCTTCCAGCCGCCGGAACCCAGGTTGGAGATGTCACTCGCACCGGTATCGGCTGGCGAGCTCAGGCTGATCCCGGACGCCCGGGCCGGCGTGGCGCCGTGGCTCATGCTGCCCGCTGAGCGTGCCGCCTGTGCGGATGCGCCCGACATAGCGAAGGCTGCCGCAACCACAGCGGCCCACATAACGAAGCTTGCGCGATTGACTCGTTTCATAGCTGACAACTCCTGGCCCGCAACCCCGGCGCCTCGCTGACTACGTCTGGAAGCGTGGGCATGGCGACGATGTTCGACGGGTTGGTGGGGTTAATGGCAATGGCGTCCTCGGCCTCGTTGCCGTGCATGGCGCTGACGTCGTAGTTAGGTGGAATCGCCCGCACGGTGGCGCCCACCAGGGCGGTCACCGAACCGGGCAACGCGACGGCCGCCAGGACCGGCGTGGAAAGAATCAGGGTCCGAAGCATCCGCCGGTTCATCGTGGCCTCCCAGCACTGGGGGCAGCCCGCGAAGACGGAGTTACCCTACGTCGGCTTGGACTCCACCGGCAAGAGCGTGCAGGGGCCTCGAGCATGCCAGGATCCAGGGCGTGCCGGCCTCAGGTGTGCCGGTCGACCAGCACCGATCACCAAACCCACGGTGTTACAGCGGAAATCCACCACGACCCGTCAGTTCAGGCGCCGACGCTTTGAAACAGATCGGCCCGTTCGGCGCGGTTTTCGTTAGACCCAGCGCAGCACCTGCCGGCCCGCGCAGAACGGCGGCTCGGCGTGCGGTTATCAAGCGGAAAGCTTCGCCTCATCGGCACTGGTGCCAGCCAGCTTCGGTTGGCGATCGGTCGGCCAGCCCGCATAATCATGCATCGCCACCATGTACGAGGAACGTCCGCACATGCCGCTGCGAGCGCGCAACTTGCTGGGGGTATCGGCTGGTTGCCACCAGATGCGGACGCGCACGACGATGACTCACATGGCAATGGTGTACCGCCGCCCGGTAGGCGTTATGCGGCAGAGCGTCAAGCCACAGCTGGCCAGCTGGGATCGAGCAGGGCATCCCAGCCAGGTGAAGCTGGCTCGCTTCCTGGCGCACGTGGACGCCATAGCCGGGCCGGTGCTGGCGACTGTGAGCGGCCGGGTTGCTGCCGAGCTGATCGTAGGGTTCAGCGATGGCGTCTGTCTGATTGATGGCGGCCATGACCTGGACAACTACCTGTTCCCGGTCGCTCAGCGGCTAGGCCCGGAGCGGGTGGCGGCCATCTTCGGCCGCAAGATCCACGGGCCGTCGTCACTAGCGGTGGGCCCAGCCCAGCCAGACACGGCCGAGGCCACCCCGCAGTTCTCGACCCGGATGGCCGGGTCCTATGAGCGCAAGGAGTGGAAACAAAAGCTCCACGATCGGCTTGCGGTGCAGGCGGCTACCATCGGTCCGGGCCCGGTCGGGCTGAAAATCGCGTTGACGACCGGGCCGGGCCGCAACTGGGCCAGCCTCTGGAAGCCGCTCATCGATGCCTTCGGCCCCGTGCTGGGCGATGACCCCACCCGGCCGTTCCACCCGCACGATGACCGTATCGTCAGCCTCGGCCTGCATCACACCATCGACACCGGCATCGCCCACGACGTGATCATCGACGCCTGGTGGGCCAGCCTGTAGCTAACCCCGCCGCCTCTCGCCGTGCATGCCATAACGAGGCCGGTCCTGCCGAATTGAGGGTGTTGGGTATGCGCATGCTTATGCGCTGTCAGCATGTTTATTGGTGATCTTGAGCGCAGACCGTAGTTCCCAGAGATTCGCGGTTCAGCGTCACCACACATACCGCGGGGGCACGCCGAACGCCGATTCCGGGCCCTTCGCCATTGAATGGTCGCTGGAGTGTCGCCGCCCGGATCTGCCGATCTGCATGGCGCTCGGCAGATCCGGGCGGCGGCGCGCGATATCGTCGGCACACCGGTGGACCGCCCAGCTACGGGATGCCGCCATTGTCGTGCACGAGTATGACCAGCTGCAGCAACTCCTCGATGACGTGCGGCCCCTTCACCGGCTCGAGCTCGCCGATAGTGTCCGCCAGGAACAGGTGGACATTGGCGTACTGTGCACGGAAACAGCGCGGCGATTCGGGCTCGCAGCCCAGACCGCGGGGGTCACTTTCGCGGAGCAGATTTCCGTGATCGCCGACCCACGGCTGATAGACGCCGTTGTGAACAACTTCGTGTCAAACGCGATCCGGTACACACCCTCCGGAGGCAGGGTCCAGATCCAGGTGCACCGCCGACGGTCAGCAGCCGTGGTTGCCGTGCGCGACACCGGCATCGGCATCTCCCCGCAGCACCTCGAGAGGATCTTTGACAGGGCTCTACCGCGTGGACGAAGCCAGAGATCGGGCCACGGGCGGCTCAGGGCTGGGCTTGGTCATTGCCCGTAGGGCGGCGCAGTCCCTTTGCGCCCGTATCGAGGTCGAGAGCAAGCCCGGCGACGGAAGCTAGTTCCGCCTCGTCCTTCCGCCTATCAGCTCCCCCAGGCCCGGCGGCAACGAGTAACCACAGGCGCGGCCATGGGCAGGACGTCTGATCCAGGTGACCCTTGCGCTGCTCTGCCTCACCCACTTGTGCGACTTCACAGAGGAATCGCCCCCCTCGGCCTGGGTGGCAGAGGAGTCTCCCTCGCCGGCCACCGCGGCATCGGGCGGCTAAATGGCGCCGGTATCCCCATGTTGCAGCCGTGAGCAGCATGCCCCAGACCAGGAACCAGGGGTCCCACAGCCCCAGGTGCCAACGGAGAGCGAGCCAGTCGATGGACCCTGACGGGATGAGTGCCCCCGTCCCCGCCAAGGCCTCACCGGCCACCTGGACCGCACCGTAGACGATCAGCATGGCAGAGGCGCCGAAACCCGCGGCCAGCAGGCTGCGGCGAGGCAGCGCCATCTCCACGGTCGTGCCAGCGCCAAGGCCAGCAGCCCGCCCGGAGTCTTGAGAGGGATCGTGACCAGAACCATGACCGCGCTCCGGAGCGGGTCATGCTCTCGGCGAAGCCGCCGACGGTGTCCAAGCCGACCGTACCGCCCACAGCTCAGTACAGGCTCACCGCCGCATACGCCACGGCGGCGGCAACGCTGGCGCCGTACGCTGCCCAGCGCCAGCCGCGCCCCAGGATATCCATGTTCACCGGTGTCAGACACCCCCTATGTCCGCGCCGGCGGTCCGGACCTCCCCTCGCGCGCGATGCGTTCCTGCCGGTGTGCCGATGATGACCAGGCCTGGCAGAGCAGGCCGATGATCGTGCCGTCGCATGATGCCACCGCTGCAGGCTGCCGGGTCAGCGAACCGGCTATGGCCCGCTCGGAGGTCGTGCCCATGCTGAGCGCACCCTGCCGACAATGACGGAAATAGCTGATCGCCAGCCGGGTGTGCTGGGTGAAACGGGCCCGCAGGTCGTCGGGCCCGGTCAATACCAGGGCCCGGGCCTGGTTGATCGTCTGGGTCCGCTCCGAGCGGGCGGCGCACTTGGCGACCATCAGCGCCCGGATCGCCTCCACCGTGTCGTCCCGGCCCTTCGGAAGTCGGCGGGGTCGGTGGCACCCGTTCCTGCCCGCGTTAACAGGGACTTTGGTCCTTGCCGCCGGGTTGGCGCTGGGTGTTTTGTTAGGGCAGAACGGGAAGGGAGAGCAGGGGGTGTTATGCCTGGGCGACCGGTGTCTGCGCAGCTCCTGGGCGGGATGGATGTGCTCGTCCAGGACGACGCCGGGCTGGGCGACGAGGCCGCCAACCTGGCGCTGGAGGAGGCCCTGGTCAGGGCCGTGCCGCGCCGTCCGCTGCTGCGGATATGGCAGAACGGGGCCTGCGTGGTCATCGGCCGCGGACAGCGGGTGTCGCGCGAGG
>WNFD01001833.1_pt1 | contig 21368 bp, 22 predicted proteins | sample 5400491 | NCBI WGS metagenome assembly WNFD01 (sample SAMN13153343, study PRJNA577476) | soil metagenome | isolation source: 120 cm saprolite under Douglas fir tree site 2 hole 2 replicate 2 | place: USA:California | collected 2015-04-18
ACCAGGTAGCACCGCGATGGAAGAGATCCAGCCAGCCGCCATTCCGGCCGTCCCCGCCGCGAGTCCGCGGCCGTGGACGGTGTTCGCTTCCGGGCCGTTTCGCAAGCTCTGGGTGGGCACGACGCTGTCCCTGTTCGGCGACTTCTTCAGCTACATCGCGATAGCGTGGCTGGTCCTGCAGCTGACCGGCTCCAGCCTGGCGCTTGGCTCGGTCCTGGTTGCGCAAGCCCTCCCTCGCGGGGCGCTGATGCTGGTGGGCGGCGCGCTCGCGGACCGCATCTCGCCGCGCGTGACGATGCTCGGCTCGATGGGCCTGCGCGCCGTTTTCGTCGCGCCGCTGGCGGTGCTCGTGTTCACCGGCCGCGTGCAGATGTGGGAGGTGTACGCGATCTCCGTGGTGTTCGGGATCGTCGACGCGTTCTTTTTTCCCGCTCGTCAATCGATCCTCCCGAAGATCGTCGCCGACCGCGAGCTCGAGCCTGGGAATGCGGTGCTCAACGTGACGGCGCAGGCGTCCATCATCCTCGGGCCGGTCCTCGGCGGCGTCACCGTCGCGGCATTTGGGACTGGATGGGCATTCGCCGCGGACGCAGCGTGTTTCGCGGTCGGCTTCCTCTTCATCCTGTGGCTCCCGGCAGCCGCACGCGCAGCGGCGGGCGCGACGCACCCTGATGGCGGCATCGGCGGCCAGATCGTCGCCGGCTTCCGCTACGCCTGGGCCGACATCGGCATCCGTATTTCTCTGATTGTCATCGCCGTCGTCGATTTCGCCGCCAACGGCGCCCTGGGCGTCGGGATCCCGACCCTCGCGCACGGACGGTTCGCAGCCGGCGCCGCCGGCTTCGGGATCCTGTTTGCGGCGTGGGGAGTGGGGGCGACCGCGGGCGCATTGGGTGCCGGTTTCGCACCCGCTCCGAAACGGTTCGGATGGATTCTCGTGGCCCTCTGCGTTTGGCTGGGGATCGGCACCGGCGTAATCGGCGTGGTGCCGTCGCTAGTGCCGGCGGCGGTGGTCATGGGAATCTCAGGAATCGCCACCGGTGTCATCAACACGTGGGGCATCAGCTGGCTGCAGCGCCGAACCGACCCAGGGATGCAGGGACGGGTCATGTCACTTGTGATGCTGGCGTCGATGGGCCTCACGCCGGTTGGGTACGCGGCCTCGGGCGCGATCGCAGACATCAACCCGACGCTTCTGTTCCTGGTTGCGGGCGGAATGATCTTCCTGTGCGGCCTCGGCGCGGCCGCCAGCCGGTCGGTACGCTCGCTGCGCTAACTGAAACCCGGGTCTCCCCATTCGGCGGGGAGGCGAGATAGCATCGGGGCGTCATGAGCGCCGACCCCGAATACGACGCGTTGATCGTCGGCGGCCGCGCAGCCGGCGCAAGCCTCGCCATCTTGCTGGCGCGCCAGGGCAGGCGGGTCCTCGTCGCCGATCGCGACGAGTTTCCCAGCGACACCATGTCGACCCACTTCATGAACCTGGCCGCCGTGGGCGGGCTCAAGCGCCTGGGCGTGCTGGGCGACATCCTCGCCGCCGGTTTCCGCCGCATCACCAGGCACCGCACGTGGATCGATGACTGCTGTTTTGAGGGCCCGGCCGGCCCAGCCGGAACCTTCTCACTCAGCCCGCGACGCATCGTGCTCGACAGCGTCCTTCTCGAGCACGCGGTGAAGGCGGGCGCGCGCTTCGAGCAGAGGACTCGCGTAGACGGTCTTCTCCAGGAGGGAGGGCGCGTAGTGGGCGCCATTCTCCAGGCCCTCGGAGGCGAGCACCGCGAGGTGCGGGCGCGCGTGGTGATCGGCGCCGACGGCAAGTCCTCCAAAGTCGCCGAATGGGTCGGCGCGTATCAATACGACACCGTTCCCGGGCTTCGCCCCGGCTACTACGCATACTTCCACGGCATCGAGCCCCGGCCCGAGCCGACTCTCGAGCTGTGGTTTGGCGGCGACCAGATCGCGTTCCTGTTTCCGATGCGAGAGGGCGAGGACTGCATCGCCATCGAGATCCAGCCCGAGGAATTCGAAGAGTTCCGGTCAGACCATGCCGCCGCCTTCGAGGCTCGCGTGCGCCGGCTGCCGGAAATGGCGCGCCGCATGCAGCACGCCCACGTCGAGGGCAAGGTGATCGGGTTCAAAGGAATTGACAACTATTTCCGCAAGCCATACGGCCCGGGCTGGGCGCTCACAGGCGACGCGGGTTATCTCAAGGACCCGAGCACGGGGCTCGGGATCGGGGATGCGCTCGTACAGTCCTTCATGCTCGCGGAGTCACTGGGCGCGTGTTTCGACGGCGCCGACTGGGAGGCGACCATGTCGGCGTTCCAACAGAACCGTGACCAGACCATGAAGCCCATGTACGACGCCACGCTCGACTTCACCCGCAAGCGCGATGTCGGTCCAGCCGAGCAGAACCTGTTGAAGGCGGTGTTTCTCAGCCCTTCGACGACCCGCGCCGTTGCTTACAGCATGCTGGCGCAGCTCCCGAACCTCCTCGGGCCCACCGAGCACGGCCGTACGGCGTACATCAGCCGGATGTTCGCCCCCGCCCAAGAACCGACGAAAGCGTGATGGCGCGCATCGGGGCGAACGGGCTCCACTTCGAGGTCGCGGACGAGGGCTCCGGCACGCCGGTCGTCCTCCTGCATGGCTTTCCAGACACGTCCGCGCTGTGGCGTCACCAGGTGGCAGCGCTCACCGGCGCCGGCTTCCGGACCATCGCGCCCGACATGCGCGGCCGGGGTCGCAGCGACCGGCCGCCTGATGTCGCCGACTACGCGCTGACGAAGATCGTCGGCGACGTGACCGGGATCATGGATGCGCTCGGGGTTCAGCGCGCGCACGTGGTCGGGCACGACTGGGGCGCGGCGGTGGCATGGCTCGTCGCCATGCTGGCGCCGAATCGCGTCGACCATCTGGCCGTCGTGTCCGTCGGGGCGCCCGGTGCCGCCGGCCCGCCGACGCTGCAGGAACTGCAAAAGGGCTGGTATCGAATCCTGTTCCTGTTCGAGGGCGCGGCCGAAGACCTGGCCCAGCGCAACGATTGGTACCTTCTCCGCGAGATGCTGCAGGGAGGCGGGGAGGATTTCGGCGTCTACATCTCCAACCTCTCACCACCCGGCGCGCTCACCGCAGCGCTCAACTGGTATCGCGCGAACTTGCCGGTCGACCGGCTGATCGCCGGCGGCCCAGGACCGCAGCTGCCGCCGGTGGCCGCACCCACGATGGGCGTGTTCGGCACCGCCGACCTGTACCTGACCGAGGACGCAATGGTGCGGTCCGCGTCGAAGGTGAAGGGCCCGTGGCGGTACGAGCGTATCGAGGGCGCGGGCCATTTCATACCGCTCGAAAACCCGGATCAGCTCAACAGGCTGCTGCTGGACTTCCTGCCCCGACGCTAGCGGGCGCGAACCGCCGGTTCTAACCTAGCGGCCCGCGCGCCTGGGGTTGGCTGCGAAGAAATTGGCGATCGTCTGGCCGGCTCCAGCAAACCACTGGTGGCCGCCACCGATCACGAGGTGCAGCTCCACTGGCGCGTCGCCATCCCAACGGCGGATGGTCACGTTGCCTTCTTGTCTCACGGGCGCGGTCTCGGTGCACTGATTCTCCGCTCGCCATCGACTGACCACATCGCTGAGTGGCGCGTACGGGAGCAGTTCCGGATATTCAGGACTCGCCCCACCTTCCACCGGCACTACGCGATCGTCGCTGCCGTGGATGATCAGGACCCCGATCGGCCGGCTCGGTCCGCACGGCACGGCTTCAGTGCTTCCGGACGGGTCGGCCATGTTTCCTGCCACGGCTGCGATCCCGGCCACGTGCGGACTCAGCTCGCAGCCGACTCGATGAGCCATCATGCCGCCCCGCGAGAAACCGGCGACGAAAACGCGCGAGGGGTCGAGGCCGCTGTCGCCGGCGATTTTCGCGATGAGGCCGGCGATGAAGCCGACATCGTCGTGGTCGTTGGGGCAGCACGCGAACGTGTCCCAGCCGCCAAGCGGACCCGGGTTCAATGCATCGGGATAGGCGGCGACCCAACCCAGGCGCTCGGCCTCCTGGTCGAAGCCGGTCAGGTTTGCAAAGTCATCGCCCAAACCGAGCGTCGGATGCAGCATCACCACGAGCCCGGCTGGCGAGGCCAATCGCTCGGGGCGATAGACCCGGCATGTGCGCGTGATGCCGCTGTGCTCCAGGTCGAGTCGCGAAACGCTCACGCGGCCGGTGCGCGGCCCAGCTCCCAGCCGAGCCATCCCGCCCAGACGGTAGCGAGCAGAGAGCCAAGCCCGACCAGGGCGGAACCGATGGCGTCGGGTAGGGGAAAGCCCGCGTCCCGCAGCAGGAGGATGGCGAAGCCGAGGAAATAGAACGCCGCGAGGACCAGGCTCAACCAGCCCAGGCCGCGAGTGAAAACGCGCTGGTCGAGGGTGGCGTGCCCCGTCCAGTAGGCGCCGACACCCGCGAAAAGAAGGAAGCCGCGCTCCATCCAGTTGATCACCCCGGACCAGATGCCGGACGCATAGCCGATCGAGGCCAGGGCCTGTACATCAGCGCCGGCGGTGTCGCGTACCACAGCTTGAGCCGAGCCGATCTGCATCAGCATCCACAGGATGCCGATGATGCCGGCCGCGAGGAAAGCCGCATACAGCAGCTCGCTGCGAAGGTTTCGTCCGAACCGCTCCCGCAACACCAAACCCAGTGGAGCGAGGCTCACGAATGCGGCCATGATCAGCAAGAACGCTACGTACAGCTCAGGCCAGATCTTGCGCACATAGGCGTAGTGAACCGCGAGGTCATCGGTGGACGGGATGCCGGAGCCGACAACAGCGCCTCCGACACCGCCTACGAGCCACAGGGCGCCGTATGCCCATGCGAACCACCGCCCCGCCAAGGGCGAGCGTACGTCCACGCCGCGATGTTAGTCCGCGAAGTCCCAGGCGCGGATCGGGCCCTCGATGCGCACGGCGATCTCCGCAGCGTCGGGTGTCTTCGGACCCTCGCCCATGTAGTGCTGGTAGATCCGCTGGCGCAGCTCGTGCAGCCCTTCGGTGAAGAGCCTGGCCGTGCCGCGCAGCTCTAGCCCGCGCAGCGGCTCCGCGTTCTCGTAAACGGCCACGCTCGCCCGCGCGTCGCGGCGCAGGTGCTGCACCTTGACGTCGCTGCGGCCGACCACGATGTTGAATCCCCCGTCCGACCACTCGAACCACACCGGCGACAGCAGCACGTCGCCACTCTTCCGGTAAGTGGCGAGGGTCGCGACCAGCGGCTGCGAGAGCAGGTCGCCGAGGTCGTCGACGCTCAGGTTGGTGCGCACGCCCCCGCAAGTGTCCCGCACCCGAGGTCCGCCGCGTATTTCGCGGCATCGGCGGCCGGAGCCAAGGAGAGGGTGGCGCAAGGAGGAGCGCATCTCTTGATGCGTGACGACGCAGCGACAGGCCCCTCGACGCAGGCTTCAGCGCCCATCTCGGGGTCCCCGCGGAATCGCAAGATTCCGTGGGGTGAGTCGGCGCCCGGCCGTCTAGGCCGCGAAGATGCAAGCAATTTCGAGGGCGGGACACTCTGGCTCTGGAAGTGTAAGACCGGCCGTCAGGCGGGCGGGGGCAGCTCCTTGAGCTCATCGGGCGCCGGGAGCTCTTTCGGTTCGGTGGGTGCCGAAAGCTCCTTGGGTTCGGCCGGCGTGTGTACCTTGGCTCTGGCTCGGGGCCGGGAGCGGGGCCGGGTCGGAGCTGGAGCAGGCGCCGCAGGCGCTTCCTGCGCTTGCGCCGGCGGCGCTGCCGTTGCTATCGGTGGCGCTGCCATTGCTGGTGCGATCTCTGCCGGCGCCGCCGGCTCGGGCGCTGCCACAGCGGGCGGTGCTTCCGCGGGCAATGGCGGCTTCGCCGGGGCCTGCGACGGCCACAGGCTCGTCAGCTTGCGTGCCGCGGCCGCGTGGCGCCGGTAGAGCAGCAGCAGCGCATAAAACCCGATGAAGATCGCGAGCACGCCAGTGAACGTGGCCACGCCGAGGCCGCTGTTCTCGCCGCTGGTCAGCTGCTGCTCGAAACCGACAGGGCAGCGGGCGGGCGCGGGCGGGCAGACACCGACGACGGCGAGCCGGAGTGGCACCGCCACCATCGCCAGGATGCCGTAGACGATGGCGATGCCGGCGACGAAATACAGCGAAACCGCGAGAGGCCGGCCCCGGTTGTGCATGTAGCCGTTGGCGGCGAGAGCGATGGTGGCGATGCCGAACGGGATGATCACCCCAGCCAGGCGGCTGTGCGCCCCGGCGCTGAACAGGATCGGCGCCACCGCCCCGATCGCCGCCATCGCGGCGGCAATCCAGAACGCCCACATCACACGCTGGTCTCGGCCGATGTTTGAGTTCACGTGCGGAATCTAGCGCCCCTCGCGGGAACTTTGTTCGTCGCCTGAGCTGCCGAGGAGCGACGCGGCGAGCTGGTTCAGCCGCTCGGCGTGGTATGGATCGGGTTGGCCGAACAGGCGCTGGGCGGTCGACAGCCGGACGCGGAGGAGCACGAACATGGCCACCACACCGTCGCGCCAGGTCAGCTTTTTACCCTGCTCGCGAGTGCGCGCGGCATAGTCGATGGGAACCTCATAGATCCGGTAGCCGAGACGCAGGATGCGCCCGGTGATCTCGGGCTCGACGTCGAAACGGTTGCCACGCAGGCCCAGGCGGCGCATGAGTGACGTGCGCATGACCTTGAAGCCCGTCTCCATATCCTGGATGTAGCAGTTGAAGAGGATGTTGGTAAAGGTGGTGACTATGCGGTTGCCAACCACGAACCAGTACGAGTACGCGCTGTGGCCGGCGAAGCCGCGGATGCCGAAAACAACGTCGGCGCGGCCGCGCAGGATGGGCGAGATCAGCTTGCCGTAGTCGGCCGGGTCGTACTCGAGGTCGGCGTCCTGGATGATCACCAAGGGCGCGGTGACAGCGGCCAGGCCGGTGCGGATGGCGGCGCCTTTGCCCTGGTTGGCGGGGTGGGTCTTGACCGTGACGCGTGGATCGCCCGCGCATCGCCGCGCGGCCGCGAGCGTTCCGTCCGTCGAGCAGTCGTCGACGATCACGACCTGCTGAACGCTCGACTCCTGGAGAACCCTGCGCACCACCAACTCGAGCGACCGCTCTTCGTTGTATGCGGGGACGATGACGCCGAGTACAGGGTCAGGACCGGCCACGGTCGGTCAGTTTAGACGGCTGTATGCGCCTCTTCGGCCGGTTCGGGTCGAGGGCGTCCGGCTGCCACGTGCGCCGTCTGGCGCAGGGGATCCTCTCTGATGAACAGCGTGGCGATGAACGCCACCACGATCATCGCGAGCCCGGCAACGAACACCGGATGCAGCGCGTCTGACAGCCCGTGGCGGATGCCGGCTGCGATCGCCGCCGGCAGGCGAGCGAGCAGCGTGGGGTCGAAAACTGAACCTGCGGTCGCCCCGTTCCCCGACGCCTGCAGCTTCTCGAGCACGCCGGCGGGTAGGTATTTGGCCATCCCCGACGCAAGACCCTGGGTGAGGATGGTGCCCATGACCGCGAGACCGAGCGCCGATCCCATCGAGCGGGACAGTTGCGTGGCCGAGGTCGCCACCGCCAGGTCGGCTCGGCTGACGGAGTTCTGCACCACGAGCGTGTAGGTCTGCATCGTGCAGCCGAGGCCCAGCCCGATCAGGACCATGGCCTCGATGACCGTCTGGTTGTTCGTATAGACGTCGAACGTCGCGATCATGAAGTAACCGGCAGCCATGAGCGCGAGCCCCGCGAGCAAGATCATCTTGTATCGCCCCGTCCGCGATATGAGCTGGCCGCTGCCGATGCTGCTCACCACCATTGCCAGCAGCATGGGCACGAGGATCTCGCCGGAGTTGGTGGCGCTGTTGCCGATCACGCCCTGTATGAAGACCGGCAGGAAGAAGATGGCGCCGAACATGGCCATGGCCACGCCGATGCCGGCGATGTTCGAGAACGTGAAGATGCCGCTCTTGAAAAGGTGCAGCGGAAGGACCGGTTCCGGCGCGCGCCGCTCGAACCAGACGAACGCCGCCAGCAGCACTGCCGCGGACGAGTAGAGGCCGATGATCTGCCAGGAGCTCCAGGCATACTGCGTCCCGCCCCATACGGTCGCCAGCAGCAGGCCGGTGATGCCCAACGACAGGGTCACGCTGCCGCCGATGTCGATGGAATGCTTGCGCCGCTCGTTGGGGACGTGCATGTACAGCGCCACCACGATGAGAGTCAGCACCGCGAACGGCAGGTTGACGAAGAAAAGCCAACGCCACGAGTAGTGGTCGGTGATGAACCCGCCGGCAGCGGGTCCGACGATCGACGCGACCCCGAACGAGGCGCCCAGGATTCCCTGGTACTTGCCGCGCTCGCGCGGCGAGATGATGTCGCCGATGATCGCCTGCGACAGCGGCATGATGAAACCCATGCCTGCGCCCTGGACGAAGCGCGCGAAGACGAGGAACCAGAAGTTGGGCGCGATGCCCGAGAGAGCTGACCCGACCGCGAAGACGACGATCCCGGTCATGTAGAGCGGTTTGCGCCCGTAGATGTCGGAGAGCTTGCCTGCGATGGGGACGACGATCGTCGACGCCAGCATCGCGGAGATCGGAATCCAGCTGTAGTCCGCGATGCCGCCCAGCTCGGCCACGATCGTGGGGAGCGCGGGCGCGACCAGGGTCAGGTTGAGCGAGGCGACTAGCGACCCGAGCATCAGCCCGCCGAAGACGGCGAGGACGGCTCGATCGACACCCTTCTTGTCGGGCGCCGCGGTCGACGTGGTGGCGGCGACCGCCGTCATACCGCGCTGCCCTCGAGCGCCTCGGCGCGGCCGGAGGCCACCTCCGCAAGCGCGCGCCAGCCCTGGCTGAGGGCGGCGAGGTCTTCCGGCGCCAGCGAGGCCATCCAACGGCGCAGGAGCGAGTTGCTTCCCTCGCGAAGGTCTGTGACCAGGCGCACCCCGGCACGGGTGAGGCTCAGCAGCACCCGGCGGCGGTCGGCGGGGTCGTCGCGGCGCTCGACGAAACCTGATCGCACGAGCCGGTCTGCCAGCAGGCTGGCGGCGGGCAGGCCGACTCCGAAAAGCTCGGCCAGGCGTCCGACCGACGCCTCGTCCTCGTCGCGCAACAGGTACAGCGCGCGCAGCTGCTGCATGGAGATGTCGAGGTCTCGCCAGCGGCTCGCCTTCGAGGTCAGCAGGGCCCGGTGGACCCTCTTGTAGCCGGCCAGCGCCTCATCGATCGATGTGTTTGACATAGTTTCGGAATAGTAAACTATTCAGCAAGACGAAAGCTTCCAGACTTACGAGTGGAGGCTTAGCGGCTGCGAGGCAAGCCGAGCACCCGCTCGGCGAGGATGTTGCGCAGCACCTCTGACGTACCTGCCTCGATCGTATTGGCGCGCGAGCGCAGAAACTGGTAGGTCCAGCCGTCGCCATCGCCCACCTGTCCCGCAGGGCCCGCGACGTCGACCGCCGTCTCCGCCATCTGCTGGTTGAGCTCCGACCACATGAGCTTGAGGATCGAGCCCTCCGGACCGGGGATCCCGTTCCGCTTCATCGCCGTGACCGCCCGGTAGCCGTTGAGCTGAAGCGCGCGTGCCTCGATCGTGTACTTCGCGATCTTCTGGCGCACGAGCGGGTCAGAGCCTCGGCCCAGCTTGCGGGCGCGGTCGGCGAGCTCGGCCGCCGTGATCTGCGCTCGTGTAGCCAGCGCCATGCCGAGCGTCCCGCGCTCGTGCAGCAGCGTGGTCATCGCCACCGCCCAGCCGTTACCGGCCTCGCCGAGGATCTGCGACTTTGGCACCTTCACGTCCTTGAAGAAGATCTCGTTGAACTCCGCGTCGCCCGTAATCTGGACGAGGGGTCGCACCTCGATGCCGGGGCTTTCCATGTCGACGATCAAGTAGGTGAGGCCGTCGCGCGGGTTCGCTTCCTTGCGCTCGCGCGTGACCAACATGCACCACCTAGCGACGTGCGCAAGCGTCGTCCAAACCTTCTGGCCGTTGACCAGGTAGTGGTCGCCCTTGTCCTCGGCGCGAGTCTGCAGGCCGGAGAGGTCGCTGCCGGCATTGGGCTCGCTGAAGCCCTGGCACCAGATTTCCTGCGCGGAGAGCAGGGGCGGCAGGTAGCGCTTCTTCTGCTCCTCGGTCCCATGGGTGATGACGACCGGGCCGCCCATGCCCAGCCCGATCACATTGATGGGTTCGGGCGCCTGCGCGCGGATCATCTCGTCGTTGAAGATGAGCTGCTCCATGAAGCCTTCGCCGCGGCCGCCGTACTCCTTCGGCCACGTGATGCCGACGTAGCCGGCGTTGTACATCTTCTTCTGCCACCGACGCCGGCTTTCGACGAATCCCTTCTGGCCTTCGTCGGCGGAGCCGTTGCCGCTTGGCTTGTTGGCCTTCAACCAGGCGCGGACCTCGTCGCGAAACTTCTTCTCCTGCTCGCTTAGCTCGAAGTCCATTTGCGTCCTTTACCTTAAGCCACCGCGGGAATGACGTCAGATGCCAGCAGCTTCAGCGCGTCGTGGTCGTCGAGCAGGAAGTGCTGGAGCATGAACAGGTCCACGCCAAGGGCCGCGTAGCTCCGTATCTGATCGACGATCTCGTCCGCCGATCCCACCAGGCCCCTCTTGCTCACCTCGCCCAGGACCTCGCCGACGTCGAGCTTGCGCAGGCTCGGCAGGAAGTCGCGGAGCCTGGCGGCACGCTCACGCAGGTCGTCGCGGTCGCGGCCGATGATGTACGTGGCCATCGTCGAATGGCGGATGGTCGACGGGTCGCGCCCGATCACGCGGCAGTTCTCTTCGAGCACTACGCGCTTCTGCTGATACTCTGCCGCATCCATATGAGACAGATTCCATTCGGAGGCCTCTCGCGCGATCATCGGCAGCGCCCTTTTCTCTCCACGCCCGCCCATGAGCAGCGGGATCGGGTTCTGCGCCGGTTTGGGATTTGACTTTTTCCAGGTGTCGCGGATGCGCGCCACGCCGGTCTCGAGGAGGTCCATTCGCTCCTTCATCGTGAAAAAGGGAACGCCGAACACCTCGTGCTCGTGCTCGTTCCATCCCGCGCCGACCCCGAGGATCAACCTTCCGCTGCTCAGCAGGTCGACCGCCGCCGCCTTGCGCGCCAGCACCGCTGGATGGTGAAACGTCATCGGGCTGACCATGGGGCCGAACTGAATCGACTTCGTCCACTCGGCGGCGAGCGCGAGTGAGGTCCAGCAATCTATGCAATCGCGCTGGTCCTCTCCCATCAGCGAGATCAGGTGCTCACTGCGGCGCAGCGAGTCGAAGCCGAGCGCCTCGACGTCGTGGCAGAGCCGCTTCCAACGCGCCCATGTGAGGCCTTCCTGACCCTCGATCATGATGCCGACCTTCGCCATCGTTTCGAATCGTAATCTGCACCACGAGGTAGAGCGTTGGCTCCACGAGGGCTACTCAGTCGGTGAGCAGCGGCACCTCACCAGACCGCCTCAGGGCTCTGACTCGGTGAGCTGAACCACCGTCTCCTGGATGCGTTCCGTGGTCGCGCCGAGGTCCTTCAGCACGTGCGCCGCGATGCCCTGGCCTTCGATCGCCAGCGCCAGCAGCATGTGGCCGGTGCTGACGCGGAAGTCGCCGGCCGCGCCACACAGCTTGAACGCGGTCTCGATCACGACCTTGACGCGAGACGTCGGAATGACGCGTGTCGGCACCGGTGACGGTCCCGGACCGATCATCTTGTCCAACGCCGCTCGTACCGCCGGCTCCTCCACGCTCAACGCGGCCAGGACCTTCGCTGAGAGAAAATCGCCATCTCCGAACGCGGCCAGCAGCATGTGCTCGGTGCCGATATAGGAGTATCCGGCCTGCAGAGCCTCGGTCTGTGCCAGCGTCAAAAGTTTCTGAGCGCTCTTTGTGAATCGCTCGAACGGGTACATGCCTGTGGTGGCCTTCTTTCCGACCGCAAGCTCGACCGCCCTTCGGATGGTCGCCCACCTGGGTGGAACCGTCGGTCGCCCTTCTCCAGGCGGGTGCTCGATCTCTGCCCGCGCCTCGCCAGGCGCTGGGGTATGACGCTGCATCCACTCCAGGCACGCGGCGATCACGATCGAGTTGACGGGCATGCCGGTTCGCGCCGAGGCCTGGTCGAGCCGGGCGAACATCTCGTCCGTGAACCGAACCGTGGTCGCCTTCGGCATGCCGCCAATTTGATGTCACTTTGCAATCATTGTCAAGGCCTCGAGCGGCCTGAAGTTCAGGATCCGGTCCATTGGGATGCCCGCCCGCCGCGCCATCCAGGCCGCCATCGGCACGTAGGCGAACTCGGCCGGGGCGTGGGCATCGGCGTCGAGCGAGAAGTTGCAGCCGCACTCGAGCGCGAGCCGAGCGTGCTCAGGGGAAAGGTCCATCCGCGCGGGGTCGCAATCGATCTCGAGCGCGACGCCGTGGCGGCCGGCCTCGCGGAACACTTTCTCGAAGTCATAGCTCGCGCCCTCCCGCGAGCCGGGCCGGCGGCCGGTCGGGTGGCCGATGACATCGACGTTCGGGTTCGACACCGCGCGGAGCATCCGCTCGGTCATCGCCGCGGGTTCCTGCCGCAGCTTGACGTGAGGTGACGCGACCACGACGTCCAGGAGCTCGAGCACCGCGTCGGGAAGATCGAGGCTGCCGTCTTCGAGGATGTCCACCTCGATCCCCTGCAGCAGCACGATGCCCTCGACCTCGTTCTCGACCCGCTCCCGCTCGAGCGACTGCGCCAGCAGGCGCTCGGCATCCAGCCCGTTCACGACCTTGATGCGCGGCGAGTGGTCCGTTATCCCCAGGTACCGATAGCCGAGCGCCCTCGCGGAGCGAGCCATCTCCAGCATCGTGGCGCGGCCGTCGCTCCAGTCGGTGTGGGAGTGGAGGTCGCCCTGGTATTTGGCGAGGTCGATGGTCGATTCGTCATCGCGCGCGGGTTGTCCGGTTTCGGTGCGCAGCCTCTCGAGATACGAGCTGCGGCCGGTTTCCACGAGCCCCGCCAGGATCTTCGCGATGCCGGCGCCGACGCCCTCGATGGCGGTCAGTTTGTTCGCCTTGTGCAGCGCCTCGAGGTCCGGTCGTTCGAGCGCCAGCGCCCAGGCGGCCGCCGAGAAGGCCCTTGCGCGGTAGACCTCCGTGGGGTCCTGCCTCAGGAGATATCCGATCTCGGAGAGGACCTGCGCCGCCGCGATCGCATCCACCCATCAATTGTGTGAGCATTTGTTAGTGGCCAAGCCGAAGCTCACACACAGCGACCCCATCCCGGAGCTGGTCGAATCGCTCCTGGCCGAGCTCGGCGAGGACCCTTCGCGGCAGGGCCTGAAGGCGACGCCCGGTCGAGTTTCAAGGGCGCTTCGGGAGCTCACTGACGGGTACGGCGTCAGCGCCACGGAGATCATCGCCGGCGCCGTCTTCGACCAGGACTACGACGAGATGGTGCTCGTCAAGGACATTCCCTTCTACAGCCTGTGCGAGCATCACATGCTGCCTTTCTTCGGCAGCTGCCACGTCGGCTACTTGCCCAAGGGAAAGGTGGTCGGGCTGAGCAAGATCCCGCGCGTGGTCGGCGTCTTCGCCCACCGCCTCCAGCTTCAGGAGCGCATGACCAAGGAGATCGCGGAAGCGCTCAACGAGGCGGTCACGCCGAAGGGCATCGGCGTCGTCGTCGAGGCCCGCCACCTCTGCATGGAGATGCGGGGCGTGCAGAAGCCGGGGGGGCAGCTGATCACCTCATGCATGCTTGGCACCTTCCGCAAGGACCCGCGCACGCGCGCCGAGTTCCTGGACCTGATCCGCCGGCCCTAGGTTTACGCGGCCGGCGTTGGGCAGCCCGGAGTCGGCGACTCGACCGCCTGGACCGGGGTTGGCAGTGCTGGACGGGAGACGGGTCGGCCGCAATCCGTCGTCATAAGGAGTGCAGCCAGTCCAAGCAGCGCCGCCAAACGAGCGAGGCGCCGATGTCGCTGCCAGCCGCGCGGTGACAAAACGAAGCCGAGGGCGCCGATCGGAAACGCCCCGGCCAGGACGAGCCCCAGCACAACTGCGACGTCCTGGCCACCGCGGTTTGCCGGCGGGGTGCCCGTCGCCGAAACGAGACAGGCGGCCGGGCTGGGCGGGGCGGGAGCCGCCGCGCTTGGGCTGGGTGGCGGCAGTGGCAGGGGGGCTGCCGGCGGCGTGGAGCGGGGCGCCGTCGAGGCCGGAGGGGGCGGCGCGGTCGATGGTGTTGGCGAGGGTGAAGGAGTCGGCGACGGCGTGGGCGATGGAGAAGGTGGCGGCGGTGGCGGATCGATGACGTAAGTAAATGACAAGGGCGCCGGGGCGGCCGGCGGGCCGGCCAGGACGAGATGCTTGTTGGGCGTGGTGTTCGCCCCCGGGATCTTGGCGGGGACGAATGTCAGGATCGCGGTGCAGTTCTTGGTGGCATCGATACTCACCGGGACGGTTCCGATGGGTGTTTTGACGCTGTCCCACCAGAAGGTGATGCTGAGCTTCCCGACGGGACAGTTCGCCGGCGTGCCATACGTGTAGGTAGCTGTCGCCGGCGAGGTGGCCTGGCCGTGGGTCGGTGCGACAACGAGCGAGTCGGCCAAGGCGACCTGCACCGACAACAAGGCGGCGAGCCAGCCGAGCACCAGGGCCGGCACGAGCCGGCGGACCGAATCCCCTCCTCTCACGGCGCGCACGTGTGGCACCGAATTTTGAGTCGTGCGCGCGTGCTCGGCGACGGTTAAGTCAAGATCGCCAACACATAAACAGTCCTTTATGCATTAAACTCCTATAAAGCAAGCTTTATGTTTCTCCCGAACCCGAACCACGAGCTTTCGGACCACTTCCTGGCCTTCGCCAACCCCACCCGCCTTCGCATCCTGGAGAGGCTCGGCAAGGTCGGCGAGGAGAGCGTCAACGACCTCGCCGCCTTCCTGCGCATGAGCCAGCCGCGCATCTCTTGGCACCTGCGCACGCTCCGGGTAGGCGGCGTGGTGAGGACGCGGCGGGACGGCCGTCAGGTGTACTGCTCGCTCGACGTGGAGAACATCGCGCATGTGCGCGCGCGCCTGGATCAACTGCTTGGAATCACGGATCGGATGAAAGTTCACGAGGAGGTCGGGGCATGAAGAACGGCCAGCGAAATGGCCAGAGGAATGGTCACCACAATGGCAAGGTCCGCGTCGCGATAGTGGGCGTGGGCAACTGCGCGTCGTCGTTCGTGCAGGGCGTCCACTACTATCGCGACGCCTCACCGAAAGCGTTCGTCCCGGGCCTCATGCACGTGGATCTCGGCGGCTATCACGTCAGCGACATAGAGTTCGTCGCCGCTTTCGACGTCGACAAGAAGAAGGTCGGCCTCGACCTGTCGGACGCGATCTTCGCCGGCCCCAACAACACCGTGAAGTTCACAGACGTTCCGAAAATCGGCGTCAAGGTCCAGCGCGGAATGACTCACGATGGCATCGGCAAGTACCTCGCGGACGTCGTCATCAAAGCGCCCGGCGAAACCTCGGACGTGGTCGGCATCCTGAAGAAGACGAAGGCCGACGTGCTGGTCAGCTACCTGCCTGTCGGATCCGAAGAGGCGACCAAGTGGTACGTCGAGCAGGCGTTGCAGGCGGGCGTCGGATTCGTCAACTGCATTCCGGTGTTCATAGCCCGCGAGCCGTACTGGCAGAAGCGATTCGCCGAGAAAAACCTGCCCGTCATCGGTGACGACATCAAGTCGCAGGTCGGCGCGACGATCATTCACCGCGTCCTCACACGCCTCTTCCGCGATCGCGGCGTCAAGCTCGAGCGCACCTACCAGCTCAACTTCGGCGGCAACACCGATTTCCTGAACATGCTCGAGCGCGACCGCCTGATGTCGAAGAAGATCTCGAAGACGCGCTCGGTGACATCGCAGCTCGATTACGACATAGGCGCGGACAACGTCCACATCGGCCCGTCCGACTACGTGCCCTGGCTGAACGATCGCAAGTGGGCGTACATCCGGCTGGAAGGCCGCACCTTTGGGGACGTGCCCCTCAACGTCGAGCTCAAGCTCGAGGTGCACGACTCGCCGAACTCGGCGGGCATCGTCATCGATGCAGTCCGCTGCATCAAGCTGGCGCTCGACCGTGGTATCGGTGGGGCGCTCGAAAGCCCGAGCTCGTACTTCATGAAGTCGCCGCCGGTGCAGTACAGCGACTCCGAGGCGAAGAACCTGGTCGAGGAGTTCATCGATGCTGGTAAGGCCAAGACCGCGCCTAACGGCCGCGCCCGCAGCATCGCAAGAACGAAGCCGGCGACCGCCGCTGCTCGCCGGTAGCTACTGGGCGGGGGCGCGAATCCTGCGGGTTGTCCCGCCGGGACTTCGTCATGCGATGGCGTCGCCGGGCGGGTCCGCCTGGTACTGGCTCAGCTCCGGCCAGCGCCACGCGGCGCTCGACAACTACGCCGCTGCACTTGGGCGAGCCCGGACCGATCCGGAGGTCGCGCGCGTGGCCAGGCGCGCTTTCCAGAACTACGGCCGCATGCTCATGGACTTCTTGCTGATGGGCAGCATCGCCCCTGACGAGCTCATCGAGCGCGTCACGCTCGAGGGCCGTGATCGACTCGATGCCGCGCTGGCCCAGGGTCGCGGCGCGATCATCGCCGTGCCGCATATGGGGTCGTGGGACATGGCCGGCTCGTTTGCCGGGGCACTCGGCTACCCCATCTCGGCAGTTGCCGAACGATTCCCTGGGTCGTTGAACGAGGCCGTCGTCCGGACACGTCAGCGATTCGGGGTGAATGTGATCATGCTGGGTCGTGCTGCCGTCCGCGGTATAACCGAGGCGCTGCGCGCCAACCACATCGTCGCTCTGCTCTGCGACCTGGAGCAGGGACCGGGCGTGGACGTGCGATTCTTCGGGCGGCGCGCGATCGTGCCGGGAGGGCCGGCCGCGCTCGCGCTCAAAACCGGGGCGCCCCTCATGCCGGCGACCCAGTTCACGACCGCGCCAGGTCGCCACCAGATCCACCTCGACCCACCGCTGCCGGTACGCGAAGGAGAGACCAAAGAGCAGATCATGCAGCGGGTGGTCGATCGCTTCGAGGATTTCATCAAGGAGCGTCCCGACCAGTGGTACGCGTTCCGGCCGATGTTCAGGACTGAGGGGTGAGTGAGTGGCGCTGGCGCGCATTCAAGCTGATCCAATCGTTCGTGGAGCGCCTGCCCCGACGGTGGGCATACGGGCTCGCGGTGATGGCCGCCCGCTTTGCCTGGCTTTTCTCGCCGCTGGCGCGGCCCCGGCTGGAATACAACCTGATGGTCGCCTGCCCAGAGCTCACGACCCCCGAGGTGCGGAGGATTTCGTGGCTGAACTTTCGCAACCACGCCAAGGCTTACGCCGACTTGATGACGCTGCCGCGCATGAACGTCGAGGCGATGCGCCCACTGCTGCACATCGAGGGCCTGGAGAATCTCAGCAAGGCGCGCGCCATGGGCAAGGGCGTGATGGTCGTCTCGTGCCACATGGGCTCGTACGAGGTCGTCGCGGCGATCTGGTCCGCGACCCTGGCGCCCGTCAGCCTGTTCGCCGAGGACCTGGAACCGCGTGCTCTGTTCGAGTGGTACCGGGAGACGCGAGCGCGCCTCGGCATCAGCGTCCTGCCTCTGCACCTCGGCGGCCTTCGCAAGGTCACCCAGGCCCTACAGGACCAGGAGATGGTCGTCACGGCGATCGACCGCGACATCACGGGGACCGGCCACATGATGCCCTTCTTCGGCCGGCCGGCCCCGATTCCGCTCGGGCCCGCGGCGATCGCCCTGCGCCTTGGCACCCCGCTGCTTCCGGTGTGTGTTTACCGCATGCCCGACGACACATATGTGGCGGAGGGCGCGCCGCCGGTGGTCGCGCAATCCACCGGCGATCCGAGGGCGGACGAGGTGCGCATCACGCAGGAGCTTCTGAGGCACATCGAGGGATTCATCCGCCGGCATCCGGAGCAGTGGCACGTACCGCACCGGATCTGGGAGGGTTCCCCCTAACGTGAAAGTTGGGCTCGTCTCGCCTTACGACTTCGCCTCGCCGGGCGGCGTGACCGATCACGTGCGCCACCTCGCCCGCCAGCTCCGGCGGCTGCACCACGAGGTGCGGGTGTTCGCGCCTTCCAGCCGCGCCGACGTGGACTTCGACACCGCGGAGTTCTACCGCATCGGCAGTCCGATCGCCGTACCCGTAAACGATTCGGTCGCCCGGATCACGCTCAGCTTTCACCTCGCCGACCGCGTCGCCGCGATCATCGCGCGCGAGCGCTTCGATCTTCTCCACTTCCACGAACCGCTGATGCCCGCGCTGCCGATGACGATGCTGCGCATGTCGCAGGCGGCGAACGTCGGCACCTTCCACGCGTTTGCCAAGTCGAACATGGGCTACTACTACGGACGGCCCCTGCTCGAGCCGTACCTCGCGCATCTGCATCGCGGGATCGCGGTGAGCGCGCCCGCGAAAGCATTCGTGAACCGTTACTTCCCGGACTTTCCGCTCCGCGTCATCCCCAACGGCATCGACGTCAGCACGTTCCACCCGGGGCACGCTCCGATCCGGCACCTGCGCGACGACCGGATCAACATCCTCTTCGTCGGCCGGCTCGAGAAGCGCAAAGGGCTTGGCTACCTTCTGCGCGCGTACGAGTCCATGAAACCACGCCTTCCGAACAGCCGGCTCATCGTCGTCGGCGACGGTCCGTTGCGGGGCAGCGTCGAGGGTTACATCTCCAGGCACCGGGTCCCTGATGTGGTGATGGCCGGCTACGTCCCCGACTCCGTCCTGCCGCGGTATTACTGCAGCGCCGACATCTTCTGCGCGCCGGCCACCGGCGCGGAAAGCTTTGGGATCGTGCTGCTCGAGGCGATGGCGAGCGGGCTGCCGATCGTCGCCACCGAGATCGACGGCTATATGTCCGTGCTCGAACCGGGCCGCGACAGCCTCACCGTGACTCCAAAGAGTTGGGCCGAGCTGAGCGCCGCGCTGGTCATCCTCGCGCGCGACCAGGACCTGCGGCGCCGGATGGGCGCCTACGGGCTCGAAAAGGCCGGCCGCTATGCGTGGGAGGAGGTCGCCTCCCAGGTCCTCGGTGTCTACAGGGAAGCGCTCCAGGTCCGCGAGCAGCAAGACGTGGTGGGCTCACGAGAGGTGATGAATGTTCACGACGCGGTTTGAAGCCTGGGTCCGGCGGCGTGCAGAGGCGCTCATGTCCGCGCTCCAGCGCCTGCCGGTCACGCCGAACCAGATCACCGTGATCGGCACCGCGTTGACATTTGTCGCGGCCGTGCTCACGGCCGGCGGTCAGCTTCGATGGGGCGGGATCGTGCTGGCTTTCGCGGGCACGTTCGACATCCTGGACGGAGCCCTCGCCCGCTCGACCGGGCGCAGCTATCCGTACGGCGCCTTCCTTGACTCCACCCTCGACCGCTACTCCGAGGGCGCCATGTACCTCGGGCTGGTCGCGTACTTCGTGAGCGCCGGCGGGCCGCTCCAGCGCTGGCTGGTGCTGGCGACGGTCGCCGCGCTCGCGGGCTCGTTCCTGGTGAGCTACGTGCGGGCACGCGCCCAGAGCCTCGGGTTCACGTGCGAGACCGGCTTGTTCGCGCGGCCGGAGCGGGTGGTGGTGATCGTGGTCGGGCTTATCTTCGGCGGGGTCGTTCTGACCGCGGTCGTCTTCCTGCTGGCGATCCTGACCAACCTCACCGCGCTGCAGCGAATTCGCGAGGTCTGGCTCCAGGGCAGGGCGCAGCGACTCGAGCGTGAGCGCCAGGCGGCCAAAGGCCTGCCCGGCGGACAACCCGCCAAGCCGTAGAGTTGCGACTCGTGGCGGATCCTTTTTCCGGCATCGCCGGACACGCTCGGGCGCTCGATCAGCTCCGATCCCAGCTCGACTCCGGCCGGCTGGCGCACGCCTACCTCTTCGTCGGCGAGGCCGGGCTCGGTAAAGCGACCATCGCGCGCGCGCTCGCGGTCGCGCTGCTCCCCGAAGCCCCGCTGCACCGCCACCCCGACTACTGGGAGGACGATCGGATCAAGGCGCTGTCCATCAACGAGATCAGGCTCCTGCCCGACAAACCACCCGAGTTCCACGAGCTATCGCTGCAGGCGTTCCTCAACCTCAAGCCTGCGGTGGGCACGCGCAGGGTGGCGCTGGTCACCAACGTCGGCCGCCTTCGCGACCAGGACCAGGGCGTGCTCCTGAAGACGGTCGAGGAGCCCCATCCGCACCGCGTGATCGTCCTCACGACCCCGAGCCTCAACCCGTTCGTCGTGCTGCCGACCGTCGTGTCGAGATGCCAGCGTGTCTTCTTTCACCCGGTCCCGGCGCCTGAGATCGAGCCGCTGCTGCTGAATCTCGACGTGGAACCCGGGCGCGCCCGCCTGCTTGCCGAGCTCGCCCGAGGACGGCCGGGCTGGGCCTTGCGCGTGGCCGGTGACGACACCGTGATCGATCTGCACGAGGAATGGACACGGCGGCTCGAGGAGGTTTTCGGCGCGCCCGCCGACGTACCGCTGCGGGTCGCAGCCGAGCTGGACGGAAGCCAGATGGCGTGGCGTCGCAGCGAAGGTGAGGTCGAGGATCCCGCCATGTTCGCGATCGCGAGCTGGCAGATCGAGCTGCGGCGCCGGATGCTCTCCAGCCGCGGTCGGGAGCAGGGTCGGTGGGCGCGCCTGCTCGAGCTCTCGTACGACACGCTCGGGTACCTCGAGCAGAACGTCAGCCCTCGCCTCGCCTTCGAAACCTTCTTGCTCGAATGCAGAAAAGCTTCGTGAAGAAGGCCCTCGAGGGCTACCAGCCTTACGTGCCGGGTGAGCAGCCGCCCGACGGAGAGGACTGGGTCAAGCTCAACACCAACGAGTCGCCGCTCCCACCCTCTCCCAGGGTCATCGAGGCGATCAAGGCCGCGGCCGGCGACTCGCTGCGGCTGTATCCAAGTCCCACCGCCGCCCCGGCGCGTGCGGCGATCGCCGAGCACTTCGGGCTTGCCGCCAACCAGGTCGCGCTGGGCAACGGCGCCGACGAGCTGATCGAGATGTGCTTCCGGGCGTTCGCCGGTGCGGGGGACAGGGTGGCGTACTCGACCCCGACCTACCCGCTGCTCGACCCCCTGTGCCGGGTGCACGAGGCGATTCCGTCAGCGCATCCAACCGCCGAAGGCTGGACGTGGACCCCCGAGCTGGTCGAGGACCCCGCACCACTCAAGTTCCTCGTCAACCCGAACTCGCCCACCGGGACCCATCACAGCAGGATGTCCGTCGAGCGCGTGCTGGCGCGCTCGCGGGGGGTCGTCGTCCTCGATGAGGCATATGTCGACTTCGCGCCGGAGTCGCAGGTCGAGCTGGTCGGCAAGCATCCGA
>WNFD01002946.1_pt1 | contig 21362 bp, 17 predicted proteins | sample 5400491 | NCBI WGS metagenome assembly WNFD01 (sample SAMN13153343, study PRJNA577476) | soil metagenome | isolation source: 120 cm saprolite under Douglas fir tree site 2 hole 2 replicate 2 | place: USA:California | collected 2015-04-18
GTCGCGTCTCCAGATGGCGCGGCAAGGCCGGCCACAGGACGCATCAACACCCGGATAGATCTGGAAGGATTCGTTGTTCTGGAAGACTACTCCCAGGAACGCGACGGCCAGATGGTGTTTCGCGGACACGGCATTTTTGGCTGGGATGACGACCAGCGGGACTACATCTGGTATTGGGTGGACAGCATGGGATCGGCGCCGGCCTCACCGGCTCGTGGCAAATGGGAAGGAGACACCCTGCTTTTCGAAGCCGGCACGGGCGGGCGCTACATCTATAAGTTCATCGGCGACCACAGCATGAATTTCACGATCGAAAACTCATCCGACGGCGGGAAGACCTGGGCCACCTTTATGGAGGCCAATTACCGGCGAGCCTGACGCACCTTGCGTCACCTTTGCCGGACGCCGCGATGAAGGCGGTTTCGCTTGCGAATGTCGAAGCTCGGTCAGTCGATCGACGCAGCCGCCGCCCGGGAGCGACCGCGCTACCCTGGGCTTACTATTCTCGACAGGGCGCTGATCCTCGGCGTCGCCCTGATCCAGTTCCTGATCGGTCATGGTCGCGTCTGGGCAAAACCGTTTGATTGGGATCGTTCGATTCTATGGAGCTACTTCACCATCGCTGCCCTGGTGATGATCGCGCTTGCTCTGCGACACCGCCTCAATCCCCTCGCCTGGTTGCTCCACACGCTGGAGCTGGTGGGGATCAAGTTTTTGCTCACCGCGAGCTTTCTTATCGGCTTTCTAATCACCACCCATCCTCCGGCTCCGGCACCCGCGGCAGAGGTATTGCCGTCGGTTGACGCAGCTTGGCGAGTCAAACCAAAACCGAAGCCAACGAGCTTGCCTCAGGCCTCCCTCGGGGAGATCCAGGGACGGGTCACCGGCGCGAATGGGACGGCGATTCCGGACGCCCTGATATTCATCTCCAACGGCCTGAGCGAGCTCGTCTTCGATCCGCCCACTCAGCCGGTGGTCCTCCAAAACGACGGCAAGCGTTTTTCCCCTTCGGTCAGTGTGCTTCAGACAGGCCAGCCGCTGGTGATCGTCTCGGCGAACCACGAGCTGCACACATTGCAGATGATGAAACAGGATCACAGCTGGGTATTGAACGTTCCGATCCTCGCTTCGGGAGACGGCCGCAGGCTCGAGATCGACGAGCCGAAAGGGCTGGTGACCGTCGAGTGTAAGGTGCATCAGGCGCGAGAGGGCCAAGCCCACCTGGCCGTCTTGAGCCATCCCTTCCACGCGTTCAGCGATGCGGACGGGCGCTTCGTTCTGCGCAATGTGCCCGCGGGCAAATTGACCGTCTCTGCGTTCGAGCCGACGCAAGGACAGACTGCCGCCGCGGTTTCACTCGAAGGTGGGGGAAGACTTGAGGTGTCGCTCGAGGTCGGTCGCCGATGAAGGCCTGAACATCTCCACACCGTCGGCACCCGGCTGGCCACCAGGCTTGCTCCTACACAGAATTGCCTGCCGATGCTGTCTGCCGCATTTTCGCATGGTATGCACCCTTCGTTACGGAGGCGAACATGGGCATGAAATCCGACCGCGCGCATCAGAGCGAGATACGGGGAGTTCTCTCGCGACTGTCGGCGGCATGGCGCGAAGAGCGATTCGACGAGCTCGAAGACATCCTGCACCAGAGCGTGGTCTTTGTGGTGCCAGCCTTCAACGGCCGGGTGGAAGGCCGAACCGGCTGCGTGAATACCTATCGGGAATTCATGTCCTCCGCGAAGGTGGTGGACTACAGCGAGAGCGACCCCGCAGTCGACGTCTGGGGTGGCACCGCCGTCGCGACCTATCGCTTCGAAATGGCCTGGGAGATGAATGGGAAGTCCCATCGCGAGGCCGGTCGCGACCTCTTCGTCTTCGTCCGTGAAGACAGCCGTTGGCAGGTTGTCTGGCGCAGCTCCGCGCCGAATTTTCAAGGGCGATGAACCCCGCCTTGCTTGGCGAAGAGTCGTTTTGATACGACGCTGCGACATGGTTCAGCTCGTCGGCATTATCAATCTCACCGAGGACTCCTTCTCGGATGGCGCACGCTTTCTCGATCTCCGGCAAGCGATCGCCCATGGGGAGCGATTGATCGAGGACGGCGCTGACTGGTTGGACCTCGGAGCCGAATCGTCGAACCCGCAAGGGAAGAAGGTGGAGGATCAGGTTGAGATCGAGCGTCTCGCCCCGGTGATCCGTCACTTCAAGAGCTCGGGGATTAAAATCTCGGTCGATACATGCAAGCCGTCGGTGATGAAGGCAGTCCTCGACCTTGGCGCGGACATGATCAACGACGTCTCGGGTCTTCAACAACCGGCCAGCGTCGAAGCGCTGCTCGCCCATCCACGGGCGATGGCGGTGCTGATGCATTCCCGAAACACGGGGCCCCGCGCGGAGACCGTCGACCGTCCCCACCGCGATCTGATCCCCGGGATCATCGGCTTCTTTCGCCGCCGCATCGCAGATCTCGAAACCCTGGGCCTCCAGCGCGAGAGGATCATCCTCGATCCGGGGATGGGTTACTTCCTCGGCGGAAACCCTCAGCCGAGCCTTCATGTCCTGCGGCACCTGGAGGATCTGTTGGTCCTCGGGCAACCCGTTTACGTCTCGACCTCGCGAAAATCCTTTATCGGCGCGGTGCTCGGCAAAGATCCATCCCAGCGCGGAGCGGGCACGCTGGCCACCGAGCTCTGGGCAATCGAGCACGGGGCAACCTTCATTCGAACTCACGATGTAGCACCGCTCGCACAGGCATATCGCCTGTGGCGTGCGATTTCAGATATCGTTTGAAGCGGGCCGCGGTTTTGGCTTCAGCGAATGGCAGAGTCGGCCGAGGTGATGCAATGGCGAGAGAAACAGTCGTGTTGGCGTACTCGGGCGGGCTGGACGCGTCGGTCCTGGTCGGGGGCGTTTCGAAATGACCGTCGCCCGCAGCGACGCCACTGGACAAGGAGCGCTCGATCCCGCGGTGCTGCGCTTCACCACGTCGCTGCCGATCGATCAAGGGCTGTTCGCGGCCGACATCGCGGGCAGCCTGGCGCACGTGCGAATGCTGGAGGAGGCCCAGCTCATTCCCGGGCCGGATGGGGCGAAGATCCGGCAAGGCCTGCTCTCGCTGTTCGAGGAAGCATCGGCGGGACGCCTTCAATGGCCCGAAGAAGAAGACATCCACATGGCGATCGAGGTCGAGCTGGGGCGGCGGATCGGGGACAGCGCCAAGCGCTTGCACACCGCGCGGTCGCGCAACGACCAGATCGCCCTGGACGCCAGGCTCCATCTTCGCGAGCAATCGCTCCAGATCCTGGAGAGAATCGCGCGGCTGTTGAATGTCTTGATTGAGAAAGCGGAAGGCCCCGAAGGCGCGTTTCTGATGCCCGCGTACACGCATCGCCAGCGGGCCCAACCGGTAACCGTCGCGTTTATCCTGTCCGCCTACGGTCAGATGCTGGCGCGAGACGCGGCTCAGTTCTCACAGGTGCTGAACTCGCTCGACGAGTCGCCGTTGGGAGCGGGCGCGGTGAGCGGCACCTCGCTTCCCATCCGGCGGCAAAGGACTGCGGAGCTTCTCGGCTTTGGGCGGATCACTCAGAACGCCGTGGACACGGTAGGCGACAGGGACTTTGCCCTGGATTTCGTCTTTGCCGCAGCCAAGTGCATGGTGCATCTGTCCCGGATCAGCGAGGATGTGATCGACTTCGCCTCCCAGGAGTTCGGGTTCATCGAGCTGGACGACCGGCTAAGCTTCGGATCCTCGATGATGCCGCACAAGCGCAATCCAGATCTCTTCGAGTTGATCCGCGGAAAATCCGGGCGGGTAATCGGGGCGATGGTCGCGCTGCTGACGACGCTCAAGGGTCTGCCGGTGGGATACATGCGAGACCTCCAGGAGGACAAGGCGAGCTATCTGGAGGCCGCCGCTTTGGTCCGCGACTGCCTGGAGGCGATGGTTGCCGGCATTTCCGGAATACGATTTCGGGAGGATCGCCTCGCGGCGGGGCTTCAAGGTGGCGACACGCAGGCCACTGACGTGGCGGAGCGCCTGGTTTCTCGTGGCATTTCCTTCCGGGAAGCCTACCGCGCGGTGGGAAAGCTGGTCCAGCTTGCACGCGCGAGTGGAAGAAGCCTCCGGGATCTGGGCGGCGCGGAGGTGGCGGCAGCCGAGGGCCTGGTGATCCCGGAAGATCTGGAAGCGCTCTCTCCCCGGCGAGCACAGCAGGCCAAGGAAGTTCTCGGGGGCACCGGGCCTCTGGCGACGCGAGACCAATTGGATGGCTTGCGCGAGGCCATCTCTGGCACCCGCGCGCGAATACAAGCTACGCCGCGGCTGACATCGCTTGTCCTGGAACTGGCGCGCTAAACCGTTGGTTCCGCACCGCAACTTCGGGCACAATCATCATTGCGCCGGCGAGCTGCGATTGGGGTCCGGTGACCGCAGACCCGACGCGCAGGGATCGCAAATGCACAGCCCTTCGAGACAGCGCTGCCCCGGGGTGCAGGGAGGGCCGGAGCCGCAGGCGCAGCTGCCGGTGCTCAGACAACGGTCGCTGAGGAGAGGATCACAAAAAGCGCAACTGCGGCCCTCCACTCCGCACGAGCTCATCGCGCTCAAACGACAGGTCGAGCCGTCGCAGCAGCCGAGCGGACACGACGATGCATCGCACACGCAGGCGCCGTTGCTACACCGTTGACCGACCGCGCACTGGGGTCCCGTTCCGCATTGACAACCGCCGGTTGCGGCGCACCGGTCGGCGCGAGCCAGGTCGCACGTCAGGCACATCTGCCCCTCCAGTCTGCACAAGGGGAACGAGATCGCCTGGCAAACCAGACCGGAGCAGCAGCCCGAACAGGATGTCGAGTCGCAGGCGCAGGCTCCGCCGACGCAGCGCTGCCCGACTTCGCAGCGGGCCGCCGTTCCGCATTTGCAGGTCCCCTGGTCGCACCGGTCCGCCCATACACCACAGGGAGCGCAAGATGGACCGCAAGTTTCTGAGTCGTTGGATGCACCGGAAAGAACGCACCCAGCCCATGTGCCTGCGTCGCAAACGCGGTTCCCGCGCAGACACATTCCGCCCACCGGGCCGCTGCAGGCGTTGCTCTCCCCCGCGTCGCAGACGCCGGTCTCGTCAGGCCGCCCTCCCCCAACGCCGGGCAGTTCACCCGCGAAGCAAAGTCCTTCGATGCACAGGCCCGCCGATCCACACTGCGAATCCGTTCGGCAAGCGACTCCCATCCGCCAATCGCAGGCCGGAGCCAGCGCGAGCGCGGCGATGATCCCCGCCGCCACGCTCCGACAGTACTTGAACAACAAACTCGAAGTCCGCGACCTGCTCTTCAAGATGGGTACGCTCCGCGAGACAGACATGCTCGCATCTCGAAATTTCTGAGCGCAATGCGGGGAAGCCCTACTTCCAGCTGGCGTGAATGGACAACGCGCCAGGAAGGACGCCTATCGAAACCGGTGGCTGCGGATCGGTCGTCGCGGGTCGGTTGAGAATCAGAAAAGCACCCGCCGATACTGCGGCAACCCCGAGGGCGTAGCCGGCGAAGGCCGTGCGGCGTTGGGAATCAGCCCGGCGGCGAATCGACTGCAGGGTGGAAGAATCAGCAGCGGCCGGTAGCGCACCCCCCGCGTAGTATCGATTGAGCTCGGCCCGGCCCTGCTCGGATCGAACCTGAAAGAAAATGCCCGTGCCGACGGCGGCCGTCCCCAAACCGACGAGACCTGCGCCGACCACGCCGCTCCAGTTTCTCGAAGACTTTGGGGGTGTGGCCTGGCGCAGCGGGGTAATCGCCACCGGATCGAGCTTCGGCTCGATGGCGGCCGGCTCCGGGAGCGACGGCGCTGGAACGAGACTCGACGCGACGATGCTGCGCCCTGCCTTACCGGTGCTGATCAGCTCCGCCAGCTCGCCGAGGAGGCTCGAGGCGGCATCGGACGAATCCAACTTGACTCCGCCCTCCCGGATCTTCAGGCCGGTGGCTACCTGTACAACCGCCGCCGAAAGCCAGAGGTGTCCGGCAGACCGTTGCTCGGTGCGGGCAATCACCACCTGCTCGATGCTCAGCCGCTGGCCGAGCTTCATCGCATTCATCAGCCGCGTCGGTTCATCGCCGGCGTCCCGGAAACAGGGGACCGGTTGCGATTGAAAGGAGCCCTCGAGCTCGAGGTCGAAATGAACCGGAGACGATTCAGCCACCTCGATCGCTCGGGGGAAGGAGAACCCTCCGTCCCTCGACAGGCTGATCGAATATCGACCTGGAATCACGTCGAGTGAGACGGGGGTAGTTCTTCTGATCGCCCGACCGTCCAGGTAGATGTCGGCTCCGGCTGGGTTGGAGGTGACGACCAGCGTCGCCCTCGGTTGCGAGGCGACCTGGCCACGCAGTCGCTCGAATCGCGACCGCGCCGAAGGGGAGAAGTAGTCAGAATCCAGCCGGTGATCGATGTCCAGCCGGAGCACCCGACGGAACTGCTCGTCCGCCTCGGCGGAGCGGTTTGTCGCGCGCAGAATCAGCGCGCGCAAAAGGACGCTGCGAGCGAAAAGCTGCCAACGTTTCAACCCCGGCGCGAGGCGCTCAATCTCGCGAAGCGCGTCGAGCAACCGCCGGTCGGCTCCGCGATAGTCTGCCTCGAAGTACTGAAGCTCCGCGCCTTCGATCCGCCGCTCGAGCTCGCCGGGCTGGTGCGAGGCTGGAACCCCGAGATGTTCACTCAACTCCGCGCGATCGATCAGCTGAGCGCCGATGCGTGCGCGCAGTACCCGCGTCAGCTCCTTGGACTGCTCGATCAAGTCAGGATCGTCGCAGCGACCGGCTGCCACCAGCGCAGTGCGAGGTGATCCGTGGGCCGCCAGGGCGGCGAAACACGCTGTGATGCTGAGCCACTTTTTCACGAGGTTCTCCCGCGCATGCCGGCGACCACCGCCGAACTTACGAAAGCGCCAAGCAAGGCGCGTACCAGTGCCCTCAGCGAGGCAAGACGAGTTCGTGACCCTGGTGGATTCCCTAAGTCGAAGCCGGGGCCCCGACGCGGCGCAGGTCGACTTCGACGGTGGTCCCGACCCCAACCGCGGACTGCAATTGGATCTGACCTCCCATCCGCTCAACCAGCTCCTTGCAGATGGCCAGCCCAAGCCCCGTCCCGACCCCAGCGGCCTTGGTGGTGAACAAGGGCTCGAAAACTCTTTGTTGGAGCTCCGGTGGAATTCCGCATCCGTTGTCTTTGACGGTCACCCGCACCCGGTCGCCATTGGGCCCCCAGCTGACGCGGATGACGCCCGGTCGGCCGGTGCCATCCAGCGACTGGGCTGCATTGACGATCAGATTGAGCAGGATCTGGCAGAGCTGAACCGGTCCCCCGATCACCTTCATCGGCGGACCCTCGACGACGAGCTTCGAACGTTGCTTCACCTCGGAGCGAGACAGCTTGGCGGCGAATCCTGCAACGTCGGCGAGATCGGCTTCGGCCGATACCTCGTCGGTGCGCGCGTGTCCGCGGATTCCCAGCGCTACCTGGCGGATGTGCTTGGAGCCGGTCTCGATGTCGTTCAGTATCTGCGGGAGCTCTTCGAGGGTCTGCTCGACCAAGGGGTCGCGGTTCTTCTGCAAATGCCCGCCGAGGTAGTTGAAGAGAACCTTGAGCTCCGCGCGAAGCGCGTCGACGTTCTGACTCATGTAGGCGACCGGGTTCATCAGCTCGTGTGCAATCCCGGCGCTGACCTGACCAATCGCCGCCAGGCGCTCCGAGCGGAGCATTCGCGCCTCGATCTCGCGAAGACGCGACTGCAGTTGGTAGATGCGCATCGCATCTTCCAGGGCGGCGAGAAGGTCTTCCTTGATCCAGGGCTTGACGAAGTACCGGGTGACGCCACCGCGGTTGACCGCGTCGATCACCGCCTGAACGTCTGAATACGCGGTGACCACCATTCGCAGCACGTCGGGTGCGATGACGCTCGCGCGCTCGAGAAACTCCACCCCGGTCAGCTCGGGCATCCGTTGATCCGAGATCAGGATGCCGATCTCAGGGGTCCGGTTGCCGAGGAGCGTCAGCGCTTCGGTGGGATTCTGGCAGGTGATGATTTTGAAATGATCCCGGAAGTTTGCTTCGAAGACGCGCAGGTTGATCGGTTCGTCGTCGACGTAAAGAACGGCTGGGGAGTCATCCGCCGGCATCGCGCGTCTCCACCCCTTCGTCACTGCGATTCTGGGGAATTTGCTCCAATTTTGGCACCGTGCGGCGGATTTTAAGAGTCTAGGCCACCGCAAATTTCCGGGCAAAGTTCGCCGCTTCCAGCCTACGACACCCTGCGCGTCCTCGTACCTTTTCGGCCGGAACTGCAAAACGCGCTCGGCGGAGCAAGAGCCGACACTCCCAGAGTCTGCACAGCCGTACTTGTTGTCTGCTCTTAGAAGAGCAACCGCATCGGATGCTCCAGCAGCGCTTTGAGCTCGCGGAGGTACTGTGCGCCGAGAGCCCCGTCGATGATCCGGTGGTCCCCGGAAAGCGTGGCAGACATCATCTGACGGACGGCGACCTGCCCATCGCGCACCACCGGCCGCTCGGAGACTGCCCCGACGGCGACGATCGCTGCCTGCGGAGGGTTGATCACTGCCACGAACCAGTCGATCCCGAACATCCCGAGATTCGAGACGGTGATCGACCCGCCCGTGTATTCCTCGGGCTTGAGAGAACGCTTGCGAGCGCGCTCCGCGAGATCGCGGGCCTCGGCGGAGATGGTGGCCAGACCCTTCATGTCCGCGTCGCGGATCACCGGGGTGATGAGTCCATCGTCGATCGCGACCGCGATTCCGACGTCGGCGGTGGCATATTGCACGAACCGATCACCTTGGAGGGACACGTTTACTTTTGGTACCCGCCTGAGCGCGATCGCCGCCGCCTTGACCACGATGTCGTTCACCGAAACCTTGGTCTCGAGGGACTGGGCCTCCTGCCGGATCTTCATCGCCTCGTCCATCTCGATTTCCACCGACAGGTAGAAGTGAGGCACTCCCGGTTTCACCTCACTCAGTCGCTGAGCGATCACCCGGCGCATAGAGCTCAAAAGGAGAGTCTCGGGTGGACGGCGCTCGAGCTGCAGCTGGGGTGTGCGAATCGGCGCGGGCTTGCGCGCCGTGCCTCCCTGGCTGATCGCCGCCTCGATGTCGCGCTTGATGATCCTGCCTTGAGGCCCCGACCCCTGAAGGGCCAAAAGATCGAGCCCTTGATCCTGCGCCATCCGCTTGGCCAGCGGTGACGCCCGCAACCTTACCTCGCCCTCAGCCGCCTCTTCCCGACGGAGGGGAACCACTTGTCCGCCCGATGGTGGAACGGCTTTCGGGGAAGCCGGCTCCGGGGCCTTCGGGGAAGCGGGAGCAGGCGCCAGCTTGATGTCGGTTGGCGCCGGGGCGGGCGCCTGCACCGGTGCCAGAGGAGACGCGGGAGACTCCGCGGTGACTTTCTCGCCCTTCTCACCGACATACGCGATCGGCGCCCCGACGGGGACGCTCTGTCCCTCCTTGACGAGGATCTTGAGAAGGAACCCGTCTTCGTAGGATTCGATTTCCAGGTTCGATTTGTCCGTTTCAACTTCCGCGATCGCTTCAGCCGACGAGACCTTGTCTCCTTCTTTCTTGAGCCACTTGGTGATTTTCCCCTCCGTCATTGTCGGAGAGAGCGTGGGCATCTGCACGGGAGTGGCCATCCGTCACTTCTCCTTGCGGTAGAGCACTTTCTTCACCGCATCGACGATTCGCGAAAGGGTCGGCTGAATCAACGTCTCCAGATTGGCCGCATAGGACATGTTCACGTCGAGCCCGGTCACCCGGAGCACCGGAGCGTCGAGGTGATCGAAAGCCTGGTGCTGGATGAGGTCGGCGATCTGCGCGCCCATCCCGGCGTGCGGCCACCCTTCCTCGACGATCACCACCCGATTGGTCTTTTTCGTCGTTGTTAAGATCGCTTCCTCGTCGATTGGCCGAAGGCTGCGAAGATCGAGGATCTCGGCGTGGATGCCTTCCTTCTCCAACTCGGCGGCGGCTTGCTCCACGTAGTAATACATTCGCGACCAGGTGATGAGCGAAACGTCCTTGCCCTCGCGTTTGACTTCAGCCTTGCCAATCGGGATGAGCAGCTCGCCTTCTGGAACCTCGCCTTTGACCGCGTAGAGCCGTTCAGCCTCGAACACGATCACCGGATTGTCATCCCGAATGGCGCTTTTGAGCAGCCCCTTCGCATCCTTCGGAGTCGCCGGCGCCACCACCTTGATTCCCGGGAAGTGGGAGTAGATCGAATCGAAGACCTGAGAGTGCTGCGAGGACAGCCGCCCGCCGGTGCCCTCCGGCCCGCGAAAGACGATCGGGACCCGGAGCTGGCCGCCGGACATGTGCCGAATCTTCGCGGCGCCGTTGAAAATCTGGTCCATCGCGAGAAACGCGAAATTGAAAGTCATCATTTCGATCACCGGCCGCAAACCGACCATCGCGGCTCCGGTACCCAGTCCGGCAAACCCCAGCTCGGAGATGGGGGCGTCCACCACCCGGGCGCTCCCGAAGCGCTGGAGCAGGCCTTGCGATACCTTGAAGGCGCCCTGGTATTTGCCGACTTCTTCCCCGATGAGGAAGACGTTGGCGTCGCGTTCCATCTCTTCGGCGAGCGCTTGATTGAGCGCCTCGCGATACATGATTTCAGGCATTGATCCTCTCAGCCGACTTTCTTTTCAGTCTTGTCGCCCGGCTCGAGCTGCCAGGTCACATTCAGCTCGCTGCCGGAGGGGTATGATGGCCATTCCACCTTTTTGCCGAGAACCCGCTCGCGCGGATGTACATCCGGCTCGCCTGGCTCGACGATGGTGTCGTGCCAGAGCTCCTCTTCGGACGGTTCGGGTGACTCGTCGGCGAACTTGATCGCCTGGTCGACCACTTTCTTGACCTCCGCGTCGATCGCATCGAGCTCCGCCTCGGTAGCGCCCTTGGTCCGGAGGATGTGCTCGCGCAGCCTGGGGATCGGGTCGTTTTTCCGCTCGCTCTCGACCTCGCTCTTCTCGCGATAGGTCGCGGGGTCCGCCATCGAGTGACCGCGATAACGGTACGTTCGAGCTTCCAGCAGCACCGGACCGCGGCCGGAGCGGGCGTATTCAGCGCAGTCCTTGACCGCATCGTGCACCTTCAAGACGTCCATTCCGTCCACCTGCTCGCCGCGCATCGCGTAGGCGCAGGCCCGCTTGGAGATGTCCGTCTCGGCGGAGACGCGCGAAAAGTCGGTGCCCATGCCGTAGCGGTTGTTCTCGCAGATGTACAAAATCGGCAACTTCCACTTGGAGGCCATGTTGAGCGATTCGTGGAATGCGCCCTGATTGGCCGCGGCGTCTCCGAAGAAGCAGACGGTGACCCGATCTTCGTTGCGATACCGCGAAGCGAAAGCCATCCCGGTCGCCAGCGGAATCTGGGCGCCCACGATCGCAAATCCGCCGTAGAAATGGTGCTCGATGTCAAAAAGGTGCATCGAGCCACCCTTGCCCTTGCTGTAGCCGGTCGAGCGGCCGAACAGCTCGGCCATCACCATTCCCGGATCGGAGCCTCGCGCGAGAGCCTGACCGTGGTCGCGATAAGCCGAAATCACATAATCGTCGGGACGGATCGCCTCTTCGACCCCCACCGCCACCGCTTCCTGACCGATGTACAGATGGCAAAAGCCGGCGATTTTTCCGAGGCCATATTGCTGGCCAGCGCGCTCCTCGAAACGGCGCACCAAGGCCATCGAACGATACATCGACAACAGTGTTTCTTTCTTTAATGCGCTTGCCACGGGACCTCCTGGGGACCACCGGTCTTCTTCGCGTGATGCACAGGGGCGGTTGAACCGGAAACAACAATCATTCTCGAGTCCGTCATAGCCTCGCTGGGAACGGACTTCAAACTGATTATTCCCTGCGCCCTGGCGCGGGCAAAGATGCAAAGTGGGGAACCGATAAGACGCCCTTCAGGAGGGCCACCGGCCGCCCGGAATGGTCGGTCGCAAGATGCACGACCGTCGCATCGGGAAACGTGCGCCGGTAGTCGTTGACGTGCGTTGGCTCGTTATCAAATGCCGCGATCACCGTGCCGAGCGTGGAAATTTCCCGATGGGCATCGCGTTTGAACTGGTCGTCGTTCATCTCTTTCCGGGGCTTCATGATCAGATGGACCTGGTCGCCCGGCAGTGGAAAACCACACCTGCGCAAGGCATCCAGCGTTCCGTCCTTCATCCCTTCGTCCCTGCCGGTCAGATAGCAAACAATCGCGCCGGCATCCGCAACTGCCTTCACGAACTGGGGCGCACCCGGGATCGCCACGTCCTCGGCGCAATAGGGGCTGGTGAAGAACCGCTTAAACCAGAACTCCTTCGCCTCGGGGTGGATCTGCTCGGCCTCCTCTTCGGTGAGGCCGCACTTTCGCATCGCCAGGCGCAGGTCCCACCCGGACTCGAAATCGCTTGCGGTGCACTGGGCAAGCGCCTCAAGCTTTCGAAAGGCTCCAAACTCGCGAAGAATGCGCGCCTGGCGAGGTCGGTTGTCGAAGATGGTGGAATCCAGGTCAAAGACAACGACTCCGCCCCGACCCAATGTCCGCGCGCGAGTCAGCACCCCCTCGAGGATCGGCACGGTTTCGCGCGGCCTGGCGAACCAGATCCGCCGGCAAAGAAGGAATCCGATCACCGTGAAGGGCAGCAGAAACCATGGCCAATAGCTCCAGCTGCGCTCGGTGAGATAACCCAAAGACACCGATTGTACGGCGGTGCCGAGGTAGACAAAACCATCGATCATGCCCACCGCGGTCGCGGTCCCCCGGCGGCCGCCAAAATCCGCAGCCGCGGTTCCGCTGAGCACCCCGTGAGAGCCGATCACGCAGATGGAGATCAAGAAAACGACCGCTCCCAGAAGATAGGGCGAGCGGGTTGGCTTGGGTGTGGCCTTGAGCACGCGCCGGTCTCCGGCGCGCATCGCCGGCGAGGGGTCCTTGAGAGGAATGGAGACGAGTTGACCCCCACGTTCCACCGTCACTGGAATCGTACCGCCGCTCGGCTGAAGACGGTCCAGGATCTGATCCGGTTTGGTGGAGCAGATGTGCTTGCTCGAGTCCCACCGCGAGCCCCCCAGGCAAGTCGCGGGAACGCTGGCGAACGCCTCCGCCGCTCCCGGCCAGTCGTGAAAACCGGATTGACCGGCGATGCTGACGATTCGATCTCCGGGGTGAAGCAGGGGATCGGAAGATGTTTGGACAACCGTGGTGGTGGTCCCGCGCGCGAAGACCATCGCGATGGCGCAGATCACCAGCACTCCATAGAGCACTCCGGCCACCGGGGCTCTTCGGGACTGAAAGAAAAGATCACTGACGTGTCCGGCGACATTGCTGCCGATGACCCCGGCGACAAAGAGGATGCCCCCCCACCCCGCCTGAAGAAACGGACCGAGGAGCAGCAATCCGCCGATGCTGTAGAGCCAGCCGCGCACCCGTCCGGCGCTTCGCCATCCCGCGATCAGGAGAATCGCGGCAAGGATGAAGAAGGGCGCGACGGTAGACCATTGTCCCCAGGTGCCGTCCCGCAGATAGTGGGAGCTGGGAAGGGAGAGAACGGACTTGGTGTAGATCTGATACCACTGCATCACGCCCTGCCGGATGACCCCGGTACAAAACTCGATCAGCGCCACGGTCAAGAGAATCGGATGGGTTACCACCCGGAGCATCACCTGGGTCAGCGGCTGGTCGCCCCCGGTGTTTTCATCGCCGGTATCGAAGTCGCCGTAGCCTGCCTGCGAGGGGCGATCCTTGAGGATCGCCAACTCGATCAGGAACATCAGGAAGAGCAGCGCCGCGGGCACGTAGAATACCCAGCGCGTTTGAAACGCTTCACTGCCTCCGCCTGCGCGGGCCTGGGCGAAGCGCAAGATCCATGCGTTGACGGTAAAGGCCATGAAGATGCCGCTGGCGATCATCGTTCCGAAAATGCCGCCAAATCCGCCGCGCTCGCGAACGTGAAACCACTGGGCATTCACCTTCACCACCGCGACCGCGCCAAAGCTCTGGAAGTACATGTTCGCGCCGTAGAGAACGCAGAACCAGAAGCGCAGGCTGGCGTTGTTCACCGTGCCCGCCGCGAGGACGTGGTCGATGTACAAGCCCATTACCCAGTTCATCACGGCGCAGCCGAGCGCCGCGACGAGCAGTGCCCGCCGTCCACCCATCTTGTCGGTGAGAGGTCCATTGGCGAGAAACGCCACCCCGTAGACGATGGTGCCGACCCCGAAGATGATCCCGAAATCCTCGTTGGTCATCAGGACGCCGAGGGCGTTCTTCGCCACCGTCAGGTTGTATCGGCCCATGTAGAGGAAGGCGTAGCTCAGGCCGAGCGGAAACCAGTTGAGGAAGCGGCGCGCCCGGAATGCTCCGGAGTGCTGCGGAGGTCCCCCCGCGTCGACGATCGGCCTCATGGCTTGGAGGGCGCCGGCATCGGCGGGGCAGCGAGCAATCTCGCCACGCCGATCTCGGTCTTCGCATCCTGCAGCCGCCCCGATCGGCAGTCTTCGAGCAACTGGAGAGCAGGGTGCCACTGAAGCATCGAGCCCTCCTCGAGCGGGGATCCGTCTCCGGGCGGCGGGTGCTCCGGTTTGCCGGTCACATCGACCGCGGTGAGGAAGATCTTCTCCGAGATGATTCCGGGGGCGACGAAGAAGGGGCCACCGAGAATCTGAATCTCGTCTGGGGTGACCTGGATTCCGGCCTCCTCGCCTACCTCGATCGCCGCCCGGACGCGCAGACCCTCCTCGCCCTTGTCCGAAACCTCCAAAACACCGGCGACGATCTCCTCGACCCGAAGATGGAGCTGCGCGTCGGGGATGGGCGGCTGCTTCTCCCTTCGAAAATACGCCGCCGGGCGCAGATTCTGCCGGGTGAGAACCTCGAGCCCGGAGCCATTTCGACGGTAGATCACCACTGCCACCGCATCCAGCTTCGGGCGATCGACGACGTCGACCCGGTAGACGGCCGAGGTCGAGCCATCGCTGCGGCGGTTGCGACATCGAAGCCGACGCAGCTGCAGAAAGCCCTCATCCCATCGCGCGGTCGCCGAGCAATCTTCGATGACCTCGATGTCCACCACGGACGCTTCGCGCTCGTTCTTCAATCGCCCTTGAATAACAGAAGCCGGCCCTCAAGTGGCGGAATCCCACCGGGCCAGGCCAGCCTAGGGTCAGTGGCTGGAGGTCATCCGCATGACCTCCTCGAACGAGGTCAAACCATGAGCGAGCCTGAGGACTCCGGCTTCGCGAAGGCTGCGCATTCCGGACTGGCGAGCCAATTCCCGGAGCTCAGCGAGTTGGAAGCCGCGGTTTATCAGATCGCGGATCTCGGAGGTGATGTTCAGGATCTCGAAAACGCCGGATCGGCCGAAGAACCCGGTCTGCCGGCAACGGGGGCACCCGGCGCCGCGCATCAGGCGGACGCCGCCGGGAAGGAGGGGAATGGGAACCTGCAACGATGCGAGCTCATCCGGGGTGAGCGGGGTCTCGGTCGCGCAGTGGGGGCAGAGTCGCCGCAGAAGCCTTTGCGCCATCACCCCCAGCAAGCTCGAAGCGAGGAGAAACGGGGCCACTCCGAGGTCCTTCATTCGGGTGATCGCGCCCACCGCATCGTTGGTGTGCAGCGTTGAAAGCACCAGGTGCCCGGTCAATGCGCACTGAATCGCGTTCTCGGCGGTTTCCGGATCCCGGATTTCGCCCACCATGATGATGTCCGGATCCTGTCGGAGTATGTGTCGGAGCGAGTTTGCAAAGTCGAGACCGAGTTTTGGCTGAACCTGGACCTGGTTGAAGGCGTCCCAGACCATCTCGATCGGGTCTTCGATGGTGGTGACATTGACGTCTGGCCCGGCGAGCGCCTTCAGCGCCGAGTAGAGGGTGGTCGTCTTTCCGCTGCCGGTCGGGCCGGTGACCAGGATGAGGCCATGAGGTTGATCGATCCACGACTCGAACACCGCCTTCTCGTTCTGTTCGAACCCCAGCTCGGCGATGTCCTGAACCAGCGTCTCCGGATCGAAAATGCGGATCACCACCTTCTCTCCGAACGCGGTGGGAAGGGTGGAGACGCGCAGCTCGACCTCGCGGCCGTCACGCTCGGTCTTGATTCGCCCGTCCTGGGGTCTGCGTTTCTCGGAGATATCGAGCCGGGAAATCATCTTCACCCGGCTGATCATCGGCGCGTGTACGCCCAACGGGAGCGTGTAGACCGGATGAAGCACGCCGTCGATGCGAAGCCTCACCAAAGAGGAATCCCGCTTCGGCTCGATGTGGATATCGGAGGCTCGATTGTCGAATGCATAGCGCAAGAGGTAATCCACCGCCTGGACCACCGGCTTGTCGGAAGCCTCGAGCTCCTGGTTGCTGCTCAGCGAGACCAGCTGCTCGAAGTTGTGGATGTCCGTGGTGCCGCCGAAGTCGGTGGCTGCTTTCGCCAGCGTCTTCTTGAAGCCGTAGATGTCCTCGATCGCCTTGAGGATGTCTGCCTTCGCGCAGAGGACCGGGTCGATCGCCAGCCCGCAGAGTCTTTTTAGATTTTCGAAGAGCTCTCGATCGAAGGGGTTGGCGACTGCCACGATCAGCCTGCCCGGCTCGGTTCTCTCCAAAGGAAGCAGGACGTGCTTCTGGGCGTAAGGCTTGGAGACCATCCGCGTCGCCAGCGCCATGTCCAGCTTCAAGGGATCGAGCTTGCGGTAGGCAATTCCCGCGAACTTGGAAACCGCCTGCGAGATCCGATCCTGATCCAGCGTCAAGCCGCGTCCGTCCGGCAATGCGATCTGGAACGCAGCGACGATCTCCACCGGCGAGACTTCGTACCGGGCCTCCTCTTTGCCGCCAACGCCCAGTTGTTTGAGGACGCGGGCGCGGGCGGCGCCCTCCTTGGCGGCGACGTCGTGCGCCTGCTCGGCGGTGAGCAGGCGCTCGCTCACCAGCACTTGCAAGACAAAGGCAGTGGTGAAATCAGCCCCGGTCCGTTGGAGCGCGTGCGCGTTTGCGGCTGGCATCGCTGCAGAGAGCTTAGCCGCGAATCGCGCGCACCGCCGCAGCCACCAGCTCGGCCGCGAATCGCGCGCACCGCCGCAGCCACCAGCTCGGCGGATGTGGGCTGGTCTGCGACCGCCGCGACGGAAACGCCGAGGGCGGCGAGCGCCTTCGCCGTCGTTGGACCAATTGCCACCACCGCGGCCCGCGAAAGCACTTCCCGCCCGACCTCGCCCGCGGACTGGAGGAACGCCTCGGCGGTTCGAGGCGAGGCGAATAAAACCACTCCTGGACCCGCGGCCTTCAAGGCGGCCAGGGAGCTCGGATCGAGCAGATTCTGTTTCGCCCGGTAGGCGGGAATCTTGAGGACTTTGACTCCGCGGGCCTCCAGCGCTTCCTTGAGCTCGAGGCGACCTTCCTCCGCCGCGGGGAGGAGCACCTCGTCGCCGGGGTTGAGCAGATCTCGAACCGCCTCGTAGACGCCAAGGCCGTTGCTCGACTGCGCTTGCCGGGTTACCGGGAGGTCCCAATCGAGCGCGGCGCGCGCGGTCTTCGGCCCCACCACGGCGATCTTCGAGTTTTTCAGGATGGAGAGGGTGCCCGCAGCGCGCGTGGCTTGGGCAAAAGCTTCCACCGCAGACGGACTGGAAAACAGCACCCATGCAAAGCGGCCGACATTCTGGGCGGCCTCCCGCAGCGGGCGATCATCCCCGGGCGCAGTGATTTCCAGCAGAGGTGCGACAATGACTTCAGCACCCTCCTCCTCCAACATCCCGCAAAGCTCTTCCGCCCGCAGCCGAGGGCGCGTGACCAGAACCCGAATTCCTTGCAATCGACCCACCGGCTGGTCCCTACGAGTCGGGGATGGCGGAGGGACCGGCCGCCAGGGCATCGAGGATATCGCGGCCACCTTGTGAGCCAATCTGTTCTGCCAATGCCTTACCGATCTCGACCGCCGTCTGGCTGGGTCCCGAGCGCTCTCCCCGGATCACCTTCGCTCCATCGGGGGTGCCGACCAACCCGCGAAGCCGGAGTCTGCCTTCGCTTAAGGTCGCGTGCCCCGCCAGCGGAACCCGACAACCACCCTGAAGCTCGGCGAGAAACGCCCGCTCGGCAGTGACCGCGATGCGCGTCGGGGCGTCGTCCAGCCGGGCCAGCAATGACCGCACCTCTTGATCGTCACAGCGACATTCGATGGCGAGCGCTCCCTGACCGACCGCTGGGAGGCTTACCTCGGTGTCCAAAAGCTCGGTGATCTGCGCTTCGAGCCCCAGTCGGCGCAGACCAGCCGCGGCGAGGACCACTCCGGCCAGATTCTGCTCCTCCATTTTCCGCAGCCTCGTCTGTACGTTTCCTCGAAGGCTCACGATGCGGAGATCCGGTCGCATCTCCAAGAGTTGGCACTGCCGGCGCAAGGATGAGGTCCCGACCGAAGCGCCCCGGGGGAGATCCTTGAGACGAGATCGGGACGGGCTGACGAACGCATCTCGCGCGTCCTCGCGCGGGGGAAAAGCGGTGATGCAAAGATCATCAGGGATCGAGCTGGTCACGTCCTTGAGGCTGTGGACCGCCAGGTCGGCGCTTCGCTCGAGCAATGCCTCCTCGATCTCCTTGATGAACATCCCTTTCCCGCCGATCTCCGCCAACGGGGCGTGCAGGAATCGATCTCCACTGGTGGTCATTTCGACGAGAGAGGTTTCAAGACCGGGGTGAAACCGCGAGAGCAAGCCCTGGACGTGGCGCGCCTGCCAGAGGGCAAGGGGGCTCTTTCGGGTCGCGATTCGGAGGCGCCTCACCTTTTCGAGCCCCGGGAGGCCATTGCCGGTGGCAGATCTGTCGCGGGTGCGCGGGGCTGATCCGGCAGATTGGGGGATCCGGCTTCGAGACCGAACAGCTCGGCGGCGGCATCGGCCAGGCGATTCGCGCTTTGGTCCGCTCCCAGCTCTCGCAAGCGGGAGGTTGGCTCGTGAAGAAGCTTGTTGATGATCGCCGTGGCCATCGCCTGGATACTTCGGCGCTGCTTCTCCGACAAATCCTGGCCCAGATTCGCGAGCGTCCGCTCCGCTTCCGCCTTGGCGATTTGTTCGGCGCGGGCGCGAAGCAGGGCAAGGACCGGGACCCCGTCCCGAATGCTGCGGGATCTGACGAAACGAGCGATTTCCTCGGCGATGATCGTCTCTGCCCTTGCCGCCTCGACGGCGCGCGCGGCCGAGTTATCCGCGATCACCCGCTGGATATCATCGACGTCGTAGGCGTAGACGCCTTCCAATTCCGACAGATCGGGGGCGATGTCCCTGGGAACGGCGAGATCGACCATGAACAGCGGCCGGAATTTTCGAATGCGGAGAATCGGAATGACGTTTTCCTTGGTGAAAATGTATTTGGGCGAAGCGGTCGAGCAGACGACGAGATCGGCGAGGATCATCGAAGAATGGAGATCGTCGAAATCCCGCACCTCGCCACCGATCGAAGACGCCAGATGTTCGGCCCGCTCGCGCGTCCGGTTGATGACGATGATCGGCGAGGCGCGGGCATTTCGCAGGTGTTTCCCGGCGAGCTCACCCATCTCGCCGGCGCCTACCAGCAGCGCCGCCCTTCCCTCCAAACCGCCGAACACCTTATTGGCGAGCTCTACCGCCGCGGACGCCATGGAGACAGCTGATCTGCCGATTCCAGTTTCCGAGCGGACCCGCTTGGCGCTGGCGAATGCCGCGGCGCAGGCGCGGACGAGCTCGGGCCCTGCGGCGCCCGCCCGCTGCGCCAGCTCAAGGGCATCCTTGACCTGGCCCAGGATCTGGGCTTCGCCGACCACCATCGAGTCAAGGCTGGCGGTGACGCGGAAGAGGTGAACCAGCGCCGAGTCGCCGTAATGCTGATACAGGTGCTCCAGCGAACGATCTCCTCCCAATGAGACGACCACCGAATGAAGCGCACCCCTGGCTTTCTCGGCGGACTCGGCCACCGCGTAGAACTCCACCCGGTTGCAGGTGGAGACAACCATCGTCTCCGCCACCGTCCCTGAGACGCGTTGCAATACTTTGCTGACTTCGTCCTCGGACAGGGCGAGCTTCTCCCGCACCTCCAGGGGTGCGGTCTTGTGAGAGATGCCGATGCAGACCAGATCCATCAGCGAAAGACCCCGAGGTGGCGGTTTGGATCGTAGGCAGACAAGAAAGAGACGAGCAGCACGCAGAAGCCGGCCATTGTCAGCACCGCGACTCTGCGGCCCTGCCACCCAGCGAACAAGCGAGCGCTGAGCAGCGCGGCAAAGATAACCCAGGCGACCAGGGTGGCGATTTCCTTCGCCGACCATTGCCAAAACAGGCCACTGGAGGAGCTCGAGAAGAAAACGCCGGTGATCAGCGTCACCGACAGCGCCACGAACCCCCAAAGGACGAGCTGTTTGTTCAGCTGGTCGAGGAATTTGAGCGACGGAAGTCGTGAGAACAATAGCCCGAAATGCTTGCCCTTCATCTGCCGCTCCATCAGCAGGTACATCAGCGCCACCCCAGCCGCCACGGCGAAGGCGGCGATTCCAACCAGGGCGATCGTGATGTGCACCGGGAGCAGCGGGCGCCGGAGGGCGCTGGGCATGGGCTCGGCGCCGCCCGAAATCAGCAACGCCGAAAATAAGACCGCCACTCCCGCCGGAGCGATGAAGGCGCCCATCACCGGTATCCGGTAGCGCAAATCGAGGACGAAGAAGATTGCCAGCAGCAAGAACACCACCGTCGAAAGCCCCTGAGCGAGTCCGACCGGCATCCCACCCTGACCGGCCAGCTCGCTGCCAAGCGCGACGGCATGGATCAGCAGGCCGGTCCCAATGAGCAGCCTGCACAGGATGGCAAAAAGGCGCCGCTGTCGAACCAGGAACGCAAGGTAGAGGATGGCTGCGATGGCGTACTCATGAGAGGCGATCGAAAGCAGTGTTCGGCTCATGTCCAGGTGCAAAGAGCAGCGTTTGTAAACAAAGCTCCGGCCTAAGTCATCTTGTCTAAAAGGAAAGCAGCTAAAAGATCCGAGTCCTCGGACTCCTTGCCCGCTTGTTCAGGGGCGGGCGCCAGCTCGGCCAGGTAGCCTTGAACGACGTCATAGGCATCCTCGCCAACAATCACCGAGTCCGACATCTGCTCGGCGCCCATTTGCTCCAGCTGAGCAGGAGTCTTCACCGTGTCGACCAACTTCCGGGCGTCCGTCCCCGACACCAGCCGCGAGAAGTGCACTGCGGGTGCGACCGAGCAGGTGGCCTTTTCGGCTCCGACGAAGAGCTTTCCCTCCCTGAGGTCGGCGCGACCCTCGGCGGCCCACGTTTCAAGCGTTGCTTGGGGCAGGAAA
>WNFD01009353.1_pt1 | contig 21353 bp, 19 predicted proteins | sample 5400491 | NCBI WGS metagenome assembly WNFD01 (sample SAMN13153343, study PRJNA577476) | soil metagenome | isolation source: 120 cm saprolite under Douglas fir tree site 2 hole 2 replicate 2 | place: USA:California | collected 2015-04-18
ATCCGCTCGCCGGGGTGAAAGAGAAGATCAACCCAATGAGGGTACCACCCAGGGTCGCAATCGCCGCACCAATGCCATAGGTAAAGGTATAGATCGTTCGCGGATTGATGCCCATGACCTGGGCGGTGGATGGATCCTGTGTCGCCGCACGAATGGCTTTGCCCAGATAACTGTGACTGATGAAGAGTTGCACGGCTGCGATCAGGATAATGGCGAGCACGAATGCAATCAGGTACATGAGCGGGACACGCACGCCGAAGAGCGAGACTCCCAGGTTGGAGTAGCTCGTTGTGAGCGTCCGTGCATCCGCTCCCCAGATGAGCAACATGACGTTCTGCGCGATAATCGACAGGCCGAACGCTGCCAGCAGTGGCGGTTCGCCTCCCCGGTGCATCAGGGGATTGAGCACCCAGCGCTGGATCACGTAGCCGATCAGGAACATGACCGGCGCAATCAGCAGCACCGCCAGGAGCGGATCGAGGCCGAGCGCGCTAGCAATCGAGAAGTTGAGATAGGCAGCCAGGACAAGGAACTCCCCGTGAACGATGTTGACAAGTCGCATCACCCCGAAGACCAGAGAGAGTCCTAAGGCTGCAATCGCATAGAGTCCGCCCAGCAGCAGGCCGCTGATGACTCCGGCCAGGAGTGTTGACACGTTCATGATACACGTGTTCCTTTCTGAGGGCCACCGGCCTTCCACTGGTGGCCCATTCCTGTTCCATTCAATACTCGAGCGCTATGACGCAACTATGCTCCAGGATGGCAGCGGGTAGATGAGCTTCGCGGTGGCGTCTTGAGACGGGTAGACAACCTGCTCCTGGCCATTCTGCCATTGCAACATAAAGGAGGGCAGTATCGACGTGTGGCCGCCCGGCCCGGTCGCAAAGTCAACGGGGCCAACCACGTAGGTCTTGTTTGTCTTTCCAATGGCTGCATTAATGGCCTGGGGATCAAGCGCACCCGCGCTCTGAATGGCATCCATGAGCAACTGAGCATCCGCATAGGCAGGAGCGATGGCTTCACTGTACGTCAGACCCGTCTCTTGCTCGAAACGCTGGGGCAAGCTGGCAGCTCCAGAGTAGGGCAACGCAGGATCCCAGTACCCTGCTACCATCACCCCCTGGGCTGTCTGGTGCAGCGCAGCCCACCATTGCGCCGGCTCGGCAGCCTTCTCAAGAAAGGCGGCAGCAGGTCGGTAGTTCAGCGCTTGCATCTGTTTCCACAATGCAATGGCATCAGGCGTTTCCATCTGCGCAATCACGATCTGCGCATTAGCTGCCTGTGCGCGCCGGATGAGATCGCCATAGTCAGTGGTTCCTACCGGGAAGTTGGCATGATAGGCAATCGTATAGCCGAACGTGGGAGCATTCTGTGTCCAGAGCTGCCCCATAACGACGCCATCTTGCTCATTATCTGTAAATAGTGCCACGCGATGGTTAGAACTCACTGTATTCATGGTGAGGAACTGCTGCTTGGTCATGTTCAACTCGTCAAAGAACACATCCCAGCTGTAGCTCCAGCTCTGACGAGCACCAAGGAAAGCCCGGATCGGTGAGATGCCCACGAGAGGGATGCGCTCACGTTCAGCGACAGCGGCGGCGGCTAAGAGGAGTGGAGGTGATGGGTCACCAAGCAGAGCACTGACCCGATCTTGTAGGATGAGACGCTGTATATTGGCCGTAGCCTGTTGTGGAAGACTCTGGTCATCGTAGATAATGAGCCTGACCGGAACTTTGGTTTTATATTGCGAGAGGTAGAGGCCTCCAGCATTATTGACCTCGTTGACCGCGGTCGTGTAGCTCCATTTCAGGTACGGGCCAAACCCCGCCAGTGCCCCACTCTCGGGAATAGAGGCTCCAATGAGAATCTCCTTAGGAGCGCTCCCCTGTGATGGCCCACCGCAAGCGGGTAGCAGTACGAATACTACCAGGAGAAGCAAAGCTTTAACTACGAAAGATAGACGTAATTGTTTCATGATTCGTCCCTCCTTTGGAAGACAATTACCTGTTTGCTAGATCGGTTCCGTTCCTCCGTCTCGATTGGTATGCTCTTTACCAGCAGCGCTCTGCTGGTCAGCGAGTATCTTCATCAGGTAGTTCGCCAGCCGGGAGCGGCTGGCTGCCATATCGTGCTCTGACCTGGGGAGGAAACCAGCGCCGGTTTTAAAGCCGAGCTTCCCTTCTGCGACCCTGTCACGCAGGGTGGTCGACGGCTGGGTGTCGCGGTTGAGATGCGGCAAGACGTAGTCGTGTATCGCCAGCGTCAGATCGAGGCCGATCATATCGGCATTCTCGACGGGACCCAGGATGGGCAGACGCAAGCCAAAGCCACTGCGTACGACTTCGTCGACAGTCGCGGCATCACAGATGCCGTCATCGATGAGGGCAAAGGCCTCGCGCCATAAGGCATGCTGTAAGCGATTACCGACGAACCCGGGGGCATCCTTGTGGACGCGCACCGGCTTTTTCCCGACCCGCACGAGCAGGTCATAGACGGCGTCGATGCAACGCTGGGCGGTATCAACGGTACGCACGATTTCTACCAATGGAACCAGATATGGAGGATTCCACCAGTGCGTCCCCAGGATGCGCTCACGGCCTCGCGCTTTCGATGCAATTTCCGTAATGCTCATCACTGAGGTATTACTACATAAGATGACGTCCGGGTGACAGAGGCGATCCAACTCGGCGAAGATCCGCTGTTTGAGGTCCATCTTCTCGCTGACCGCCTCGATCACGACATTCGTGCCTGCACAGGCTTCCGCCAGGTTTTGCACGAGGGAGACACGTGCGACAATGGCGTCAATCGCCACCTCATCACCGGCGCCATGTGCTGCCAGTTGCGCGAGATTCGCCCGTATGCGTTGGGGGGCCGTGGCCAGAATCGTGTCGTCCGTATCAAATAACCAGACAGGATGACCATGCGCGGCAAAGACTTGTGCGATGCCATGTCCCATTAAGCCAGCACCGACAACGGTGACACGTTCGAGAGCACCCATAACCTGGTCCCTCCTTATCCTGCTGTGTATCCGCCGTCAACGTACAGAATGGCACCCGTCATAAAATCGGAGGCGTGTGATGCAAGATAGATCAATGGGCCAAGCAGGTCGCCTGGTTCGCCAAGGCGACCAAGCGGAATGCGCACGAGGAAATTCTTGTAGACTGCTTGATCGTCGAACATCCACTGTGTGAGCGCAGTGCGGAACACCGTCGGTGCGAGGGCGTTGACATTGATGCCATACTTGCCCCATTCGCAGGCAAGCGAGCGCGTCAAGAGATTGATAGCAGCCTTCGATGGCGCGTAAGCCGAATAGTTAGCCATGCCAAGTTCGCCACGGGCAGAGGAGATGAGAATCACCTTGCCGCCGCGTCCCTGCTCAATCATGACACGGCCCGCCTCCCTGCAAGCCAACCACGTGCCCTTGACGTTGACATCCATGACTTCCTCCCACTCCTCGAGCGGGTACTCGATAATCGGATGCACGTGGTTGGTGCCAGCTGTCGTGATGAGGACATCGATCCCTCCGAAGCGCTCGACGGTCGCCTCGACGACGCGGCGCACATCGCCGGCGTCGTCCGGTCGACCGGCGGCATAGGCCGCGGCCCCCTCTTCCTGCACAATGCTGGCAGCGATAGAGGCGAGTTTGTCCTGGCTGCGTGCAGTCAGCATCACGTTCGCGCCGATTTGCGCCAGCCCTCGTGCTGCTGCCTCGCCAAGTCCGCCGGTCGCACCGGTAATAAGAACGATTTTGCCTGCGATGTCGAAGAGTGAAGAAGTGTTGCGTACTGTCATAGTATCCTTCTCACTTTCTATGAGCTATAGGGCATCACCACGAGCATCGTCGCGACGCGGTTGGTGTCGTTACGGACCTCGCGCCGCTCGTTGGGGGCAAGATAGACCGAATCCATGGCGTGTAAGGTTGCCTCCCCATCATCAGTCGCAACCATCAGCTCGCCATCCAGGACAATATAGACCTTGTGTAGTGGTGAGGCATCCCACTCTGCCTTTGCGCCAGGCAGATAGTAGGAACAGCCTACCCAGTAGGGCGCGTCGGAGCCAAGGTTCTTATGTTGCAGATACATGGCGTGAACGGTCGGGCTGTGTTTGGGCGGATAGTAAGGAACCGCCTCGGCCAAATATGTAACCTTCATCAGACTCCTCCAATTACAGCCGGTAGTTGCCAGTTGGATCGACAATTGCGACCATACGCACAATGCTGCCATCGCCTTTGACCCAGCGGATCGGGAATGCAGCGATGGTCACACGTTTGCCTGTCACTTTGTCGATGTCCCCGCCGACATTCTCGAACCCGGCAATGCCGTTGCCGAGCAAGAATCGATGGCACGGTTCCCATTCAGAGAAGACCTCTTTGACAGGCTTGCCGGTCTCGCGTTCGAACTCTGCACAGACATCGGGCAGAAGCGGGCCACCTGGGCCATGCGGGCCAATCGCGGTTGCCAGGGGGTGATCAAGCGCCTGCTGATCGACCCCCACCGCTTTGACCTTTTTCTCGGCAAACCATTCACCGGCTTCACGGTAGAGGCCAGGCGAATACGCAAAATACTTGCGGTTATCGCCATAATACTTGTGCCAGCCGCTGTTGATGATCACGATATCTCCGGGCTCGATCTTAGGCTCGGCCCGTTCAAGGTCCTCCGGCATAATCTTTTCCCACTTCCCTTTGGGAATCGAGACAACGACGGCCGTGCCGAAGAAACTTTCGAGCGGCACTTCGTCCATAAACGGCGTGCCCTCGATGACATGGGCAGGTGCGTCGGTATGGGTCGTACTGTGCATGAACGTTGTAATCTGCTGCGAGAGGACACCGGATTTGGCATGATAGTGAAAACGCTCGATCTTGATATCGGGGAAGTACGGCCAGAGTGGAGCTCCCTGTCCCCACGGATGGCTCAGGTCATAGAACTGGAGGTCACACGTCGAAGAAGCCACTGCTATCACTCCTTTCTTAGATGGGTTTGCTAGACATGTGGAGAGAAGGCTTCCCGTGAGCGGGCTTGAGCGGTGTCCTGGCTGTCATCCTGAGCGCAGCGAAGGATCTCTGTGTCCGGCGAGCCAGACCCTTCGCTGCGCTCAGAGCCTGCCCTTGAGCGCAGCGAAGGGGTGACAGGCATTCTCTCCAAATGTCTATGGGTTTGCCCGTATAATGGTATATATTACCGTATCGTGGTACAATAGGAATATAACATGGAACCTGGAACTCTGTCAAGGGAAAAGTCATCCAATTTATCCACATTGTGGAAATATATACCGCATTGTGGTATATTAGAAGTGAGGGTGGACGGTGATTTGTTTAGGCAAGGTTCAATTGTGAAGAAGAGTCCTTGACCGTTTGAACCGTCACACCGTGTCACCCTGAGCCCATTCGCTTCGCTCAGGGTAAACTCCGCGAAGGGTCTGTCGCGAGCGGCAGCGAGATGCTGAGCGCAGCGAAGCATGACAGGGCTGGACCTTGCTGTTGCTGCGGAACTGTCAAGTGCATTTGAACCATGCCTTAAGAAGAGGACCTGGAACTGCTCATTCCAGGAAAATATGAGTTTGACCTGGTATTACATATCTGGAGGAAAAGAAGAGTATGGTGCAATCCGAAATCAAAGGAGAGCAGCGCGACAACGGGGGTGTCCAGGTTATTGCGCGTGCGGCGGAGATTCTGCGTGCCCTCAAAGGCCACCCAGAGGGTCTGAGCCTCTCACAAATCGCGAGAGAGGTTGGGTTGGCACGTTCAACCGTCCATCGTATCGTGGGCGCACTCGAGGCCGAACGCTTCGTGGCCTCTGCCTCGCAGTACGGTGGTATCCGCCTTGGTCCAGGTCTTGCACCTTTGGCGGCTGCAGTGAACATGCAACTGCGTCACGAGCTTCATCCGTACCTGGAGCGGCTTTCCAAAGAAGTCAATGAGACCGTCGACCTTGCCGTGTTGGACGGAGACCGGGTCTTGTTCATCGATCAGATCGCGGCCCCACACCGCCTTCAAGCCGTCTCTGCAGTGGGAGCGACGTTTCCGCTCTATTGCACTGCGAACGGCAAGGCCCTCCTGGCTGAAGTGTCCCTCCAGCAAGTCGAGCACCTCGTGCCTGAGCACCTCTCGGCCCTTACACCACACACCATTACCACGCGTGAGCGTCTGCTCGAGGAGTTGCTGCGTATCCGCAACGAACGTATTGCTTTCGACAGGGAAGAACATACCACGGGTATTTGTGCCGTTGGCTCGGCGATACAGGATGTGCTTGGCAATCTCGTAGCCATCACGATCCCACTCCCCTCGATCCGTTTCTATGGTAACGAGCAGAAACTTGCTTCGATGCTTCTGCACACCTGTGACCGAATTAGGAAGGATTTTGGGATACTGTAACCTCAGACTCATCCTTTGAATATATGAACTACGCCAAAAAGCACTCAGATCATTGACCTCCATCAAGGGTGGCGTCTCCAATGGGTTTCAAGCCATCGAACATCAGCGTTGTGAGCACTTCTGGCAATTCCTCCCAGCGCGCGGCAATCAACTCGTCACCGAGCAACTGGATCATAAGCAGGCCAAAGACGGTTCCGGCGATGGCACGTACTGCCAGGGGCACATCGACCTTGCGCAACTGCCCCTCTTCTATCTGCGCCAGGAAGTAGTGCTCAGCGACCCTGAATGTAGGCACAAGCACCTGCTGGTAATACAGATCGCGCAATTCCGCATTGACCAGCATCTCCGGCAGTACCGCCCGGAAAACTTCGGCGTTAGGCCAGATCAGAGATATACGCTGGCGCACGTAGGCTTTGAAGAAGGCGCGCACATCCTGCTCGCTGCCCAGCGCAAACTGCATCTCGCGTTCAGTAGATTCGTTCAAGCGATTGAGAATGCCAAGCAACACCTCAGTTTTGCTTGAGAAGTAGGTATAGATGGTCCCATCGGCAATGCCTGCCGCGCGGGCAACATCTTTGATCGTGGCGCGATGAAACCCTTTTTCGGCAAAGACAGTGGTGGCGGCATCGAGAATCTGGTTGCGCCGGGCTGTGATCAGCAGTTCCTGAATTGGATCACGGGCGTCCGTCAATTTCCTGTGCTCCTTCTCTCCGAAGCAATGCGCATGCCATGGTCAGCCCTGTCTAGATCCCCTTTCTTTTTCTTCCCCATTGCCCACACTCCATACTGCCGATAGATCTGTATCATCCACACAGCAATGATGACCGCAATAACGGAAACGCCCATCCGGCAAAGGCTGTACCAGACAGGGAAAAGACTGGGAACAACACCAATAAGCTGTAAGATTGTCGCAGGAACTTCAAGGACCATAAAGCCAAAGGCAACGAGAAGTACCCAGAACAGCCAGCGCCAATGGCGCACGACGCCAAGAATCACGATGGCGATAAACACCAGGATGCCAAGAAGAAACAGCGTCACCGGTAAGGAGTATCGATCCGCCGGAGATGGCTCGAGCAAGAGTGTTTTTGTGTATATGGATGGATCAGCGACATACACCACCACGAGAAAAAGAGCAGCCAGCACGAAAAAGGTGATGAGCACCTGTTGCAATCGCTTTATGATCACCTGTCGATGGAGGTCATACATTGGTCATGGTTTCCTTCCTTGAACTAACTTTAGGGTATGAATGATTGTCCACAAATATGAATGACTACTCATTCACTATGGTACCATGACGAAGCATGTTTGTCAATGGGTGTCAGTGTAGAATTTTTTCTGCTCCAGCAAGAGATGCTATCCTTCCGAAAGGGGTGGAAAGCGCTCGTGCTATCATGGCTGAACGCATGAGGGAGGGTGTCCGGCATTGCCTTTGCGCTCGCCGTGAGTAGGGGCAAGTCGTTCGAGTGTCAGTCGTGCAGGGAGCGTCTGTTGGCTGATCGGCAAGGTCACCGTCAGCACGCCATTGCCGTAGGTGACGTTGGCGCACGTGGCGTTGACCGGGACTGGGAGTGCCAACTCGCGGTGATAGACCCCAACGCTCCATTCATCCAGCAAGAGTTCTTTGACCTCCTTGAGCATGCCGCGCAGGTTCCCATGAAGAATCAGGCGACCCTCAGCCGTGACTTCGACCACAATGTTCTCGGGTTCGAGTCCAGCCATCGGTGCCGCAATCATCAAGCGCTCGTCCGTCCGGTAGACCTTGACTGGAATGTGCTGCTGCTTCAATTGCTCTTGCATACGTTTCACCTCTCATGCCTCGCTCATCGCGTGTAGGGACTGTCAGTCTTCGACCATATGCTTTTTTGCCTGCAGGACTCCTGCTTTGCCAATAGCAGCAGTTTGACCCGCTTCTTCAAAAAACTTTTCCACCAAGATTATAGCGCACAAGCACTTTGGCGAAGGTGGGATGAAACGCTTCGTTACTGCGGAAGTACCTTCCGCTTATTGTCAATACACTGAAACAGTGTGTGGAAGGAGTCGATGAACTTTTGCACCCCCTCCTGATGATCTGTTCTCGGAAGATACCTTTCGGTGTCAACGCGATGGACGACAGGGTGCGGGCAGGCAGGGCTGCGGCCCTGCCTGCCCTTTCACACGGTTGACGCCGGATCATGCGGTGCATCGGCACTGGTCTGCTCCAGCAGCATCGTTCGTCCTTGTGCCAACGGCTGCATCGCTCGTCGCTTACCCCCCGTGTCGAGCCGCATCTGCTTGCTGTGCCAGCTCTTGTAGGACGGCAAAGAACTCCGGCGATTGGCCGATGAACAGCCCGTCGGCCGTCAAGGCCTTGGCCGCGCCCATCGCAGCCCCCTGTGTCTCGGTCGGGCGAATGATCGAGACGACCGGGAACTTGCGGCTGAGGAAAATGGTGGGCTCGGGCATGATCAGGTTGGTCTGGAAGTCCTCCCCGCCAAAAGGAGGGGCATTGAGGTCGGGAAACACCAGGCCATTGGTAGGGTCGGTCAGAGCAGGCGCGTTGCCCGCCTTGTCGTGCCAGGTCTGAAAGTGCATGGTCTCGGTGGGGCCGATACTGAGCAAGATGCGCAGCACTTCCGGATGGGTGACCCGCTGAGCCAGCGAGGGGTAGAGGCTGGTGCCCCCTTGCTCGATAAACCCAAAATGGAAGCCCGCCGTGTTGGCGATCGCCTGGATGTGTTTAGCGGGGAACAGGTCGGCATCGGATCTGGGAATGGCCGGAAACTGCCCCGTACTCAACCCCGGGATGGCTTGCGCGAACGTATCACCGAAATCGGGGTTCTGCGTGCGGCTGCGGTACCGGGTCCAATAACTGGTGTCCACAGTGAGATGCATGAGGTTGGTGAGCCGTAGCTTGTTCTTCTGTGCGCCTGTCGCTTGACTGCCCTTCAACGTGCGAAACTTCTCCAGGTTGACGGGATTCCCACCCTTGGAAACCAGGTACGCGTTTATGAACGTGAAGTGGGTGAACTCATCCTCGGTATTGTCGTGGATATACTGGGGCATGTCCCCATCCAGCACCTGCAGGGCAGTGGTGTAGGCTGGACTCCCGCTCCCGCCTGGGACTTCGCTGTCCTGGATGCCTCCCAGTTCGTTGTACTGTTGCCACAAATCGGTTTCGAGGATTTCGGCCGCAGACAGGAACCTGAGAATGGCCTCGTCTCCCGGTGTGAGACCGCCACTTTCCATCGAGAGGCACACGGGTCAAAGCCCATGCGCTCCGTGAACAACGGATGCACATAATCTGGGGGGCTCCCCCACAGAGCACCAACGTGCCCATTGATTAATACGCAGGAAGGTTACAGCTCAAGTACTCACAGCCATGAGATGCTCGCCTTGAGATCATAAGACGCTTTCGAGGCAAGCTAGAGGTAAAATGTTTATAATTGTAACAAGCATGCACTGTTTTCTGTTCCACAAGATTCCCCCGGCGCCTTTGCTGCGGGATCTAATCCTTTCTAACTCTAACCCGAGATTACCATCTCATCGATACCAATGATCTGCGATACGGCAAAGCTTTCAACGCGAAGGGCGACACTTTTGCCTTCACCCTTGATCAGCTTTCCCGGGAATAAAGAATTTCCTGCAAACGAGAAGCATCAAACGCTTTACTAAGCACACTCAGGGCGAGTGTTTGCGCCTTTGTAAGTGTAGAGCTTTATCGCTAGTGAAACAGAGACATGGCCTGCGCTGAGAAGAGCAAGGCGATAATCCGATCGTCAGACCACGACGGTCGAATCCAGCCGGCGGCTTCGGAGTACATGGGAGCCTCTACTATTTCTCGATCACATGGAAAGGAAGAGCTATATGAAACGTTCCTGCATAGCAGGTTCTCGGGGGAGGAGCATAATGCCTCTCTTTAATTTGGGAATGGTGGTCCTGACTGCCTATACACTTATTACTATGCATGTTTCGGCGAAAGTCTCTACTCCTGCTGCGGAGAAAGCCCCCGCGCAATGCCAAGCCGGTCATCAAGTAGGTTTCCTTAGTACCTCTCATAGTGAGCTGGTGGATGCGTCGTCGGGGTGCCAGGTGACGCTCACAGGCGTCAACTGGTTTGGGTTTGAGACCGGTACCTTTTCCCCGCACGGGCTGTGGGCGCGCAACTGGCAAGACATGCTGAAGCAGATCGCACAGACCGGCTTCAACACCATTCGCCTGCCCTACACCAATCAACTCTTCGACCCTGGGAGCGTGCCGAATGGGATCGACTACCAGCTGAACCCTGACCTCAAAGGACTCCAAGGGCTGGCACTCATGGACCGGATTATCCAGGGTGCCCGTAACGTTGGCTTGAAGGTTTTCCTCGACCGGCATGATCCTACTGCCGACGTGCGGCCTCCATTGTGGTACACCGACCACATGTCCCAGGCGCGCTGGATCAGTGATTGGGTCATGTTGGCCCAGCACTACCGCGGGAATGATACCGTCATCGGAGCGGACCTGGCCAACGAGCCGCACAGCCCGGCCACCTGGGGCGATGGCAATCCCAGCACCGATTGGCGCCTGGCTGCCGAGCAGGCGGGCAACGCCATCCTGGCCGTCAATCCGCAGTGGCTGATTATTGTCGAGGGCATCGATCAGTACCAAAACGATTCTTACTGGTGGGGCGGCAACCTCGAAGGAGTAGCGCAGTACCCTGTGCGCCTGTCGAAACCGGACAAACTGGTGTATTCTGCCCATGATTACGGACCGAGTGTCTACAACCAGCCGTGGTTCCAGGTCCCCAACCCTGCGGACCTCGCGCACACCCTGCCCGCCATCTGGGAGAAGCATTGGGCCTATCTGCAAAAGGATGGGACTGCCCCGGTGCTCGTAGGTGAGTTCGGAGGGCCCTCGATGGGTCAGGACACCGGGGGTGTGTGGCAGCGTACCCTGGTGTCATTCCTGAAAGCGAACAACATTAGCTATACCTACTGGGCGTGGAATCCAAACTCGGGGGATACCGGCGGTATCCTCAACAACGACTGGACGACAATCAACCATAGCAAGATGGACGTGTTGAGCGCCTATCAATGGCCCATGCTGGATAAGTCGCAACCTGTCTCAGGGAACCCTTGCGCGATCCAGAATGCCTACCAATCGCTGCCGTCGAAGTAAAGTGCCTTGGGAAGCTCCTCGGACGAGGAGCTTCCCAAATTTTCTTCTTGATTGTGATCTCGACGGGCAGCGCCTGGTGCTGCGATGGCACGATTGGAGCGCAGACTCGTGGCACTGAAAAGCAGTCAGTAATATGACTCTAGAAGCTTGAGAATATTCTGATATCTACTGCTTGCTCAGGTTAGAGCAGTACTTATCATATAGCTTATCTGCAATATAGATTAGTAGAATACGAATTTCCTCTTCTTTGACTCCTGTTGTTTCTTGTTCAATCCTTAGGGCCTCTCTTGCATGTTGATATGCTTGTTCAATATTTGGTTGAGGCGTATCGACCAGGGATTCGGCAAGTCCCCTATGCGCACGTCCTTTATGGATAATTCTCCAGGATTCTGCTTCGGTGAGTTGCTTCATGTACCACTCGTAAGCTTTATCAAAATCTCTCTGTGAAATAGCCAGATCCCCTAAGGCCTGATAACATTCGAGTTTGGGAACAGAATCCGTTAATTGAGAGGCACCCCCAAGTGCCTTGCTATAAAGTTCGGCTGCTCGATCCAAGTGGCTATCCCGTTTTTCCAATGTACCGAGATGAGTTGTGACGCGCCATAGTATCAAGGGATTTCTAATTCTTTTAGAAAAAACCAATGCCTCATTGAAGCAATTTCGCGCTTCACTCAGGTTATTTTCAGTGTCTCTAAGAAGTAGTCCTTTCATATCCAGATACTTTGAACGAAGCCCATCAGAAAGCGGTTGCGTTTTAATAGCTTCCAGAACCTTTTCCATATTTTCTAACCATATTTTGGCCTCTATATAGAAGCCATGTTCATAATATATTTGAGCTAGTTCATATCCCATTTCGGCTGCATAAGTCCACTCCTTAAGTGTAACCCCTATCGTATAGGCTGGACATGCTAAGTCAATAAAATCTTTCCATTGCCCGCGATGCAGCATGGTTGGTATGATAACCCTTGTGAGACGTAGGATCAACCTTGCAAGTTGTACAGTGCTTTTTTGAGGTTTCCAATCTGTTTTATTATCAACTTCAATTATGCTTATCATTGTTTTGTCAACGTTTTTCCACACTGCTAATTTCTCCGCCCAGTTTTCTAGGAGTTCAAGCCCTGGATCAATCGATGTCTTTTGCTCTGCATCGCTAACCACTTGTATAAAATAATTTAATCTTTCTTCACCAATCTGTAAGATCGTAATAGCAGGGTTAGATGTTTTCGCAGTTATATAGGCAAACAGCACAACAGATGGAATCAACAGGAACCAGGTTAATGATGTATGATGCTGCATCCAAGTGGGTAAGTTATTTGTGGCAATATTCAGGAGAAAGGCTATCAATGTTGAAAGCAATATAAGAAGCCCAGCAACAATTTGACTGCCTGTGAGTCTCATAAAATATTCTCTACCCTACGAACCTTAATTATTGTAAGAGCATTCGAGGCAAATTGCTATGATATCGCTCGATATTCTATATTACCAAGATGTGCAGATATTTGAGCAATATCGGCGGGTATGCGCGCTCCTAGCTGATTGGCTAATTCCTGGTATTCACTCAGATAATGCTTCGTTAAAATACCTTGCCTTTCAATTGATTGTTGGGCCTGCGCTTTTTGCTGTAAGTCGTCGGAAATCCGAAAAATGTCTTGATAGCCACGTATATATGAATAAGACTTGCGGAGTGTGTTCTCCAGTTCTTTTAACCTGTTACTATCCGTTGATTCTAGAGTAGTTGATGCTTGCCTGGCCTGCTTAGATTCAACTGAGGAAGAGAGAGTTGTAGCCAGTTTCTGGGCTACTTGAAGAATGTCTATGGCAATGTCATAAAATGCTTCGTCCGGTTTCAACCAGGTTGTTACAGGTTTTTTGTTTTTAGGTAGTGCTGGAAGTTTGCCAAACAGTGAGTCTCGCCAGTTGACAGGACGAAGGATGATGGGGATAACACGTACTTCGCCACTTTGGTGTCTAGCTACCACGCGTTCCATCTCAATGCCATAGCAATAATCGGACGCTAGAAAGTCTGGACTGACTAGCAGTAGAATGATCTGAGCCGTATTCAGATGCTTATCAATCTCTTGTGCCCATTCCGTTCCCCCGCTAATGTCCCGATCATACCAATAGTCAATGAAGCCCTGTCTTTTCAGAGGGAGCAAATGCTTTTCTAACTTTTCCAGTAATGCTTTATCTTGGTGGGCATAGCTAACGAAAACCTCTATTCCGCTTCTCATAGTAGCTCCTCTTCTTTCGAGAAATCCAGCCTCTTGTAGCGCAAGTTTATACCCCCATTGTCCATACTACAATAATACAGTCCTCACAGGTATTCGTCAATTAAAAAGGTGAACAATACGACCTTATACCCCTACTTTGAGTGGTAACATGTTATCACTTGTGGAGGCTTCAATTAAAAAGGTGAACAATACGACCTTATACCCCTACGCCTTGATCTTCTCGTTCTTTAGATCGTACAAAGGCTCTTTCATCACCGTTGCCCCGTACCTTACACCGAATAGCTGTACCTCGACTCGCGTCCCAGGTATAGCGTATTCCACGGGCAGGTATCCGTATGCGATGCTTTGCCTCACGGTATATCCATATCCCCCGCTGGTCACATAGCCCAGGACGCGCGCACCGTCAAGAAAAGGTTCACCACCCAGGGCGACGGCAGCTGGATCATCGAGCACCAGGCAACTCAGCTTGCGCGTTACCCCTTGAGCCTTGATACGCTCAAGCGCTGCCCGCCCGTTGAAATCGCCTTTCTGCAGTTTGACAGCGAAGCCCAGGCCCGCCTCGTACGGGTTGTACTCGGAATGGATATCGGCGCTCCAATAGCGATAGCCTTTCTCTAAGCGCAGGGACTCGATAGCGCGGTACCCCGCAGCGAGCATGCCGAGTGGTTGCCCGGCCTCCCAGAGCGTGTCCCATAGTTTGAGGCCGTACTCCACCGGCGCGTAGATCTCCCAGCCGAGCTCGCCCACGTAGGTCACGCGCAGCGCCAGAACCGGAATATTGCCGATCGTCACATTTTGTGCCGTTAGATAGGGGAAAGCCTCGTTGGAGAAGTCGTTCTCACTCACCTGCTGCATCAGTTCGCGTGCTCGTGGTCCCCACACACCTATGCAGCAGCGGCTGGAAGTAATGTCGTTGACGTAGACCGAGCTATCGTTGGGCATCTGGCTGCGAATCCACGAGAGGTCGTGATTGCCGAAAGCCGTGCCGGTGATGATCTGGAAACGGTCGGCGGCCAGGCGCGTGACGGTCAGGTCGCACTCGATGCCACCGTGCTCGTTGGGCATTTGCGTGTAGGTGACGGCTCCAATGGGTTGATCCATCTGGTTATCCGTGATGCGCTGTAAGAAGGCCAGCGAGCTGGGGCCGAGCACCTCTATCTTGCTGAAAGAAGTTTCGTCGAACATGGCTACACGCTCGCGCGTCGCCTGGTGCTCGGCGCCGATAGCGGGCGACCAGTAGCGACTGGCCCAGCCGTAAGGCACGGGCCAGCCCTGGCCCTCAGCCAGGGGTTCATTCGAGGCAAACCAGTTGGGGCGTTCCCAGCCCGCTTTCTCGCCGAAGACTGATCCCAACTCTTCAAGCCGGTTATAGACGGGGCTGAGGCGCAGTTTACGCGCGCTGCTGCGTTCGAGGGCCGGGTAGCTAATATCGTAGTAGGTGCTGTAGATCTCGTTGACACGAGTGGCGATATAGCGGCGGCTGGCTGTGTATGCGCCGAAACGCCGGATGTCCATGTGCCAGAGATCAAGGCCTGGCTCGCCGTCGATAATCCACTCTGCTATCATCTTGCCTACTCCACCGGCGCCGGAAACACCATGAGCGCAGAAGCCGCAGGCAGCCCAGAGCCCCTTTACTTCGGGCGATTCACCCAGGATAAACTCTCCGTCGGGCGTAAACGACTCCAGCCCGTTGACACGCCTGACCAGCCCGGCATTCTCCAGGGTGGGAACGCGCTCGATACAACCCTGCATTAAGCTTGCGAAGCGCTGCGGATCGAAGCTCAGCACCGTCGGATTGGAGTTATCGGGGATGGCGTTCACGTCAAAGGCGGCGGGGTCACGTTCGTATCCACCCAGTACCAGGGACTCGCCATCCTGCCGGAAATAGACCAGGTTGTCGGGATCGCGCACATTGGGCACGCTTACCCCGCCGGTCAATTCCGGCAGTGGGCCGGTCACGGCGTATTGGTGCTGCATGGGAATAAGTGGGATGGAGATACCGGCCATGCGCCCGATGCGCGGAGACCAGATGCCGGCGGCAACGACCAGAATTTCTGTGCGAATGCGGCCCTGCGTGGTGTTAACGGCCTGTACTCGTCCATTTACCACCTCGATGCCGGTGACCCGCGTATGGGCATAGAAGGTTGCGCCGCGCTGCTGGGCGATGTTTGCCATCGCCTGTGCCAGGACGGGTGCTTTCCCGGAGCCATCGGTGGGCAGGTACAAGGCCCCTTCGACCCCCTGCAGGCTCAACATCGGAAACATGCGTTTCGCTTCGCTTGCGCTGATCAGCTCTGCTTCCAGGCCCACACTTTTGGAGAAGCCTACCTGCCGTTGCAGTTCTTCCATGCGTTCTTTCGATGAAGCCAGCCGCAGGCTGCCCACCTCAAAGTAACCAGGATTGCCGTCTACCTCGAGCTGTTTGTAGAGCGAGATGCTGTAGACCAGCATCTTCGTCAGGCTGATGGATGAGCGCAGTTGACCAACGAGGCCGGGAGCATGCGATGTTGTGCCGCCGAAAAGAGAGTCTTGCTCGAGGACCACAATGTCGCGCCACCCGCGTCCGGTCAGGTGGTAGGCGATACTGGAACCGGCGATGCCGCTGCCGATAATAACGACTCTGGCTTGATCCTGCATGAATTGGTCTCCTACATCTTCACATCTCTTAGCCACTGCTCGAAAGGGGACGTTTCGACATTGTGCAAAAAGCGGTTGAGATGATGATGAGCATATTCTCTATAATCAAAATCAAGTTCCGAAATACCAAGCTGTAAGAAGCCCCAGAACGACTCGCGTAAATCGGAGCCCAGGCGCATCAGGTGAAGGTGTGCCAGGTCAGCAGGTCGCACCTCGCCAAAGTAGTAATGTAGAAGCAGCGCGCATTGCTCGTCGTTCAGGGACTGGTTGACGGCAAAGTTGCCCAGGTCGAAGAAGATGTCGCCCATGCCAGCATACTCCCAATCGAGAATCCAGATGGTGCGACCGTCATCGATGAAGTTGCTGGCCAGCAGGTCATTATGGCAGGATTTGGTTTGATCTAGCGCTCTTGCAGCAAGCGCCTCTTCGATTTGTGCCATCAGTGCAAAAACGCGGGGAAGCGTGCCGGGAAAGATGACGCCGTACGCGAGCGCCAATTTGTGGTAGTTGCGCACCGTCTCGAAAGGAGAAAAGGTGCCCGGAAATGCCGGCCCGGCATGGTAGCGGCGCATGGAATCGACGATGCGGCGCAACGTTTCTGGCTGGGCGGCAGTCTCCGGTGAGATGCCGGCGCCAACAATGAAGCGCGTGATGAGCGCATCTTCGGCTGCAAGAAAGTGCAAGACTTCGGCTCCGACGCCCACCTGGGCAGCAATGGCCGTGCAGATGCTTTCGCGCTCCCGGTCGATGCCGAGCAAGTGTGTACCTTTGCCCCCGATACGCAGCACAAAGCTTTCCTCACCAATATCTACGCGGTAATTCTGGTTGGTTATGCCGCCAACCAGCGGGTTTATTACGACATCGCTGATGCTCCACCCTGGTATCTGCCTCAGAATGCGCTCGATGTGCTGATCCATCGCTCACTCGCTCCTTGCTTTTAAGGCAAGGTTCAAATGAAGTTGACAGTTCCTCACGACCAGTAAGGTCCAGCCCTGTCATCCTGAGCGCAGCGAAGGATCTCGCTGCCGCTCGCGACAGACCCTTCGCTGCGCTCAGGGTGACACGTACTTTTCTTCACATTGAACCTTGCCTAAGTGAGCATACATCCTGCTGCAGGTCGCGTCAAGCGGATACTCTGTATATAATTCCCGTGCTTTAACTGTGCAAGAAATGGTATTGAGATTTCTCAACCATAAATATCAATTCAACAATGATTCATAACCTTTTCGATACAAAGAATCACTTACTCTTAATCTACACTATACCAGGATAACATGTCAGAAGCTCTGGTTCCCCCTTTTATTGATTGGATTTACTCATATCAAAGGAGAATATGAGAGTGCTACAGAGAATTTTTCCTCGTAAATGGGCATTAATGCTCTTCATCTCCGGGCTACTGGTGCTGCTTCTCGTTCCTGCCGTGATTTTCATTCACCCGGGAACGGCAGCCAGGGCCAGTGGCGGCGGCGGTGGTGGCAGCCCGGTTGTCACCATCTTTCCTACTACTGCGAGTCCGGGCACCCAGATCAACGTCGAAGGCTTTAACTATCCAACGAATGTGACGGTGAAGATCTTCTTTCAGACTATCTCAAATGGAGTCGTCACGGTTGTTACTGATCAAGGTGGTTTCTTTTTTACTCCACTGACAATCCCGTCTTCCGCTCCAGTGCCAGGAACCAAGTACTTCGTGCATGTGAACTCCAGCACGCTTAGTGTGAAGGTTTTGTTCACCTTTACCAGGCCGAGCATCTCAATATTCGGTGAGTATGGTCCGAAGCCTGCCTTTGGTTCCCTGGCACAGGTCAGTGGCAGTGGATTTGCAGCGAACGAGACGGTTGATTTGACCTTTGACTTGGGCGTTCTAGGAAAGAAGAAGTTCGGCGTTGCATCAAGTGACAATAACGGTTCCTTTTTCACTACGCTGAATATGCCGAGCATTCCCTTTGGCATTCAGGCACACCTGATTGCGACAGGTCTGATAAGTGGTGTGAGCGCGAGTACGCCTGTGAGTGAGATCCCGGCTGTCATCCCTAACCCTAACGCGGGTACGATTGGGACGACCGTAAATCTGATCGGTGGCGGTTTTGGCAGCAACGAGGGTGTGAGAATCTTGTTCCAGGGCAAACTGGTAGCCAGCCCGGGAACAAATGTCGACGGGGCTTTTAAGGCCAGCTTTGTTGTGCCAGATACAGCGAAAATTGGTTTTCAATTTAATGATATAGTCGCCAGTGGCAAGACCAGTGGAGTGGGAGCGTCAGCTACCTTCACAGTCGAACCCAACCTGTCGATTTCGCCGAATCAGGGCTCATCTGGTACGCTGATTAAAGTGAGAGGAAGCCACTTCACCCCCAATGACTTTGCGACTATCCTGTGGATTTTCCCGGGTACAGGCGGCTCGGGAGGGTCAGGTAGTAACACACTTTTCATCACTAACGTGCAAGTCTCGGCTAACGGCACCTTCAATGTGACGATAACTGCGCCAGGAGGGTTGGTAGCCGGGCAAACTAGTTTTGTTCAGGCCATCGATGACCAAACAGGAGCCAGTAACCAGGTGAAGTTCTTCGCAGTGTAGTTCCCTGGCTGCTTCCGTAGTAATGAAAAGAGAAAGCCCGCAAGTTTGCCGGCTTTCTCTTTTCATTACTACGGCTCAAATCGTCTCTTCGCCACCGGGCATCGAGACTGTCTTACCTAGTACCGCCTGTCCCGGTACCCATCCCTATCACCACTTCTTGGTCGCCGGTCCCTACCGCCACCACCACCACCACCGCCACCACCAGAACGGCCACCGCCACCATACCCTTGCTCACGGCGCTCACGCGCTTCATTCACGATGATTGTACGAGTCCCCAGCATGGTACCGTTTAGCTCCTCAATCGCCTTCCGTGCTTCCTCGTCATTACTCATCTCTACAAAGCCAAAGCCTTTGCTGCGACCTGTTTCTCGATCAGTAATCACAGTGGCCGAAAGAACCTGCCCGACTTGCCCGAAAAGATCAGCTAGATCTTGCTCCGTCGTTTGATAGGACAGGCTACCTACATAAAGTCTCACTTTGGATTGCTCCCACTCGACGTCTACAAACATATTGCTGTCGGTGGAAACAAGATCATCCCACACAAGCGATACAACAACATCTGACGTCTCACCGTTAGTATAACATATATTGCCAACACTTTTTCCATTTGTCCATCTGTTTTTTCCTGGCCCGCCTTCAGTTCCTTCCCTTGTCTCTTTAGCGCTTTCATTTGTATAATAACTATGCAAAAGTAAGTTTACTGCAAGGGTTCCACACAAAAACATCAAAACAAGGAGAAACAAACGTTATGCGACTTGGTTTACAAGTCCCCAACTTCACCTGGCCCGGCGGCCAGGCCAATCTTGGTGACACCTTCGGGCTGATAGCAGAACGCGCCGAGCGCGCCGGTCTCTACAGCATGTGGGTCATGGATCACTTCTTCCAGATAAGAGGCGTAGGCCCATCAGAAAATGAGATGCTCGAGGGCTGGAGCGCCCTTGCCTTCGCCGCTGGCCACACCAACCGCATCAAGCTCGGTACGATGGTCACCGGCGTCACCTACCGTCATCCCGGTATCCTGGTCAAAACGGCTACTACCCTCGATGTCCTCTCACATGGCCGCGCCTACCTCGGCATCGGCGCAGCCTGGAATGAAGAGGAGCATCGCGGCTTAGGCGTCCCATTCCCACCGCTGGCCGAGCGTTTCGAGCGCCTTGAAGAAACGCTTCAGATCGCTCTACAGATGTGGTCGGGCGACGAGAAACCCTACGAGGGCAAGTACTACCAGCTCGCCCGTCCGCTTAATTCACCGCAGGCCGTCCAGAAGCCTCATCCCCCGATTCTTATCGGTGGGAGCGGCGAGCGCAAGACGCTGCGCCTGGTTGCCCAGTACGCTGATGCCTGCAACCTCTTCGCCCGTCTGGGCAAGGACCAGCTGCAGCATAAGCTGGACACCCTGCGCGATCACTGCCAGTCGGTGGGCCGCCCATACGAGCAGATCGAGAAAACCACGCTCGACAGCTTCTACCTGACTCGCGATGGTCGTGACGGAACCACAACCCCGGCCCAGGCCATTGAGCAATTTGCAGAACTGGCCGCTATGGGCATCGACCAGGCCATCTTCAGCCTGCGCAACGTCCACGACCTGGAACCTTTCGACCTCCTGGCCACCGAAATCGTCCCGGTTGTCGAAAAGATACAGGTAGCGGGCCGCTAAGATTGGCATGGCCTATCAATCCCGTGTATGGTAGGGGCGGGGCTTGCCCCCGCCCTGGGCTTGTTACCCTTCGCTCCGCTGATCCTTCGCTGCGCTCAGGATGACAGGGCTCTCGCGTTCGGCTTCCCTTGATTCAAGCCACCGGTGAGCATGATGACCGGTTGTGGTCGGTAAAATTCCTTATCGGCCTGGGGAGCGCATCGATGGGCCATTGGCCGATAATGGGTTTTAAGCAAATACCCCGGATACCCGTAGGTGCCGATTTATCGTGCACACCGCCGATTTATCGGCCTGGGGAGCGCATCGATGGGCCATTGGCCGATACATCGGCGGTGCGCCAATACATTGTGCGCCTACGGGATATTACCGATCTTGCTTGGTAAAAATTCATCATACAACCGTCCTGCGTATGTAGACAGATGACCTACCAGGTAGGGGTTAGTTGTCATCTACAGCAGCAGTGTGCGATACTACGTTTTAAGATACGAGAGAGCATAAATCTAGAGAAACATAGTTAGAATCCCCTGGGCACGTTTCATCGTGCTTATAGATATCATAGAGGATGGTGTACGCTTATGAAAAATGTCGTTGGTATCTCCGAAATCGTCCTATGGACGGCTGATAAGGAGCGGGCGCTCCACTTTTACCGCGACCTCATCGGCCTGGAGGTTATTTCGCCGCCTACACTGCCTAACGTCTTCCTCAAAGTAGGAGAAGGCAATGCAGGTATCCCACAGATGATTGTACTCG
>WNFD01002738.1_pt1 | contig 21352 bp, 20 predicted proteins | sample 5400491 | NCBI WGS metagenome assembly WNFD01 (sample SAMN13153343, study PRJNA577476) | soil metagenome | isolation source: 120 cm saprolite under Douglas fir tree site 2 hole 2 replicate 2 | place: USA:California | collected 2015-04-18
CTCCTGATATTGAACGTCGACGCGGCCGCAACTTGCGCACAAATTCCATCGAATTACTCTTTATGTATCCGGAAATTGGCAGGGTCAATGTAGTTCCCACCGGCGGGCTTGTCAACTAATACCTTCGACGGGGCAGTTTGTATTACCACGCAGAGGATTCTTGTCTTCTCGCGCACATTTGGGCCATTGTCCGGGGCGCCTGCGACGAAGTCACGCTTCCGTGTCCTCATCTCTCTGATGGAGAGATGGGTTGGAAATATAGAAATCCAGGTTTTGGACGCAACCATGAAAACCAGCGGTCCGGGATTTATCCCGTTATCTTTTGCCTTTCTCCGTGCCTCAGTGCCTTCGTTGTGCAAAGGTCTTGTCTTTGGCAATTTTTCTAAACGTGCTGCGTCAATTCAGCCACCGCCGTACCGATCCGCCCGAGCATTGCTTTCAGCTTTGCCTGTTCGTAGCCCACCGCGATGCGCAGATGGTTTTCGGTTCCGAGAAACACGCCCGGCGCGGTCAGGACAGAGGCTTTCTTCCGCAGATGTTCGGCCAGCTCCAGCGACGGCATATCGAAGTGGTAGCGGACAAAAGCGATCGAGGTCGCTGTCGTCTTTCTCACGGAAAATGCTCCGCCCGTCTCCCGTGTCCAGCTTGCGATCAGTTCGTGTCCCGCTCGGGAAAGGTCTTTCTGCCGATTCAGAAGCCATTGGCGACTGCCTGGTTCCAGAGCGATTTCCGCCAGCTTCATGCTGGGCGCGGCGGCGGCGATGACGGCGTATTCATGCCTGCGCCAGAGCGATTCAATCACGTCGGGCGCGGCCATCGTCCATCCGATGCGCAGCCCCGCGAGACCGCACGATTTGGAAAGGCTGTTAGTGCAGATCAGCTTGTCGTATTGTCCCCAAAACGAAGGGGTTTCTTCGCCGGCGAATTCGGTGCCCCGATAGACTTCATCGGCGTGCAGCCATGCCCCGGATTTGTCACAGATGTCGACGATGCGGCGCATTTCGTCGCGCGTGAAGATCGCGCCCGTCGGGTTGTTGGGATTCACCACGGCGATCAGCTTTGTTTTAGCCCCGACCAGCGACTGCAACCGATCGAAATCCGGATGCCAGTCGTCCTCGGGCCGCAACTGAAGCTCCCTGACAGTGCAGCCGAGGTTGCGGGCCAGGCCCCACACCTGGCGGTATCCGGGAGAGATAACGACAACCTCGTCGCCTGGCTCCAGCAACGTGCTGCATACAATACTGTTGGCCTGCGATGCGCCCACGGTGACCAGCACATTCGTTTCAGTGGCTTCCGGATAAAGCGCGGCGATCCGCTGACGCAGCAGCGGCGTGCCGTTCACATACGGATAAGGCAGCGCCATATCGAGCAGTGTGTCGGGTCCGACTTCCCGCAGAAGGTCGCGAACGTTCGTGGCCTGCACCGAACTGTCGGCCATGTTGTATTCCACGGTGTGTTCGTAGAGCGACTGGTAGTGCTCGAGTTCGAAATTTTGGAATTGCATAGGCTGTTTCTCCTGGAACGAAAACCCACCGCAGAGGCGCAGGAACCGCAGAGATGCGCAGGAAATGCGAAAATGCAGTTGTCGCGAAAATCTCCTCTGTATTTCCTGCGTACCTCTGCACGCTCTGCGTCTCTGCGGTGGGTTTTATCCGTGTTCATCGGTGGCAGGGTTTTTCTGCTGCCGCTTCCAATAAAGATAAAGCGGTACGCCCGCCAGCACAATCAGGGTTCCCAATCCCGCTTCTTTAGGACGCTCGATAACGGCGTTCACGCTGAAGATCGTGCCGATGATCACGTAAATCGCCGGCAGCCAAGGATATCCGGTGCAGCGATAGGGCCGTTCGGCATCGGGCATCTTGCGGCGTAACACGAACAGGGCGACGACCGTGAGAACGTAGCTGAGCACCATCATGAACATGACGTAGGTGAAGAGCTGGTCATAGCGCCCGCTGAGCGCGAGGGCGGCCGACCAGACGCCTTGCAGCGCCAGGCTGATCACGGGTGTGTGCCAGCGGGGGCTGACCCGGGCGAGCGAACGGAAGAAAACCCGGTCTTCGGCCATGGCGTAATAGACGCGCGCTCCGCTCATGATGCACGACGCCATCGCACCGAAGCAGGAGATCGCGATCAGGATCGCCAGCCACCGTGCTGCGCCCGTCGAGAACATCGCAATCGCCGCGCCCTGGGCCACCGTGGTTTCTTCTGAAATCTTCAGCAGCGGCAGCGCGTAGAGGTAGACGGCGTTGATGGAGATATAGATGATGCCCACCAGCGTCAGACCCAGAATCATCGAGCGCGGCAGGTTGCGCTGGGGGTCTTTGACCTCACCCGAAACCCAGGTGATGTAGACCCATCCGTCATAAGCCCAGAACACGGCGATGAGCGCCACACCGAGGCCCGCCATCAACGAAGTGGGCATGCCGGGTGTCGCGGGAAGCGGCATGGAGTAATGGCTCCATGAGCCTTTACCGATGGCCAGCCCGAGAACCACGAACAGCCCAATGGCCCCGAATTTGGCCCAGGTGGCGATATTCTGCATCACCGCGCCTTTGCGGACCCCGAAAATATTGATCACGGTCTGGATCGCGATCACTGTGACGGCCACCAGATGACCGCGTGTGAGGGTAAAGCTGCCGAAGGTGGCGACCGCGCGGCCTGCTTCCAGCGCCGGAAAAATCTTGCCCGTGTATTCCGCGAATCCCGCGCCCAGCGCGGCGATGGTGCCGGCCACGCTGACGGTGAAGATCATCCAGCCGTAGAGAAAGGCCGCGAACTCGCCGAAGGCTTCGCGCAGATAGATGTATTGTCCGCCGGCCTCGGGAAACATAGCGCCCATCTCGGCGAAGGCAAAGCAGGCGAGCATGGTGACGACCATGCCAACCACCCAGATTCCCAGGAAGAGCAGAGGAGAGCGGGTGTTCACGGCGATGTCTTTTGCCGTAAGAAAGATACCCGAGCCGATGATTCCGCCGGCCAGCAGCAGAATGGAGTCGGTCAGCGAAAGTCCGCGAATCAGGGTCGCTTTCTGAGTCGTGTCTTGGACCAAGTGGGCCGCGTCCCTGGGCGCGGAGACTCGATATAACGCCCTTTGGGGGGCGTGCGTCAAGGGCCGGTCCCCGCCCCGCCCTTCAAAATTATTTTTCCGTCTCTGTCGATTTCCCCACCCCTCATTCGACTAGCCATCAGAACCCTAAAAAAGGAGACATATCATGCAATACCTCTTACTCATCTACGGCGAAGAAAGTCACTGGGGCACTCTCCAGGACGCCGACCGCCAGAAGATTTACAAGGAATACATGGCGTTTACGGAAGACATCAAAACCAGCGGGCACTACATCGGAGGCAACGAATTGCAGCCGATCTCGACCGCATCCACCGTGCGCGTTCGCAACGGCAAGCGCGCTGTGACCGATGGTCCCTTCGCGGAAACCAAGGAGCAACTGGGCGGCTACTATCTCGTCGAAGCCAAAGATCTGGACGAAGCGCTGAACCTGGCGGCCCGCATTCCGTCGGTGCGCTGGGGGGCGATTGAAGTGCGGCCCATCAATGCGCACTAAAAAGCGGTGATCGTGCGGCAGGCGGTTGGCTTACACTACCCCTGCCGCATGAACATCGAACAGATTTATCGGGAAGAGTGGGGTCGGGTGCTGGCCAGTGTGATTCGGCTGGTGGGCAGCTTCGACGTGGCCGAAGAGGCGGTGCAGGAAGCCTTTACGGCGGCGGTCGAGCAGTGGGAGCGCGAAGGCGTGCCGGGAAATCCGCGCGCATGGCTGGTCTCCACGGCGCGGCATAAGGCGATCGATCAGCTGCGCCGCAGCCGCCGGCTTGAGCTTCAGGATTCCGAGGAGCTTACGCGACTTGCCGACACCCGGCCGCTTCCCGAACCTGCCGTGGATACCGACATGCGCGACGAACGGCTCAGCCTGATTTTCACCTGTTGCCATCCCGCGCTGTCGCAGGAGGCGCAGGTCGCGCTGACGCTGCGCACGCTCTGCGGACTGACCACCGAAGAGATAGCCCGTGCGTTTCTGGTGCCGCTGCCGGCCATGGCCCAGCGCCTGGTGCGCACCAGGCGGAAAATTCGGGACGCGAACATTCCTTATCGCGTCCCCGACGGCCGTGATCTGGCTCAGCGCCTCGATGCGGTGATGCTGGTGATCTATCTGGTATTCAATGAGGGCTACGCCGCAAGCTCAGGCGACAGCCTGGTGCGCCGTGAACTCTGCCAGGAAGCGATTCACCTCGGACGCATCCTTTGTGAACTGCTGCCGGATGAGCCGGAACCTCGCGCTCTTGTGGCCCTCATGCTGCTGCACGATTCACGCCGACCGGCGCGCGTCGGTCCTCAGAACGAACTGATTACGCTGGAAGACCAGGACCGCGCACTCTGGAATCGTGACCAGATTCGTGAAGGAACAAGCCTGGCAGAATCGGCTCTGCGTCTCGGAAGGCCCGTGGGTAGACCAGGCCCTTATGCGCTTCAGGCGGCCATTGCATCCCTGCACGCTCTGGCCCTTGACGCGGCTTCCACCGACTGGATTCAGATCGCCGGCCTTTACGAACTGCTCATGCAGATCAATCGTTCGCCGGTGGTGGAGCTGAATCGCGCCGCCGCCGTTGCGATGGCCCGGGGTCCCAGGGAAGGCCTGCGTCTGCTGGATGCGCTGCAATCCACAGGCGAGCTCGACGGATACTATCTTCTGCCCGCCGCCCGCGCCGACCTGTTGCGCCGCGCCGGACGAGGCGAGGAATCCGCCGCGGCCTATCGCGCGGCTCTGGCTTTGGTTACCAGTCCCACCGAAAGGCAGTATCTGGAAAAACGCCTGAGAGAAGTGGAAACCGACAAACCGCAGCTTCCGTGATCTCCTCTCACCGAATTTTTCCTCCGCGTCTCCTGGCCTCCCTGGTGAAGCTTTTGATTTCACTTCCCCCGCGCAATATCGGCCATCACACCTTCCGTCACCCGCAGATAGTCCTCCGGCTTCAGGATGACCTGCGTCCCGCGCACGCCCGCTGATACCGAGATCGAATCCCATAGCTGGATCGTTTCATCCACATACACCGGGTAATGCCTCTTCGCGCCCAGCACCGTGACTCCGCCCCGGATATATCCGGTCAGCGGCTGCACTTCCTTCAGCGTTACCATTTCAATCTTGCGATCGCCGGAAGCCGACGCCAGGGCCTTGAGATTCAATTCCGTATTCGCGGGAATCACGGCAAAGCAAACGCCGTTGCGGTCGCCGCGGGCCACCAGGGTTTTGAATACCCGCTCCGGCGGCAGCCCGACTTTAGCGGCCACCGACTCCGCTTCGAGGTGTTCGGGATCGACTTCGTAGTCGCGCAGTTCGTAGCGCACACCGAGGCTGTCGAGCGCGCGGGCGGCATTGGTCTTCATGCATTACGTTTACCACAAACACCGCCAGATGCGGACTCTTCGGTGCACCGGGGTTCGCGTTCCGGGCATTATGGTTCTGCCGGCAGCACTCCCAGTTCCAGGCGCCCGATGGTCAGCTTTTGAGGCCGAAGAGCGCGATGTGGAAATGGCGCCGCCACCAGTTGGATGCCGGCACGCGAATCCGCCAGGACTCCCGACTGGTTGAGATGGCGGAGTGTATCTGTAATATCGACCAGGAATGAAGGGTTTTCGCGCCGAATGAAGCCTTCTCTTTCATCAAAGAACATGGCGAAGCTTCCGGCATAATGCGGATCTTCAATGGGAGTGAAAGTCGATGCCGCCGGCTCGTTGACAAAGACCCGCAGGAAAAAATCGGCCGGATGGGAAAGCTCAACTTCATCCACCTTCAGCAGCAGGCGGTTTCTGCCGGATTCGATGGCCATCTTTATGGGCGCAGGATCGATTCTGATGTCCCGGTTGGGTGAACCGCCGATTTCCATGACCACCTGCTTCTGAAGCTCGAAGCGACGACTGAAATTCCATTGGGCCGGCGCTCCCTTTCGTACAAACGTTTCGAGCGCTCTGCGTTCCGCCGAAGATAATCCTGGGCCGGACTGTCCCGGCTGAAAATCGTCCCAGGTATAGGCCAGGATGGGCAGCAGGACCGTCTCCTGCACCGTGATGCCGGCGGCATTTCCGTGTTCGTCGGCGAAATCTGAAAAAGTGAAATTCACCCACTTCGAATCGCTGGGATTGTCGCGACGCCGATTGAGGTTCCATTCGGTCCAGCAACGGTCAATCATGGCCTGATGCGGCCAGAAAAGCGGATCCAGCGGCGCCATGAGCGTTGCCATATCGCCGCCTGCAAAGCTTTGAATGCCGTTCTGCGCGGTTGATTCCAGAAGACCGACCGTATCCGGAGCTCGTTGCTCGTTCACCGCGCCGCCGCCAAAGACCTGGAAACTGGTCTGACTGAGGACATTGTTGATCGACGCCGGGCTGGTGAAAGCCGGATCGGCGAACTCCGACGGTGTGGCGATACGGGTGGTGTTGAACAGGGCATTGCTCCCATCGCCCTGGAAAACGGACGGAATGCGGGGATTGGCGGTCCAGTTCCAATAGGGCAGAGCAAACCGGGAGTAGCCGCTCAATTGACGGCAGATTTTTTCGAAATAAGCCAGATAGGCCCGGTGCCATGGAAGGAAGTACCAGTTTCCGCGAGGACTGTGATTCAGATAAATCTGCGCCTGCCGTACCCAGTTGCGCGGATCTGCGAGCGGCAGCGCCTTCATGGCGGCGACAGCGTCCTTATACGCCTGAACGACGGGATCGCCGGCGGACAGCCCGGCAAGGTCACGGCGCACCGGTCGATTTTTGATTTCATCCGGCAGCTTTTCACATCCGCCTGTTGCATAAATCAGGCCCAGTGCCGTCAGGCTGCACATATTTCCCAGGAAGTCCCGGCGAGAGAAATATTTTTTGATGTCACTCACCGGCGGTCTCCACCTGTCACAGGATTTTCGCTCAGATTCCCCCGTCACCTGACAGTATGTCGATCGGGAAGCAATCTGGCTACAGAATCAAAACGCTGCCCAATCCTGTTTCCCTAAAAAACATTTCGTGGACCCCGTGGTGCAAATCACAATAACCCTGCCGGAATGCGACAAGTTTCACCGTCACGATATTTTCCCACATCGTTTCCTGTGACGTGTTCTGTTGCGGGCCTGGATTGTTCCGATCGGCGCCGACCTGAGAAATCGGCGCCGGATCTTTTTCCGGATCTCCTCTGTGCCGCCGGTGAGATTCCGATTTTGGCTGTCAGGAGGTTACGGCGATGAGTCCGGTTGACTTGCAGTCTTCGATGTAGGCAACCGGACGGACCATTGGCTGCGCGGGGCCTCGCCAGACCGCGTCCGTCAATCCTGAAGTCAGGCCTGAAGTCAGGGAAGTGTTGTTACGGCCCGGCGTCGGATTTCCGTAATCTCCAATGGGCTCCAGTTCCATGTCGCGAGTTGCGCGGCTGTCATGGAGTGATGGCAGCAGTTGCAGGTTGAAAAAGTTCACGCCGTGCGTTGCCTTGGTCAGCCGCGGGGTCTCGGGGGGAAGGCCAACGCCAAGAAAATAGGTGTGGACATCGTTGTCGCTGCACAAGTCAGGGGGCTGCATGGGCAATGGCATCGGTTCCCCGGGAAGCATCTGTTGGTATAACGGCTCCTCTTTTGCCCGATAATCTCTGTATTCTTCGAGAAGTTCGGAGCACGATACCGGCTGTGGGCGCCCGAGCTGCGGAGAGTTCAGGTACACGTCGTCCAGATCGTCAACGCGATATTCCAGCACATGGTTTGCGGGCATGTGGCCTATCCGTCTGGTTCCGTGTTTAAAGGTTACAGTTTCCACCGGCGGTATGAAGCTGATGATCTGTGGCGCAGGCAGGTTCATACTCACGAAATAATCGGACAGCGGATCGGCTCTCCAGTTCGAGATTTGAACTGTTGCATCGTCAAAGCAGCGATCGATGTAGGGAGGCCGTGATGACTTCGTCAGCCCGTTCGTCTTCAATTCGAACTGGTAGTGTGGATCCGTCCGGTCCATTGATAATTTCTGAAAACGAAACTTATGCAGGTTATCCGGATCGACAGGAACGTAGGCGGTGATTCGATTGCCCTCGTTTTTGTGCACGATCACTGCAAATGGCCCCTGCAGAACGACCCGCAGGACCGCCGGCCTGAGCGGATGGCGATGAATGTGTTTGGCGCAGCCGCCAAGGGCTCCCGCCAGCGGCGCTGCCAGCAGGGCTTTGAGTGCATCTCTTCTGTTCATGGGCAAGTGCTCCTTGCTGAAGTAGGACGGAGAATCGCCGCTTTTCCCTGATACGCCGGCGAAAAATTCGAGCCCGGCTCGCCTAATCCGTCCGTCCTGTAAGAGTGAAGGCAGCCCAGGTGTAAGGAAGGCTCTTAGTGGCGTCCGTGGAAGATGCCATTTCTCTGCGGGCTTTTTGCAAAGCGGCCGCCGGAGTATCGCCATTTCCCAGATGACCGTAGAAACTCTTCATCAAACCGGCGGTGCCGGCAGCGTCCACGTTCCATTGACTGGAAACGACGGCCGGCACCCCGGCCACGAGAAATGACCGTACGAGATTGTCGGCGTCCACTGTTCCATTGGTTGTGGACCCCGTGGAACATGCCGCCAGCACCGCCAGTTGTACCTTGCTGAGAGTCGCCGACGTGAAGTCCTGGGCGGTTAGCGAGAAGCCCGGCCTGAGTTCCAGCCCTGTGCCTGTGCCATGGCCGGTGAAATGAAAGCCATAGCTTGAGGAAAGAGACCGCGTGATTTGCGTGCGCTCCACATCCCTCGCGTCCAGTACCTGGGTATGTGGGAACACATGCTGAATGGCCTCTGCCTGCTCCTGATGACCAGGCATGCGGGAGGGATCCACAAACAGGAACGGCCGTTGCGTCTGCGGGAGCTGCGACTTGCGCAGGATCTTTTGCGCAAATATTCCGGGCGAACGGACGACCTGGTATTTGATGCCAAAGAATTCTTCTGCGGCTTTGGATGAGGGCTCGTGCGGCGACGGAGGCAGAGGCAGCGGCAAAGCTTCGATCGGAAGCCGCGCAAGGGTCTGATCGAGTTCCACCACCACCGGGCGGTCCTTCGGGAGATCGTTAATGACCGGTTGCAGAAGCTTTGTATAGAGTTCGAGGGCCTGATCGGAGGTTTTTTCCCTGTCAGCGCACTGATTGGCAAAGTTCCGGACAAGCTCTGCCAGGTGCTCCCGCTCGATATCAACCCAGATACCTTTGACGACCGGGCCATTGACCATCCATATTTGCACACCATCACGGAAGGCGGCGTAGATCAGGTGCATCTCCGACACAGGCGGTGCCGCCGGGACAAAAGCCGCGTTTTCGAGTTCCAGGCTTTTGAGCGGCGGGTCGCCGTCGTTGTCCGGCGCCAGGGAACGGCTGCGAAGGCGCTCCCACACATAGAGCGCCTTTGTGTCTTCCTTTCTTCTTAGCAGGGTCCAGGTCAGGCCATGATCGATCTCATCGGTTTTCAATATCCACCGAGCTCGGCTTACATTGTCTCGAATTGCTCTGAGAGCCAGCTCCGAGCGCTCCAGGGCGGTTTGATAATCCACGACGGCCTCGTTCATCCGTCCTAGCTGACGCTCCGCATTCGCGCGCACCCGGTGGAAGTCCAGTTGCAGGAAGTCATCCTGATTATCGAGGAGCGATCTGACCGGTTCAATGGATTGCAGAGCCAGCAATGCCTGCTGTCTCTTCTGCTCGGGACCCGTTGATTCTTCCGCTCTTTGCAGCTTCTTGTCGGCAAATAAGATCTCGCCATAGAGCAGATATTTTTGCCCGGTGTTTCTGTTGGGGGCCTCACGGACGAGTTCCATGGCTTGTTTGGTTTCCGATTCCACCTCTCCGGATATAGCGCCCGGCGTCTCATCATCGCGCAGGTTGTCGGCCAGCCGCATGTGCAGGGTGGCCAGCATCAAAGTGTCGCCTTTGAAGTAATTTTCGCGGATTTTAATTTGCTGCCGCAGCAGCGCTTCGGCTGCGCGGGGCAGGTTCGAGTCCCTGGCTGTCTGCGACAGCACCGAATAAAACTGGTACAGCCTTTCCGGAGACCGCGGGTTCTTCCAGTACTGTTCCAGCCCCTTCATGCATTCCAGCCAGGCCCCCTGGTAGTCACGCTGAAGTCTTTTGATGCTGGCTTCGATTCCCATGACCCTGAGGCTGAGGTCGGGGAAATCGTATTGTTTGGCGATTTCGCGGCTGCGCAGCAGGCTGGTCTCGGCCTGTTTGTAATCTGTTAGCAGATTCGCGCACTGGGCCATCTCAAGCATGACCTGGCCTTCCAGCCAGTGGTATTTTCCGGCGGGAAGACGGCTCGACATTCTTTTGATTTCAGGGAGGCAGGCCGTGCCTTTCAGACCCCGACGGATGCGATATGTCGTTTCGAACCCGATCAGAAGCTCGCCGGGCAGATTGCCGCGGCCCGCAAACCAGCGGGCGGCTTTATTCGATTTCAGCTCGGTACCGTCATCGTCATAGTGATCGTTCAAATTGTTTTCCCGCGCCGCCGACAGGGCATCAATCGCGGGCAGATCGGCTTTTGTGAGTTTGCCCAGAAAGTCTTTCAATAACGGATCGAAGTGTTCCGGCGCGGCGGTCATCTCCGCCAGTCTCCGTAAGGCGTGTGCCTCGTCGCCGGATGGAAACTCGACGGCGGGATGAAGCCATTTTCGCAGAGCGATGTCGATGTACTGCTCCAGCCGCGCCTCGGCTTCCTTATCGGAAAGCCCGAGGAATCCGGAGGGATCTTCAACCTGGGGCCCGAGTGTGGGAATCTTCACGACCTTCTTCAAACGCTCCCTGGCTTCTCTGGCTTCCCTGGCCCAGTCACCACTGGAGTCGAGCTTCAGATAGTCGCTCCACGTTTCATCTTCGGTGTCCAAAAGGCCTATTTGCTCGCTTGCATAGGCGAGATCGAAGAGCGCTACGGCCTTGTCCTGCGAGGCAAGTCCGGGTTTTTTCAAAATATCGTTCAGCACGTCGATGGTTCGGGCGAAGGGTGGTAATTGGCCGCTCGATTTGGGATTCGCGAAATCCTGCTTGAAGTATGTGGCGGCCAGATCGATTCTCAGGCTGGGATTATCGGATGCCCTGGCAATGGCTTCATTGAGACTCTTTTCCGCGACTTTAAGGTTGTCCGCTCCGCCTTCCATCAAAGCAATGCGGGCCTTGAGTTGCAACCACCTGGGATCGGTCCTGCCGGATGCGGACGCGATCTTCGATTTGACCAAAATCTTGGCTTGTAAGAAGTTGCTATCGTCGAGAATGTTATTTTGCACACTGTCACCCGGACCAAGCTGCGGATGATAGTCGGAGTACGGCACTGCCGTCACCCGGACCGGTGTGATTCGATCATGCGCGGTCGATGCCGCAGCCAGCAGGCTGTCAGCCTTCTTCAGATCTTTGGACGCGAGCATTGCGGGCACAGTCATCAGGCCCACGCCCGTCAGCAGCGTGGCCGCCGTGGTGCCGGCCAGTACCCAGGGTCGCATCATCAAGGCCCACCAGGACGGTCCCGGATCCGGCTTCGTTTCTTCCATGATCTTCCTGACCATCATCTTCCGCCACGGCTTGGCGGATTTCTGTACTTCGGCCAGCAGCGCCTCATCTTCCGGAGCTACATTGGGCGAGTACTGCTCCAGAAGGTCCCTGAGCAGAGGACCGCAAAAATCGCAATCGGACACATGGCGCAGGTTGTGGGCCGTAATCTCATTGGAGGCGATTCCGGCGGCGATCTCATCCAGCGTTTCCGGCGGCGGGCATTCGGGGTCGGGCCCGGCGCTGACTCGATCTCTCGGCCCGAAGCCGACGAACACCGGAAATGCGGACAGGACCCGCCGCGTGCATTCCTCGCAGCCTTCAAGATGGGCTTCCATCCACTGGTTCGATCGAACCGGGCTGCCTTCACCGCTCTCCGACAGGTATTCCGTAATTTGAGCGTCGCTCAAGTGCTCGGGTTGTTGGTTCACAACTGGCTCCCTCATCGATAAATGACGTATCGCTCGCAACAAACCCTAGGGGCTTATTTCCTGCCGGGATTCATATTGCGTCTTAAAATGCTGATCAGCCGCAGCAGAATATTTTCCACTTTGCGGGTCTGCAGGCCGCAGAGTTCGGCGATTTCCCGGGCGCTATAACCGTGCCAGTAGAAGAGCTTGAGCATCGCAATGTTGCGTTTGCCCTCGGGTTCCTCGCCCACTGTCCGATCCAGGCACTCAAACACCTCCCGGATGAGACCCAGGTTTTTCATGCTGTCGGGGGATGGCAGGTCCGGATCCAGCTCCGCCGGCTCAAGGCGATTTCCCTCGTCGCGATAGTAGTCAGGCACCACCCAGGAGACGGTTTTCGCCAGAAAGCTATAGATCGATCTTTCATGTGTGCCCTGGTAGCTGCGCAGAGCTCGGCAATCGTTCTGGCAAAGTCGCAGGTATGTGTTTTGCTTTAATTCTTCGATAAGATTTTTCGTGGGTTGGTGTCCGTGCCTGGAAATCCACATGACACAGGTTCTGCCGATGTGCTTCTCAAATCGGCGCAGGAATTCATCCCACGCGCGCTCGTCGCGGGCAATGCAGCGGTCGATCAGTTCCTGGACTGATAACTTGCAATAATCCATGCTTCAACCAGTGCCGGGCGATTGTAATTTGAAAGGTGCCGGAAGGCGAATCACGCTCCTCTTTCAATTCCGGCGCGGCAGCGCAATTGAAGTAAGTGTGTACGCTTTCATTGATCAAGACGTAAGCGGGAAGCATTTCCCTCACAGGAGGCGAAATTTTTCTTCAAACGCGATTGGGAGAAGGTCCCTGGATGTCGTAAAGTATTGATTCTGTTAGGCACTGGTGATCTGTTCCTCTGACGGAACGGTTCCCTGGCAGGACGTGCCTGGCTGTAGGAAATGACCGACTGCGCGATAATGGTCCGGCCCGGATCGTACCGTACACTTGGCTTCACGGATAACCATGCTGATCAAACCCATGTACCTGCTGGCGGACAGCCAGTTGCTTTTCTGGAAGGAAACCGATCATCCCATGCTTCAGCGGGTGCGCGCTGATATTGAAACGCCGGAGCCCTCCGCGGCTTATATTGGCGCTTCCAACGGGGACATTCCCGAATACTTCTCGTTATTCCAGGGGGCGATGGAGCAGGTCGAGATATCGAACTGCCGCATGATCCGCTCAAAGCTGACCCAGGAAGACAAGGCTTTCGTTGAGCAGGCCGATCTGCTGCTGCTGGCCGGAGGCGAGGTCGAACTCGGCTGGCGGGTCTTCGAAGAAAACGGACTGAAGGAAATCATCGCCCGCCGCCGGATGGAAGGCGCGGTGATCATCGGCATCTCTGCGGGCGCGGTGCAAATCGGCATGGGATGGCTGACGGAAGCGGCCGTCATGAAGAAGCTCGATACCTTCCGCTTCGCTCCGTTCTACGTCAGTGCCCATGAAGAGCAGGAGGAGTGGTGGAACCTGCGGGCGCTGGTGAACCTGGCCTCTGAAAACGGCCGGGGTATCGGAATCCCGGCGGGTGGCGGCGCAATCTATTACAGCGACGGCGTGCTCGAACCCCTGCGCAAGCCCCTGGTCGAGTTCGTAAAACTCGAAAATGAAGTCGTCGAGCACTTGTTGATGCCGCAGTAGCAATTAGCAATTAGCCGCAATTAGCAAATGGCAATTAGCAAAGGCTTTTTGGTACTTGGTATTTGGTGCTTGATGTCTGCGGTATGAGGCATTACAAAAACGCCGGGCGCAGAATGCCAAAATACCAAATACCAAATACCAAAAGCCAGAAGCCAGAAGCTCTTGCCATTACAACCGCGTCGCCACCGGCCTGCGGTCTTCGGGTTTCATGGCGTTGAATTCCTCCGATTTGCCTTTGGGAATGCTCAGCGACTTCCACTCGGATTTGCGAATCAGTTTGGCGATGTAAAGAATCTGGCCGATGTGGTGAGCGTAGTGGGTGACCTGGCGGTTGATTGCCTGCATGACCGAGTGGGCGTCACCCCGGATATATACCGTTCGCGCAATGTCTTCGGGCTTCAGCGAGTCGAGAGCCTGGAAGGCGATCTGCCAGCCGTCGTCCCACCAGCGCATGACCTGCTCACGGGTGGCGCCGGTTTCCAATTCAAATTCCTGGTCGCGGCGGCGATTTGGTTTCTCTCCGTCACTGGCCAGAAAATCCGTGAAGCGGGAGCGCTGGTTGCCGCTCATATGCTTTACGATCAGGGCGATGCTGTTCGACTCCGGGTCGGGCGTGTAAAAGAAGTCCGCATCCTGCAACTGCGCAAAAGCGCCTTCGGCCAGGCGCTTGTACCCGCGGAAGCTGCGGCGGGCTTCGTGATAATAGGCGGCGGCAACGGTTTGATCTTCGGCCATGAGGTCTCCTCCGGGAGCTTTTACGGTTTCAGTGTAGCAATCCGGCAAAAAGATGGCACCGTCGTTCGTCCGCGGCGGTCGATGGGCCGAAGCGGTCTGGTTCTAAAATCAAAACCAGAACCTGAAACACAGCGCGGCTGAATCTTTTCCGAAAATGAATGCATTCTTTTCGCCGGGCTTTGCGTATTAACAGGCAGGAGGGACTTTGGAAGGCGCCCCGAACATTCAGATGGTGACCGCCCTGCGGCAGGCTGCGCAGGGAGACAGCCAGGCCTTTGAAAGCCTGGTCCGGCATCATCAGACGATGGTTTTTAGCATCGCCTTCCACTTCCTGAGGAACCGCATGCAGGCCGAAGACGTGGCCCAGGATGTCTTTCTTGAATTGTTTCAGCGACTTAGGCAGATTCAGTCTCCGGCTCACCTGACGTTCTGGCTGCGGCGGGTGACCGTGAACCGGTGCATCGACCAGACCCGCAGGCGCAAACCGGAAACGGCGCTCGAAGACGTTTCGGAGCCGAGGGCGGCAGTCGTCAACGGCGATCCGCTGCTGTCGGAGCGGTTGCAGCAAAGCGTGGCTGCGCTGCCCGATCGCAAGAGAGCGGTGGTCATCCTGCGCTTTCAGGAAGGCCTCGATCTGGCGGAAATTGCCGAGGTGCTGGAAATGCCGCTGAACACCGTGAAAAGCACCCTGCAAAGATCTTTGCTGGAGCTGCGCAAGAAGCTCACGCGCAAGTTGGGAGAAGTTCGTTATGCCATTTTCTGAAGACGATCTGCGAGAGGCGTTGCGGCGCAAAGAGCCCTCCGCCGGGTTTGCCGCCAAAGTCATGGCGCGCGTCAGTCAGCCGCCGGGGGAACAGGCCCGTCGCGGGGTTCTTCCCATGCGCCGCCTCATGGTTGTGCGCTGGGCCACGGCCGCGGCGCTGGCGGCCAGTCTGATCGCAGCTGTTGGATTGCAGCAATATCGGCATCGCCAGGAGCAGGTTCGCGCCGAGCGTGCGCAGAGGCAGGCGATTCTGGCGTTGCAGATCACCACCGAAAAGCTCGACCACATTTTTCACAGAACCAGCCGGATATCCGTACCCGCCCCGGTCAGAGACAACGGCGACAACAATAAGGAGAGACTATGACATTGATTTTTGCCCGCCTCCGCCAAAGGAGCATTCTGGTCGCGGTCCTGCTGGCCTGCTTCGCGACGCCGGTCTTTGCTCAGAATGCCCGGCTGGAGCTGAAGAACCTTGAGAAGCTGAGCGCTCTGGCTTCCGACGTTACCGACGTTTCTCTCGACGGCGATCTGCTGCAGATGGCGGCTAACTTCACCGCCAAGGGCGGCGATGACACCCGCAAAGCCACCGAAATGCTCAGGAACCTGAAAGGAATCTACGTCAAGAGCTTTGAGTTCGACAAGCCCAATCAGTACTCCTCCGCAGACGTCGAGGCCATCCGCAGCCAGCTGGCCGGACCCAACTGGAAGAAGATCGTCTCGAGCCACAGCAAGAACGAAACCAATGAGATTTACATCATGAAAGACAGCAGTAACAACAAGGTCCTCGGCATGGCCATTCTGACGGCAGAGCCGCAGGAACTTACGGTGGTCAACATCGTGGGCCAGATCGATATGGAAAAGCTTGGCGAACTGAGCGGCAAGTTCGGCGTGCCCAATGTGGACGTCCATCAGGACAAGGACAAAGACAAGGACAAGAATAAGGACAAGAAATCTTCGGAGAGCAATCATGAAGAAGAGTAACGTTCTGCTGGTTGCGCTTCTGGTGCTGGTGGCCAACACCGCCTTTGCCCGCGACGAGTTCGATGAAATCGTCAGTCACATTGAATCGCACTACCACGTGCGCCACAACCACGGTTTTCTGATGGCGTTTGCGGGGCTGGTCGTAAACGTCAGCCATGTCGGCGTCAAAGACATGAGGACGGCGATTTTCGACGACCAGCAGTTGATCGGCTCCTCAGATCGGGAGTTCGATGAAGTCATGCGAAAAACGCTGAAAGGCGGATGGCATCCTGTGGTGCGCCACTACTCGCGCCGGTCGGGTGAATGCACCTACATCTATGCCCGGACTGAAGGGAAAGAACTGAAGGTGTTGGTGGCAAACCTGGAGCCGAACGAGGCCGTGGTCTTTGAAGCCAGAATCAATCCGAAGAAGCTGGAAGAATTCATGAACGAGCATTCTTCACCATCGAAACAACATCGTATGCGGCACGAGAGGGACGACGATGGAGACGAGTCGGCACGGATGGTCAGATCGCCGGAACGGGATGCTGAGGGTACCCGGTAATCGTTTTGGGTATTTGCCGCTGATTTGCGCAGATGAACGCAGATAAAGAAAAACACGAAATAGTACAAATATTTCTCCGTCTTTAATCCGGTTTTTTATCTGCGTTCATCTGCGTAGATCAGCGGCAAAATGTTTTGCTTTTTACCAGCTACCGTTCCCCGTCTCACTTCCCATTTCCAAACGCCACCGCCTGGTAAAGCACTCTGCCATCGCATTCCAGTTTTACAAAGCCTCCCAGGGGAACGATCCCCGGGGCCTCACAGACCCTGCATTCTTTCGCCAGCGGACTGTCTGCTTTCCTGCATGCGGCCTCCACCGGACGGCCCTGGATATTTACCTTCTCTTCAGTCGCCGGGCCTTTTGCCTCGTGCCCCGGTAACTGCAGGTCCTCGGTCAGTCCAACCAATCCTTCGTCCCCCGGCTGCCAGCGCTTCGTTTTTCTGTCCCACTCGGATGTTTGCAGCCACAGTGCCGTAGAGGTCTTTCTGGTGACTTCTTTTTTTCCCGGGAGCGTGCCTTCGAGACCCTGATAGGCAACCCAATCGCCAACGCGGGCGTCGGCGTAAGGAGCCTGGGGGGCGATGGCAGGCGCGCGAACCGCCTCCGGCAGCGGAACGCCGGGAAGGTGGGCGAACCCGGTGGTGGCCGTATGTATCTGCGCGGCGCGTTTTTGATATTCGGCGGCTGCGCGCGCATTGCCTCTGGTCTGCGCCAGGGCGCCAAGGTTCACCAGGACTTTTTCCAGGGCCTCATCGTTCGGCCCGAGCTTGACCTCGTAAGCTTTGAGCGCGTCAACCAGCAGCGGCCCTGCTTCGTCCCGGGCCCCGGCGACCGTGTACAAAGCGCCCAGGAGGGTGCGGATGGGCGCCAGCATGATCTCGGCGTCGGCATGGGTGATTTTTCCGGCGGCGGCCTGGATGGAGACGGATTCGGAACGGGCCGCCAATGCGGATGTGAACTGCTGTTCCGCTCTGGAGTATTTTCCTTCACGCAGGTAAACCTCTCCCAGCAGCAACTCAATCGGTATGACCTCCTCAGATGCGAGGCCATACAGCTCTGTCGCGCGTCCCAGCGATTTTTCCAGTGCGCTTTCCGCTTTTCCAGCAGAGCGGCACCGGTCCTGGTTTGCATCATTACGTTGGCCGGATTGTCGGCGGCGACTTTCTTTTGCAGGATGGTCCACGCCTGCTCGTAATGTTTGAGCGCCGAGACGCTGTCTCCCGCGGAAAGCTCGAGTGTGCCCATCAGGTCCAGATTGCCGGCGATCGTAAGTTCGTCCTCTCCGGGAGTCTTATCGGCAATTGCCTGCGCCCGGCGCACCGATTCCAGCGCGGGGACATAAGCCCCCACTTCCCGGCGGGCCTTCGCAATACTCTGAAGGATCGGGATCAGGTCGGGGTGCTCACTCCCTTTGAGATTCTCAGCCGTCTCCAGATCTCTTTTCAGATCCGCAAGGCTTCGCTGCGCCGGTTCTTTGCTGCTGTCGATCGTGCTCTGCGGAGAGGGTTGCTCCTGGGCATTTGAAAGCGGAGCAAGTTCAGGAAATGTAAAGAAGCAGATTGCCGCGACGAACAAATACAGCGAAACACGCCGATGAATCATTCGGGCCTCCTGGGCAGGGAATTGCTGTCGCGCCGGCCGGAGTAGGGAGCCGAAAATAGCGATGCCGTAGTCGCTGAACAGATGTTATCAGTGTACAGGGGTTGCGCCCGTTTCACACATTCTTTGCGGCCGTGGTGAGGGCGATCATTAGATCTTCAATCTGGCGATGGCCCGTCAGATAACTGATGACCATCATTCGTATGACGGATTTGCCGTTGACCAGAGTGGTTGAAATCCAGCGGCGACCGTCGCGTGTGACTTCCAGAACGATGGCCTCATGAATTGCGTGGCGTTCGGCTTCGGTCAGGCCGGGCCACCGGATGCGCAGATTCACAATGGGCAGTGTCTGCGGAGCGGCGAGTTCGAATCGTTCGGAGCCGGCAATCCAGTCGGCAAAGTAACGCGCCAGTTCCATCTGCCTGTGAATGTGATCTTCGTACGCCTGTCGTCCGTGAATTTGCAGGGTCAGCCACAGCTTGAGCGAATTCATTCGGCGCGACCACTGGGTGCTCACCTTGAAGTTGTCGAGCACCTCGGGACCGGGTATCCGGGGCATGTACGGAGTGCTAACCGCGAAGGCCTGCCGCAGCGACTCCGGATGCGAGGTTAGCACCACGCCCGCCGCAAACGGCATGGCCAGCCATTTGTGGGGATCGATGGTAATGGAGTCGGCCAACTCGATGCCTTTTACAACGTCGCGGTGGCGATCCGCAAAAATTGCGGCGCCTCCGTAAGCTCCGTCCACGTGCATCCAGAGATTGTGGCGTTTGCAGATTGCAGCCACGCCCGGCAGATCATCCACCGCGCCGGAATTCGTCGTGCCCGCGGTCGCTGCCACGCAGAACGGCTTATGGCCGGCGGCGCGGTCCTGTTGAATCTGCGCTTCGAGTTGATTCAGATCGATCCGAGCGGTGTCGTCCACGGGGATGCGGCGCAAAGCGCTGCGCCCCAGCCCCAGCAGTCCCGCCGACTTGTCGATGGAATGATGGGCTTCCGAAGATGTGTAGAGTACCGGCCTCGCTCCGATCGAGGCGACGCCGTCTTCCACCGACCCAGGGAAGTGGGTTGCGAGAGCGAGCGCCATCGCGCTGAAGTTGGCTTCATTGCCTCCGCTGGTGAAAGTGCCGTCAAAGGGACCGGGCCAGCCGACGCGCTCTCCGATCCAGCGGACGGTTTCACGCTCGATCTTCGACGCCAGTTGTGAACGCGAAAGAGTCGCGAGCTGCGGATTCAGCGCGGCCACCAGCATCTCCGCCAGAACCGCCACGTAAGCGGGGGTGCAATTCATCAGACCGAAATAGCCGGCGCTGGGAACGTGGAAGCCTTCATCGATCAGCCGGGTGGTGATGTGGTCGAGGAAGATGGCTGCGTCCTGCCCTGCTTCAGGCATCTGGTTTTGAAGATCGCCGAAGGTGCGCTGGTCGAGCGGAAGCTGAACCGGCCGGCTCGGAAGGCCGGAGAGATATTCGTCAATGCGGTCGATCAGCCGGTGGCCGAGTTGGCGGCGCGTTTCGGAATCTAAATCAAAGCCCATGTGGGAGTCCTTCATTGCATTGTGGCAAACAAGTCACCCTAAATCCCTTGTCATCCTGAGTGAGCGCGCAGCGAAGGATCCCGAGAATGCGGGACACAATCGGCATCTCAAGGTTCTCACAAGGTTTTTTCCCCTGAAGCAGCAACGCGAGGCATGGCCTTCATCCTTGTTATTTATGCGCCGGAGGCGCGGGCTCTTCCGACACCAGTTCCTGCGGTGCCTGCGGCCTCAGCAGCGGGAAGAGGATCACATCGCGAATCGAGCGCGAGCCGGTCAGCAGCATGGTCAGGCGATCGATGCCGATGCCCTCGCCTCCGGTCGGCGGCAGACCATACGACAGCGCCCGGATGTAGTCTTCATCCATGGCGTGCGCTTCTTCGTCGCCGCGTTCTTTCTCGCCCAATTGCTGCTCGAAGCGCCGGCGCTGCTCTTCCGGATCGTTCAATTCGCTGAAGGCGTTGCCGATTTCCAGGCCGCCGACGAAGATCTCGAAGCGCTCCACCCAGTCCGCCTCGTCGCGCTTGTTTTTCGAGAGCGGCGAAATCGCCACCGGGAACTCATAGATAAAGGTCGGCTGGATCAGATGTTCTTCCGCCACCGCTTCGAACATCGCCGCGATCGTCTTGCCCGCCGGTTCCTTCGGGTCATACGGCATATGCGGCGTATGGTTCGCGTTCAATCGCTTTACCAGCCGCTCGACGGATTCATGCGTGGCGAAATCGGCGACCTCGGGTTTGGGCGCGGCCGCCTCCGGCCAGTATTGAATGATGGCCTCGCGCATCGAGAGACGCTGCCATGCGCCGAAGTCGATTTCATGGCCGTTGAAAGTGCTCTTCGTCGTTCCGTTCACGTCGAGCGCCGCCTGCTTCAGCATGTCTTCCGTGAGCTGCATCATGTCGCGGAAGTCGGCATAGGCCTGGTAAAACTCCAGCATGGTGAATTCCGGGTTGTGCTGGGTCGAGATGCCCTCGTTGCGGAAATTGCGGTTGATCTCGTAAACGCGTTCCAGCCCGCCCACCACCAGCCTCTTGAGGTAGAGCTCGGGCGCGATGCGCAGATAAAGGTCGACGTCGAGCGTGTTGTGGTGCGTCTTGAAAGGACGCGCCGCCGCTCCGCCCGGGATGGGCTGCATCATCGGGGTCTCGACCTCGACGTAGCCGCGGGTATCGAGAAAGCGCCGGATCGACTGCACAATCTTGCTGCGCTTCACAAAGACTTCGCGCACGTCCTGATTCATGATCAGGTCGACGTACCGCTGGCGGTAGCGCAGCTCCACGTCGGTCAGGCCGTGCCATTTTTCCGGCAGGGGCAGCAGGTCCTTGGAAAGGAAAGTGAGTTCCTCGGCGTGAATGGTAAGCTCGCCCGTGCGTGTGCGGAACAGGTATCCCCGGACGCCGATATGGTCGCCGAGGTCGAGCAGCTTGTAGAGAGCAAAACCCTTTTCGCCCACGAAGTCGAGTTTCACATAGACCTGAAGGCGCTGCCCTCCCTGCTGCAGGTGGGCGAAGCCCGCCTTGCCCTGGAGGCGGATGGAGATGATGCGCCCCGCCACTTTTACCTCGACGCGCGGGTTCTCCAGC
>WNFD01007929.1_pt1 | contig 21352 bp, 21 predicted proteins | sample 5400491 | NCBI WGS metagenome assembly WNFD01 (sample SAMN13153343, study PRJNA577476) | soil metagenome | isolation source: 120 cm saprolite under Douglas fir tree site 2 hole 2 replicate 2 | place: USA:California | collected 2015-04-18
ATTGCAGAATGGCGCTACGCATTGCCGCCAGCCACGGTGCCCGGTCGGCGTCGGTGAGGGGCACTCCGCGGCTGATCCTCTCTTTGTTTTCCGGCGGATGAAAATCATCCGCATCGGCAAACCGCCACGCGAGTTTCTGGGCAAGCAAAGTCCCGACTGTGGTCTTGCCCGAACCCGCAACCCCCATCAGGATTAGGACCAACCGCTCCTCCGCCAAGCCAATGGCTGTGGGAGGGGTATTGTCCCACAAAGACTTCTTACGATGTGATCTCGCTGCAGTCCGGCGGAGTGATAACATTTTCGGTCACACGGATTCCTATGTCCCAACCACTCAAAGAAATCATCTCCCGCTTTGATCCTGCTAGACCCCTCGGCCAGTCTTTCACCATCCCCGGTCCCTGGTACACCGACGAACGCATCGCCGACCTCGAACGTAAGACGGTATTCAGTCGCACCTGGCAGATGGTGGGCCGTGCAGAACAGGTCGCTGCTCCCGGCCAGTACATCACAGCAGAAGTGGCTGGCGAGCCGGTCGTAGCGGTGCGTGGTCAGGATGGCAACTTACGCGGATTTTTCAACGTCTGCCGCCACCACGCTGCCGCAGTTATGACCGAACCGTGCGGCACCGCTGCACGATTGCAATGCCCGTATCACGGCTGGACTTACGGGCTCGATGGATCGCTCAAGGGTATTCCCGATTTCGAGGGCGTCGAGAACTTCGATCGCAAAAACAATGGTCTGGTTCCGCTCGGCGTCGAGGTGTGGGAGAAATTTGTATTCGTCCATCTCGATCCTGAACCTCTGCCCTTGGTGGAGTACCTCGGCAACATGGTCGAGCAATTCAAGCCGCTGCGTCTCGATCAACTTCATTTCGCCGGGCGTAGGGAGTGGATTATTGACTGCAACTGGAAGGTCTTCGTGGATAACTATCTCGACGGCGGCTACCACGTACCGTATCTGCACAAAGGCCTGAACAGCATTCTCAGCTATGCGAACTACACCATCACCAATGGCGCGCGTTTTTGCCTGCAATCCAGTCCGATTGAAGCCGCGGGTGGCGAAGCTATGACCGCCAGCGTGCGAACGGGCCAAGCACTCTACTACTGGCTCTATCCCAACTTCATGCTGAATTGGTACGAGGGCTATCTAGACACCAACCTGGTGCTGCCGCTAGGCATCGACAAGATGAAAGTAATCTTCGAGTTTTACTTTAGCGATGTCGGCCAAACCGCAGAAGACCGGAATAGAAAGAGCATGGACGTAAGCGAACGCATTCAAGACGAAGACCACTCGATTTGCGTATCGGTGCAACGGGGATTGAAGTCGCGGGCGTATGGCGCGGGGAGATTATCGGTACGACGAGAGGCAGGGGAGAATTTGTTTCATAAGTTGTTGCATGCTGATTTAAGCAAGGGGTTGCACGAGTGATTGGTGACGGAGAAACCCAACCCGGGTGGCAAGGTTATCCTCAGGCCCCTGCCGAGTGACAATCATGATCGGCTGAACATTTCCTGGAGCGTCGAGGAAACCGAATCGGCCGTGCTCGCCGAAACCGCTCCCAGCCTGCGCACTAAACGCCGCCTGTCCACCGCACCAAGTTGATCGAGAGCTACCTGACCAGACTTTCCCTGAAAACGCAACTACACTCGCGTGGGGTAGGGACGCGCGACGCTGGTCATGGGGGCGACGACAACGCTCTGCAAGTAGCGATTCATTTCATCGGGCGAGACCACAAGGCATGGGCGCGTCTTCTTAATCTCAGCCCCATGGGTCGGATCCAGGCTTACCAACCACACCTCGTCCCGCGCTGGCGGACGGTTCACCACTTCCAACCCTTGCGGTCGAACTCATTCGCTTGGGTTGTCTCGAGCAAGAGTTCGTCGTCGCTAGGCGATCCGGCCGCGCGGAACGATTCTTCCCATCCTTGGCGCGAACGCCGCTCGGGAGAAATCACCAGGCGATGATTCTCCACTCGCAGTTCAACCCTCTGAGCTTCTCGCGCAACTGTCCCGCGGTCACCCCTCCAGCTTGAAAATTCTTTCCATCCTCAACCACTTCTCGCCCCGTTTCGCCTGTGGCAGGGCCTCTTGAAACTTCCCCATGAGGTCTTCCCACTCCTGCACCTTGGGATTGCGTTTGTCGGCTTTGGCCTTTTTGTCGAACGTGAAGCTGTCGTTCACTTCCATAATCATGAACATACGCGCGCCCAGAAGATAAATCTCCATGTCCTCGATCCCGGATTCTTTAATGCTCTCGGTAATCTCGGGCCAGATTTTTTCGTGATAACGCTTGTACTCGGCGATCAGTTTGGGCTCGTCCTTGAGATCAAGGGTAAGGCAGAAGCGGCGGGTCATAATCTGTTGTCCTTGGGTGAACACAGTCTCAGGTCAACGCCCGATCCAGATGCACGTAGCCACCGTCCACAAAAATGTGTTGGCCGGTAATGTGTCCCGCCCGGGGTGAAAGAAGGAATACTACCATCGTCGCGATTTCTTGCGGAGTGGTCATTCGCTTTTCCAGCGGAATCTTTGCAAGGACCGAGCGAAGCGCTTCCTCTGGATTCGGGAAGCTGTCGAGCCATTGCTGATAAAGCGGGGTCATGACCTCCGCCGGAACCACGGCATTGACCCGGATTCCGTAATCCAGCAACTCCGCCGCCCACTCGCGCGTCAATCCCAAGATTCCGCCTTTCGCGGCGACGTATCCTGATGTCCCGCTCTGACCCGTAACTGCAGTTTTTGAGCTGATATTGACGATAGTCCCACGGGATTTCTTCAGATACGGTAGAGCATAGTGCGCCATGTTGTAGTAGTGCAGCAGATTGCGTCCCAGCGATTCCACGAACTGCGCAGGGCTCCCGTGCTCCAGCCCAATTTTGTCGTTGACCCCCGCATTATTTATCAGCGCATCGAGCCGGCCACATTTTCGGATGGTTTGTTCGATGGCGGCCTGGCAGAATTCCGGGGATGAGAGTTCTCCGACGATCAACTCGCTCCGCAGCACTTCAGATTGCGTTTTCTTGCCGGCTTCACGCTCACGATCCACGATAACAGGGATCGCGCCTTCGCTGGCGGCAGTTCGCACAATAGCCGCACCAATACCTTTTGCGCCGCCGGTAACCAACACAATCTTGTCTTTTAATTGCAAGTCCATGAGAGTTCGTTCTTGGTCAGCACCTGATATGTGATCAACCGTGCAGATTCATGAATCCGCCATCCAAAGGATAGTCCACACCCGTGATGAACCCAGCGGCATCCGAGCACAGAAACAAAGCCAGAGATGCCACTTCCTCGGGTTCACCCATTCTGCCGATGGGTTGGGTCTTCGCGAGCTTGTCATACATTTCCTGCTCGCGCCCAGGATAAGTCTTACGCAGATAGCCGTCCACGAACGGCGTGTGTACCCGAGCCGGAGAAATGCAGTTGCAGCGAATGTTGTAGGCGATGTAGTCGCGTGCAACAGAATAGGTCATCGCGATTACCGCGCCTTTGCTAGTCGAGTACGCAAAGCGGTCTGCCAGGCCCGCAGAACCCGCAATTGATGCCATGTTCAGGATAACCCCGCCGCCGGTTTTCATTTGTCGGATGCCGGCCTGAATGCAGTTGTAGATGCCCTTAACATTCACCCGGAGAACGCGGTCGAAGTCCTCTTCGCTGGTGCTCTCCACGTTGCCGATGTGTGAGACTCCGGCATTATTGACCAGAATATGGATCGAACCCGGCCGCGACTGACATCCAGGATGCGGACCGCTGCTCCGTTCGCGGCAAACTTCAGCGCGATCGCTCGGCCAATGCCGCTGCCACCGCCGGTTACCACCGCGACTTTGCCATCTAACCGAAACTCGTTTTTGCCGATCTCTGTGCTCAGAGGGAAACCCCTCGCTTCCAGGGAATGAAGTCTTCCTGCGTCTTCTCTTCTGCTTTAGTGCGCACCTCTCCACTCGCAACCCTCACCACCAGGTCAAGAATCTTTTCACCCATCTGCTCGATGGTGGCTTCCCCGGCGATGATTGCGCCGGTATCAATATCAATAATGTCGGGCATACGCTGCTGTAGTTTGGTGTTTGTGGACAGCTTAATGACGGGAGCAATGGGGTTCCCCGTCGGCGTTCCCAGTCCAGTCGTGAACAAGACTACATTGGCTCCAGATCCTACTTGCGCCGTGACACACTCGACGTCGTTTCCCGGTGTGCACTGCAGATTCAAGCCCGGCGTGGTGGAGTATTCGGGATAATCCAACACTGCGGTCACAGGCGAGGTTCCACCTTTTTTTGCCGCGCCGGCTGATTTCATTGCGTCGGTCAGCAATCCGTCGCGCATATTGCCGGGAGAAGGATTCATGTCGAAACTGGCGCGCACAGCTTTCGCCCGGCCGGCGTAGTCTTGCATGAGCTTGATGAAGCGGCCGGCAACTTCCGCGCTCGATGCGCGATTGATGAGTTCCTGTTCCACGCCGCACAACTCGGGAAACTCGGAAACAATGGTGCGGGCGCCGAGAGCCACCAACAAATCGGAAGTGTGTCCGATAGCCGGGTTGGCCGAGATTCCGGAAAAACCGTCTGAGCCTCCGCACTTCAGGCCGACACACAAGTGCGACAGATCTGCGGGAATCCGCATCGCCTGGTTCGCTTCCACGAGACCTTCAAATGTCTGGCGAATCGCGGCCGAAAGCATGGCGAACTCCGAGCCACTCTGCTGATGCTCCAAAATGAACAGTGGCTTGGAGAAATTCGAGTTGCGCCGGCGAATCTCCTGGCGCAGAATTCCGACCTGTGCGTTTTGGCACCCCAGGCTCAGCACCGTGGCGCCAGCAACATTGGGATGATTGATATATCCGGCGATCAAGCCGCAGAGATTGTTCGAGTCTTCCCGAGTTCCCCCACAGCCGCCTTCATGCAGAAGAAATCGGATACCATCGACGTGTTCGAAGAGTTTGTTGGACGGCGCGGCCGGCAGGCTCTCGGCCGTGCGGTGCTGCTTGATTTCTTCGCTCCGCCCGTCACGATAGAGTCGGGCCAGTTTCGCGACTTGCTGGCGATAGATTTGTGGTGCGGCGAATCCTAACTCTTCTTCAAATGCTTGTTTCAGGTTGACGATGTTGCGGTTTTCGCAAAATACCAGCGGTACCACCAGCCAGTAGTTCCGAGTGCCGATCTGGCCGTCTGGGCGCTGAAAGCCCAAAAATCTGCGCCGTTTCCACGCCGAAACGTCGGGAGGCGTCCAACGATATTCTGCCGATTTCTCACGGAAAGGCGCGGCGTGGTGATGGATGTTACCGACCGTCAGCAATTCTCCCCGCTTGACGGGTTTGAACGTTTTACCGACCAGCACACCATACATGACGACGTCGCGGTCGACACCAAGGTCTTCGGTAGCGAATTTATGTTTGGCGGGAATACTTGAAATCAGGGAGTAGGTGGTCCCCGAGTGTTCCACGGTCTGACCTTGCTTCAGATCGGTGAGCGCAATCAATACGTTGTCTCGAGAGTCGAGTTGCAGGATCTGGTTCTGCATTTCGCAAACTGTCCGCTATTCGATTGTAGAACATGCCCGCCTGCGGCGAAGGTCACGGCAATTTCAATTTCCAAAAACGCTGCGCATTCCCGCCCAGAACTGCATCTTGAACATTGACCGGGTATTTGTAGAGGTAGTCCAGCACAACACTCATTGTCTGCTTGTACGAGGCGGCCACCGTGCACACCGGCCAATCGGAGCCGATCATGAGACGCTCTGGCCCAAAGCGGTCAAGAGCAATATCAAGATATGGCTCCAGGTCCTCCGGCGTCCAATTCTGCCAATCGGCCTCGGTCACCATTCCCGAAAGTTTGCTGAAGACGTTGGGAAATTTCGCTAGCTCGCGTATTCCCGCCTCCCAGGGATGAATGCTTGCGCTCTTGATAAGAGGCTTGGCTAGATGGTCGAGCACGAAACGCTGCCGGGGAGAATGCCTCACGAATTCCACCGCTACCGGCAGATGCTGGGGATAGATCAGAATGTCATATGTCAGATCGAACTCTTCGAGCACGCTGATTCCGCGCAGAAACTCCGGCAGCAGCAAGAAGCGCTCGTCGGGCTCGCTTTGCACAACGTGCCGGATGCCGACCAGCTTTGGGTTTCCCGCAAACGTTTGTAGTTGTAATCGCACATCGGGTGAGCACAGATCGACCCATCCGACGACGCCCAGGATCAGCGGAGAGTCCTCCGCGAGTTCAAGGAGCCACCTGGTTTCCTCCAGACTCTGTCGCGCTTGCACCGCGATTGAGCCCTGAAACCCCGCGCGTTCAAGCTCAGGCTTGAGATCGTCAGGGCCAAAGTCCCGACGCAGCGAGGACATTGAATCGTCAATCCAGCCAAATTCGTCCGCGTTATAGCGCCAGAAATGCTGGTGAGCGTCAATCCGCATGGTGGGAGTTCTCGACCGCCGTCAGAAGTAGTTCACTACCTGCTGCCGCGACTCGCCGAGTCCCTCGACCCCCAACTCGACCACATCCCCGGCCTTCAGGTACTGTGGCGGCTTCATTCCCAGCCCAACCCCAGCGGGAGTTCCGGTGCTGATCACATCGCCCGGAAGCAGCGTCATGAACTCGGTCAGATAAGAAACCAAGGTGGGGACATCAAAAATCATCTCCGCCGTGGAACTGTTCTGCCGGGTTGTGCCATTCACCTTCAGCCACATTTTGAGATTGCCGGGATCGGGAATCTCGTCGCGAGTCGCGAGAAAAGGGCCCAACGGAGCAAATGTGTCGCAGCTCTTGCCTTTCACCCACTGCCCCCCGCGGTCTTTCTGAAATGCTCGCTCGGAATAATCGTTGTGCAGAACATAGCCGGCCACATAATCGATGGCTTTATCCTTTGGCACGTACAGCGCCTGTTTCCCAATGACCACCGCCAGTTCAACTTCCCAATCAACCTGGGTTGCATTCTTTGGGATGACCAGGCGATCGTTTGGCCCAACCAACGCCGTGGTTGATTTAAAAAAAATCACCGGCTCTTTTGGGATCTGCGCACCGGTCTCAGCGGCGTGATCGCGATAGTTGAGGCCGATGCACACAATCTTGCTTGGCCGACAGACTGCCGACCCCCAACGCACCGATGGCGAAACTCGCGGAGCGGCTCCGGCGTTCGCTTTCAGCCAAACCGCGAGGGCGTCCAGTCCCCCGCTCCTGAAAAACGCTTCATCGTAATCCGCGCCGAAGCCGGAGATGTCAATGCGGTTTCCATCCTTCAAAAGTACACCCGGCTTCTCTTTGCCGGGTTCACCATGTCGAATCAGTTTCATGCTGGTCGCTCCAGAACACTCATGACTTCTAGAGTGCGAACGAACAGAATACCGGAGAAGCGGGCAATTCAGTAACCATAGAATGGAAAGACTTCGCCGCCCGGGAGCACTTGCCATTCTGGAAGCACCCAGCTAGCATTTCTGCACGTCGGAGAAACTCGTGTCATGAGGTCGCAGCCCTCGCGCCGTGAATTCATCCGCAATCTGGGCGCCCTAGCCGCTTGCAGTCTCGCCCCAGGGCCCGGAACCGCATTGCCCTCCACTGATTTGTCGAAGTCTCCTTTCCGAATCAGCGTCATCAACGATGAGATTTCACAAGACTTCGGGCACGCGTGTGAGATTGCCTCGCGCCAGTTCGGCATGCACTGGATCGAACTCCGCGGCATGTGGAACAAGAACGTGCTGAACCTTGATTCGAACCAAGTTGCCGAATCGCGGCGCATTCTTGAGAAGTACAACCTGAGAGTGACCGATATTGCCAGTCCGTTGTTCAAGGTGGACTGGCCCGGGGCACCGAAATCCAGGTTTAGTCCCAAGCACGATCAATTCCACGCCGATTTCACCTTCGAGCAGCAGGATGAAGTGCTGGAAAAAAGCCTGGAACTGGCAAAGACTTTCGGCACTGACCGCGTCCGCTGTTTCGATTTCTGGAGGCTGGACGACCCGAAACCGCACCGCAAGGCGATGAACGAAAAACTTCGCGATTCCGCCGAGAAAGCCGCGAAAAAGGGAATTGTGCTGGTGCTTGAGAACGAAGGCTCCTGCAATACGGCGACCGGAGTCGAGGCCGGAGAAGTCTTGCGCGCGGTGCAAACCCCGGCGCTGATGCTGAACTGGGATCCCGGTAACGCAGCCTCACTGGGGGAAAAGGCTTTCCCCGATGGCTACGCCGCGCTGCCCAAAGACCGCATCGGACATTGCCATTGCAAAGATGTCGTCAGGAAAGATCAAGGTTATGAGTGGGCAGCGATGGGGCAAGGGCTGATTAATTGGGTGGGACAATTCAAAGCTCTGAAGAGCGACGGCTACCATCACGCGGTGAGTCTTGAGACGCACTGGCGGGGCGCCGGGAGCGCCGAAGAGTCGACCATCCAGAGCTGGGCGGGTATGAAGGAAGAACTTCAGAAAGCGGGAACGCTCTGATGCTCGGCATTACCCGGCGACGATTCATTCAGTACTCCGCCCTCGCGGCCAGTGTTTCTCCGTTACTAGGCTCAACCTCTAAGGATGGACCGTTGCCAATCGGCTTCTCGACTCTGGGATGCCCGGCATGGGACTGGTACAAAATCCTAGACTTTGCTAAGCAGAATGGCTTCTCGGCAGTAGAGCTGCGGGGACTGCATGGGACGATGGATTTGCCCTCCCGTCCGGAATTCGCTCCCGAACGCATTGAACAATCCAGGAAGGACATAGCAGCACGCGGATTGCGGATTTCCTGCGTGAGCAGTTCGGCAAACATGCACGACACCGATCCGCAAAAGCACGAGGCGCAACTGGCCGGCGCACGGAAGTTTATAGATCTCGCATCCGGGCTCGGAGCTCCTTACGTTCGTGTTTTCGGAAACAAGATCGTCGGGGAGCGTGCCGGCGCGGTTAAGAACATCGCGCAATCTCTTCGATCTCTCGGCCAATATTCTGGCCCGAAGAATGTCACCGTAGTGATTGAGTCTCACGGCGACTTTACGGATTCTCCCACCCTGCGCGGAGTTCTCGACGGGGCGGAGTCGCCGCATGTGGCGCTTCTTTGGGACGCGCATCACACTTTCGTTTCCGGCAGAGAAGATCCTGATTTCACCGTCAGTCAGCTGGGCAAATACATTCGACACACCCACCTTAAAGATTCGATCCAGAAGGGCGACGACATTCAGTATGTGCTGACTGGACGCGGGCAAGTGCCGGTGAAGCGTCAAGTGGCGGCACTCGCAGGAATGGACTACACCGGGTCTTACTCGTTCGAATGGGAAAAAGTTTGGCACCCTGAACTCGAAGAACCAGAAATCGCCTTCCCGGACTACGCCCGCGTGATGCGCGAATATCTTTCTGCAGTTGGGCTGAATCGACGCGACAATGATCGCATACTATGGCTGCAACAGGAGTCCAGATATGACCGATAGCACACGGCGTGAGTTCATTAAAGCGACGGCAGTTGGAGCGGGTGCGCTGCTCGCTTCCCCATCTCGCGTGCTTGGCGCAAACGATCGCGTCCGAGTTGGCATGATTGGCGTGGGCGCCCGCGGACAGGATTTGCTGAAGCAATTGCTCGAAGTCCCGAACGCTCAACTGGTTGCTATTGCGGACGTGTACAGCCGCCGGCACGACGAGGCCCGGCATCTGGCGCCCCGTATTCAGACTCTCAACGATCACCGCCGATTGCTTGAGATGAAAGACCTGGATGGCATCATCGTCGCCAGCCCTTTGCACCTTCACGCTCACCATTTTCTCGACGTATTGGCGGCCGGTAAAGATCTCTATTGCGAAAAAACGATGACGTGGTCAATCCCCGAGGCAGAACAGTGTCTGGCCGCCGCCAGCAAATCAGACCGCGTGGTGCAGATCGGATTGCAGCACGAAAGCTCCGGGGCGCTCGCCGACGCGAAGAAATGGATCAAAGACGGAATGCTCGGCAAGATCACGCAGGTGGAAGCTTGGATGAGCCGCAATTCGCCTCACGGTCAGGGGCAGTGGGTTCGGCCTTTGCCACCCGATTGCAATCCCCAGAACGTCAACTGGAATGCATTTTTAAACGGGCGTCCTGACCGGCCGTTCGATGCCAACAAATTTATCAACTGGCGGTTGTTCTGGGAATTTTCCGGAGGCAACGTTACCGAAAACATGGTGCACCAGATTGCCTGGATCATGTCCGCTCTGGAATTGCCGGTGCCGACTGCGGCCTACATGTCAGGCGGTGTGTTTTCCGAAAAAGACGGCCGCGAAGTGCCCGACACTATTGCCATCACGTTGGATTTTCCGAATAACACCGTGATCACCTGGCAATCAACTTTCAGCAACAGCCGTTACGGATTGGGTGAGCACATCCTGGGCAGCGACGGCACCATCGAGCATGTGGCCGGCGCAACCGACATGGTGACCGGACGCTCGCAGGAATCCACTCGATATTTCCCCGAACCGGTGAATCGGAAGAACGGTGCGGCGATGACGTCCGAAACCAAAGATCAGAATCACATTGCGAACTGGATCGATTGCATACGCAGCCGCAAAACGCCAAACGCGCCGGTGGAGATTGGGTACAGGTCAGCGGTTGCGGCACACATGGCCAACCTCGCCTATCGCCAAAAACAACGAGTCTCACTCGAAATAGCGAAGGCGTCCCCGCCGCAGTACTGAGGTAGCACTGCACCAGTTCCGGCGTGAAACACTCACTGCGCCACAGGAACCCGCGCCTTAGACGCGCGGACATCAAACCGCTCGCGTGCCGTCTGGGTTTTTGCCCGGTTCTCTTCTGCCCACTTCGGCAAAGGCGTGCTTAATAGTGCAGAATAAAGACCCGTGAAGCTGCACTCTGATCGCGACCGGGCTGTCATCAATATCGCGGGATTTCTGCGCTCGTTCGGCGTTGGTCTGATGGGAGTCATCCTGGGAATCTATCTGTCCCGCCTGGGATTTTCGTCGCTCACCATCGGAATCATCATCGCTATCGGGCTGGCTGGGGCGGCGTCGGCCACGGTGATGGTGAGCTTTTTCGCCGATGGTTTCGGCCGCAAACGGTCGCTCCTGCTGCTATCCCTTTTTACGGCGGTGGGCGGGCTAGCCTTGGCATTCTCGCCAGCGCTTCCCTTGCTGCTGGTGCTGGTCTTCGTCGGCATGCTCAACGGCACGGGCACGGAGCGCTCGCCGTCTTATGCCCTGGAACAGGCAGTGATACCAGGGTTGGTTCCGGACTCGCGGAGGACCTGGAGTCTGGCTTTCTACAACGTGCTGATTGACGGCGGCGGATCTCTGGGGGCCTTGTGTGCGGGCGTTCCTCTGATTCTCCATAACAGCCTCGCCTTCCCGCTTCTGACCGCGTACAAGTTGGTTTTTCTCGGATACGCCGCGCTTTATCTGGCTACTAGCGGACTTTGCTTGTTCCTTTCGCCAGCGATCGAGGTCGCCTCGCCGCAGGCATTGCTTACCACAGCCAACAGAATTGCTCCCGAAACCAAGAAGGTTGTAACCCGACTCACCGCTCTGTTTTCTCTCGATGCCTTTGGCGGAGGCTTCTTGACCGATGCCCTGGTCTCGTACTGGTTTTTCCACCGCTTTGGAATCGCGGAACGGGAACTGGGAATCGTGTTCTTCGTCGTGCATGTGTTGAACGCTTTCTCTCACCTGGGAGCAGCATGGCTGGCGCGCCGCATCGGGCTGCTCAACACCATGATCTTTACCCATTTGCCGTCCAGTGTTTTTCTGATGGCTGTGCCTTTTGCGTCTTCGTTCCAGTGGGCCGCCATACTTTTCTTTTGCCGTGAGGCTTTGGTGGAAATGGACGTACCCACCCGGCAATCCTATGTGGCGGCTTTGGTCAAACCGGCGGAGCGCACCTTTACCAGCGGAGTCACTAATCTTGCGCGCAACGTTTTCTGGGCGGTTGGGTCGGCCACAGCCGGAGTGGCAATGCAAGTATTTGGATTTTCCACACCGCTGTTCATTGGCGGTGGCGCAAAGATAGCGTATGACGTTGTACTCTACAAATCATTCCGTCGCCTGAAACCTCCCGAAGAGACAGTGCGGACGTCGGGATGATTTCCACCTCTCACGGGCACTGGAGATAGGAAGCGTCGAGTTGCCCAACCGAAGCGCATCCCAGCAGCCGAAGCGTGCGTTCCACGTCCTCACGCAGAATCTCCAGCGCTCGCGTCACCCCGGCGTGCCCAGCCGCCGCGAGTCCATACGCATAGGCGCGACCGATGAGCACTGCGCGCGCGCCCAGGCAAATAGCTTTGACGATATCGGTCCCTCGGCGGACGCCTCCGTCCATAAGCACTTCGACCCGCCCATTCACTGCCGCAACGACTTCAGGTAGCGCTCGGATTGAAGCCGGAACGCCATCCAACTGCCGCCCGCCGTGGTTCGAAACAGAAATTGCGGCGGCGCCTTCATCCACCGCGCGGCGCGCATCGTCTCCCGTAAGAATCCCTTTGATCACGATTGGCCCTGTCCAACTCTGGCGAATCCAACGAATGTCTTCCCAGGTCACCACCGACCGCCGCAAAGCCGTGCCCACGTCCGTCATTGGCATTCCGCCCTGGCCGGGGACAACCACGTTTTCGAGCTTCGGCACTCCGCCGTCGAGCAGAAACGATGTCAACCAACCCGGATGGGTGCACAACTCCGGCAAGAACGGGAGTTTGGCAAAGACACTTCCCGTCATAAGCTCGCTCATACCGTTGCGCGGATCACGCTCGCGCATACCTGCCACTGGAGTATCAATGGTGATCACCAGCGCAGAGAATCCGGCTTTGCGGGCCCGCTCAATCGCTCCCTCCGCCACTTCCCTGCCTCCAACCAGATAAAGCTGGTACCAGGCGAATCCCTTGGTGCCTGCCTTTACATCCTCCATCTTGTGGCCGGAAATGGTGGAGAGAATGTAACCCGTGCCCGCCTCACCCGCAGCCCGAGCAGCAGCAATTTCGCCATCGGGATGCATCAGCCGGCTATAACCTACCGGCGCGAGCATCGCGGGAAACGAGATTTCCGCACCCAGCACCCGCGTTCGCAGATTGCACTCGCCCACCGCAATCGCATGCCGCGGCCGGAAAGTAATGGCTTCGAAGGCGCGGCAATTCTCGCGCAGCGTGACTTCACCCTCCGCGCCGCCGTCAAGATAATCGAAAACCGCTTTGGGGACACGCCGCTGCGCGATCTGCCGAAGGTCGGCGATGTTCACCACCCGCGAGGTTTTCAGTCTGCGCGTCATCCTCATTGCGATAGCCGCCGCATCATTTCAGATTTCCCGTGATCTTACTTAGGTCGACGGGCAAAGGCATGGTTTGGATTATCAGGAAATCGTCGATCGGCGTCAAAGACCACGGCGAATTGCGGTAACATTTTCGCGGTGCGAAACAGATCTGATTGCTATCATGAGCACATGATTGCGCGCCATTGGCGAGGTTGGACGGAACTGCAGAACGCAGACGCCTATGAGGTCCTGCTCAAGAACAAAGTTCTCGCCGGCTTAAAAGGTATGGCGGGCTATCGTGGCGGCTACATTCTTCGCCGCGACGCCGGGGGGGAATCCGAGTTTGTCGTCGTGAACCTGTTCGATTCGATTGACGCGGTTCGCCAGTTTGCAGGACCAGATTACAAGGTTCCTGTATTTGAGCCCGAGGCAAAGCAATTGTTGTCAAAGTTCGAGCCAGTTGCCAGTCACTACGAAGTGAGAGCGGACACCGTGCAGGGTTAACGGCCAAACCGTAAAGGTCCTGGCGACTCAAGACCCCGCAGTTCTTAATGGCAATCGCCGCTACCGGAATCGCTAAACGTCTTCCCTTCTTCAGGAACAAATTGCCAGTCGTAGCTCTTGGGATGCAACGTCAACTTCAGGACTCCAAAAGTGTCGGCTTGCCGGGATTCGCTGTTGGGTCTAGGAATTGTGAAAAATCGGTGTGAGTTTTTTCCGCCGGTGCCAACTACGAATTCGCGAATGCCATGTTTCGTGTCGGCATTTCCGTCCGGATCCTGGGGCGCGAAGCGCTCATAGTCGTGATCGTGGCCACCAATGACCACATCTGCACCCGCGTGGTAGAGCATTTGCCACAGTGCCTTCATCTGCGGATCATTCCCGTGCGCCAAGCCCGAACTAAACAACGGTTTATGAAAATAAGCGAGGGTACATCCAGCAGGATGCTCTGCGAGATCTTGCTGCAGCCATTTCGCCACTGCCCGAGATCGTAACTGTAATACGCCTTCGTCGGATCACCCGCAACAGCACCAAAATAGCGCACGTAACCTGTCGCGCCGCCGCTGTGGTACTCGTGATTCCCCGGCGCCGGCCGTGTCCGGTCCTTGAAGCGTCCCCAGGTCGGTCCGTAGCAGTTAGCAAACTGTTCGTCGCTACCATCCGGATAAGCCAGATCGCCTGCCGCGAAAACAGTTCCGGGTATCTTGTCGAGCAGCTTTGCCGTGGCATATGCACCCGCCAAATCGTCACAACTGGCAATATCCCCTGCGCCCACCAGAACCGGGTCGGAAGCCTCATCGTGGACGGCGCCTACTACCAATACTTCGAACCGCCCCGATTCCGCTGTGGAGAGGAATAACTGGTGAGTCTTGGAATCAAGCGCCATGGTTTTCGCCCGCGGGGCGGTCTTCACGCTCTCCACTACCGAATACTTGTCTGGGCTGTCCTGGTGAATTACCGTGATCGTGCCTTCGCCGTTGGAGTTGAAGATCAATCGTGACTGGGGATCGAAGGCAGTCGCGTCCACGTGATCGCCAATTGGCAGCGTGGCGATGATCTTCCCGGTGTCTGCGTTCATCACCACCATCACCTTGCTCCTGCATCCGATGAACAACCGGCGGTTGGGGCGGTCCATAGCCATACTGGAAGGTGCTTGGCAGGGCGCGGTTGGCCAGCGCTGTTCGACTTTCAGATTGCGGGAGTCAATCTTCACGACCAGGCTCTGGTCTTCCAGGTTGTCGAAAACATGTCCAGCGCCATCTGCGGCGGCAAATTCCGGCCCGCCACCGAGGTCGATTGTGCCGGCCACTTTCCCGTTCGCCGCCTGGATCACGGTTGCGCTGTTGCCGTCCCCGTTAAAGGCAAAAACTCGCGAGGTGGCAGGATCGTAAATGATTGCGTCGGGACCTTTGCCGGTCGGCACATGACCGATGGTTTTGAGCGTCTTTAAATCGAAAATGGTAACCTTCGACGACTTCCCATCACTGACAAAGCCCCGGCCCAACTCCGAGGCGATGGCAATCCCATGCACACCCAGAGTGTTGGGGATCTTTCCGACGATAGCGTCGGAATCGACCTCTAGCACCTCGACTTGGGTTCCGTGAGAAACGTACAGACGGCGGGCGCCTTCGTCAACTGTGAGGTAGTCCCAACTGCCCTGACCGGGAATCGGGATCCTCTTGATTACCTGATAGCCCGGGGCGGACTGAGCGGCCACCGCAGGAACGATCAATGACAATGCCAAGAAACAGATAACTAGATTTTTCAGCCGATCCTCCTGCGGAAAGCTTATGCCTGGGTCATGTTCAATGTCAGATGCGACTGGTTGCGAGACGGTACGGAGTCGGCCAGACTCCTTACCTGAAGCCGGTTAAGGCCGCCCTTGCCCCCGCCCGGTTACCCTATTATCTTCCTTCGCCACTGAACGAATAGCGCAAGCCAAATTCGTAGCTGGGCTTGTAGTACTCACGCTGGATAGGATAGATCGGGCTTCCGGCATAAAAACCAAAGACTTCGTTGGTCAGGTTCAGGCCGGCAAAGATGAACCGCAGCCCACGATACATGCGAAAACTGGTCTGCGCATCCACCTGAATGTGCTGGTAGAGATAGATGTCTCCGTTTGGACCAGTCTTCCCCAATGGGACCGGCACAACGTTTCCACTGGAGTCAACGTTGCTATACGCGTACTGGAAAACATTGGGGCCGTCGTACGAAACCCCGAGACGCGCCGAGAGCCGTCCCCGATCGTAGGTTGGGCTGAAGTTTCCGGTGTTGGGCGCCTGCCTCTGCAGCGTCGGATTATCGGTGCGGCCCGGTCCGCCGCGGGCGCGAGAGTTGGTGTAGCTGTAGTTTGCTGAGAGTCCGAATCCACTCAGCACACCAGGCAGGAATGTGAGGTGCTGCTGGTAGGCGACTTCGAAGCCGATAAGGTGCGCCGACGATCCGTTGATAGGCTGCACCAAATCGCCACCGATGTAATTTGTGTACTGCGGATTTTGCGCTGCGAATGTCGAACTGATAGCCGTTCTTTGAGTGAAGATCGGTTCGGAGATGTCTTTATAGAAGACTCCGGCTTGGATTACTCCCAACGGCTTCAGATATTGTTCAAACAGAACATCGAAGTTATTGGCACGCGTCGGCTTCAAATCCGGGTTGCCGATATCCACCTCGTTATTGCTTCCTTGCGCATTGAAGGATGGCGGCAGATCGCTGAAATTGGGCCGGGCAATGCCGCGTCCGTACGACACCCGGATGGCGGAATTCTGCCCCAATCCGAACTTGAGCTGCGCGCTTGGAAAGACGTCTAAATACGAGGGATTCCTGCGCACAGGTGAGATTGGGTTGGTAACACCCTGGCAGAAGGGATCGGATGAGTTCGGCCCTGGGCACACGAACCCGTTGGAGTCGAAGAACACTTTATATCCAAGCAAATTTTCGTTCGTCCCCTCAAAACGAAGTCCAGTTTGCAAGCGGACGCGCCCAAATTGAATTGTGTTCATCACATACCCTGCAGCAATGCGCTCGATCAGATCGTAGTTGTTCGGGTACGAGTTCTGTGCGCTCGCCGCCGGGTCTTGCGTGAAAACACCCCCGTTGTTGGCGCCAAAGTACGACCGGACCTTCCCGTAGTCAACCGTCGGACCGAAGGTATAAGCCTTGTCGTAGTAGTTAGAGTTATTGAAACTACTCAGGAAACTGGTCATTTGCAGAGCCGCGCCGTTGTTTGGCAGCGTTGAGGGGTCGGCCGCGAGATAAACCGGGTCTCTGGCATCCTCGAACTTGTGCGCATTGCGCAGCTTGGCTCCGAACTCAAGCGTTGAGAAGTGCCCGCCCACTGCGTAGTTCCTTGCCGCGGAGAAAGCTCCCTGCAAGTTGAGCTGTGGGCTGTAGCTCTGGCCAATGTCCAAGTCTTGAAGATAGTACTGCGACGGATCGTAGATGGGCGCGCCGTTTTGTGCGATCAGCTTGGGCGTGTGTGGGTTCGGATTGACAGAGAAGACGACCGAATTGAGTGGACCTCCGGATAGTGGGCCGAAGTCTGCTGTCGAGTAGCCGTGATCTTCCGAACTGGAGCGCGACGCGGACAGTTCGTACAGCAGCAACCACTGATTGAACAATTGTTTGCCCCCAGCCTGCAAGCTTCCGATCACTTCGACCGGACGACGAATCTGCGCATTGAAAGACATGTTCCCGTCCGTTGAGCCTAGGGTTGGGGTCTCAAACGTGTTTATGGTTGGCGTATATACCCACCGGTCTCCAAAGTTATCGAAGTGGGAATACAAGAAGCGCAGGTACAAACCCGAAACGTCCCCCAGCTTGTAGTCCACGCTGCCAGAGGCGCCATAGCGGGTCCGGTAATACCTATATTCACGAAGGTCCTCAGCGGAATAGCTGGCGTGGTTGGCCGCGGTCGCCGAATTGAAGTTTTCGTTACATCCCATGGGGCCGGGGCTACACTGAATCACACCGGGCACCGGCTCCACATCGTCAATTCCTCTGCCGTTCCAGTCGTAGCTGCCGCCGATCAGGATACCCAGCTTCTTGCCCTCGCCGAATCGTTGGCCCACCGTGCCGTCCAACTCGCTTAGGGTCCGTCCACCAACGATCGGAGTGTATCCCCCAATGCCGTTGAGATAGAAGGTCGGCTTCTCTTCCGCCGTCTTAGTCACTAGGTTGACCGAGCCACCGATGGCATCACCGTCCTGGTTCGCCGAAAGGGTCTTGTTAATTTCAACTGAGTCCACAAGATTCGCCGGGATCACATCCAGCTTGATCTGCCGGACACTCCCTTCCGGCGAAGGCATATTCACGCCGTCGATGGTCACATTGTTCAAGCGCGGTTCGGTACCGCGAATCTGCACATACTTGCCTTCGCCTTCGTCGCGCTCGAGCGTAACGCTGGGCATGCGTCCCAGGGCGTCAGCAATATTTGTATTGGGCAGACTGGTGATGACCTCAACTGGCAACACCTGCAAGATATTGTCGGACTCGCGCTGACGGTTGATGGCCTCCGCCTCGCCGTGCACGCGTTCGGCATAGACCATGATTTCTTCGTTCTTGCTCGCGACCTTGAGCGTCGCGTCAACACGCACGGCTTGGCCGGCAGTGACGGTTGCCTTGTTCGAAAATGATGCAAAACCAACGTAATTGACTGTAATGGTGTATTTGCCGCTCGCGAGATTTGAAATGGTGAACTCACCCTGCTGGCTCGTAACCGCAGAAGCGCCACCCGGTTGCAGTTCGACTCGCGCGCCTTGCAACACGGCGCCGCCCGAATCCACAACCCGGCCGCTGATGGCGCCTTTGCCGCTTTGTCCCTCCGCGGGCACTTTCAGGAAGCAGCTAACGAGCAAGGCCACTGAAAACACGACCAGTATGCTCTTCGAAGTCATTGCACACTCCTTTGCCCCGATGAGTCCATTCCTCTTACGCGAGGTGATTGCCCCGGATTCTAGAGACCGAGAAGTGAATGGATTGTGAACAACGAGTGAACCGCTTGTAAAAGTTCGATGGGCTGAGGCAGGTCAGTTTGGTTTGTGCCGTCGGTTTCTTTGTCCGCTGCCTTTGCTATAATCGCAGTTACTTCTACAGCAGTTTTTTGCGCCTGTGCGGAAGTGGTGGAACTGACAGACACACCATCTGACCCGATCGCTTTTTGTATTCTCTGCAAACTTTTGATACTCAATCTTTTACCTTTCACCCTAACGACTTCCGAAGACCTCCCTAGGAACGGCCAGTAAGAGAACGTAACCGCCGGATGCAAGCAGTCGGTGCAAAATCCGGTGCAGCCCTCGCGATCGCGCCTCGGTCGGCGACCGGTCCTCGAATGCTCGTTTGCCCGTAACTCGCCAGGTAAACAGCGAGCTTGAATGCGAAATATATATAGGCGTAGGATTCGACGCGTTGGCGCGAGACCGCAAACCGTCGGTTTTACTCGCACAATAAAAAGCGTACCGTGGTTACAAAAAGGAAAATATACAGAGCCAGACTCTAGCTGGGGATGACGTGCACGATTTACTTTTTCGGACAGACAAATGCGCTTCGCCTAGCGAGAGCCGCACTACCTGAGGATCAAGAGGATGATTTCACGACGTGAGTTTGTGCTAGGAGCTTCGGCCGCCATAGGGGCGGTCGGAACCGCTCGCCCTCTGCTGAGCTGGGGAGCAGACGAAAGTCCCGCGATTCCGGGTAAGCACGGAATGATTGCGCGGTCACTTAGGTTTCTGGATGTGGAAATGCCGGCTGAATATGCGAACTCGTTTATCACGCCGGGGGAACATTTCTATGTCCGCAATCATATGCACGAGCCCAACACGGTGGACCCTCGAGAGTGGCGGCTCAGTATAGGTGGGGACGTGGAGAAGCCGCTAACAGTCACCCTTGCGGAGTTGACGAGAATGGAGCAGCACACCGTCATCGATACTCTGGAATGCGCCGGAAACGGCCGGGCGTTCGCGGTTCCGCGTGTGCCAGGAATCCAATGGGAGAAGGGCGCGGTTGGAACCGCACGTTTCAGCGGTCCACGCTTGCGTGAGCTGTTGGAGCGCACCCGAGTGAGGCCTACGGGTAGGCACGTGATGTTCCACGGGCTGGACGAGGTACCGAGGAAAGTGCCGCCGTTTATCCGCAGCATTCCGATTGAGAAAGCCACGGATGAAGATACGCTGGTAGCGTTGCACATGAATGGAGCGGCGTTGACTACTCATCATGGATTTCCGGCGCGTGCGCTGGTGCCGGGATGGATTGGCGCAGCCTCCTGCAAGTGGCTGACGGAAATCAAGGTGCTGGACAAAGAATTCGAGGGCAATTTCATGAGTCCGGGATATCGCATGCCTAACCAGCCGGTAAAGCCTGGCGAGGCCGTAAGAGTGGAGGACACCCATCCGATGACAGCCTTGAACGTCAAGTCTCTGATCGCAAGCCCACGTGACGGTGCGAGCGTAAAATCCCGGGGCATGCACGTTCAGGGCGTGGCCTGGGCGGGTGAAGCAGACATCACGAAGGTGGAGGTGTCGACCGACTCGGGCACAACTTGGCAACCAGCGCAACTCGGTAAGGAGCAGTCACACTACGCGTGGCGCCTTTGGGGTTATTCTTGGAATGCTCCTAGGCCGGGCGCTTACACAATCGTGTCCCGCGCTACCGACGCCCAGGGCCGCACGCAACCGGATTCGGTGCAGTGGAACCCCAGCGGATATCTCATCAACGTCGTTGACCGGGTGCAAATCCATGTCCAGGCTTAATGTTTTGCTCGCGTTACTCCTGTCGCTCACATGCGTCGCTGTTTTAGCCGAATCTGCCGACTTACCATCCGGACCGCTGCAGGCCAAGGTGAAGGCAGCATGCTTAGGATGCCATGACTCCGGCATCATCGTGCAGCAGCGGTTGGGGAAGGCCGCATGGACGAAAGAAGTGGACAAGATGACTAAGTGGGGCGCCGTGGTCGATCCGGGCGATCGAGACGCCTTCATCGAATACCTGAGCACGAACTTTCCGGGAGACAAAGAGCCTTACGTGGCGCCGAGGACAGTAGGGGCGAAGAAGAAGTAAGGTCGGTCGGACGCGCCAACTCACGAGTGCTCCCGAAAATGGGTGTATTAAGGCAAGAGTGAGGTTACGGGCAAATCGTCGGCAAACCTTCCCTTGCTGGATTATGTAAGGGTAGCCCGTTATCCGCCCACGATCAGCAAACACTATGCGACATATCGTTACCAATCTTGCGGCTCACATCCGCGACGCCCTCCCAAGGCGCTTCTCTGAGCTAGCCGTGTTCGACGCGCGCCTTTATATCCGAGTACGCCGCATCGATGAGCCTGTTTAGCGCTGCGACGTTCGTGTCCGTTCCCGGTCTCAACTTCACATGGCGCATGAACTTGCCTGTGCCTTGCAACAAGCGGGCCGGATCCGGCAGCGCTGCGCCGTGAAAGAACCCCACGTTTACGTGCGAAGTGAATACATTGACGTAGCCGAAGGGCACATCTCCCAAACATGCCACCGGACAGCCGTCATGCAAAAGTTCCCGGACTTCGTCCCCGCATTTTCGCATCACCTCAAACCACTGATGCGCGATGGCTCCCAATTCACTTGCATGCGCTTTCATCCACGCATCGATGGCGGGATCCCGCTCGACAGCGCCGTTGAATCGCAGCAATTCCGTTCTCATCGTCGCTCCAC
>WNFD01002945.1_pt1 | contig 21345 bp, 18 predicted proteins | sample 5400491 | NCBI WGS metagenome assembly WNFD01 (sample SAMN13153343, study PRJNA577476) | soil metagenome | isolation source: 120 cm saprolite under Douglas fir tree site 2 hole 2 replicate 2 | place: USA:California | collected 2015-04-18
TCGCCATTGAATAGCTCGCTGAAGGAACCGCACCCACGCTGTGCGTTGAGTCTTCGCTGGTGCACAGATGACAGAAGAGCAATGCGCCCATCTGTCATTCCGAGCAAAGCCGAGGAATCGGAGTTTACCCTGAGCGCGCTTCGCGCGTGAGGGCGAAGCGGATGCACTGATCCCACAGACTCCTGCGACAACCTGTTTGATCCGAAATGCTTTCCGCGAACTTTTTCAGCTCGTCCGCCGGATAATGTCAACGAATTCCAGACCCAGGCCATACTCCTAGCAGGGTGCGGAAAAATCTATTTGCCTATCAAAGTCTTTCCGCACCCTGCGATAAAACTGGCTACCTTCCTTTTTGATTCGCACCTCGCGGACTCGTTAGCTCGCTCCGCCTTTCGGCTCCGCTAGTGTTTAGTTCTCCCCCGCTGGGGGAGACTACAGAGAGGGAAAGCAGGGTGCGGAAGGCCTTTTTCCGCACCCTGCTAGCCGCCGTGTTTTTTCAGAAAGGCGCGGACCTGCTTGACCGCCTCCTTCGCCGCCTCCGGCGTTTTCCATTCAGCGACTACCTCAATGTGTGGATTTAACCGGGCGATCTCGGCTGAAATCTCGGCTGGATGATACATGTCGCTGCCGTTGAGCAGGATCATCGGCGTCGTGCAGGACGCAACGAAATCACGCGAGACCGTGAAGACAAAGTCGCCGCCATACATGTTTTCGCGAAAGCTCGCCAATGCCTTGTCATCCAACTCGGGGCGTTGCGCCCTCAATTCTTTAGCCCAACCGTCGAACATTTCGCGGAACGCGTCCCGATTGTCCTTGAGTCCGATCGGATTCTGGAGCACCGCGGCGCTCACCCGCTCGGACGCTGTTTTGATCATGCTGAAACAGTAGGAGCCGCCAATACACCCGCCCATGATATGGCAGCGCCGAATCCCAAGATGATCGAGCAACGCGAGATGATCCGAGGTATAAGTATGCCACCCGTCGGCCGCGCCAATCGGTCCACGCGAACGGCCCGCATTCCGCTGATCCATCGCGATTACGCGGAAGTCCTCGGCCAACTCGACAGTCGGATCAAACGGACTGCGATGCCAGAACTCGCTACTCGAGCGCATCCCGCCAGGCGCGAACAACAGCAACGGATGACCGGCACCATATTCCTCGTAGTACAGCGATACGCCAGCACGTTCGAATGATGGCATCACAACCTCCCTAATCAGAAGCAAGCGAGAGGAGACCAGTCAGAAAGGGAAGACCGGACTTTTTGGCCGGCTCCGGCTCTTTTCAGCTCTCGCCAAATCCTCGCCAATCGGCTTTCCAATACGACAACCAAGGAACTCCACAGCCGTTGTTAATTCGAAATGTGGCCGACTGCAAGCGAAAGTGCCGTGCCCGCTTCGCGCGAGTTGGCCACTTCCTGTTTTGATCAGCGTTCGCGCCCTTGACAAGCTCGAATCTTATCAGGCATTCGGGCAACAACTATTAGGAGGTGCGCAGGCATGGTGCTGGTGTGGGCGTCTGGATTGTTATGGATGTTATTTTTTCTTCTGACGAGTTTGTCATCTGCTAGCGATTTGTCACGCGCGAGCGTCACTGCTAATGCCGACCGTAATGCGGCAAGGGCGAGCATAGCGCCTGGGACCAGCATCACGATGCAGAACTGGCGCCAATATAGTCAGTTCATGTCCGATGGCATGCGGGAACTTTTCGAAGGCAAGTATTTTTGGAAGATGCCTGCCGATGTGGAGCTGGACGTCGGCCAGACCGTCATTCATCCGTTGCCCAAGGGTTATCTCGAAGCCACGGAGCAGGCACGCAGTCAGACCAAGATTACCTCGCTGCCCAACGGCGGATTGAATATTGACAGTTATTTCGGCGGAACTCCCTTTCCAGATCCGTCCGAACCGCACATTGGCTGGAAGATTCTGGCAAATTTCTGGTTCCGCTATTTTCCGCATCTCGTCGTCAACGCGCCCGAAAACCTGGGGTTTTCCTGCGCCCTCGACTCTTACGGGAGCGTCAACTGCGTCAAGGGTCTCTGGGTCTATCGCCAACTCTCATTCAATACCGATCCCGGCGTCCCACGGACGATTTCCGGCAGCCAGGGGAAATTCTATACGACCTGGTTCATGATTCAGGAGCCTGAGCAGCAGAAATATACTGCAATGCTGACTATTGGCTATAGTGATCTCTCCAGGCCTGAAGACCTCTATACTTTTGTTCCCGCTTTGCGCCGCGCTCAATTGCTCTCTGCCGCGGCGCGCTGCGCGGCCTCAGGTTCCGACACCACACCTGACGATAACCGCTTCGGGTTCGATGGTAACCTTCCGGATTTTGACGCGACGCTGGCCGGCGAGAAGACGATTCTGTCCCAGATGGATGTAGGAACATCCGGGGCGGAGTTTCCGGCCAACTATGATATGCCGCTGGGCTGGCCCAAGCCTTCCTGGGGCAAGTGGGAGCTGCGCGACGTGTACGTCCTGGATGTGCGAAAGATCCCCTCCAAGGCCGCCGGTTATTGTTATGGCAAGCGGATCATGTATATCGACCGGCAATTCTACGGGGCGCTGTGGCTGGATCTCTATGATGCCACGATGCGGAAGTGGAAGTTCGCTTTGGTGCAGCCGATCGTGCTCATGGTGCCGGGGCTCGGGCTGCAGAATTCAACTGGCGCGGCGTATATCCATTTTTGGGACGTCCAGAAAAACCATGCGACCTTCGGCGGTCCCAATGATGGTCACGGTTACGACGTGCTCATCAACGAAGACGCTCCGAGGCAGTACCTTGATCTGGAGAGATACACAACGCCGGGGGGATTGAGCGAAATTATGCGTTAGCGCTCTACCGCCGTATCAATTCGCCAATGCGCCGGCCGCAAATAAAAAGGCCGGGGCCTGCCGCTGCCAATCGTTACCTGCTGATCGCTTCACTCGAGCCGCTTTATCGAGGAATGAAGATCAGATAGGCCAACCCGCCAGCCGAAACGAGCAGCAGCGGGTTTAGCGCCGCCACGGAAGTATCCCGAATGTTACTGTCGCGATCGCCAATCCCATAAAGTTGGTATCGACAGCCGCGCAAGGGCGTACGTGCCAGACAGCATGAGCCCAACGGCAACCGGCGCGAGTTCACGCTGCAGAGCCGTGCGCCAGCGCAATTGGGATAATCGGTACCACAGGCGATAGGCGAAGAACGTCAAAATGCAATCGGGCAGGAAAAACGCCACTCCCACCACCACCGCCCGTGGCCAAGTCGGAAAATTTGATCTGGTAGGAATACTCGCCGACCAGATGCTCCTGCGTCATACGGTTGCGCCAGACCGCCAGCGCAGCCTTGACCGTAACCTTTCCGCCAATCAATTTCACCGAAGTTCACCAGTACCTTTTCGATCGCGATTGCCGTTCACAATGCTGAGCAGGTTTTGGCCTTGGCGCCGGTCTGCAGCAGCGCCGGGAACACCTGCGTGAGCTCTCGAAACTTTGTGTCAGAATCACGTTGGGCGTGTCGCGTTCATCCATGTGAGTAGATCATGCGCATGCTGCCGGCCTTCTCGCGATCCATCAGATCCTGTGCCTCATTCGCGCTGCCGCTCTAATCTATCGAGCCCGAAGGTTCAGTCGAGGTCGTCGACAGATGGTTGGCCACAAGTCCGAATCTATGAGCAGATCTGATTCAACAACCGCGCATAGCTTGCAGTGCGATAATTGCGCTTATTCGGTGCCGCTTCAAGAATCACAAAGCCGCTGCGAGAGGTGGCGCCTACACGCGGTCTACATTGAGAGAATAGGGCTTACTCTCTGAAAGAACTGCCGGAGCTTGTAAACGAGTTGCTGGCGCCCCCTGCGGGATTCGAACCCACGACCCCAGGATTAGGAATCCTGTGCTCTATCCATCTGAGCTAAGGGGGCGCGCTAGGAAGTACAAGTCTTCTTCACGGATAATTCAACCGCTCGGTCGCTGATTGTGCCCAATTTTGCGCCCTCGATAGAAGAAGCGCGCGCGGCCATTTACAGCCGCTATCCGAAGACCGTCAAGAGTATGGCGGTCATTTCGGGGACCCCCAAAACGGTACTGCCCAAGATTCGCAGGATCCCTGGAAACCGTGCGCCCGAGCGTATTTGGCTTCTTTGCGACGCAGGGACCGGTCAGTTTCGAAGACCGGATGACTAATATCCGGCTGCTGGGTCGGGAAGTGTTGCCGGCTGTGCGCGAATACGGCAAGGAATTAGGGCTGCTCGATCCATTCGAGCGTGAGCCCGGTTCGCGCCCATATGTTGCGCGCAGCGGCCGCGAATTGATACGTCGCCCGGATCGTTTGTCGGCGTCCTATAACGAGCTTGTCCGTCATCCCGACGGCTGTGGAGGGACCGCCCGCCGATGGCCGCGCGCTGGCGGAAGCCGTCGCAGAAAACCCACGCCCCATTGGAGCTTCTGCGCAAGCACGCGAGGTCTGAGAATGCGCCCCGAAGATGGGGCCCGATGCTCAGGATAACGGAAACGGCTGTCGCTGGGATGTTACTCAGCCTTAGGGACCGCAGGCTGGCGCGGAACTTGGCTGAGGTTGGGCCAGCTCATGCCGCCAGCCGCTGGCCCAACGCAAGTTTATTATCGTGGACCTACGAGATCGGTAGCTTGTTGAGCAGGCTCAGAGTTTCATCCTCGACGATCTCGCCAATCCGGGATGCGTATTTCGCCATCTCTGAATCGGACAGCGCAGCTTGGATCGCGGCCTCGTTCGGCAACTCCCATAGATCGACCACCGTGTTGAGGCGGCCGACGACGCAGGCGTAGCTCCCGAGCAGCTTCCATCCGTGCTTACCAACGACCGGAGTCAGGCTGTTCAGTAGCGAAACAAAATCCTGGAGTTTTCCCGCGTGCAGCTTGATCGATGCTTGTAAATAGACCATGGCAAATGCCTCCTTCCTCAAGGAAAAAAGTACTACCCGATAGGCAGCTTGGTTAATAACGTCGAAGTTTCATCCTCGATAATCTCGTTGATCTGGGATGCATATTTCTGCAATTCCGAATCGGATTGCACAGCCTGGAGCGCACTCTCGTTCCGCAGCTCCCAAAAATCGACGACTGTGTTCAGGCGGCCAACCACGCTCGCATAGCTGCCGAGCAGCCTCATGCCGTGCTTCGCCAGCGCAGGGGTCAGGGAGTTCAGCAACGAAACGAAATCCTGAAGCTTTCCGGGCCGCAGCTTGATCGTAGCCTGCAAGTAAACCATTGTCGTGCCTCCTTTTCTCCTCCGTATCGCCCACTGAAGAGCCGATGTCAAACGAACCGGTGCTTTCAGTCTGTCCTGGTCGGACACTTGGTCAGTGAGCGAGCATGAGGCGCACCACACCGTTACCGTTTTCCGAATCTGGCGTCCGCCATTCTGTCGGCACTTCGCTGTGGATTTTCGGGGTCGTCATCCCATTTCTCGGGATTCTCGCGGATGTAGTCGCGAATCCGCTCGAGTTCTCCCTCAGTTCGGACGATATGCTCATAGTAGTTTCTTTGCCACACCGGCTTGCCCGCAGACCCGCGGATTTGGTTGATGCGCTTTGCCGATACCGTCTTGAACGCATTGAGGATCGTCGGCAGAGGTCTTGTAGGGGCGGCTCTCGAGCCGCCCTCCTCGGCCTCGATGAATACGATCGCATGAAAATGATTCGGCATTAGGATCCATTCATCGGTCTTAGTGCCATGCGTAGTCTCCATCTGTTCGCGCCACGTCTCAGCCACAACTTCCCCGGAAGGGCTCATCGCCATCATTCCATCCTGAACCCTGCCGAAGACGCACACTCGTTTATGTGAGCAAATCGTGACGAAGTACGCGCCGGGATCACTGTAGTCATAATCCTTCAGCCGCAGACGATGGCGGCGTAGTGCAATTCGCGCGGCGACGCTCGGAGAAGAAGGCGGCTCGAGAGCCGCCCCTACAAGAGTTGGCCCACGGCAGTTGGACGTCAAAACGGGATCTAGCCTATGCCTGGACGGCATCATTGCGTCACCACTACCTGCACGGCGCAGGGGCCGTGCGGATTCGTGCCGAGCTGAAAACGGACGCGATCTCCCGGTTTGAGATCGTTGAAATCGGCGTTAATAACCTCGGCGTGGAAAAAGAAAAAGGTCTGACCCCGGCTGCCAGGATCGGAGCTGGCGATAAAGCCGAAGCCCTCTTTCAACGTCTGGATTGTACCTTCGAATGAGTTGGCTGATGTTACTTGTTCGCCCAAAGCCGGAGTGGCGGGGCCGAAATCTTTGCGCGGTACGAACAGCGCGTTAATTAAAGGGTCATTGCGGCGCGTGCGATCTTCAATGATGTTGCTCATCAGAACCGGATAGGTTACCTCACTGAGCAGCCATTGCGACGTACGCGTCTCCCGCTCTTCGCCCTGGTCGCCGATGTATTTGAAATCCCAACCAAGGACCATGACTCTTGCGCCTACGGTGTTAAGCTTCCGCGCCAGTGGCACATAATCCCCATCACAGGCGATGAGCACGCACACGTTAAAACGCTTGTAGATCGCCTGCTCGAACGCTTCGAGCGCGAACCAGACGTCAATGCCGGTCTCCTTCTCGGTGGAAGCCGGGAGGTAATGGGTAGTTATTCCTTCACGGACCAGGACGTCATCAAATAGTCTCTCGCCATAAAGCTGATTGCGGTTTTGTGCCTCACGGGCTGAGTAGCGGCCGCGAAAATAATGCGCGTCGACGATCTGGCAGTAGCGCTCGTCGACTCCTTCGAGCGTGGCGACCTGCTTTCGGATGAAGTCGTGCAGACCAGTGATGTTTATCCGCGCGCGACGCTGATGGTGGTAAAGATAGTAATTGCTGACGTGTGAAAAGAAATTGCCATCGTAGAAGACGCCAACTCTCGTCAGCTTGTTATCCGCGTCACTCATCGCCATGCTCCTGCTGCGGGGATCTCCGGCGCAAGCGAAATTATCATGACTCAAGCAAACGGCGGAAGTTGAACCTTGTCACAGCGCATGCACTGTGCGAATCCGCCGTTGGATCGCGCCGCGACCCAGGACAACTGCCTCGTTAGCGCTAGGTGGCCAGCAATGCTACGGTGATGTTGAATGGAATTGCCCGTTATCTTGACGCCCGGCGAAGACGGCTTCGTGATTGCGGAGTGCCCGGTGATCCCCGGCTGCATCAGTCAGGGGCGCTCGCGCGAAGAAGCACTTGAGAATATCCGCGAGGCCATCGAGCTGTGCCTGGAGAACCAGGCAAGCGAAGGATGGGAGTTACCCTCGGAATTCGAGATGGTGCGGCTCGCTGTCGCTAAATGAGCCAACATAATGGTGGCGAACCGATTACTCTCCCTAACCTCTCCGGGCGTAAGTACATCGCGGCCCTCGCGAAACTCGGCTACCGGCAAGTTCGACAGAAGGGGAGCCACGTCCGGCTGGTTTGCGAGGGACGAAATCCCGTAACTGTCCCGCTACACAGTACGCTGGATCGCGGCACGCTGCGCAGTATTATTCGGACGGTGGACGTGACGGTTGAAGAGTTTGTGGCGCTCGTACGTGGATAGCAGTCGTCAGCGGTGGCAAGTTCCCGCCGGTTAAAGCACGCCGAGCGCGCGCAATTTTTCAATCTCATCGCGATCGCAGCCGCTCCATTCGAGTACCTCGCTGGTATGCTCGCCCAACTCAGGTGCGCGGCGGCGATAGTTCATATGAGGTTGCTCGCCGTCGCCGGCTACGGTGCCCGGATAGAGCAGGTCGCGGCCGAGTTCCGGATGATGAATCGCAGCGAAACTGTGGCGCGCGGTGAAATGCGGATCGGTCAAGTTATCTTCCGGCCGCCGTATTGGTGACCAGGCGAGCCCCAACGCTTGCGCCCGCTCGAACACTTCCTGGGCGGGCAGACGTGCAACGAGCTGCTCGATCAGATCGTTGCGATAGGTATACGCGGCGCGCGAATCCTCTTTCTCTAATTGCTTATATTCCGGAGTCTTGAGTACATGCTCTATACCGACCTGATCAGCCAGTTCGGCAAACGCGCGCGCCTCGCGTTCGAAGGGGCTCAGGCTCGCCAACATGTAAACATCGTCGCGGCTCTTTGACAGTCGGAACTGAGTAATGTGAGGGAACGCATGCCGCGCGGTCTGCCGCAGCACCACCTGCCCGTTGTAGATATAGCTCGGAATCGCGATCTCAGTGCAGGTGTTCACCGCTTCATGCACCGAGACGTCGATGAACTGCCCCTCTCCGCTCAGATCGCGAAAATTCACCGCCGCCAGGATAGCGATAGCGGCATATTCGCCTGCGACATGATAGGCATGCCACATCGCCGGCGCGATCGGCGGCGTGTCATACTCGAGATTCGCATCGGGATCGTAGCCGCATACCGCCATGATCCCGCCCATTGCCATCTGCGTGAGGTCGGTCGACTTCAGCGCGCGATAAGGCCCTGTCAGTCCGAAAGGCGTGATAGTGCAAACGATCAGTGATGCATTCTGCGACGCCAGTTCGCGCCATAACTCGAGCCGCTGCTCAACCGTCTCGATCTCGCCAGAGAGCAGCACGATATCGGCCTTTGCCGCCATTCGGGCGAGCAACGGTCGTGTCGCCGTATGGTCGAGGTCGAGCGCCGCGCTTTTCTTGTTCAGATTGTAGCGCCAGAAGAAAACGCTCCGGCTGTCTCCTCCCCCGTTGTTTGACACGGGCGAGGATGCACTAGGCGGAGCGTCAGCGGAGCCGAACAAATGCGTCCGCGCGGTGCGTATCGCAGAAGGAGGGGGTGCCGCAAATGGTCCGATTCGGCGTGACGGCGAGCCTTCGCGTGGCTCCAGCTTGATGGCGTCGATGCCAAAGCCCGCCAGCGACATTGCCGCATAGTCGCCCAGCTCGTTGCCGATTTCCAGCAAGACTAGTTCGTTGAGCGATGAGCCCAGGCTGGTTTGGGTTTTCAAATCACGTCCTCCTGCTTGAGCGCTGCCAGTTCATCGGCCGTCAGTTCGAAGAGTTCGCGGTAAACGTAATCATTGTCCTCGCCCAGCTTCGGCGCGGCCCGTCCGGTCAGCCCGCCAACATCCGCGGGAGAACGCGACAGCTTCGCCGGGAAACCTTCGATCGGCCATGTGCCGATTTCACTGTGAGGCAGGTCCACGTAATATCCGCGTGCTTTGAGTTGCGGATCGTGATCGAAGCGGTCAGGGGCCTTCTGCACTACCCCGGCCGGAATTCCATGCGCCTGCAGCCGCATCATCAGATCATAGCGGTCCTCGAGTACTGTACAGGAAGTGAGCTCCCGGTCGAGTTCGTCTTCGTTTGCCTTGCGCCCGGCGGCGTTAGCAAATCTGGCATCGAGTGCCCATTGCGGCGAACCCAGTTCCTCGATCAGGCTGCGCCACTGCTCGTCGGATTGCACCGAAATAGCTATCCAGTTGTCCTCGCCCTTGCAGCGGTAGGCGCCATGCGGCGACCAATCCAGGTATGGCATTCGATTGCCGTAACGGGAGGTCGGCTTGCCGGTTAGCTGATACTCCAGCAGTGAAGTGCCGGTAAGCATCATGCCGGTTTCGGTCTGCGACAGGTCAATATAAGCGCCGACCCCGCTTTGCCGCTGACGGCGCAACGCCGCCATCATCAGCATCGCGCCGAAATAACCGGGTGAATGATCGAGGTAAGAGTAGCCCCATCCGGCCGGCGGATGCGGCTCCGGCAGACCGGACATAAAGGTCAGGCCAGACATTGCCTGTGCGGTGGGTCCGTAGCTGACGTAGTTCTTGTAGGTGCCAACTTTTCCTACCCCGGTGGTCTGCATATAGATAATCCGGGGATTCAGCCTACGCAGTTCCTCGTAGCCGAGATTCCATTTGTCCATTTGGCCGGGACTGAAGTTCTCGCAGATTGCATTGGCCTCGCGCACCATTTGGCGCAGCAGGTCACGTCCCTTGGGATGATTGAGATTGAGCGTGATGCCGTACTTGCCTGGATTGGTGTTGTTGTAATACCCGCCGCGATCAAAGTTCCCGCGGATACCATGGCTGCGCGCGGCTCCCTGGCTGCGGCCGCCCTGCGCAGTTGCATGATCGGGCGCGAACGGTTGCATGTAGCGGAGAAAGTCGACGGCGGCTGGATGACGCCATTCGATCCGGATTACCTGGGCACCGAAACTGGCGAGGATGCGAGTTGCCTGCGGACCCACCTGCAACCAGGTTAGATCGATGATCCTGACGCCCGCCAGCGCCGATCGCCTGGTGTTCTCATTTTCTGCCATCAAATTTCTGCCTCATCTGTCACTAATAATCTGCCTCTTCGGTGGCACAGGCTTCCAGCCTGTGTGGTTTTCTTCTCCGAAGAAATCACAGCCTGGAAGCCTGTGCCTTGAGTTTATACATTCGCAAGTTTCGACCTGCGGTCTGCGTATCTCTATAAAGGCTCCGAGATGTCCGTACATCCCCGTCTATCTGCGTCGAGGTGCATTCCGGAATCAGTATGACAGGCTTTGCAGCCTGTCATTTCTCTTGTTCTCGACGCGACATCTCTAAAGCGGACTCGGAATCAAGAATCAACACGTTCCAACGCACTTGCCGAAATGCTTCTCCTATCCGCGGAGACCCGCGGTGAAGCGCGGCCTACCACACTGAGCGCAGATGCTCCATCTCCGCCGCTACAAAACCACCCATCGCGCATGCTCATCCTCAAAACGAAACAGAGTTTAGCGCAAGCCGCACAATAGGCAGAACGGATGACATCGTCACTCGTCTCTCATTCTCGACGCGCTATCCAAATCGGAATCAGAATCAAGAATCAACACGTTCCAACGCACTCGCCGAAATGCTTCTCCTATCCACCCGCGGAGAAGCGCGGCCCGGATACCAAGCGCAGATGCTCCATCTCCGCCGCTACAAAACCACGCTCCGCTGGCATGGTCATTCCTCAAAAACGAAACAGAGTTTAGCGCAAGCCAACAATAGGCAGAACGGGTGACATTGTCACCCGCTCCCCGGAGTCTCTACCTTCGACATAATTTCTGTATAGGGCTACGGCGGGTATCAGTCGTCTTACGCGCCAACGGCGCGGAGCGTATCAGCCCAGGGCAACGCCCTGGGAGACTGTGCCGAATAAAAGAGCTTCGCCCTGTAAGGGCGGAGGTGAGCCAATTGGTGCCGTCGATTACGCTCATCAAATCGTCAGGGATTGCCCACCTGACCGATTCCCCGCGCCCCTTCAGGGGTGCCAGAAAATGATCCGTCGAAACCACCCCGGGGCGTTGCCCACGGCTAACATGCACCGGCGCCTTCTGCGCCGGAATCACAGGCTGGAAGGCTGTGCCACTCAAGCAGAGTTCATCGGGCCTACGACTTCAATAGATCGCGCGCGATCACGACCCGCTGGATCTGGGACGTGCCTTCGTAGATTTGCAACAGCTTGGCATCGCGCATCAGCTTCTCGACCGGATATTCCTTCATATAGCCATAGCCGCCGAAGATCTGGACGGCGTCGGTCGTGATTTTCATGCAGGCATCGGCGCTGAACAGTTTCGCGTAGCTGGAAATCGCGTTGGGCGCCTGGCCGCGGTCGACCAGCCATGCGGCCTTGTAGGTAAGCAGGCGCATCGCCTCAATTTCCACCGCCATGTCGGCCATCATGAATTGAATCGCCTGGAAATTCGCAATGGGCTGGCCGAAAGCGCTGCGCTGACGCGAGTATTTGAGGCATTCGTCAAGCGCACGTTGCGAAATGCCAATCGCGATTGCACCGATCTCCGGACGGCTGCGGTCGAAGGTCGCCATTGCATATTTGAAGCCTTCGCCTTCTGTGCCAACCAGCGCATCAGCCGGGATCCGCACTTCATCAAAGATGATCTCTCCGGTATCTGCGGCGCGCTGGCCCAGCTTGCCATGCATGCGGTTGCGTGTAATACCCGTCAGCTCTGCCGGGAACACAAAACATGAGATTCCCTTGTGCTTGAGACGTTTGTCGTAGGTGGCAAAAGCGACTAACCAATCCGCGACCGAGCCGTTGGAGATAAAGTGCTTGGTGCCGTTTAGGATGAAGGAATCACCTTCGCGCCGATAATTGGTACTGAGGGCGGCGACGTCGGAGCCGGCGCCGGGCTCAGTAATCGCGAATGCGCAGAGCGTCAGCTTCGCAACCATCGGAGCGAGATATCTACGCTGCTGCTGCTCGTTCCCTGCCAGCGCGATCGGCAAAGTACCGAGCTCGTTCGCACCAACGAAATTGGCGATACCGGCGCAACCGTAGTTCAGTTCTTCGAGAATGAGGCTCGAATCAAGCACGCCGAGTCCGGGTCCGCCCAGCTCGCCAGGCACACCGAGGTTCATCAATCCGGCAGCAAAGGCCTTCTCGCAGATATCGCGAGGAAAGATTTCCTTTTCATCGTATTCGCGCGCCCGCGGGATTATTTCCTGTTCGCTGAATCGGCGCGCGAGCGCTTTCAACTCCTGCTGCTGCTCAGTAAGGTCAAACCCGATCATCGCGATTCTCCTCCCGCGTGGCTGCGTTAGCCGGTAAACTAGCAATGACCGGTTTGGATGTTAATTGGCACCTCTGTTGACAATCGCTCGCCACCCTAGGTGTTCCGTCACCGCCGCGAAGCACGCAAGCCTGAGCCGCGACACGGAGGGCTCGCTTGCGAGCCCGTAGCGAGGGAGTCGGCGCGCGCAGCGCTAACAGTCTGGAGCGGCGACCGATGCCCGGTCGTTGGAGAACTTGAAAAAACCCTGGTGGGCGGCTATGACGGCTTGGGAACCAGGACAACAGGCTGAAGGTTGTCCCACATAAGGAGAATCCGATGTCAGTCACTCTTATCGCCAAGATTAAAGCGAAACAGGGCAGCGAGGGTCAGCTTGAAGAGGCCTTTCACGACATGATCAAGAAGGTTCGCGCGGCGGAACCCGGATGTCAGGCTTATATCCTGCACAAAGCGAACGACGATCCTACCCAGTTCGTCTGGTACGAGACTTATGCCGACCAGGCCGCGTTCGATAATCATCGCAAAACCGAGCATATGAAAGAAATGGGAGGACGCATCGCCAACCTGCTCGACGGCCGTCCCCAAATCGAAATGCTGACTGAACTCGACCGCAAGTAGGAACCCAGGCGGGGATGCCTGCTCGACAGGCGAGAAACGGGGAGCGAGAGCTGGCGCCTAGTTGCATAATTTCGCGAGCAAACGGGTGCGTGATTGGGCTGTTCGAATCGTCCATCGCGCACCCCGAGAAGTTTGACCCCTCCCCCTGACCAGGGGGCTGATCATTACCCATAAGTACGATGCTGGGCACTGGTCACATGGAGCGCGATGGCGGTGGCGGCGTTGGCCGCAGGCATCGCGCTCGCTTGTCATTCCCGCGCGTGTGGCTGCCGCGCGTGAGGAATCCCGCGTCTGCGCCATCTTACGGCGAGCCAGCCCGTGCTGGCGCTCACGCTAGAGCGGGGCAGTGTGCTCTCGCGGCTCCGGGATTCTTCGCGCGCCAGACACGCGCGAGAATGACAGAGGGGCCTTCGCTATGTAGCACGCGGCATCACAACCAGTGTCCAGCCATTGACTTATGGGACATGATCAGCCCTGACCAGGGGGAGGTAGGGAGGGGGTTGCCCGAGTGACTGTCCATACATGGACAAAATAACCATACGGCCAAAGTTGCGTGGTCACGGCCACTAGCACAGCCGACAGACTACCCCCACCTAACCTCCCCCTGGTCAGGGGGAGGGATTGGAGGCGCTGGGCCTATCTGTCGCTTCGAACCTTACGGATCTACGCAACTAAATACTAGGCATTCTCGCGCTTCGGTTGTCCGGTACTCGCCTCTTGTTTGACCTACGTGACGAGAATGCGGGGTGCCCGAATCATTCAGAATATCCGGAATTGCCGATGGCGCGAACTATTTTGATGGGCGACCCGAGGCACTTCGGAGTGCATGGCGGCGCCAATCCCCATACCCGAAACGTGCTCGGGGTTCGCAAGCGGGTAAACCCGACGATAGCAAATCGGCAATGGCATTCCCTTGCTCGAGCTTTTATTGCCCACGGCACCGAGGTGTGCGTGATTCCGGCTCACCCGCAGCTCTCGGGGCTGGTCTATCCCGCTAACGCGGGATTTCTGTATCCATTGCTTTCAGACTTGCGGCATAGAGCATCATCCCCTGAGAAGGCCTTTTACCTGGCACACCTACTGCCAACGCGGGTGGCGGAGCGCGAGATCTATCGTCCCTTTATCCGCGCGATGGGCTACCAGACCCACGATATCCAAGCGCGTTTCGAGGGCGAAGCCGACTTTTTCCCAGCAGGGCCTTTCATGTTGTTTACGCATGGCGCGATCGAGCGTCAGCGCTTCGTCCCCCGTTTCGGCATCCCGCCGTGGAAGCGCATTTACGGTTTTCGTTCGGAGGCTGCCGCGCTCGACGAATTGCACGCTATCGTGGGCGAGCGTCCGGTGCTGGAACTCGAACTCTGCCTGGAGGCGTATTACCACGGCGATACTGTGCTGTGCTCGTTTGGAGCGGAGCGTGAGTTTCTGCTCGGATACATGGCGGGCCTCACAATCGACTCGCGCGAGCGTTTGCGCCAGGCGTTTGGCAATCGCCTGGTCGAACTTTCGGAGCACGACGCGGCGCTGTACGCGGCCAATTCCTTTCAAATTGACGATGGGGGCAAGTTGTATCTTTTCCTGCCCGAAGGAATCAGCGACCGGCTGATTAATGAGATTCGCACCCGCTCGGTTGAACCGGTGCTAATCAATGTCAGCGAATTCCTGGCCAAGGGCGGCGGCTCAATCAAATGCATGATTCTCGACCTCGGCCCGCGTGACGAACAGCCGCCGGATCCCGCCGCGGCGGCTTTTCGCACGGAGCGCAGCTACGAGCGCGTGTTTCCGGGCGAAGCCGCGAGTTGGAAATGATCAGGACTCCAGGCACCCAACTTTGGCAGGTGCGTCTGCCTTGCCGTCGCCGGCAGGTGAGCATCGCTGGCCACCATAAAAGGCATGAGTGCGCGGCGCCTGAGGTCCCAAGGACTGAGCTGGCTGTTGCAATCCGCGGTGTGATAGAAGAGCAAACAATGAGGTTTAGCCGAATCACCGTCGATCCACGCCAAATGGGTGGGGTTCCTTGTATCAGGCGCTTGCGGATTCCCGTCGCTACCGTGGTTGGAATGGTGGCAGAGGGGATGACGCGGGAAGAGATTCTTGTGGCCTATCCGGACCTGAAGCTCAAAGATATTGGCGAAGCCCTCCGCTACGCCGCCGAGGCTGTGCGTGAACGCGAACTGCCGCTCCGCCCAGCCTCTTGAGATTCCTGATCGATAATTCTCTCTCGCCGGTGCTTGCGGACTCTCTGAGGAAAGCCGGGCATGATGTCGCGCATGTGCGTGACTACGGAATGCAGGCGACGGATGACGAATTGATCTTCGAGCGTGCCCAGCGCGAACGGCGCATCGTAGTTGCCGCCGACACGGACTTCGGTGCTCTTCTCGCTTTACGCAAAACCAGAAAGCCATCCGTGATTCTGTTCCGGCGTCTCTCGCAGCGCCGCAGCAAATCAGTTTGCTCTCGCGAATCTTCCGGATGTGGCGCACGACCTGGCGCGAGGGAGTGTTGTCGTCTTCGAGGAGTCGCGACTTAGGATCCGGAGCTTGCCAATTACAGGAAGCGCTCGTTCAGGCGGTGCAGCGGGTCGAGAGACTTGAGCTCCGCAGCTCATAGGCAATGGCCAAGACGCCCAATGCGAAAATGATTGATCCCCTTGCGTCGCCGCCCATCGTTAACGTTAGGATATCGCGGCGCGGCGGCGGTCGCGTTGCTCGGTGCGGCGCGCGGCCGTGGTGAGTTCTTGCGGCTCCCGCTTGCGGGCGAAGCCGCCGAGCCAGCGGTGGAACTGATCCATATAGGTGTACACGACGGGCGTGATATACAGCGTCAGCAGTTGCGAGAACAGCAGGCCGCCAACTACCGCCACCCCCAGCGGCCGCCGCGCCTCGGCACCGGCGCCCAGGCCGATTGCGATTGGCAGCGTACCCATCAAGGCCGACATCGTGGTCATCATGATCGGACGGAAGCGAATCAGGCAGCCTTCATAAATCGCATCCGCCGCGCCCTTGCCCTCCTCCCGCTCTGCATCCAGCGCGAAATCGATCATCATAATGGCGTTCTTCTTGACCAGACCGACCAGCATGATGATGCCGACGAAGCCGAGCAAATCGAGTTCGAGATGAAACGCCATCAGACTGAGCAGGGCGCCGAACCCCGCGGCCGGCAATCCCGACAAAATCGTAACCGGATGGATGAAGCTTTCGTAAAGAACGCCCAGCACCAGGTAAATCACCAAGATCGCCATCGCCAGCAGAACTCCGAGATTGCTGAGCGATGATTCGAACTCCTGCGCAGCACCGGAAAAACTATAGGTGATGCTGGCCGGCAGCGTATCAGAAGCCACCGAGTTAATTTCCTGCAGCACTTTGCCGAGTGAGGTGCCGGGGCCGATGTCGAACGAAATTGTCACCGAAGGGAGTTGCCCCGAATGATTGACCGACAGTGCGCCAACCGTGCCGGTGACCTTCGCCACGGTATCGAGCGGCACGAGTTGGCCATTTGAGGCGGTGACGTAGAGCAGATGGAGTGCCCGGGGATCGGCCTGGTACCGAGGTTCGAGCTCCATCTCCACCCGATATTCATCCTCGGGTGTGTAAATGGTTGAGATTTGCTCGGAGCCGTAGGCCAGCGCCAGCGCATTCTCGATGGTCTGCGCTGAAAGGCCGAGTGAATGCGCCTTGTCCCGATCGATGTCTAGATAGGCCTGCGGATTGTTAACTTCGAGGTCGCTGTTGACACCGCGCAGGTCAGGAATCCGGCGGATTTTCTGCTCGAGGATGGTAGCGTATTTGTAGAGCTCCTGGGTGTTGGGGCTCTGCAGGGTCAATTGATATTGGCTCTCGGTGAAGCGCGCCCCGATTCGAATCGGCGGCGGATTCTGCAGGAAGACCATCAGGCCCGGGATCGAGTTAAATTCACCCCGCCACTTGTTGATGAGCTGATCGACTGAGAGCTTGCGTTGCGACGGCGGTACCAGGTGACAGAACAGGATACCCGAATTCAGGTTGCCGCTCGGCCCCGCCCCACCCACACCGGTGAAAAACGTCAAAACGTTGGGATCGCGCATCACCATGTCCGCGAACGCGCGTTGATGAGCCACCATCGCATCGAACGAAATCCCCTGCGCCGCACGCGTGAACATCACCACCTGGCTCGAATCTTCATTGGGCAGGAAGCCCTTGGGAATCGCGTAGAAGCCCCAAAAAGTGCCCGCGATGGTAATAAAGAGGACCGATATCGTCATGCGCCGATGGCGCATCACCCAGGCGAGCGACCGCCGATAAAGCTCGAAGATGCGGTCGAAGCCCCGTTCGGTGACCTCATACAGGCGGCCATGACGTTCCGCCGACGGCGGCCGCAGAAAGCGGCTGCAAAGCATCGGCGTAAGCGTCAGCGAGACGAAGCCCGAAACCAGGATCGCGGAGGTAATCGTCACCGCGAATTCATGCAGCAGGCGCCCGATCAGCCCGCTGAGAAAAAGCACCGGAATAAACACCGCGGCCAGCGAGAGGGTCATTGACAAGATCGTGAATGCGATTTCGCCTGACCCGTCGAGCGCGGCCTGGAGCGGACCCTTGCCCATCTCCATATGGCGCACGATGTTTTCCAGCATGACGATGGCATCGTCGACCACAAAACCGACCGACAGCACAATTGCCAGCAGCGACAGATTATCGAGGCTGTAATCCAGCGCCCACATCACCGTGAAGGTACCGATAATTGCCAGTGGCAGGGCGAGGCTCGGGATCGCGGCCGCGGAGACGTTGCGCAGGAACAGGAAGATGACCATCACCACCAGAAACATGCTCAGCAGCAGGGTGAATTGGACATCGTTGACCGAAGACCGGATCGACTGAGAACGGTCATAGAGAATCGATAGCTCGATTGATGCCGGCAGTTCGGCGCGGAACACCGGCAGCAATCGTTTGATGTGGTCGACTACGTCAACCGTGTTGGTGCCAGGCTGGCGCTGAATCGCGAGCACTACCGCGCGTTTGCCGCGGACCCATCCGGCGACCTTGTTGTTCTGCACGCTGTCGAATGCGTGGCCGATCTGCTTGAGCCGGACCGGCATTCCGTTTCGAAACGCCACGATTAGCGGCTGGTACGCCGTGCCGTTGGTTAATTGCCCGTTGGCTTGAACCATATATGCCTGGTGCGGACCGTAGAGGGTGCCGACCGGCAGGTCGACATTGGCATTCCGCACCGCGTCGGCAACCTGATCGATGCCAATCGAGCGCGATGCCATCGCCAGCGGATCGAGCTGAATCCGCACGGCATATTTCTGCGAACCATAAACCTGCACCTGGGCGACCCCGGGTATCATCGAGATCCGCTCGCCCAGATAGGTTTCGGCATAGCGGTCGACGGTCGAAAGCAGCAGCGTCGAGGAACTCATCCCGATATAAATGATGGCGTTGTCGGAAGGATTGACCTTCTGATACGAGGGCGGAGTCGGCATGCCGGTCGGCAATTGCGACTCAGCCGCCGAGATTTTCGACTGGACATCCTGCGCCGCCGCATCAAGGTTGCGTGTCAGGTCAAATTGGAGGGTGACACTGGTTTCGCCCTGCGTGCTGGTCGAGGTCATCTGCGCCACGCCGGCAATGGTCGAGAATTGCCGTTCAAGCGGTGTGGCCACCGCGGACGCCATCATCTCCGGGCTCGCACCCGGCAAACCCGCGTTCACCAGGATGGTTGGATAGTCGACGTTGGGCAGGTCGCTGACCGGCAAGAAGCGGTAAGCGCTGACTCCAAAGATGACAAACGCCAGTGACACGAGCGTTGTCATCACGGGCCGTCGAATAAAAGGTTCGGCGAGGTTCATCTGCCCTTCAAGTGCGAATCAACATGGCCGGCCAGGGCCGATTCAAAGCAAGCAAATGCAATAGTTTTTTCAACCGTTCAAAGCGAGCTTCTGATTTTCACCCGGGCGCCCGGGGCGAGCAGCATCTGCCCGTCGGTGACGACGGTTTCACCCGCTGCGACGCCATGCTCGATCACGGTATCGCCGCCTATTTCGGCGCCGGCGACGATCGGACGCAGGTGTGCCTGCGACTGATTGTCCACCACGAATACGAACGAGCCGTTCTGGCCGGTCTGGACTGCTTGAGACGGAATCAGCACTGCATTCCGATTCTGGTTTAGCGTGAGTGTCGCGTTAACGAACTCTCCCGGCCATAGGCGGCGGTTCTCGTTAGAGAACAACCCTTTGATCAAAATCGTGCCGGTCGTCCGGTCGACCGTGTTGTCGATAAAGGCGAGCACCCCATGCTCCGGGGTTTCCGGTGAATTAGGAATCGCAGCATCGACTTCCAGCCGATGCGTCTCCAGGTTCATCCGCACCGCCGGCAATTCGTCCTCCGGGACGGAGAAAGCGACATAAATCGGCTGCACCTGTGTAATCGTGACCATCGGCTTATCGGCGTCGGCCTTGATCAGGTCACCGATGTGAGATTGGAGATAACCGGTACGGCCGTCGAGTGGGGAACGGATTTGCGAATATTCGAGATTAAGGCGGGCGGTCTCGATAGCCGCCTGGTCGGCGATGATGGTCGCCCGCAGCGCCGCGGCGGTCGCGTGCGCCTGATCGTACTGCTCGCGCGAACCGACGCTCTCTTTTAGTAGAAACGAATAGCGCTTCTCGTCGGTCTCGGCTTTGACCGACTGTGCCTGATCCTTGGCCAGATAGGCTTCCGCCAGCTTCAATGCGGCTGCGAAGGACCGGGAATCGAGGGAGAAGAGAAGCTGGCCCTTAGGCACCAAATCGCCCTCATGGAAGTGAATGGCGACCAATTCGCCCTCGACTCGTGACTTGATGTTGACGGTCGCAAACGCCTCGACATTGCCGATTTCCTGCAACTGGTTGGGGACCGTTTTGGCAACCGCCCTGGCTATCAAAACCGGTGATGGCGGGCGAGCCATCGCCGTAGTGTTTTCGCCTTTCGAGCATCCATCCATCATGAGCAGTGCAACGATGGCGAGCGCCAGTAATGCGGGGCCGGCATGTTTGCGCCAGCTCTGCTGCAGTGCCCTGCAAATAGGCTCGCCGGCGTGGCTTATCATCGATCTCGGTTTATAGAACGGCCGCGACATCAATCTGCTCGTGCCCTCCCCCGCGCCAGGAAGCCAGCGCAGCATTCGCTCCGAAACAAAACCGGCGGAAGGCAACAAAGCGTGATTCTAGCAAGCCGATCGCGGTTAGCACCACCCGAATGCTGGTCCAGCCGCCGGCGCCGATATCGATTTCATAGCCGCCCTCAACGGTTTCGTCCCAGGTTGATCTCATCGCGCGCGGCGAATCTGTTCGAGCGTCTCGTCGACCGTCGCGGCAGACAGCGGCCCTCCATAACGAGAGACCCAGACCCCACGTTCTTTTCTGAGCTGGGCCGTGCCGCGCAACCGACGCAAAATTAATCGGTCGTCTGAACTGTCGCTGCCCTCCAATTCATCGCCGGCAGCGAGTTCCAGCTTGTCCCTCACCGCCTTAGAGATCACTATGCGGCCGGCCTTATCCATCATCACCTTGGGAACCATAATTACCATTAGGGGCTGGAATTTCGAGAGGGTAATGGAGTGGATTGAGCCTCGAATTTCATTCCGGTTGCGGCCCGACTAAGCTGCGCTCGTGTCCGATCTCAAAAATAACCCCGTGTGGGTAAATGCAATATGCCAGCGGGTTGCGGCGCGGCTCGCCGCGCTCGAAGGTATCGAGGCTATAGCGCTCGGCGGCTCGCGCGCCCGTGATACAGCGCGCGAAGATTCCTATCTTGACGTGGCGTTGTATTACGACTCCAATGCCCCATTTGCGATCAAAGCGCTTGATGCGGCCGCGAGCGAGGGATGACCGCCGCGTCGGCGGCCTGGTTGGAGGCGGACAGTCGAAAGTGCCGGGACGCGACGGGATTTGTTGGGTGATTGTGGGATTGTGGCAACTCAATATTGCCGTCCGGTGCCAGGCGTGAGCGATGAGGTGCTTATCGGCGACACACGGATGCCAGGTACGGCGACCAATTAGCTGCGCTAATAAAACGTCACCACGTGCCGACGCCGAAGCGCGCGAGTCTTGCCCGCCACCTCGACGCTCACTGTCATCCTCGATGCGCCGCGCCCCTTCCCGCGGCAATGACGACGCCGGCCGGTAATCGTACTCCTGATGATTCGTGCTCGATGCGTACCACGTGGAGCGGCTGTCGCATTGTCCGCACGAGCAGGAGGTGCTGTTCCGCCCCGGCATCAAGCTGCGCATCGTCAAGGTGACGCCAGGGAGTGGCTATACGCGATGGGTAA
>WNFD01002989.1_pt1 | contig 21344 bp, 22 predicted proteins | sample 5400491 | NCBI WGS metagenome assembly WNFD01 (sample SAMN13153343, study PRJNA577476) | soil metagenome | isolation source: 120 cm saprolite under Douglas fir tree site 2 hole 2 replicate 2 | place: USA:California | collected 2015-04-18
GACGTCCGACCCGTCATCGTCCACTCGCCCGCACCCTGGCCGACGGCGGGCGCCGCGACGAGCACCATCAGGCTCGCTGCGAGTCCACCGGACCACAGTTTGAAGCGGTTCATAGCTGACCTCATGTTGAGGATGAGGGGTGTGAAAAAAACGACCTAAAACACTCTTGCCCGTCAGAATCCGAGACCCGCACGAGGTCCGGGGGCCCACGTTCCCGACAGGCGACAACCATCGTCCGACTCCTCCACACCGGGACTGCTGCTAGGGATAGAGGTTATATCCCGAGTTGCAGCCAGTGTCAATCAGCCGTTCGGGTGTCCTTTAATCACCCGGATGCGACGCCTTTTTCCCACCTGAAACAGCAGTCTCGTCGCGCCACACGCGGGCTCCACCCACGCTGAAACCGCCTTCATATACCAAGCCCCCGGCACCTACCGCCCCGCGCACCCGCTCCGCCAGAGCCCGCGCTGCGCCCGCATCGCCCACGATGCCGTACACGGCGGGTCCCCACGAGCTCTGCCCCACGCCGACCGCACCCCACGCCCGCAGCTGCTCGATCAGCTCGCCCGTCTCTCCCGGCGCGAACACCCCTCCTTGCACGGGCGCGAACCAGCCGCCCGTGATGCGCTGGACTTCGCCCAGTGCATCCCCAAATCCCGCCAGGTCTGCCTCGGCGAGGGCCGGAAGCAGCTGCATGAGCACGAGATGCGCCACGCGCTCGACGTCGCGCGCGCTCGGGGACGGCAGCCGGGCGAACGCCGCCGCCTCGTCGTCGCCCGCGAGCCCCGGCTTGCCCCGCGGCACCGCGACGACACAGCGCCACGTCTCGGGGAACGGGAGCCGCGCCAGCAGCGGCGCCACGCGGTCCGCGTCCGCGGTCCGCCCGCCCTCCAGCACGAAGCCGCCGTGGGCGAACGTCCACGTGCCCACGCCGGAGCGGCGCCCGCGATCCACTGCCTGCGCCAGCGCCATCACGTCGGTCGGGAGATTGGACAACTCGGCGCTGGCGCGCGCCACGGCGAGCGCGAGCTGCGTGCCCGAGCCGAGGCCCGCGTGAGAAGGAATCGACCGATGCAGGCAGAAGTGGAGCCGCAGGTCCAGGCCATGGTGGCGCGCGAACCGGCGGGCGAACTCGAGCGCCCGATCCGCGTCGGGCCCCTCGGCCTTGAGCTCCGCGGCCGGTCGGGCCTCGAGCAGGAGTGATGGAGCCGGGACCGCCGCCCCGATCCCGCCGAAGCGCCGCCCCAGATCGCCCCGCAGGTCGAGCACGCCGAAATGCAGCCGCGCCGGCGCCTCGACGAACACCCGCGCGCCCCCGCTGGGGTTCATGGGGTCACCGGCTGCTCGGGGCGGGGCGCCCGGCGCACGTAGTCGGTGAGGAGGGCCATCGCTTCGCGCTCGCGCGGGCCGGCCGTCTTGTCCACGATCACCTGGAGGCGCGCGAAGTCGGCACGAATCTGCTCCGCGGGCAGGAGATGAGTGCGAGTCGCGAGGATGGCCGCCTCGAGCACCGCATGGCGGGCGCGGTTGAAGCCCAGGAACTCGCGCCGCACGCCGCGGTGCAGCACCCGCGTCGCGATCCACGCGCGGGGCGGGGTCGCGTCCAGGGTGCGCACTTCCACCTCGCGCCAGGAGCAGGCCGCTTCGAGCACCACGCCCCGCACCACCGCCGCCGGGGCCGCCGGAAATTGGACGTTCGCGATCGCGCCCTGCGCGAACACCATCACGTCATCGGTCAGGTTGATCACGGCGACGCGCGTCGCCTCGAGGTTCTTGAACGTCGTGGTCTCGAGGAACGGCTTGATCACGATCTCTTCTTCTCCCCACTCCACCCCCATGGGCGCGAAGTTGATCACTCCATGGGCATCCATGGTCGTGAGCACGGACTCGATGATCACCGCACCAGCTCGGCTGGAGGCGGCGCGACCGCGTCCGCGTGGTCCGGCAGGTCCTCGATCCGCGCGGCCGCCCCGTGCAGGAAGCGGTCCAGCAGGACGTAGCCGTACTCGGTGAGCACGGACTCGGGGTGAAACTGCAGCCCGATCACCGGGTGGCGCGCGTGCTCCACCGCCATGATCTCCCCGTCCTCGGCGCTGGCGGTGACGCGCAGGTCTGCGGGAAGCCCCGAGCGGGAGATGACGAGCGAGTGGTAGCGCGCCGCCGGAAACGGGTTCGGGAGACCCGCAAACAGGCCGTTGCCGTCGTGGTGGATCCGGGACGCCTTCCCGTGCATCGGCCGCCCGGCGCGCACGATACCGGCGCCGTAGGCGGCGCCGATGCACTGATGCCCCAGGCACACGCCGAGGATCGGGATTGTCGGCCCGAAGCGCCGCACGACATCGGTCGAGATGCCGGCCTCCCCCGGCGTGCAGGGCCCGGGGGAGATGATGATGTGCGACGGCTGCAGGGTCTCGATTTCCTGTAGCGTCGTGGCGTCGTGGCGTCGTACGACGGGTTGCTCTCCCAGCTCGCTCACGTAGCGGGCCAGGTTGTAGACGAACGAGTCGTAGTTATCGATCACCAGGATCATGGGACCAGGGCGGCGATGAGTCCGCGCGCCTTGTCGAGCGTTTCGCGGTATTCCTGCTCGGGATCGGAATCGGCCACGATGCCGCCGCCGACCTGGAAGTACACGTCGCGGCCGAGTACGAGACAGGTGCGGATCACGATGCTCGTGTCCAGCGCGCCCGTGAGTGAGAGATAGCCAATGGAGCCGCAGTACGCGGCGCGCTGGGTGGGCTCGAGCTCCGCGATGATCTGCATCGCGCGCACCTTGGGCGCACCCGTGATCGAGCCGCCCGGAAATGCCACCCGCAACAGGTCCACGGCGCCGTGCTCCGACGCGAGCTCGCCCACTACGGTGGAGACGAGGTGGTGGACCGTGGCGTAGTGCTCGACGGCAAACAGCTCCGGCACGCGCACCGTCCCCGCCCGGCACACGCGCGACAAGTCGTTCCGGAGGAGATCCACGATCATCACGTTCTCGGCCCGGTCCTTGTCGCTCTCCACGAGGGCGCGCGCCAGAGCCGCGTCGTGCTCGGGAGAGAGCCCCCGCGGACGGGTTCCCTTGATGGGCCGGGTCTCGACCCGGCCGTCCGGTTGCACTTGCAGGAAGCGCTCGGGGGACGAGCTCGCCACCACCAGGTCGCCGAAATCGAGAAAGGCGGAGAAGGGCGCGGGGTTCCGTTGCCGCAGCCGGCGGTACAGGTCGAGCGGCGCGCCGACGAGCGGGGCTTGGAGCCGCTGCGACAGGTTCGCCTGGAAGATGTCGCCCGCGTAGACGTACTCGATGACGCGGGCCACGGCGTCGAGGTAGCCCTCGCGCGTGAAGTTCGACCGGACCCCCGGGACGTCGGGAACCGGGTAGGATGGTGCGGCCGATTGGCGGATCGAACGCGCAGGGTCTCCCTGCGGGACAAAACGACGCAGTCGCTCCGGGAGACCCCGCGCGTTCGACCCGCCTGCCAGCCGTTCATTCACAAACGCCAGCCGCTCAGCCGCGCGCCGCTCGCGCGCCCCTCCCCGCTCGGGAATCCCCGTCGAGATCACCCACGCCCGGCCCGCCGCGTGGTCCCAGGCGACCACCCAATCGTATAGACCAAGCAGCAGGTCGGGCACGGCCAGATCGTCGTAGCGCGGCCGCGGGACCCGCTCGAGCATCATGCCCCAGTCGTAGGCGACGTAGCCCGCGGCGCCGCCCTGGAACGGCGGGAGCTGCGTGACGGGCGCGGTCGCGTGCGCCGCCACCAGCGCTCCGATGTACGCCAACGGATCACCCGCGACTCGAATCCAGCTTCCCTCCACGAGCTCTTGGGTGAGCAGCCCTTTCGAGCGCACCGCGGTGGCCGGGTCGGCGGCGAGAAACGAGTAGCGCCCCAGGTGTTCCGAATCGGTCGCGCTGTCGAGGAACAGCAGAAAGGGCAGGTCCCGGAAGCGCGCGCATGTGTCGAGCGGGTCCGGCACGGGAGCGAGCTCATGAACTAGCGGTGCAGCGGCCCTCATCGGCTCCGCTTGGCGCGCCCGGCACGCGAGCGGCTGCTTGCCGAGCGTTGCGTCAGCTTCACGTGCTCGGGACCACGGTCGTCTGGGGGGTTGAGGTAGCCCCACTGCAGCGCTCCCTCTTGTCGGTAGGTCTTACCCAAGGTGATGGCGAGCTTGGCCTTCATGAGCTCGCGTCCGAGGTAGAACGCGTGGGTCGCCTCGTCCACGCCCAGCTGGGCGAAGATCTCGTGGATATCCGTGCCGCGCACGAACCGCTCGCTATTGAACACGGTGATCGTGTCGCGGTCGGTGAAAATCCGGAAGTTCGGGTCGGTGACGGCGCGCTGGAGCTCCCGCAGCTCGGCTTCGGCGTAGGCGAGAATCGCCGGATCCTTCACGGTCACGAGCCGGTCGTCCACGCCTTTGGGGAGCGCCTTGTGGGTGACGGCGTGGTACATGAGCCGCCGGGCGATGTCGATCTCGCGCACCGCGCCGCGGGCCCAGGGAATCACTTCGGTGGTGAGCACGGCGCGCACGCCCAGCTCCTGGCACACGGCGAGCAGCAAGGCGTTCACGCCCGTCGTGTCCGCCGCCGTGAGCTCGGTGATGTTCCCTACCCCCATGAAGAGCGGCGCCTTGGGGTAGCGCCGGCGCGTTTCGGCGTAGCGCTCGAGCGACCGGAAGAACCCGAACCCGATCGGCTCGATGACGGGGTCGATGATGTACGACACTCCCCACTGTTCGAGCGCCGCAACGCTCGGCTCCAGGGTCTCGAGCCCCTGGCCGAAGTCGGGGATCACGACGACGCGCGTCGTGCCGCCGGCCAGCTCGCGCGCCACTTCGCGGTTGGAGGCGTTCACGCTCAGGACCAGCTCCGCGCCCGCGGCCACCGCCGCGCGGATCTCGCCGGGGTCGAACGAGTCGATGCTCACCCGCATTCCCTCGCCCACGAGCTCGCGCACCACGTCGCCCAGATCGGGGAACTCACGCCCGGGCGTACAGCCGACGTCGATCACATCGGCACCGCTCGTGCGATAGTGCTCCGCCTCGCGGCGGATCGCCTCGCGCGAGAGGCGGGGTGCGTTGTTCACCTCGGCGACGATCTCGATGTCGTAGCCGCCGTAGTCGCGGGCGAGCGCGGCGCGCCCGAAGTACTCCGGGATCTGTCGCAGGTCCTTGGGTCCCTTCTCGACCGGGACTCCCACCCGCTGCGCGATGACCGTGGCGTCGCCCTCGCACAGCCCGGGGATGAGCACGAGGTCCGTGCCGTCGGGGACTTCGAGGAACCGAGCGATCCATGGGGTGGTCATCAGGGCGGCGACCGTGATCTTCATGACCGCCACCTCCCACGCAAACGCGGGACCCATCTCGGCGATGGTCCGGCGCAGCGCGGGCTCGGCGAGCTTCCCCGTGACGAACAACACGCGGCGCGGCGCGCGCACCGCGGCACCCGCTGTCACCGCGGATCGCCCGAGCGCACGAACTTGTTCGGCGTCCCTTCGAGCGCGCCGCCTTGGGGGCGCCACAGGACGATCTCTTCGATCTTGCGGGCGAGCTCGAAGTCCTTGTCGGTGATGCCGCCCGCCGCGTGGTTCTGCAGCTTCACGATCACCCGCCCCCAGGTCACCGAGAGGTCGGGGTGATGGTATGCCGCTTCCGCGATGTAGCCAATCGCGTTCACGAGCATCAGCGTGGTGGGCCAGCCGTCCGTCTTGTAGTTGCGGCGGATCCAGCCGTCTTCGTACCACCAGCCCGGGAACTCCTTCAGCTTCGCCTCGATCTGCGCGTCCGAGTAGGTCGGTTCTTTCGCTGCCATGGCGGTCTCCTTATCGGGGGCTAAACCACGCCCCCGCCGTTGATCATCAGCATCTGGCCGGTCACATAGGCGGCCGCGTCGGAGGCGAGATAGACCGCGGCGTGGGCGATGTCCTCCGGCGTGCCCCAGCGTCCGAGCGGGATCCTCGCGGCGATGCGCTGCTTCAGCGCCGGGTCGAGCGCGTTGCCGTACGCGGTCTCGATCCAGCCGGGGCCGAGCACGTTCACGCGGATCCGCGGCGCCACCGAGTGCGCCAGCGCCCGGCTGAAGGAGTACACGCCTCCTTTCGCGGCGCAGAACACCTGGGCGTACTCACTCTTGAGCCCGCCCCCGAGCACATGGTCCCAGGACATGTTCAGGATCACGCCGCCCGCGGCCGGCGGGTGGGCGTCCATCAGCTCGACCGCCTTCCACGAGGCGAGCACCGTGCCTCGCAGGTCCACGGCGAGGAGGCGGTCGAGCTTCTCGGTGCGGGACAGACGGGCGGCACTGCCGGTGAGGATGTCCGCTCCGGCATTGTTCACCCACACGTCCACGTGTCCGAAGGTGCGGTGCAGCGTCTCCGCGAGCGCGTCCAGATCGCCCTGCTCGGCGACGTCCGCGCGGATCGCCTCGGCGCGCCGGCCGGCGGCGCGGGCGCCTTCGGCAGTCTCGTCCGCGCCGCGCCGGTTCGTCCGGTACGTGACCACCACATCCGCACCCGCGGCCGCGTACGCGAGGGCGATCGCACGCCCAATGCCGCTGGATGCGCCGGTGACCACGGCGACCTTGCCGGCTAGCGACAGCCCCGCCGGGGCGTCGACCGCACTTCCCGTCGCCGGCAACACTTCATTGGACTGTTGTTTTGACATCGTGCCTCCGAATGCCTAACCTACCGGCGGTTTCGGGACAGCCACAAGGGAGCGGCCGGAAATGCAGCTTCTCATCAGCGTTGCCGGACCTGCCGACGCGCGCGCCGCGCTGCTTGGCGGCGCGGACGTGATCGACGCGAAAGACCCCCGGCATGGCGCGCTGGGCCCCGTGACCCTGCACCGGCTCGCGGCGATCCGGGCGGCAATCGGGGGGGCGCGTCCGCTCAGCGCCGCGTTGGGGGACGCCGCCGACGAGCACGCCGTCGCGACGACGGTGGCCGCGGCGGCCTCGCCCGGCCTCGCGTTCGTAAAGGTGGGCTTCGCCGGCGTCACGAGTGAGGCTCGGGTACGCCGCCTGGCGGTGGCCGCTGAGCGCGCGGCGACGGATGTCAGAACGCGGTTGGTGCTGGTCGCCTATGCGGACTGGCGGCGCGCGCAGAGCCTCGCGCCGGCACGAATCCTCACCGTCGCCGCGGGCGCCGGCGCGGCCGGCGTGTTGCTCGATACCGCGAACAAAGGCGCGCCCTTGTTCACACTCCAATCTCCGACCTCAGTGGCCGCCTGGATCGCCGCCGCGCACGCGGCGGGATTGTTCGCCGCGCTTGCAGGCGGGCTCTGCGGACCGGATTTCACACACGCGCGCGCGCTCCGCGCCGATCTCGTGGGTGTGCGGGGCGCCGCCTGTGTCGGGGGTCGGACCGGCCGGGTCTCGCAGTCCCGGGTTGCGGCCTTGCGGGCGTTAGCCGGCGCGCCGCCCGCCCCTCGTGTCCTGCCCCGGAGGGGGGTCTTCCCGCAGCGCCACCTCGAGCTGCCCGAGATCGTCGGCCGTGACGACGAGGTGCTCCACGCCGCGCGGGAGCGTGCGTAGGAAGTACGAGTCGACGAGCTTGGCCGGGTCGCCCTGCGCGGGCTTGATCAACACGACGCGCCGGGCGCGGACCTGGCCTGCGAGCCAGGCGGCGATGCTGTCGCTCGTGACCTCCCAGGAATGCGGCAGCGGATCCGCCGCCCGAAGCCAGTGGTACGGCGCGAGCACCGGCAGCCGAGCGGCCTGCACCGCGGAGGCGATCCCGCCTTCCCCGTCCACCAGTTGGGCGTCCGGGAGGCGGCCGGCGAGCGCGTGCGCGTACTGGTCCATGCCCAGCACGGCCATCCAATGCGCCGAGTCGTCGCCGATCCTGACCCGCTTGAACATCTGGCGCACGGCGTCGGCGAACGGTCCGCCGCCCGGCAGCACTACGAGCCGGCGACCGCGCCGGAAGGCGGTCACGGCTTCGATCACCAACTCGAAGGCGCCGGCTTTGCCGAGCAGCCCTCCACCGATCTTCACGACCGTGTGGATCAGGGGGACCTCGTCCGTCATGATGGGAACAGCAGCGCCACGGCCGCCGCGGGGGCGTGTCGCGCCGCGGCCCCGAGGCTGTCGGAGAGATGGGTGACGTGCAGGCCGATCCGTCGGGCGGCCGCGGCCGCGAGAAACTCACCGAGACCGGTGACGACCGCGCGCGCCAACCGGGGCTGCCGCGCGCGCACCCGCTCGAGCCCCGCGGCGATACGCGTGACCTGTGCGTCCCACAGCGCGTCGGCGATTACGCCTATGTCGGTCTCGTCGATCATCTCCCGGTCCGCGCAGACGACCCGGGCCAGCCGCTCGCCCGCGAATTCCCTGCTCGTGGGGCGTCCGTCGGGAGTCGGAACCGAGTAATCGGTGGGGGCGAGCTCGCCGCGCCACACGTGCACGTCCCCCGCGAGCGCGAATCCCTCCGCGGACATGCCGGTAGGTCGGCCACGCACCGGCACCGTCACCGCGATCGCTTCGACCGGCGTGCGCAACGCTCCGGTGTACACGAGCTCGCCCACGCCCAGCCGCTCCACATCGGTCCGGGCACACGTCACTGGTGCCCCATCTCGTATCGGAATGATGTCTGTCGTGGTCGAGCCGACGTCGACGAGCAGGCAATCGGAGCAGCTTCGTCCGACGACATGCGCCGTGGCGGCCCAGTTCGCCGCTGCCACGGCCAGGGGCTCCCGGCGCGCTTCGGCCGGCGTGCGCCACCGAGCATCCACGCCCCACACACGCACATCTGCGTGCGGAAAGGCGGCCGCCACGGCGTCGAGCACGAAGCCCACACCCTCCCGCTTGGTGCGGAACAGCTGCGACAGCTCGGCCGTCATCGTCACTGCGTGCGCCACGGCGGGGCCGGCGCCCAGGTCCTGGGCGAGGCGCCCGAGCAGCGGCACGAGCGCCGCCGGATCGCGCTGCAGCTCGTAGGGCGCGGCGCGCGCCGCGAGCACCTGAGCGTCGGCGACGTGCGCGACTTTGGTGTTCACGCCGCCGATGTCCCAACCCAGGACGCCGTTCATTGCGCGTGATCCCCGTGCTCGACCTGCGCGGCGGCCGGGCGGTCTTGGCGCGCGGTGGCCGGCGTGAGACGTACGCGCCGGTCCGCTCGCGGCTCCTGGACGGCGGCGCCGAGGGCGATCCACTTGCCCTGGGGCGGGCCTACCGCGACATCCTCGATTGCGATGAGTGGTACGTCGCCGATCTCGACGCCCTCGCCGGGGGCGCGGTCCAGCATGCTCTGGTGAAGGCGCTCGTGGGCCTGGGCGGCCGGGTGCTCGTTGACGCAGCGGTCTCCTGCCCCGAGCGGGCGCGCGAGCTCGCCGCGGACGGCGCCGCGCGGGTGGTGGTGGGCCTCGAGACCCTGCCATCGCTCGACGCGCTTGCGGCGGTGGCTCGAGCCATCGGGCCGCGCGTCGTTTTCTCGCTCGATCTGTGGGATGGCGCACCCCTGGCGCTGGCCTCCCTCGCCCGGAGGCCGCTCGAGATCGCGCGCGGGGCCGTCACCGCGGGCGCCGGGGCGATCATCGTGCTCGACCTCGCCCGCATAGGCGGCGGGCGCGGCGTGGACCTGGTGCTGGTGGAGGCGCTGCGGCACGCGTTTCCCCACGTGGAGCTCCTGGCGGGCGGCGGCATCGGCACGCCGCGCGACCTCGAGCGCCTTGCCGACGCCGGGCTCGATGGCGCGCTGATAGCTTCGGCGCTGCACGACGGCAGGATCAAGCGGGGAGACGTCGCGGCCGTGCGGCGGGCCGTTCACCCGAGCGACTCGCGGTAGGTGGCGGACTGTCCGAAGTTCTCCTCTACCTCCACCTCCACCGCCCGCAGTGCCACTCCGCCGGAGGACGCGAGCGCTGTGCTCACCCGGCCGGCGAGGTACTGCGCCAGCATCTCGACGGTGGTGTTTGGCACCGGGAGGAGCGCGCAGTCCTCTCGCGGGAAGACGTAGCGCGGCCTCCCCGCCACCGCGACGCGCACGGTGTCGCCCTCCTCACTGACTTGAATCTTGGTGCTCTCGAGCGGGAGGAGCACCTTGTGGTCGATCTCGTCGGTGAGCCGCTTCATCAGGTCCTTCAGCATCGAGAAGTCGAGCACGTAATGCGCCTCGGGGTCCAGCCCGCCTTCCACCACCACGCGGGTGCGATAGTTGTGGCCGTGCAGCTTCTCGCAGCGATGCCCGGGGAAGGTGATGAAGTGGGCCGAAGCGAAGACCAGGTTGTCTTTCGTCACGGCGACCTTGAATTCCTTATGGGCGGGCACGCCACCCTCCTTCCAGCAGCACGGCGTAGATGGCCGCGCCCGTCAAGTCCGCGGTGGTGCCGGGGTTGAGGGTGTTGGCCTCGTCCCGGAGCTCGCGGTCGAGCGCGGCAGTGGCATCCCGTCCCGCGGTGGTCCGTATCCCCCCGGCGTCGAGCACGCTGCGCGCGCGGCGCTGTACCGTGACCGCCGCAGCGGTGCCGAGCTTGCGGGCGATATGAGTATCGGGCGATCTCGCGAGGAGCGTTAGGTAGGCCTCAACGATCGCGTCCCGCCAGGCGAGCCCGTCGGACCGTGCGCGGCGGAGCGCGGGTACCCCGATCGCGAACGTCGTGTCGAAATCGGTCGCGTACTCGCGGGCGATCGCATCCCGGTCGCGCGCCAGCACCATGGCGTCGCGTAGGCTGATCGTCGGTGTGTCGGCGACATCCTGCTCGCTGGCCCGACCCAGGCCTCCCGGCGCCGCGGAGCGGATCGCCATGTAGGCGTCGCGCGCATCCGCCACCGTCGTGTCGGCGAGTGTGGCGGCGAGCTGCTCGCGCAGGGCTTCGAGCCCGGGCCGAAGCGCGGCCCGGGCCAGCGGGGCGAGGAGGAGCACGAGGCCGAGATTGGTGTTGGACGGCACCCAGCGGGCGGTGGCTTCGACGGCCGCGCGGATCGTGGCGCCGAGCGGGTGCTCGCCCGCCAGGGCGAGCGGCGGGCCGATTGCGGCGGCGCTCGCGAGGAAGTCCTCGTACGTCGCGTCGCGGAATGAGGCGAAGGGGGAGACGTTGCCGGGCTTGGGGGCGCTCGCCTCGAGCAGGCAGGCGAGCTGCGCGGCGGCTGCCACCTCGGCTGCCTGCCGCGCGGGCGGGGCCGTCACCGCGGCGTCACACGCTCGAGCAGATGCTCGACGATCGCTCCGGCGACGTCGCTGGACGTCGCTTCCTGCAAGCCGCGCCATCCGGGGATCCCGTTCACCTCGACGACGTACACCGTGCCATCGCGCGCGGGCAGGAGATCGACGCCGGCGTAATCCGCGCCCACCGCCCGGGCGGCGGTCAACGCCGCCTCGACCTGCGCCGCCGGCAGCGTGACGGCTCGCGCCCGGCCGCCTCGCGCCAGATTGGTCTTCCACCCGGGCGCGCTCCGCTCGATCGCGCCGATCACGCGCCCGCCCACCACGAAAACCCGCAGGTCGCAGCCGTCGTGATCAATCGCCCGCTGAAGATAATACACGCTCCGGAGCGTCTCCAGCGTTCGAAACACGCGGAACGCCATCTCTTCCTCGCTCACCCGCACCATGCCGAGACCCATCGAGCCGAACAGCGGCTTCACGATGACATCTCCGAGCGCGCAAAACGCCGCCATCGCCTCGTCGGGATGCTCGCACACGACCGTCTCGGGCACCGGGAGCCCGGCGTGCGCCAGCAGCGCCGTGGTCCACAGCTTGTCCACGGTTCGCTCGATTGTCCGCGGCGAGTTGATCACCGCCATCCCGCGCTCCTCGAGCGCGTGCAGTGCGTCCACCCGGACGATGATCTGTTCGAGCGAGCCCGCGGGGATGATGCGCGCGAGGATCGCGCTGCAGGACGCGAGATCCTCTCCCGCCGCGGCGAAGGGCGGACCGGTCCCGCCGAAACGCGAGACGAGTCCTTCGTACGGTAGCACGCGTCCCTCATGGCCCCGCGCCGCCAGCGCGCGGCAGAGTTGGTCGGTGTGCCAGCCCCCCTGCCGCGCGGCGAGAATCGCGATACGCACCGGGGCTAGTTCGTCTTCGTCCCCAAGAGCACCGCGTAGCCGCCGGTGGCGTATACCGGTATGTCGCCGGCGACGGCCTTGAAACCCGCCGTGGCCATCCCCTTGTCACGTGCCTCCTGCGAGTCCCACCGGAGATCCGCGATTCGGTAGATAGGCGCCGGCTTGCCGTCCGCCGACGGCGAAAACCTGACCAGCTCGGCGCGCGTGACCCCGATCTCCTGCGCATGAGATGCGAACAGGGGCACGTGCTTTTCGGCGTAGTACTTCTCGAACGCCGCCGTGTCCTTCGGCTGGTTGTACTGCACGATGACCACCCACTGCACCCCCGTGGGTGCCGTGGCATGCGACTGTTGCTGGGGTGCGGGCTTCGAGCACGCGGCCGCGACGGCGAGACCGGCGAGAATGGCGAGGCGCTGCAACGGACGCTGCATGGAATGGCTCCTTGGTGTGGAGGATGTGAGGGGCGGCGTCTCAGCTCTCGACCAGCGACGCGTGCAGCACCTCGGGGTTCACATGCCCGGCATGATACGTCTTGCCGCTCAGCACGCTCGTCAGCCACACCTCGGCGGGGCTGAAGAGCAGCGGATCGATCTTGTAGAAATCGCCGTCGTACCGCTTGAAGATGTCGTAGAACGGCGTCCCGTAGTCTTTCGACGCCGACGCGGGGATCTTCGGAACCAGCTCGGCCAGCTCCGCGTCATCGGCCTGCACGGTATAGCGCGCCTGGCCGCCGTACAGGATGCAGTCGTTGGTGCGACCGATCGCCCGGAGATCGTTCTTCGCGACGGGTGGCAGGGGCGCCGTGCCGAACCCGCTCACGATCTTGTTCACATCGAAGCCGAGCGTGTCCATCTTGTGCAATCCCGTCTCCAAAATGCGCGCGGCGATCTGTACACCGCCGGCGAGACTCGCCGTCGGCGCCACCACGAACGTCAGCTGCGAGGGCGCGAGCGCGGCCTTCTGACCCACCCAGGCGGCCACCTCGTCCGTGGGCAGCGTGCGCGTCTCGAGCACGAGCACACCGCGCTCGGCCCGTTCGGCGTAGCCGAGCTTCGTGAACAGCTCCTTCTCGACGCGGGCGTGAGCCCGCAACGGCCCCGACCCCATCGCGAAGTACTGCCCCACCTGGATGGCCCAGCCGGCGTACTGGGAGGCCATGCAGCTGACCGCCGGGTGATCGGTCCACACGCGGACACCGGGCCACGTCTCGCCGCCGATCGGAACCGGCGGGTATGCGATGTCGGCGAGCCCGGCCGTGCAGATCTCGGCGAGCGCGCGCCCGGCGCCGAACCCGCCCGGCGCGTCGACGCCGGCGTCGATCACGCGCGTGCCTCCGGGAAGCTTCCGTACGGCGACCCGCAGCGTGTCGGCGTTCGTGGCCATGGCATCGGCGATCTGCCACGCCCGTTCGTTGAGACTCAGTCCCCCGCCCATTGCAGGATCTCCCCTTTGCCGAGTTCGGCGAGGTCGCCGGAGTACCGCTCGTACCTGCCGGCGAGGAAACGATCCGCGACCGCCACGCCGGCGCGGCCGCGCAGGTAGCGGAGCAGCAGCCCGACGTGCGGCGGCCGGTAGGTGCAGGCATAGCGGAACGTGCCCGGCCGATCGATCGGGGCCAGCGCCACGATCGAGCCGCGTTTCAGGAAACGCCCGGCGCCGGGCCCCGCTTGGCCGAACACGACAACCGTACCCGCGATCATGCCTTCGCCCATCGCGCGTCCCCCGTCCCCCATCACGACGACCAGTCCCCGCCTCATCCGAGCGCCCGCCGCGTCGCCGGCATTCCCGCGTACGATGATCTCGCCACCCGTCATGCCGCGCGCCGCGCCGGGCAGCGCGCCGCCCACGTTGTCGCCCGCGTTGCCGCGCACGTCGATCCGGCCCCCTGACATCGCGAGCCCCAGATCCCGGCCCACGCTCCCCTCGATCGTCAGTTCACCACCCGCCATCCCGGCGCCGATTGCGTCCAGGCGCGGGACGTCCCCCTCGATCCGGACCACGCTCGAGTGTCCGCCGCGGACCTTGAAAAACTCCCCGAGCTTCGCCACCCGGCCGCCGTGCACCACCGGCAGCTCGGCGATCTGCTTCGCGTCGAGCCCGGCGAACCGGTCGGCGGCGATGCAGTCGGCGACCAGCACGTGATCGGGCCGTGCGGCGAGCGACAACGTGACGGAGTCGCTCATGCCAGGATCTTCCGGAGGTGGAAGTGGTGCGGCCCCAGCTTCCCGCCAAAGTTCGCCGCCGTGATACTGTTCACCCCCGGCCGACACGCCGCCGGGATGCCGGCGCGCATTGCCGCCTCGATCGACGGGGCATCAGTGCCATCCAGCACGATCTCGAGCACGCTGTTCACGCCCTCGGGGAGCGCGGTCTCGGTGATCGCCCGCAGCGTGGGATCGAAGGGATCGTTGGTCGTCGCCACCATGCTCTTGTAGCGCTTCGAGCCCACCTTGCTGCCGCTCCGCACCACGCCGCCCGGGAACGGGAGCATCACGCCCGGGAGACCGGTCATCGCGGCCACGGCGGCCTCGGCGGCGGCCAGCGCGGCGTCCGCATCCTCCGCGAGGATCAGGAAATTCCCGCCACCCACGCCTTTCAACATCCCGAAGGTTTCCTCGACGAGGAACTCCCCCTCCATGACCGGCAGGCGCCAGTAGCGCTTCCCGCCAATCACCTTGCTCGCCTGAAACCCGTCAGCGAACACGCGTAACGCCTTGCCGATCGCGAGCCGATCGGGCGCATCGGGCAGGCCGTCGAAGCAGGCGGTGGTGGGGCAGGTGAGCACCGTCTGGCCGACCCGCACTATCAGCTGTTCGGGAAGGCTCGCCTTGTCCATGGTCAGGAACAGCACGCTGATCCCGGGCCGCCCGTCGGGCGTCTCGGTGGGCGCGAGCTCGCGCTCGATTCCCGCTTCGCACTTGCAGCCGATCACCGACGTGGCGAACCCGGTGAGCTTGGTTGCCGCCTCCCGGGCCCACTTCGCGGTCCGCCCCGTGATCATGAGCCGCGCCACCCGCATGGTGAACGCTTCGGCGAACGTGTCCGCGATCGTGACGCCGTTGATCTTCATTGCACCGGCTCCGCACCGTAGTTCTCGAATGCGACGCAGGCGTACTGGTCGAAGAATCCCTTCACATCCTTGGTGACCGCCGCGTCGTATCCCGGTCGGACGGCGAGGCGCCGCCCGGCGGGCGCGCGGCGCAGCTGCCCGTCCTCGACGACGAGCGTCCCCGCCTTGATCGTGTAACGAGGGGTGGAAAACATCCTGGCGCGGTCGGCCTCGTTCGCGTAGATCGTCACGTCCGCGTCCGCCCCCGGTCCGAGGTGCCCCTTGTCCTTCAATCCCAGGAGCCGGGCCGGCCCGGCGCGGGTGATGGTGGCGATCTCGCCCAGCGTGTATTCGCGCGCCAGCCCATCGAGCAACGCGCTGCCCGCCAGCAGCTTCTGGTTCACGCCCTTGAGACGCTCGTCACGGTACGCCCGGTCCATGAGCAGTCGGATCAGCTCGGGATAGGAGAGGAACGTTCCTCCGTTCGGGTGGTCGGTCGAGAGTACCACGCGCCACGGATCACGCGCCAGCAGGAACAACTCGAGCCCTACCCCCCACTGGAGTGCGGCCACGGCCGCCTTCTCCTTGTACGCATAGGGCACGATGCCGCAGCCCGACTCGAGCTCGATGTCCACGTTCACCCATTTGCGGCCGCTGCTGGCGTACAGCAGATGCTCGACCGGGCTGTCCGCGGTGACCGTCGTAGCCGCCCCGAACATCACCTGTCCGACGTCCACGCTCACCTCGGGGTGAGCGTTCACGTACTCGATCACCTCGCGCGCCGCCGACGCCCACCTCTTGTCCGGCGCACCTCCGTAGCTGTGGAACTGCAGGTGCGTGAAGTGCGCGCGTTGTCCCGCGAGGGCCCTCATGCTTGCGAGCGTCGTCGCGGCGTTGCCTGGTTGCCCGAGGTTATTACAGTGGATGTGCACCGGGTGCGGCAGGCCGAGCGCGTTGGCCGCACTGGCGAGCGTCGCCAGGATCTTTCGTGGTGTGACGGCGCTCGAGCCAAGCGTATCGTCCAGGCCGCTCACGTTGCGCCGATCGCCCCCCCCGCCGCCCTTCCAGACCGCCACCCCGCCCGGGTTGACGATCTTGATCGCATACGCTCGCGTGGTGCCCAACAGCCACGCGGCGTAATCGCGGGCCCGGGCCGCCTCACCCGCGGCGAGCTGGCGGAGCAGGTACTCGTCGTTGCCCAACAGGACGAAGAACCCGGCATCGATGATCGGCGTGTCGTCGAGCTCCGCGTGCGCGTGCCGCGCGGCGAGGGGCGCCACCGCCGCTTCCATCACGGTGGTATAACCGAGCCCCGCGTAGCGATAGCCGGTCGCGAACGTGCTCGGCAGCGTCCCCCCGGTGCCGGAGCGCCCGACCGCGCCACCATCGAGCCGCGGAGCGGGTGCAGGATCGGCCGCATGCGCTTCTGGGAGCAGCCGCCGGGCGTGGTTCACGCTCGACCCGGCGATGTGCGCGTGGATGTCCACGCCACCCGGCATCACAACCATGCCGCGTGCGTCGAGCCGCGGAGCGCCCGACGGCAGCTCGGCCACGACGTGATCGCCCTCGATGCACACGTCGCGCACGACACCGTCGACTCCGTTCGCCGGGTCGTACACCGTGCCGCCGGCGATGCGGAGCCGGGGAGTCTTGCTCATGCGCGCAGCCGGTCGCGCAAGGCGCGGACGGTGGCGAGCGTCGCGCGTGCACCCTCGAGCGAGGGCCGCAGGGGCAAAGGGACGTCGTCCATGCGGAACGCGGTGCCGCCCTCGTGGATCCCCGCTGCCCCAGTGTCCACGGCAACGGCCGGCTGGAACGTCGCCGCGCTGGCCCGCGGTCCGAGCGCGACGCTCCGCACTTGCGCGAGCGCGGCAGCCACGGGCTCGGGGAGGGTCGCGGGCGCGCCGATGACGAGCGCGGCGTCCACTTCTCCCCCGCCCAGCAGTGCGGCGGCGCCCGCCTGCGGCCGGTAGCTCGGGTAGGGCGCCCGCCTGCGGCCGGTAGCTCGGGTAGCCGCGCGCGAAGTCCACGGCAAAGGGAAACCCGGTCTGCCACGTGAGGACGGCGTCGGCGCCGGAGCGGTTGCCGCCACCCCGGAGCGTGGACAAGGCGCACCGCGTGGGGCCGTTCAAGGCCTGCGCCAGCGTCACGAGCGCTTCCGCGCGGGCCGGGTCGGTCGGAATCGGGCCCGGCTCGCCGTCGGCCACGATGGCGACGTAGCGCGCCTCGGTCATCCTGCCGGCCAGGTCGATTGCGGGCCGGAAGCGCGCGTCGGCTCCCGCGGCGCGCCCTTGTAGCGCCGCCCGCATCATCTCCAGACTGTCCACCTCGTCGGCGGGTGCGATCGCCAACCGTCCGTTCGCCTCCGCGGGACCACGGCGCTCCCCCACGTCCACGGCGATCAGCGTGCGGCTGGCTCGACCCTGAGGCGCCGCCACCCCGCGCGGATCCACCGCGTAGCGAGACGCGTAGCGCGGGTAGCGAGCGCTCGGGTCCACCGCCCAGAACACCACGAGGTCGGCGCGCTGGCGGATTTCGCCGAGAGTGGCACCGGCGCGGCCGCGGCGCTGGGCTGCTAGCACGGCCGTCGCGGCGGTCGCCGCGAGGCTGTCGATGACGGCGTGCAGCCGATCGGCGATGGCGACCCCTTCCCGCTGCGTCTCGCAAGAGACGTCGCCGGCGAGATAAACCAGGGGACGCTTTGCACCGGTCAGGAGTCTCGCGGCCTCGGTGAGCGCCTGCTCGAGCGATGCGCTGCGGCTGTTCACCCGTGTCTCCGCGGATACGCTCCCGTCGCCGAACCACGCGGCTCCGAGCGCGCAGGCGTTACGCGCTTCGGCGATGCGATCCCGTGTCACGACGACGGTGATGTCGTCGCAGGCGCAGCCGCAGCCGAGGCAGGTGACGTTCGCGAGGGTGCGGTCGGTCATGCGCTCCGCGCCTCGCGGCCCTCGACATCGCAATACAACCGCGCCGCGCGGCGCGTGAGGGCCGCGAAGCAAGCGGAGGCGTCCCCCTGGCGCGCGAAGATCGTGCAGATCGGCTGGCGCGGCGCGAACGTAGTCCCCGGCGGGGAGATGTCCCGCACGTCAGGGTCGGCGAGCCAGGGCCGCGTGTCACCCAGGACCGTGGCGCGCCGCGCGTATACGATCGCCTTGCCGACCGCTTCCGGGGTGTGATGCCGGGCGGCCGCAAGGTCGAACGCCGGCAGCGCGCCCCGGCACGACCGCACATGCAGGTCGAACACCGACAGCCCGTACGCCCGCTCCACCAGCTCCATCGCGGCCGTGTAACGCGGGTTTACCTCGATCGCGTAGGGCACCCCACGGCGCGCGATGAAATCGACCCCGTTCACTCCCACCAGGCCGAACGCCCGGGTGACCTCCTGGGCGAGCAGCGTCGCCCGCTCGAGCAGGCGCTCGTCAGCGGGGAACTGCGGATCCCCGGCGGATCCGAGGATGCTGCCGCAGTAGCGGAACCCGTCGGCGCCGAACGTCGACTCCCCCCCGAGAATGCGCGACAGGCCCAGCGGCACCGCGCGGCGCCCGTCTGCCGCGAACACGATGGAGCCAGCCACGCCGGCGACGCGCTGCTGGAGGTAGCTGCCCCGCGGCACGGGCGCGCCGCGGCGCCAGACCGCGACGCCGTCCCCGCCTCCCGAGCGCAAAGGCTTCACGAGCCATCCGCTGCGCGTGCCCGGCGCTGGCCGCGTGAGGCGGACGCGCGGACCCGGCAGGCCGGCGTCGGCGACCACCCGCGCGAGGCGGCGCGGGTCGCGCGCTTGGGCCAGCACGGTGGGCGGGTTGCCCCAGAGCACCCGGTCGGCCGCGAGAGCGCGGACGGCGCCGGGGTGGTTTTCGAAGCTCGCTTCGTACACGACGGCCTCGCAGGACAGGTCCCGCGCAGCCGCCGCGGCGGCGCGGGCGCTGAACCGACCGTCGACCCTAACGACATGTACCTCGGTCGCGGAGGCCTGGAGATCGAGATCGCCAAATCCGTCCACGGCGACCACCTCGTACCCCGCGCGGGCGGCGGACTCCGCGAAGCCTCGGGCCGACGCGCCGGCCAGGAGCACGCGTGTCATGACAACCCCAGCCGGCGCCGTGCCCGCTCGCGCGGCACGACGTACAAGTGATCCAGCACGCTGCCCCGCGCCTCGCGGATCGCCAGCCGCTCGACCAGGGCGCGATTCGCGCCGCCGGCGAGCCCGTCGGCGATGAGCGCCGCTCCCTGGGCGCCTTCCTTCGCCGTACGGGCGAATCCTCCGAGCGGGCGCGTCGGCGCGAACGCCTCGAGCCGTGCCCGGATCGCGTGCGCCAACGACTCGATGCGCGCCAGTCGGCCGGAGAGGAGAAACTCCTTGGGCGAGGGGATCGCGGTCGCGAGCGCCACGGCGGTCTTCACGGTGCTCTCGACCAGCGCGTCGCGGGCGACCTGCTCGGCGGCCGTCGCCGGCTGGGCGAGGCGCTCGGGGGAGGTATTCGCTTCGTCCCAACCGGCGATCGTGGCTGCACCGCCGTGGAACAAGAGCGCCTTGGACACCTCGCCCGCGAGATACGCGACCTCGCCATCGAGTGCCCCTGGCGCGCGAAACCCGAGCGGGCCGGCCGAGCCTCCCACGCCGTCCACGATGCGGCCCGCCGCAACCGCCACGGCGGCCGTGAAGGCGCCGCCGAGCTCGAGCAACACGAACGACACGTCCGACAGGGGCGAGCCGACCCGCCGGGCTTGCTCGGACACTGCCAGCGCGACCGCGCACACCTTTTCCGCCGTGCCCATGTCTACGCGGTTCACCTTGCGGTGCGCCGGCACCGTGGGCAGGTGCACCACACCCGGGGTGAGGACGACCGGCAGTGCGGACCGCGCCAGGACGCGTACCAGCTCGCGCAGTCCGCCGATGCCCCCGGTCTCGCCGGGGGCCGAAAGGAAGGCGAGCCGCAGGTCCTCGTCGGTCGCGTCCTGCACCCGCGTGAGCGGCAACCCGTATCCGGATGGGCCGGCGACTAGATCCAGTGGGCCGGCCGCCTCCAGTTCGGCGACGAAGCGCGCTGGCTCGCTCAGCGCCTCCGCGGTGGGCCAGGAGCGGTCGAGAAACAGGCGGCCGTCGTCGAGCCCACAGAGATCGAGGCTCACCGTTCCGGGGTCGATGCCGATGACGCGGGGCATCGGCTCACGGCTTCGGCGCCATCAACTCCCGCGCGACGTCGGCGATGGTCTCGGCGTCCAGCACGAGGTCGTTGCGCTCGAACAGGCGCGCAATGCACGCCTTGTGCACTTTCATCTTGAGGTTTCCAATGGCGAGGGCGCCGAAGCACACCACGCCTTCCTTCGTCACGCCGTCGTCCATCGCCTCGACCCCTTCGATGCCGAGCGGGGGAACCGCATTCACGTCCGCCACCACCTTGAGTCCCGGCCGATTCGCCCACGCCTGCTTCGGCACGAGCATCACCCCCGCCGGCCCGGCATTGAGGATCAGCTCCGCGCGCTCGCACGCGCGGATGGCCTCCGTGGCGTCCGGCATCGCGATGGCGCGCACCGTTCCGCCGAAGCGCTTGAGCACGAGCTCGCGCGCCCGCTCGCCCGCGTCGGCTTTGCGCGACGTGATGCACACGTCCGCCCCGGCCTTGGCGAACAGCCCGGCGGCCCGAATCCCGACCGGCCCCGTCCCCGCGACGATCAGCACGCGCTTGCCACGCACATCCCCCACGGCTTTCACCATCTTCGCCACGGCAGCGACCGCCGTGGTATTCGAGCCGTTCGAGTCGAGCATGGCGGACACGGTGAAGGGCTTGAACATCGCCTTCGTTGCCGCGGCGAGCAGCTGCTCGCCCACCGCAATGTCCGATCCCCCGACGAAGACCGCGGTGTTCTTCAGGTCCTTGGGACCGCGCGTGAAGATGCAGCCGTGAATGAGGTCACGGACGTCGGCTTCGGTGACGCCGCCGTAGCTCATCACCTCATCGGCGCCGCCGTCGTAGGCGACCACCCGATCGAATACGCTCGGCAGCCGGGAGCTGTCGAGCTGCAGCAGGAGCTTACGCATCAGGGTTCATGCTCCACGATGAGTCGGCGCAGGGCTCGAAAAGCAGTCGAGGGGCGGCAGCCCGCCCCTCGACGTGGAATCAGGCGCCTGCCGGGGAGATCAACCCTTGTCCGCGCCACCGGCGAACGGATGCGACGCCGTTTTCGCCTGGGAGATCACCTGGTCGATCTTCGGCTGCCCCTTGAGGGCGCGCTCGATCGATTCCTTCACCGCCCGATAGTTGAAGTCGAAGATCTTCTTGTCGTTCTTCGCCTCCCAGTGGATGA
>WNFD01002677.1_pt1 | contig 21340 bp, 17 predicted proteins | sample 5400491 | NCBI WGS metagenome assembly WNFD01 (sample SAMN13153343, study PRJNA577476) | soil metagenome | isolation source: 120 cm saprolite under Douglas fir tree site 2 hole 2 replicate 2 | place: USA:California | collected 2015-04-18
TCGATGCCGCGCGTCGGATCGTTGAGCAGGATGATGCGCGCCTCGGTCATCAGCCATTTGGCGATGACGACCTTCTGCTGGTTGCCGCCGGAGAGAGTGGCGACGGGTCGATCGATGTCGTCGACTTTGATCGCCAGCTGGCGGATCATTTCGTCGATGCGCCGCGCCTCGGCCGCGCGATCGACGGTCAGGCCGCGGGTCAATTGGGCGACCGATGCGAGCGAGACGTTGTCGCGCACCGACATTGGCAACATCAATCCCTCGGTCTTGCGGTCCTCGGGAATGAGCGCCATGCCGATGGCCGCGGTCTTGGCCTGGCGCGGGCTGGTCGGGCGCACCGCCCGCCCTTCGACGGCGATGGTGCCGGTGACGCCGCGCAGCACGCCAAAGAGGCCGAGCAAGAGTTCGCGTTGGCCCTGTCCGTCGAGCCCGCCGAGCCCGACGATCTCGCCGCGCCCCACGGTGAGCGAGACATCATGCAACCGTGGTGACCAAGTCAGCCGTTCGACGGCAAGAACCGGCGGGGGCGGGGCGCTGCGCGCCGGCTTCGGCGGAAAGACGTGCCGGTACTCCCGGCCGATCATTAGCTCGACGATCTCGTCGTCGCTGTGGCTGCCCTTGGGAAAGGTCTCGATGTGTCGGCCGTTGCGGAACACGGAGCAGACATCGGCGAGTTCAGCGATTTCATGCATGCGGTGCGAGATGTAGAGAATGGCGAGACCATCGTCGCGCAAGCGGTGAAGAATGGCATAGACGGACGCGACATCGGCCGCGGTCAACGCCGAAGTCGCCTCGTCGAGGATGAGCAATTTGGGATTGCGGCCGAGCGCCTTGGCGATCTCAACCATCTGGCGGCGCGACAGGCTGAGGTCCTTGACCAACTCCATCGGATGAACGTCGGCGCAACCGACACGGGCGAGAAGTTCCGCGGCGCGGCGGCGCTGGGCGCGTCCGTCGATGAGGCCGAAGCGCCGTGGCGGGTCGGTAATGCAGATATTGTCGGCAACCGTCAGATCGGGGAGCAGCGACAATTCCTGAAAGATGCAGACGATACCGTTGCGCGTCGCTTCGGCGGGGTCGATGAAGCGTGCGCGGCGACCATCGAAGAAGATCTCGCCGCTACTCGGTTCGACGACCCCTGCAATGATCTTGATCAGCGTCGATTTCCCGGCGCCGTTCTCGCCGAGCACCGCATGAATAGTGCCCGACCGGCAGGCGAAATCCACGCGGTCAAGCGCCGTCACGCCGCCATAACGCTTGCCGATGTTGCGCATGCGCAGCAGCGGCGCATCGTCTTTGGAGGCGATCTTGCTCATCGCTTCACCACCGCGCAGCCGAAGACGGTCCGGCCTGTTGGCCGGATCGTCTCCGCGGGAGCGACGGACGCGCCTACTGGTTGGCCTCTGACTTGCCCATGATTTCCGTCGAGGTCAGGTTGACGCCGCACGGCGGAAACTCATTCGGGGTAAAGAAATTGTCGCTGAGGTTTGAGTAGTAATTGGCGCCGTCCTTAAAGTCCGGCTGCTCGGCGAGCGGGATCGGCACCGAGATCATTTGCGGCATGACATTGCCTTGCAGCGCGGTGACCGCCGCCTTCATCGAGATGGCGACGAGGCCCGGCGATTGGCCGGCCGAGGAGCACATTAGCCCATCCTTGGCATGCTCGGCGCACAGTTTTCGGAAGCCGTTCTCGGCTTCGCCCGAGACCGGAACGAAGGGGTGCTTGGCATCCATCAGGGCGCGCACGACGCCGGTCGAGCCGCCTTGCGTATAGATGCCGTCGAATTTGCCATGCACGGCAACGGCGTCGGCAGTCACCTTCTGCGCCGTGCCGTCATCCCACATGCCAACGACCTCGACAAACTGGAAGTTGGTGCCGGGCGCCTCCATGACCTCGCGGAATCCGATATGGCGGTCGCGATCAACCGAGTTGCCGGGCACGCCGCGCACTTCCAGGATCTTACCCTTGTTGCCGACATTCTTGGTCAGCCAGCGCGCCATGATGCGACCCATCTCGGCCTGGTCCTCGTTGACCATCATCACCTGGTCGGTGTCGAGCACGTTGTCGAACGGAACGAGCACGACACCGGCCTTGTTGGCGCGTTGGATCACCGGGCCAAATGCAGTCGGATTGACGGCGATGGTGACGATGGCGTCGTAACCTGAGTTGATGAAATTGTCGATCGCCGCGACCTGCGCCGCAACGTCGGTGCCGGTGCTGACCACCTTGAGTTCCTTGATCAGCGGCTTCATCTCCGGCGTTTCGGCATAAGCCTTCGCCGTCTTGATCATCTGAATCCGCCAGGTATTGCCGACAAAGCCGTTGGCCAAGGCAATCCGGTAGGGCGGATTCTTCTTGTTCCACTGAAAGTATTTCGTCGTCTGCGCCCATGGCTTGAAGCATTGCGGGTTGACGCCTGGCCCGCTAACCACCTTAGGACTTTGCTGCGCCGACGCGGCCGTCGCAAGGACGATCGCGGCGGCGGTCAGACATACCAGGGACGTGCACAGTAATCTTGCGCGCATTTGGCGTCTCCTCCTGGGTATTTGTTTGCCATTGGTTCCCGCGCGTAAAGGTCGCGCGGAGGTTCTTGTGCCCGCGATGTTAGAGGCGTCGCCCCAGCGCGTCAATCGTACGACAATCGTACGACCCTATTGACATAGCGGATCCCCCCTTTGGTAGCGGCTCACCCCCGCGGCATCTTGAACGGGCGTAGCGTTTCGAACGCGCGCGCGGCGCGCAGCACGAGATCGTCGCGATAGAGGGGGCCGACGATCTGCAAGCCGATTGGCAGCCCGTCCCGCGAGAAGCCGCAGGGACAAACGGCGGCCGGCTGACGGGTCATGTTGAACGGCCAGGTGAAAGGGCTCCAATCCCACCATTCCGGATACTTGCTTCGGTCCGGTACCAGGATTCCGGCGGCGAAGGCGGTGAGCGGCAGGGCCGGTGTCACCATGAGATCGTATCGCTGGTGATAGCGCTGCATTGCTTCGCCGAGGCGCACGCGCTCGTTGAACGCATGCAGATAGTCGACGGCCGAGATAGCGCGACCCGAATCCGCAACTCGGGCGAGGTCGGGATCGAGCGCGCGGCGCTGTGCCTCGGTAAGGTGACGGAGGGTCGTCGCATAGGCAACTCGCCAGATGGTGTCGAGCGCCCAACGTGGATCGGCGAAGCCGGGATCCGCTTGCTCGACGACGGCGCCGCACGCCTCGAACAGGCGCACAGCGTCGGCAACCGTCTCAGCCACCTCGGTCTCGACCTGCGCGTAGCCGAGATTGGCGCTGAAGCCGATGCGCAGCCCCTTGATGCCGTCCTCGATCCGGCCGAGGAAATCGCTGTCCTGCGGCGGCAGCGCGGTCGGGTCACGCCACTCCGCGCCGGCCAGGACGTCCAGCATCAACGCGGCGTCATCGACGTTGCGGGCGATCGGGCCGGGCGTGGTCATGGTGCCGACCCCGGGTGCCGGCGCATTCGGCACGCGTCCGGCAGTCGGCTTGATGCCGAAGACTCCCGTGAAGCCGCAGGGCATCCGGATCGAGCCACCGCCGTCGCCGCCGAGCGCGATCGGTGCCATCCCGCAGGCAACGGCGACGGCTGCACCGCCGCTCGAGCCGCCCGGCGTCCTGACCGGGTCCCACGGGTTTCGCGTGATCCCGGTCAGCGGCGAGTCGGTGACACCTTTCCAGCCGAATTCTGGTGTCGTCGTCTTGCCGAAGAAGACCGCGCCGGCCTCGCGGAGCCGCGCGACAGGCGGCCCGTCATAATCGACCGGATCGGGCGAGGTCGTCTTGGAGCCGATCCGAAACGGCCAGCCCTTCGCCGCATTGGTATCCTTGATCGGCACCGGCACGCCGTCGAGCGCGCCCATCGGCTCGTTCTTCATCCAGCGCGCCTCCGATGCCTGGGCCATGGCGCGGCCCATCTCGACGTCGACAAGGTGAAAGGCATTGAGCGCTGGATTGTCGGCGTCGACCCGTTGGAGCACCGCTTCGAGCGCCTCAACCGGTGAGAGCGTGTGGTCACGAAAATGATTGAGAAGGTCTCGGGCGGAGAGAAAGGCGGGATCGGTCGGCATGGCTTTAGAGCTCATTCGGGGCTCGAAGGGGAGAGGCGATCGTCAGCCTAGCCGAAGTGAACTCCCAACTGTATCTCCGTCGCCGGACTGAATTGTTGCCATTAAGTTCCATCTTAAGGCGTGCGACGGATCATTCTACGTGTCCGCCATGTTATCGAGAGGTCAGACACGCGGCGGTCGTCCGGAGCGACAATCGCGAGCATGAAAGGGTGCGCCAACATGCAGATTTCTTTCCTGATGCGCTTGTCGATGACGCTGACGACTGCGACGATCGTCGCCTGCAGCTCATCGAACGACTTTATGGAGGGCACCACCTCGACGTCGGTCATTCAAACAGCGGACTATGTCGATGACGCCGTGATCAACTCGACGGTCAAGACTGCCCTTCAGTCCGAGGGGGGTCTGATCGGCGGGAGGATCGATGTTGCGAGTTTTCGGGACGTCGTCGAGCTCGATGGCGTCGTCGACAATGCGGAGGCGAAATTGCGAGCCGGCGAACTCGCCGCCGAGACTCCAGGCGTCAGGGCCGTCCGCAACAATCTTGTCGTAAGGTAAAAAGTTGCTCGTCCCGCGCTGATCGCGGGCTCAATGTTCGGCGCGTTTCAATTGGCATTGTAGAGCGGTCCGCCTCGCGACAAGATGGCGCCAGTGACGGCGAGACGGGTGGGGAGGAAGACATGCGCTTGATGGCATTCGAGCAGGCAGGCATAGCGCGGCTGGGGCTCGTTCAGGACGACACGGTAATCGACCTCGCCGAGGCGGCACCAGACCTGCCGCGCGACCTCACTGGTCTCGTGCGCGCCGGCGCTTCCGCCTTCGTCGCTGCCGCCCAGGCTGGGCGCGCGGCACGACCCGCCGCCTGCCGCGCGTTGTCGGGGCTGCGCTTTCTGCCGCCGATCCAGAACCCTGGCAAGATCATCTGCCTCGGCCTCAACTACGCCGATCACGCCAAGGAAGGCGGCCATGCCAAGCCGGAATACCCGAGCTTCTTCATGCGCTGCGGGACGTCGCTCGTCGCCCATGGCGAGGCCATGCTGCGGCCGCAAGTCTCGATTCAGCTCGATTACGAGGCGGAGCTGGTCGCCGTCGTCGGCCGCACCGCCCGCCACGTCGCCAAGGAAAAGGCCTTCGACTACATCGCCGGCTATTCCTGTTTCAATGACGGCAGCGTGCGCGACTTCCAGCGTAAGACTTCGCAATGGACGATCGGTAAGAATTTCGACAGGACCGGTGGTTTCGGACCCTGGTTCATCACCGCCGACGAGCTGCCGCCGGGCGCGGCCGGCTTGACCATCGAATCGCGGCTCAACGGGCAAGTCATGCAGCATGCCAATACCCGCGACATGATCGTGCCGGTCGCCGAGACAGTCGCGCTCCTGACCGAATGTCTGACGCTCGAGCCAGGCGATCTCCTGGTGATGGGGACACCGGCCGGCGTTGGCCATGCGCGCAAGCCGCCCGTCTGGATGAAAGACGGCGACACGATCGAGATCGAGATAGAGGGCATCGGCGTATTGAGCAATCCGATCAAGGACGAGATGGCCGCGCGATAGGAACGGCCGCCCGGCGATGAAAGTCGAGCCTATTGGGGGCGCGCTCGGCGCCGAAATCCGCGATATCGATCTCTCTGTCGATCTCGGCGCCACCACGGTCGCTGAGATCAGGCGCGCACTGCTCGATCATCTCGTCATCTTCTTTCGCGGACAGCCGCTGACGCCAGCGCAGTTCATCGCCTTCGGGCGTCGCTTCGGTACCCTCTCGCGTTACCCCTTCGTTGCCGGTCTTGCCGAACACCCCGAGATCATCGAAGTGGCCAAGCGCGAGCACGAACGGGTCAATTTCGGCGGCATCTGGCATTCCGACACGACCTATCTCGACGAACCGCCCATGGGCTCCCTGCTGCTGGCGCGCGAGGTTCCGGCAGCCGGCGGTGACACGCTCTTCGCCAATATGTATCTCGCCTACGAGACGTTGTCGGACGGGATGCGCCGACTCCTCGACGGGCTCGTCGGGGTAAGCAGCTCGGCCAAGGCCGACGTTACGCGCACGCGCGAGGACCGCATCCGCACGAGCCCGAGCGGGCAGTCGCGCGAGCACTTCCTTGCAGAACATCCGGTGGTTCGCACGCATCCTGAGACCAGGCGCAAGGCGCTCTATGTCAATCCCGCCCACACGGTTGGTTTCAAAGGCATGAGCGAGGCGGAAAGCGCGCCGCTCCTCGATTTTCTCTTCCGCCACCAGGTGCGGCCGGAATTCACCTGCCGCTTTCGCTGGACGCCCGGATCGCTCGCCTTCTGGGACAACCGCGCGACCCAACACAACCCGATCAATGACTACCATGGGCATCGCCGCATCATGCATCGCCTCTCGCTCGCCGGCGATCGGCCGAGCTGAAACCTCTATCAAGGAACCGTCGATGATCCACTTGCTTTACCCTGACGCCTCGTTTCACGGCGAACCCGATATCGAACGTGCAGTTGCCGGTGCCGGGGTCGAGATCACGGTGCATCGACGAGGCACCCCGGCCACGATACCGACGAACACCTGGGCCGAGTGCGATGCCGTGATCATGACGCGGATGGATTTTGGCGTGGCCGAGCTCGCGGCAGCGCCGCGCTGCCGCATTGTAGTGCGCATGGGCGTGGGCTATGACACCGTCGACCTCGAGGCATGCGGCCGGCGCGGTGTTGCGGTATGCAACGTGCCGGACTATGGCACCACCGACGTCGCCGACCACGCAATCGCACTGATGTTGACCTTGGCGCGCGGCACCGCCTGCTACAACGAGACGTTGCGTAGCGAAGGTGCGGCGGGCTGGCGTTACGACGCGCCGCCGACGGTCCGGCGGTTGCGGGGCGATACGTGCGGCGTCATCGGGCTTGGTGCGATCGGCACGGCCGCGGCCTTGCGCGCCAAGGCCTTCGGGATGCAAGTCCGCTTCTATGATCCCTACATCCTGCCCGGGCGTGACATCGCTCTCGGCTTCCAGCGCGATATGGAACTTGCAACGCTGCTCGCGGCATCTGACGTCGTCAGCATCCATGCGCCGCTAACCGACGAGACGCGCAAGATGATCAACGTGCAGACCATCGCGCAGATGAAGAGGGGCGCGCTTCTGATCAACGCCGCGCGCGGTCCGATCGTCGATACGTCAGCGGTGCTCGATGGGCTCAAGTCAGGCCAGCTCGGCGGCGTCGGTCTCGACGTGCTGCCCAAGGAGCCGCTCGATCTCGCCGACCCCTTCATCGCCGCCTGGCACGCCAACGAGGACTGGATCAAGGGCCGTGTACTGTTGTCGCCCCACGCCGCCTTCTACAGCGCCGCCAGCTTCGTTGATCAGCGCGAGAAATCGGTGATGACGGCGCTGCGCTATCTGCGCGACGGCACCCTGGTGAATTGCGTCAATGCCGAGTTCCTGCGCCGCAACGAGCGGTAGGAATCGCGCGGTGCCGTCTCGAAGGACGCGCCGCTGGCTTGGCCCGCCTTAGTCGCTCTCGCCGATCGCCCTGTTCACTACCGGCATCACCCGCGTCGCCATCAATTCCATCGAGCGGCGGGCGAGGGCCGGATCGGCCCAATCATGGCCGGCATAGAGCAGCGTGCCGAATGCGCCCGTCGTCTCGCGAAAGGCGAGGAGCTGGTCGACAACGCTGTCGGCCGTCCCGCAGATGACCAGCGTGTCGAGAATATAGTCGAGCGTCACCGCCTCGTTCGGCATTGCGCGATCGTGCTTGAAAAGCTCGCTGCGCCCGCTGGCGGTGAGCTTCCGGAAGAGATTACTGAAATAATAGCCGTAGGGTCCGCTGGCGCTCTTGGCGTAGCGTCGTGCCGTCGCCTCGTCGTCAGCAACGAAGATGCTCTTGGCGACGCGCCAGTTCGCCGCCTCAACCTTGCGGCCTATGCTCTCGCAGCCCTGGCGGTACATCGGAAAATGCGAGGCGACCCAGTTCGGCTGGAGGAAATTCGCTGAGATCGGGTCCCAACCGCGAGCCGCGGCCGAAATGACTCCCTTCGAGAAGGGAGCGGTGACGGTGACGACGATCGGCGGGTGCGGCTTCTGATAGGGCCTGATCATGACGCCCTGACCGATGTCGCGGAGCAGCGTCCGCTCGGTGCCAAGCGTCCAGTATTTTCCCGTGCGCTTGTAGGGCGGCTCCTCGGTCCATAGCGCGATGATGTGGTCGATCGCCTCGACGAGCATGGCGACGCGATCGTTATCGAGATTGCCGAACATTTCGGCGTCCGACAGCAGCCCGCCCTGGCTGATCCCGAATACGAAGCGGCCCTCGAGCATCGTATCGACCATGGCGACTTGCGCTGCCACCGCGGCGGGATGCGCGTTCGGCAGGTTGACGGTGGCGCTGCCGAGCCGGATTCGCTTTGTCGCGGCGGCGAGGCTGGCGATGAAGATGAGGCACGAGGTGATCGTCTCGCAGGCATCGGTGACATGCTCGCCGACGAAGGCCTCGACGAAGCCGAGTTCTTCGGCGAGAAGGATCGCCGCGCGATCCTCGCGCAGCGTTTCCCCGTAGTCGCGTTCCTTCGGGTGGAGCGGCATCGTGAAAAAGCCGAGCTTCATCCCTAACATCCCTCTGGCAAAGACGAGGGCGAGAATACACCGTATCGTGCCAGACGATAGCGTTGGGCGACGGAGGAGAGAGAAGACGCATGAAATTCGTTCCGTTGGGAAGAAGCGGCCTCAAGGTCAGCGCAATTTGTCTTGGCGGCAACTCGTGGGGCGCCGCGGGGCGCCGCGCCTGGGCGCCATTCGGCGAAGCCGAGAGTCGGCCCTTTTTCAAGCGCGCGCTCGACGTCGGAATCAATTTCTTCGATACCGCCGACGCCTACAATCTCGGCGCCAGCGAGACCATCATCGGCAAGTGCCTGCTCGGCTATGCCAAGCGCGCGGATGTCGTCATCTCAACGAAATTTGGCCTCAAGATGGGCGAGGGGCCGAACGACGTTGGGGTCGGCCGCAAGCATCTTCGCCACGCCGTCGACGATCAGCTGAAGCGTCTCGGCACCGACTATATCGACCTTTATCAGATCCATCGGCTCGATGGGGTGACGCCGCTCGAGGAGACGATGGATGCGCTGACCGATCTGGTGCGCGTCGGGAAGGTGCTCTATGTCGGCGGCTCGACCATGCCGGCCTATCGCTTCGCCCAGATAATCGCTCTCGCCGAGCACAAGGGCTATGCGCGGCCGGTGGCGATGCAGAATCTCTACAACCTGCTGCAGCGCGAGGAGGAGCGCGAGATGATCCCGCTTTGCCTCGAGGCCGGCATCGGGCTGATCCCCTACAGCCCGCTGGCGCGCGGCGTCCTCGCCGGTCCACGCAAGACCGAGCGCGCCAGGGAGGACAAGCAAGCGGTGCAGAACGACCTCTTTCGCGACAGTGACAAGGCGATCGTCAAGCGGCTGATCAAGATTGCCGCTGCGCGCAAGACCAAGCCGATCCAGGTAGCGCTCGCCTGGTGCCTCGCGAAGCCGGTGATTAGCGCGCCGATCATCGGCGCCACCAAACTCACCCATCTCGACGAAGCTGCGGCGGCAACTGATATCACTCTGACCGGCGAGGAGATCGTCGCGCTGGAGGCGCCGTATCAGTGGCGGGCCGAGGCATAAGCCGACGCCCACTCAGTGATCGACTACTACTTGCCGTACACGTCCCGCAGACGCGGCCAGGACATCGTGCGCGATCGCGGCTTTCGGCGTCAGGTCGAGGAGGTGATAGACGCCGCTGATCATTTCGAGGCCGCGAACATAGCATGAATGGGTGCGAAAGATGCCACCGCCCGGGTCTTCGGCGAAGACACTGATACCGCCGAGCTCGGTCATCGTTGTCTAGTGCCTCTCGTCGTTGTAGATGACCTCGCCGGTCGCCAGTTCGTCTGGCAAAGCGATACCTGGTAGTCGAAGTTGAAGTCACTCCCGAGGGGAGGACACCCACGTGAAGCGTCAACCCAGCGCTTCCCGCATCGAGACCAAACACAATTTGGTGCGCCGCCGATTGGCCTGGGCGGCGACATGCGAAAAAATCGCCCGGATGTGAAGCCCTTCACAGACCTTCCGCTCGACAAATGTCTTAAGATGAAAGGTGCCAGAAGCGATCTGTCGCCCTTCGGCGTCACGCGCCAAGCGAGTGGGACGGAGTCCAATGGGCGCTGCCATTGAGTGGCCTAGCGCTTCCCGCATCAACCTCCCACCTGGCCCCGCCCTCTCCGGCGGGGCATTTTTTCGCGGTTGCCTATTTCTCGGTCATCACGATGAGCGTGCCGCCCTCGTTGCGCAACAGCCGGTCAAGGTGAAATGCGACCGGACCATCTGATGGCGCTTCGGCATGGAGAGCTTGGAAGCGCGCGAGCGCATCCGACAAGTCGCCCACTTCGAGCGCCAGATAGGCCTCACGGTAACGGTCGAGAAAATCGTCGCTCAAGTGATCGTCCGATAGAATTTCGAACATGGCGAGGGCCTCGCTCTTACCGCTGACGACGACGCTGCCGACTGGTCGCATCCTTGTGTCATCTGCCTCAGCCACCGTCGTTACCGAGGCACAGGCGCGAGTGCCGAAGAATTTGTTCAGCCCTTCGATGCGCGCAGCGGTATTCACAACGTCGCCGAGCGCTGCATACTTGAACCGCTGTGACGAGCCAAAGTTTCCGACCAGCGCAGCGCCGCTATGTACGCCGATCCGTGTAGATCCGAAGGGAACGCCGCGCGCCGCCTGCTCGCGGCGGAATGCTTCGGCAAAGCGGTCGAGCGCGCGCGCTGCCTCGACGGCCCGCTGGGCGTGGTCCGGCTGGTCGAGCGGCGCGTTGAAGAAGGCAACGATAGCGTCGCCGATGAACTCGTTCACCATGCCGCCATGGGCGAAGATGGCGGCGCAGGCGCCGTCGAAATAGGCGTTGAGAATGGGCGCCAACGCTTCCCCTAGGCGCTCCGATAGGCCGGTGAAGCCGGCGATATCGGTGAAGAGAAAGCTCATCTCGCGGCGTTCGCCGCTCAGCCGCAGGGCACGCGGATCGTCGGCGAGACGCCGGACCAACTCAGGCGAGAGGTAGCGGCCGAAGGCGTGGCGGATGAAGGCTCGCTCGCGGTCGCTGCGTACCGATGCAGTGACCGTTGCACTCGCCGCGACGGCGAGCAGGGTGAGGCCGGGATAGACGGCGTCGAACTGCCAGTTGAGCCGCGTGTACGCAAGCCAGCTTGTCGCCGCCAAGGCTGCGGTCACCGCGATACTTGCGGAGGCGCCGGCGATCGGGCTGAGATGCGGGAACGCGAGGATCAACCCGACGCCGAGGACCAGAACAAGGATGATCTCGACCCCTTCGGCCCAATCCGGTCGCGCAATGTAGGCGCCGAGCAGGATCTGCGCCAATGCCTCACTCTGGATTTCAAGCGACGCGCGCGGGCCAAGTGCGGTCTGTCGGAAATCAGTCAACGCCTTAGCCGTGGTGCCGATTATCACGATGCTGCCGGCAAGCTCGGTTTGCTGGGTGTTTCCCTCCAGCACCTGCCAGGCAGGAATTGGCGCCGCCGCAGGTCCCCGGGCGAGATGAAGGACCAGCGCCCCCGCCGCGTCGGTCGGCACGGTGACGCCGTTTGCGCCGGAGCCGATGCGCAGGCCGATCAATCCCCCCGTCGCGCCCAGGCTGATCTCGCCGCTGCCGCCCGCCGTCTTGACCCCATAGGAGCGGTCGCCGATGAGGACGCGCGCCGCTTCGAGAACGAGGCTCGGATAGAGGCGACCGAAGGCGCTGGTCACGAGCGGCAGGCGGCGATCTGTGCCGTCGGGGTCCGAGAGGGCGTTGATCGCCCCGTTGCCGGCCGCCGCGCCGGCAAGGAGAGGGATGGTCGCGACAACGCCACGGTAGGTTGGCACGAACGCTTGCGGGTCGCGACCGCTATAGCTGACCGAATATGGCTGCGGTGGCGGCTGCCCGACGGCGTCGTCGACCAGGGCGAAGCCGAGCACGGAGGGCATCCGGCGAAGCGCGGCGGCGAATATCTCATCGTGGTCTTGCAGCCGTGCGGCCAATCCTTCGGATAGGTTGTCGCCGGCAAGCACCTCGCCGAGCACCCGGGCCGGCGAGGTGCGGTCAGGCTCGGCAAAGACAATGTCGAACACGGCGAGGCGCACCTCCTCTGCCGCCAAACGGTCGAGCAGTTGCGCGAGAAGCTGGCGCGGCCACGGCCACTGGCCGAAGCGCGCCAGCGACTCGTCGTCGATGACAACTAGACGTAATGGCACCGCCATCGTCGGGCGCGGTGCGAGACGCTGCAAGTAGTCAAAGGCGGCGCGCTGGATCTGTGCGACCGGCAGCGGATCGATCAGCTTGCCGGTGACCGCGAGGAGGAGGACCAGCCAGGGCAGCGAACGTTCTGGGGCCGCCAGCCAGCGCCGCACGAAAAGCACCGGCTCGCGCAGGCTCAGCAGCATCGGCTCGAATCTTCCGGCATAACCGACCGTCCCCGCTATCGGGCTCGTAGCCACGCGATGGCCGAGCGACTATTCCTACCATGCGGCTGCCGCCTGCGCGATCAGTGGGGCGGCGGATTGTCGTCGGCCTTCCGCCCCGCTATGGTGCTGAGGTGCGGAATCACGTTCTGGTTGGCTCCGCGCCAAGGGGGATTCCAAGGCGCTGGAATGATCGAAAGTTCTAGTCTTTTCAAGGGATTACCGACAGAAATTCTGGACAAAATCGCGAAGTTGCGGGTCCGCCGCCAGCTCGCGCCGGGCGACGTTTTGTTCCGCAAGGGCGATCCGGGCGACGCGCTCTACGGCGTGATGTCGGGGCGGTTGCGCATTCACGCCAACGCCACCGATGGGCGGGATGCCTTGCTCAATATCATGGGGCCCGGCGATATCTTCGGCGAGATCGCGTTGATCGACGGTCTACCACGCACCGCCGATGCGACGGCGATCGACAAGGTCGAGCTGGTGATGTTGCGGCGGGCCGAGTTCCTGGACCTGTTGCGGCGGGAGAACGAGCTTACTCTGCATCTGCTTGAGCTCACCTGTCGCCGCCTGCGCTGGCTCAGCGACATGGTCGAGGATGCTACCTTCCTGTCCGCCCCGGCGCGGCTGGCGAAGCGGCTGCTTCACCTCGCCGAGCAGAACGGCGTGCCGATTGCTGGCGGCATCCGTATCAATCTGAGGCTCTCGCAGCGAGCGATCGGCGAGCTTGCCGGCGTCTCGCGTGAGACTACCAACAAGCACCTGCGTAACTGGTCGCGGCTGGGGTGGATTTCGCTGCGCCGCGAAACCGTCGTTCTGCGCGCACTCCAGCCGTTGCAGGATCTCGCCGATACCGAAGCCGGCGAACTTGAGTAATTCGGTACGTCGACCGGTCCATGAGCCGGGTGCAATTAGCGAAACAGCCGGAAAGCCCCGCACCTCGCCATCCGCGCGAAAGAAATTAACTCTTTCCTAACTATTGTCGGCGGCATTATAAACTCTCTAGTTTGCGAATTGCGAGTGTCGGGTGATTGGCCGCCGAGCGTTGAGAACAGCGACGGTTTTATTACTCGGGACCACGCTATCAATGGCGGTATTGCCCGTGTCGATGACGAACGCGCAGACACCGACCGGCCGCGCCGACACCGTATCCCGCGAGGAATACGATGTCGCCTTCCGCGCCATGATGGCCAATCCGAGCGATCTCGACCTTACCTTTCGGTATGCCGAGCTTGCGATTGCCGTTGGCGATCTAGAGGGCGCCATTGGCGCCTACGAAAGTCTGTTGCTGCTCAATCCCGATCTGCCGCGAGTGCGACTTGCCCTGGGCGAGCTCTACCTCAAGCTCGGCTCGACCGCGGCGGCGCGCGGTTACCTCGAGGCGGCACGCGACAGTCCTGCCGCACCAACGGAAACCCGGCAGCGCGCGGTGACGATCCTGACGGCGCTCGACCAGGGCGGCGGCGGGCGATTCGCTGGCTATTTGCAGCTCGGCGGCAATTGGCAATCGAATGCCAATAATGGCGCGGCGGCGACGCAGGTGCGCTCCTTCGGAGTTTCCGTTGCACTGCCCCGAAACGCCGAGAAACTTCCGGATTTTGGGGCGGAGCTGTCTGGCGATCTCGGCTATTACTTCGGTGTCGATGGCGAGGCGGGCACGGTGCTCGAAAGTCATGCGCGCTTCTACCTCAGTCGCCAGGGCAGGGCCACCAACGTCAATCTCGGCGTCCTTCAGCTCGATACCGGGCCGCGCATCGCGTTCGATGCCGGTGGGCAAGGCGCGAGTATACGGCCCTATCTCACCGCCGGTCTGATCGGTCTGGCGGATCGGCTGTATCAGTGGAATGGCGGCGGCGGTATCGGCCTGACGGCGCCGCTTGGCGACAAATGGTCTGTCGATGCCGACGTTTCGGATCGCGGCCAGTTCTACACCAATAGCATCTCGCAACCGACGGCAAGCGCTGCCAACGGGAATACCTTCGACGGCTCGGCCGTGATCACCTTTAGCCCGAACCTCAATGACGCACTGCGTGCAGGGCCGTCGCTCGAAGTCCTCGACGCGCAAAGCGTGGGGCAACGCTATCAGCAGTATGGCGTGCAGGCGGGCTGGCTGCATAGTTTCGCCGATCCGACCGGATGGTGGGGGCGCGCCTGGTCGTTCGACGTGGCAGGTAATAGGCTGTGGCGCAACTATGCCGGCCCCGATGCGACGGTCGATCCCGTCATCATCCGTGCAGACCGCGAATGGAACCTCGAAGCCTCGCTCACGGTACCGGTCACCGACGCCTGGATGGTTATCGGTGACGTCAGCCAGCAATGGGTGACATCCAATCTCTCCAACTATCGCTTCGACAACACGACGATTTCACTTTCAATTGGCCTACGGTTCTGAACATGAAGACGATCGCCATCTTCCGCACTGCCTCGCTCGCCCTTTGTCTGCTCGTCATCGGGCGCACCCTACCGCTCCACGCCGAACCCGGCGATCGCGCGGGTGTTGCCACTGCCGTCAACACGACGGCGCTCGGATTGCCGCCGGGCGGCAGCGAGAACGAGTTGAATGTCGGTGCCACCGTCGTCCAGCACGAGCGCATTGCCACCGACATCGCAGGACAGGCGCAACTTCTCATGCTCGACGGCTCGTCCTTCACCATCGGGCCAAGCGCCAGCGTGGTGCTCGATGAATTCTACTACGACCCGGCGAGCGGCACCGGCCACGCCGGCTTCACGCTCACCAAGGGCTTGTTGCGTTTCGTCGGCGGCAAATTGAGCAAGTCTCAAGCCGTGACGATCGACACGCCGAACGGGATGATCGGCATCCGCGGCGGCATCGCCGTCATCGATGTCGACGAGGCTGCGGCGAATACCCATGCGGTCTTCCTTTACGGCCACGAGATGACGGTGACCGGGTCGCTCGGCGACGTCGCGAAGGTGACGACCCCCGGCTACGGGATCACCATCTCGCGCAACGGCCGCCCATCCGGCCCGCAGCTGGTAACCCGGGGCCAGCTTGCGCGGATCACCAAGAGCTTGAGCGGCACGATCGGGCGGCCGGTCCCGGCCGAGCTCGGCCTGGCGAAGCGCGAGGCGACGGCGCTGGTGTTGCCGCAACCCGCCACCACCAACCCGCCAATCCCCGCGACCGCGGTGACGACACGCACGCCGCTGGTCCGGCTGGCCGTCCCCGTCCGCATGCCGCTGCCCGTCCAGGTGCGGCCCAAAGTGGGTCCGCCGACCGCCGGGCTGCGCGGCGAGATCGCCGTGCCGATCGAATGCGACCGCGCGGTCGAGGTCTGCGGCTAGGGGCATCGCGACTAGTAGACGACGACCGAGCGGATCGACTCGCCGCGGCTCATCAGCTCGAAGCCCTCGTTGATGCGCTCGAGCGGCAGCGTGTGGGTGATCAGCGGGTCGATGGCGATCTTGCCTTCCATGTACCAGTCGACGATCTTCGGCACGTCGGTGCGTCCCCTGGCGCCGCCGAAGGCGGTGCCTTTCCAGACGCGGCCGGTGACGAGCTGGAACGGCCGCGTCGCGATCTCCTGGCCGGCGCCGGCGACGCCGACGATGACCGAGACGCCCCAGCCCTTGTGGCAGCATTCGAGCGCCTGCCGCATCAGCGTGGTGTTGCCGACGCATTCGAAACTGTAATCGGCGCCGCCCTTGGTGAGATTGACGAGATAGGGGACGAGGTCGCCCTCGACCTCCTTGGGGTTGACGAAATGCGTCATCCCGAAGCTCTCGGCGAGCACCTTGCGCGCCGGGTTGACGTCGACGCCGACGATCATGTTGGCGCCGGCGAGCCGCGCCCCCTGGATGACGTTGAGGCCGATGCCGCCGAGGCCGAAGACGACGACATTGGCACCCGGCTCGACCTTCGCCGTGTTGATGACGGCGCCGATCCCGGTGGTGACGCCGCAGCCGATATAGCAGACCTTGTCGAACGGCGCGTCCTCGCGGATTTTGGCGAGCGCGATCTCGGGCACCACCGTGTAGTTGGCGAAGGTCGAGGTCCCCATGTAGTGGAGGACGCGCTCGCCCTTGAGCGAGAAGCGGCTGGTGCCGTCGGGCATCAGCCCCTGGCCTTGCGTTACGCGGATCTTCTGGCAGAGATTGGTCTTCCGGCTGAGGCAGTACTCGCATTCGCGGCATTCGGGCGTATAGAGCGGAATAACGTGATCGCCCTTCTTGAGGCTGCTGACGCCTGATCCCGTCTCGACGACGATGCCGGCGCCCTCATGACCGAGGATGGCGGGGAACAGCCCCTCGGGATCAGCGCCGGAGAGGGTGAATTTGTCGGTGTGGCAGATCCCCGTCGCCTTGAGCTCGACAAGCACCTCGCCATGGCGCGTCCCGTCGAGCTCGACGGTCTCGATGGTCAACGGCGTTCCGGCCTTGTGGGCGACGGCGGCACGAACTTGCATGGAAGCTCCTTTGGGCTTAGTGACTGACTATCTCGCTCACGAAGCGGTGGGACGATCGATGACCGATACGCTCAATCCTCTGATCTGCGATTTCCTTGCATGGATCGCGACGGAACCAAAGCCGTATTCCGAGGTCATGGCGGCGTGGCGCACCTCATGCCCGAGGCTGACGGTCTGGGAAGATGCCGTCGACCGCGGCTTCGTCGTTCGCCAGCGCCGGGACGGGCGCGGCATGCTGATCGATCTGACGCCGCTCGGCCGCAGGTTCCTGGAGGGGAACGGACGCGCGCGCGCCCTATGAAAATCGCGATACTCGACGATTATTTCGACACGCTGCGCACGCTTCAGTGCTTCGCCAAGCTGGCCGGCCATGATGTCACGATCTGGAACGATCATGTGCAGGATGTCGATGCGCTGGCCGAGCGCCTCGAGGATGCCGAGGCGCTGGTGCTCATTCGCGAGCGCACGAAGATCCGCGCGCCGCTCCTCGAGCGGCTGCCCAAGCTGCGGCTGATCAGCCAGCGCAGCGTCTTTCCGCACATCGATGTCGAGGCCTGCACCAGGCTCGGCGTCATCGTCTCGTCGAGCCAGCACGCCGGAACCCCGTCTTACGCCGCCGCCGAATTGACCTGGGGGCTGGTCCTTGCGGCGATGCGCCAGATCCCCCAACAGATGGAGGTTCTCAAAACCGGCAAGTGGCAGATCGGCGTCGGCCGGAGCTTGCGCGACAAGACTCTCGGCATCTACGGCTATGGCCGGATCGGCCGGGTCGTCGCAGGTTACGGCCGCGCCTTCGGCATGACGGTGTCGGTCTTGGCGCGCGACCAATCGCTCGCCCAGGCGCGGGAGGACGGCCACCACATCGCGCCCACAAGGGAAGCATTCTTCGCAGAATGCGATGTCGTCTCCCTGCATATGCGCCTGGTCCCGGAGACACGCGGGATCGTCACCGCTGTCGATCTCGTCACCGCGACCGACCTCGGCCGCATGAAGCCGACCGCGCTCCTGGTCAATACCAGCCGGGCACCGCTGATCGCGGCCGGCGCCCTGGTGGCGGCGCTGCGCGCCGGCCGGCCGGGCATGGCGGCGGTCGACGTCTACGAAGAGGAGCCGCTGCGCGACACCGGCGATCCGCTGCTGACGATGGCGAACGTCGTCTGCACGCCGCATATCGGCTACGTCTCCGTCGATGAATATGAGATCCAGTTCACCGACATCTTCGATCAGATCATCGCCTATACTGCGGGCACGCCGATCAACGTCGTCAATCCCGACGTGATGCGAAACCGTCGCGGCGGCTGACGCACGATCCGCGATCAACGCGGCGCCCCGTTGCGCCAATATTTCCTGAGATTTGCGCGGATGCGGTCGAGCACCGGAATCGCCGGGTCGGGCAGCTCGAATTTCCGCCCGGTGATCGTCTCGTAGACGTTGACGTAGAGCCGCGCCGCCTCGAGGACGATGTCGCGCGGGATCTCCGGCACCTCGTCCTTGTAGGGATCGCAGCGCGCGACGACCCAGCTGCGCACGAAATCCTTGTCGAAGCTCTCGGGCGGCTGCCCCGAAGCGAACCGCGCGGCATAGCTGTCGCGCAGCCAGTAACGGCTGCTGTCGGGCGTGTGGATCTCGTCGGCGAGGACGATCTTGCCGTCGCCGTCGAAGCCGAACTCGTATTTGGTGTCGACCAGGATGAGCCCGTGCCGCTCGGCGATCTCGCGGCCGCGCGCGAAGAGGGCGAGGGCGAGGGCGCAGACCTCGCGCCACTGCGCCGCGCCGAGCAGGCCGCCGGCGACGATCTTTTCCGCCGTCAGCTCCTCGTCATGCGCGCCGTCGAACGCCTTGGTCGTCGGTGTTATGATGGTCTGCGGCAGCTTCTCGTTGGCGCGCATGCCATCGGGGAAGACCATCCCGTACATCGCGCGCCTTCCCGCTTTGTACATCGACAGGATCGATGTCGAGGTGGTGCCGGCGAGATAATCGCGCACCACGATCTCGACCTTCATGATGTCGAGACGCTTGCAGACGAGCACGTTGGGGTCGGGGTATTCGACGACGTGATTGGCGCAGATATCCGATGTCGCGTCGAACCAGAACCGCGCGATCTCAGTCAGCACCTGCCCCTTCAGCGGGATGGCGGTGAGGATCTTGTCGAAGGCGCTGAGGCGGTCGCTGGCGATGATGATGCGCCTTCCGCCTGAGAGATCATAATTGTCCCGCACCTTGCCGCGATAATGATTGGGCAGCTCGGGGATCGTCGCGTCGTGCAGGATGTTCCCGTAATAGGGCGCCAACTCCGCCGCCGTCACCATTTGGTTCTCCTAGGGGCGTCAGGCAAGATGAGCGCATCAGGTCCCGCGATTGCTCTCCCGCACTGCGCTATGGCGTTCACCCAAATTATTTCCCTCCCCCCTTGCGGGGGAGGGTCAGGGTGGGGGGTGGTGCCGATCGCATCAAGAAGCATGCGGACCACCCAATCACTACTCGCAACCGTGCGTCCCGGCCTGCGATGAGCGATGGCTGGATGGTGACACCGCCCAAGCGGCAGCAACCCCCCACCCGGCAACGCTATGGCGTTGCCGTCCTCCCCCGCAAGGGGGGAGGGGATTAGAAGATCCGTGAATCCCGTAGCGCCGTGCGGGAGAGCAACTGCGCGGTCGGTCATGCGCCGGCCTCGGCGCGGGCGCGGTCGAATTGCAATGCGGCGAGCTGGGCATAGAGCCCGCCCTGGCGCAGCAATTCCTGGTGCGTGCCCGTCGCGGCGACGCTTCCCTCGTCCATGACGATGATGCGGTCGGCCTTGAGGACGGTCGCCAGGCGATGGGCGATGATCAGCGTGGTGCGGCCCGACGATAGAGCTTCGAGCGCCTGCTGGACGAGGAATTCCGATTGGGCGTCGAGCGCGCTGGTCGCCTCGTCGAGCAGCAGAATGGCGGGGTCGCGCAATATGGCGCGGGCGATGGCGAGGCGCTGGCGCTGGCCGCCCGAGAGCTTGACGCCCTTCTCGCCGAGGAAGGTCGCGAAACCCTGCGGCAGGCGATCGAGGAACTCGGTGGCGTGCGCCGCCTTGGCGGCAGCGCGGATCTCGGCTTCCGTCGCCTCCGGCCGACCGTAGCGGATATTCTCCCAGGCATCGGCGCCGAAGATGACGGGGTCCTGCGGCACCAGCCCGATGCGGGTACGCAAGGAAGCCGGATCGGCCTGGCGCAGATCGACGCCGTCGATTCGCACGGTTCCGCTTTGCGGATCGTAGAAGCGCAGGAGAAGCTGGAACACCGTCGTCTTGCCGGCGCCCGAAGCGCCGACCAGCGCCACCGTCTCGCCGGGCGCGACGCGGAGCGAAAATCCGTCGAGCGCCGAGCGGTCGGGGCGGGCGGGATAGCGGAAGCCGACCCCCTCGAAGGCGATCTCGCCGCGCGCCGGCAGCGGAAAGCCGGTCGGCATCGCCGGCGCGGCGATCTCCGGCACGGTGTCGAGGAGCTCGACGATGCGTTCTGCCGCGCCCGCCGCGCGCTGGAGATCGCCCCACACTTCGGAGAGCGTGCCGACGCCGCCGGCGACGACGATGGCATAGAAGACGAAGGCGGAGAGATCGCCGGCGCTGATCCGCCCCGCCATGACGTCGTGACCGCCGATCCACAGGATGATGGCGACGGCGCCGAAGGCGAGGAGGATGACGAGGCCGGTGAGGATGGCGCGCACGGCGATGCGCCGCCGCGCCACCGCGAAGGCGGCTTCCGCGTGGCTGCCGAAACGCTTGGCGTCGACAGCCTCGTGGGTGAAGGCCTGCATCGTGCGCACCGCGTTGATCGCCTCCTCGGCATAGGCGCTCAGGCTCGCGATGGCGTCCTGGCTGTCGCGCGAGAGGTGGCGCACCCGCCTTCCATAGAAGAGGATCGGCACGACGACCAGCGGCACGACGAGGAGGACGAGCGAGGTCAGCTTGGCGCTGGTCAGGAACAGCATGGCGAGACCGCCGACCAGCATCATCGCGTTGCGCAGCGCCTGCGACAGCGACGAGCCGATCACCGTCTGGAGAAGCGTCGTGTCGGTGGTCAGCCGCGACAGGATGTCGCCCGTCCGCCTGGTCTCGAAATAGGCCGGGCTCAGCGTCACGACGCGCTCGAAGACGGCGCGGCGGAGATCGGCGACGACGCGCTCGCCGATCCACGAGACGAGATAGAAGCGGCAATAGGTCGAGGCGGCGAGGACGATGACGACGAAGATCAGGATGAAGACGGCGCGGTCGAGCGGCGCTGTCTCGCCGCTGCGGAACCCGCCGTCGATGAGAAAACGCAAGCCCTGGCCGAGCGCCAGCACCGTCGCCGCGGCGACGACGAGCGCCAGCATGGCGCCGGCGAGGCGCAGCCGGTAGGGGC
>WNFD01001839.1_pt1 | contig 21339 bp, 22 predicted proteins | sample 5400491 | NCBI WGS metagenome assembly WNFD01 (sample SAMN13153343, study PRJNA577476) | soil metagenome | isolation source: 120 cm saprolite under Douglas fir tree site 2 hole 2 replicate 2 | place: USA:California | collected 2015-04-18
ACCAGGTGAAAGGTCGTCTTACCAAGATCGATACCAACGGAACGAATCTGCATGTCGATGATCCTCCTTGAACCTGCCTACAAGATCCTCCACACTACGGTGAAGTTCAAGCGGCGGACCATCTCAGTATCCCCGTTTTGGCGGGAACTTCAGGGACAGTATCGAGGGCAGTGCTACCAATACGCGAGTGGGCCGGGAGGGAAGCGCCGCACGGGCACCTCTCCGGCGCGCCGTCTGAGATGACCGCCTTGGAACACGCCTCACATCGGATTCGACTGGGATTCAGACGGCAATAGACCGATTCGCTAGTGGACCAGCGTCGAATTGAAATGCTGTGAGGTGTGTATCGGGACAGTTTACGAGCGTCATAGAGGTGAACCCTTGGACAAACACAGATGTTGATTTGATGAATGCCATGAAAGGCGGGCAGCACGCCCAGTGCCTAGTCGAGAGCGTCCAACTTCTTCAGGACTCGAGCGATGTTCTCAATCCCAATCACTTTCCCGACAACGACCTGGTACTCAGGAGAATATAGGTCAGAATACAGCCGCACCTTAACCATGAGAAGTAATCTATTCTCTTCGATGACGAAAGCCGACGGAACCAGTGAATACCCGGTTCCGGGAATGGGCGATGGATTTTCCGAGCCTCCTCCGACGATGTGGGACACATTCGTCTTAATCCCCAAAATATATGGCAAACATATTGGATTGAAGTCACTGGGATGGAGTTGAGTCAAAATCTGGCAATAAGCGATCTTGGCAAGAAGTTGACCGAACTCATAGGGAACGTGACGGAACTGTATCCTGAGTTCCTTTGTGCTCGCTTTAATAAACGTATTTCTTCGTTGATCATCGCTTACAACAACCATCGTCCACAGCTTTGAAGTGTCTGTGTCTTCTGTCAGTCCCACTAGGAGACCAGGAGGGCCCATCTTGTAGAAGATAAATCCAGCAGGATATTCCCTTGCGGGAACTTCGATTGTTTTCCCCGGATTCTCCGAGTCGCTCATCAAGATAGCGCCGGGGCGCTCCTTTTTCCGCCGAGAAGGAGCGTCATAGCTTATGCGTGCATCCCCCCACAAATCTCTTGCAACTCGCTGTTCGAATCGCTTTGTGATATCAGCGCATGTGAGGCAACTCGCTTGTCTTATTACATGAACACCACCAAGAGACAATGGGACGATGTGTTCGTCAGAGAGTTGAACACTAGCGGCCCCGCAATAGATACAGACGCCTTTGCTCGGGAAAAATGTGGGGCCATGTGGCATGGTGTAGTAGTAGGTCGCAAAGCGATCTAAGTGTAGCAGTCTTAGCTAAGAATAGGGTCGCAGTCGAAAACGCCCTTAAGAACGCGAGTGACGAGGTCCTCCATTGCTCATAACCTCGTTTTTTGCGGGAAGTTCGAGGACAGGGTATGGGTATTGGGCGAAGGATTACTTCCGGCTTGCCGACCTCCATGATAAGTCTTTGTCAAGTGGGGCAACGATGTCCGTTCGCGCGTTGGGGAGCGCGTGCTTGTATCTTGCAGCGTCATCAGCTCGCGATTGAGCCTCTCGGCGGGGTTCCTGCTTGGCGCAGAACCAGACATCCATTCACTGTATCGGGTCCTTGGACCGTCACAGAAGATTGAGTAAGTGTTTCCTGCCAGTCCCGAAACAATCCGTGTGGCCTCGGGAGGTTGAACTCCGCCGCCCAGTCGGCAACTGCGGGACCTGGCAGGACGCGCGTGATAAGCTGCTGCTTCGTAGCGGCGTTAGGCCGCTGCTCTTGCTTCTCCTGCCACTACGAACTCTCGACCGCTGCGGTCGACCGCAAGCAGATAGGCTACAAGCTTCCGTGCCACCGCGAGGGTGGCACGGTTGGCATGGCCCTTCTGCTTTTCCGCCTCATAGACCAGAGCCAGGTCGGGGCTCAGCCGCGGTCCAAGCTTGGCCGCTTCGACGAGCACCGATTGCAGGTGCTTGCGAGTGTGGCGATCTTTGCGTTTGTCGATGCGGCGCTGATCAAGCCGCTGCCTTATGCGAATCCTTCGCGTGTGATGGGCGTGTATGAGACGAATCCGCTGTGCCCGAAGTGCAATCTTTCCTATCTGGATTATCTGGACTGGAAGAAAGCCGGTACTGTCTTCAGTTCGTTTGAGGCGTGGGGGTACAGCAACTATCTGGTGCGCATGCCGGAGGGCACACAACGGGCGCCGGGGGTCCGGGTAAGCGATGGGTTCTTTCGCACGCTGGGAGTGAAGCCGATCCAGGGACGCGATTTTTATGCGGGAGAGGACTCGCCGGGGGCTCCGCGCACTGTGTTGCTGAGCAATGCGGCGTGGAAGCAGCGGTACGGCGGAAGGGCGGACGTGGTGGGGCAGCCGGTAACGCTGGACGATGAGACGTACACGATTATCGGCGTGCTGCCGGCGGAGTTTCACTTCGCGCCGCGGGGGCAGGCGGATTTCTGGACGACGATTCACGATCCCAAGGGTGCAGAAAAAGCGAAGAAGCCTCGGACTGTAAAAAAGATCTCGTGAGCAAAGTAGTACCTGAGCGCCTGACAAGCTCTTGCGTAAACTAAGGAAGATTTGTTCGTTCTCTGTGATCGCTCAGACTATTTGCTTACCGTCATCGAGTGCGTTCGCCACGGACCATTTTGCTAATTCCCCGCCGTCCGCAAACGTTCGTTGTTCGCCGGTCGGTTGCGTCAACCGAACGCCCGGAAGTTTCCGGCTATCGGCCAGGTTGGGCCGCGTAGCGAGTTGCACCGCCCAGATACAAAGACACCTAGCGTTGCAGAAATACATCTCGCCTTCCGTTTCCGTCAGCGTATATCCGTCCGGCCGCACCTCTAGCATGTCATAGGAACAGATGCGTCGCTTGGAGGCAGACTGGCTCATGGCAAAGACTGTAGGTATGGGGTTTCATTCTCCGCGAGATCGCCATGCGTCCGCATAGCTGCCTCACAGTCCTAAATTATCGTTTACGGCAACAGCCAGGTCTTGCTCCGAACCGAGATATCGCTCCGTAGTTTGTATGGAGCTATGCCCAAGTAAGAATTTGATCTGCTCCAGATCTCCGCCGTTCTTCCGGCAGAGCTTCGCACACGTCCGGCGCAGATCGTGTGCACCGAAGTGTTCGATTCCAATCTGCTTCGCCGATTGCTCGACGACCGACCAGATCGCCCAGTCGCCCAACTCGTCGCCGATCAACTTCCCGCTCTTGGAGAGCGGCCGCAGCAGGCGGCCGTCCTCGATCTTGGCCGCGATCATCCAGGCGTCGATTCCGTGCTTGACCCAAAGTGGAATTGCCACGGTGCGGACTCGGCCACCCTTTCCACAAAGATCGGGCAAGACCCATCGGTCCTCCCGCATCTCGATACCGTCAACGTCCAGACTGGCCAGCTCCTGCCGCCGCAGAGCGCAGCCCAGCAGCAAGGCCAAAATCGCGTAGTCCCGCTTCCCTTTGAGCTTGGAGCGGTCAGGGACCGTGAGCAGCTCCTTGGCCTGCTCCCGCGTGAGCCAGTTCCCCACCCTGGTCCCCTTCTGGGAGAGGTTGGGCACGCCGGCGAGGTTAGCGGCCTCCTCCGCGCCGATGATTCCATTGCGCTGCGCCTCGCCGATCAGCTTGCGAACGGCAGACAAACGAACGTTGACGGTGGAGGCGCTCAGCTTCTTCTCCAGCATGGCGGCACGGTACTCCATCAACAGAGCGCGCGATAACGGCTGCTTTCGCTCCTCGCACAGCGCGAAGACCTCATCCAGTGCCTTGGCATAGTTGCGTTTGGAATGCTCTGATACAACAGAGTTCAGCACCATCTCCCGCAACTCCCGAAATGCAGCATTGCGATTGAGCGGCGACTCCACCGCTGAAGGGATTAAGGCCATGGATTCGGTCATCGCAGCACGCCGGTAGGTTTCATCGTCTGGGTACGAAACGTTCCAAACTGGTGATGAGTCTTCAAGTTCCAATTTGGCAATGGGCCATTGCCAAATTGACCGGACCGGACGATCCCTCGTTTCCCACTGATACCGAACGCTTTATTCCTCATCGGGCGCCTCCTTCCGCAAGCTCTCCATCTCCGACCGGAGCTTGTTGACGACCTCCTGGAGGTCCTCGACGCTCGGCAGCTCCTCCTGCATGGGCGCCGGAAGCTCTCGGGTCACGTGATACGTCGAGACGCCGATCGGCTGATTGATGGTCTCGAGAGCGAATTCCACGATGGGACCGCTCCGGCTCTCGCACAAGAGAACTCCGATGCTCGGTCCTTCGACCGGCGTTCGCATCGTGCCGTTCACCGCCGCAAGGTAGAAGCCCAGCTTGCCGGCATGTTCGGGCTGGAAGGCACCCACCTTTAATTCGAAGACGAAATAGCGGTGCAGGCGGACGTGGTAGAAGAGCAGGTCGATGTAGAAGGTCTGCCCGTCAACGGTTAACGGGACTTGGCTCCCCACGAAGGAGAAGCCGCGGCCCAGCTCCAGGAGAAGGTCGCGAAGATGGGTCAAGAGTCCCTGCTCGATCTCCCGTTCCTTCGCCGCCTCGGTCACAGTCAGGAAATTGACATTATCGTTGGCAATAAATGCTCATTACAAAAAGGTTAGCGGCCCGAAAACCTAATCAGATCCCGAAGGTCACGATGGTGCGGCGACAACCGCCACCCCCTTCCTACGTGACGGTCTCCCTCCGCAATTGTGCGACAGCCTGTTGTGGGGTCGATTGGCCGGTCTTGCCGACTCCACCGACTATTGGTGTTCCATGGCAGAAAGAGCTCGTCGGTTCGATCCCGACCAGGAAGATCCAATCCTCAAGGTATTTCGTTACCGATAATGCGGTTCATGCCAGGCGGACAAGTATCTGTTCTTTAGAGGCGCAGATAGCTGTGTCTGCCTGAAGGAGTGGGCAGGTGGACACGCGAGCTACCGGACGGCTTCGTACCCAGCGCGTCTCTCACTCAAGAGAGCGCCAAGGACGAATCTTTGACGGTCTACTGCACCAATCCTGCTTGCTGGGCCAAGCGCCGAAGCCGGGTGTAGGCCCCGGTCTTACTGGCGAAGGATGTTCGGTGCAGATTGGTGATCACGTCTCGACCGCGTGCAGTCGATGCATTGCCGAATGACTCTCGCAGTGATAGTCCCCTGCTGGTGAGCTTCTCAAGTGCGGCTGCGTCGGCGGCCCGCTCTGCTTCCATGTGCTCGGCAGACGCTTCGGCGCGGCCCTCAGCGACCCCGGCCTCCCTGATACGGCTGTCCTTCCATGCTCGGAATTGAGCGTATTCGGTGTCGCTGACGTTCTTGGTTGTGGTGTTTGTGTCTTCGGTGTTGGTGTCGGTGTTGTCGATCATGTGTATTGCTTCTTCCTGTCAACCGTGGATGTGGCTGCTGTGGTGTTGTGGTGGTCGATGTGGACGGTGGCAGGATGCGCCCCCAAATGTTGGTCTCTGCAATGTCTTGGCGGTTGATTCTAGGGAATACATCCTCCGCATACCTCACTGTTCTGGTGCGCGGGATGAGACCGAGACGGTCAAGTTCCTTCACCTGCCCCTGCTTACTCAGGTGGGGGAACTGTGACGCTTCCAACCGAGCGCCCTCAGCAATCGGGCAGGAACATGTGCAGAGCCTGTTATCGAGGCGTGGGCGGCAGCGGTTATGGTGGCCCGCTTTGCAGAGGTCGCAGGGTGCAGAGCCTCGGCTGTATCGACGGGGGTAGCGGCGGCCCTTGGGACGCCAGGTGTGAATGTCCATCATTTCGATCATGGCGTCACATGACCCCGAATAAGGATTTCTGTCAATCCCCCGTGCAGGGGTTGCTCGTGCATACCTTGCAGACACGATATCCAGACCACCACAAAACTGGGGAGCCACCCGATACGATATTCCGGCCACAAAACTTCCAGACCACCCGCGCCGTATAACAGTGCTCGACGATCCCCAACCATGAAAACGATCATGCAATGGTGCGGTGTCGCGGTGTCGCGTGTCGTGACGCAGAATAAATCTCCTTGCATCGATCTGACGTTTATGTTACGTTAGCCTAAATGCTAGTATAGGAAAACGTAACAAGGAGTCAAAACGATGGCAAACGGCAAGTTCGTTGCGTACTACAGGGTCAGCACAGCGAAGCAAGGGAAGTCGGGACTTGGACTGGAAGCTCAGAAGCAGGCCGTGACGAACTACCTCAACGGCGGGCGCTGGAAGCTGGCAGGAGAGTTTGTGGAGGTTGAGAGCGGCAAGCGAAAGGATCGGCCCGCGCTGACAGAAGCTCTCGCGCTCTGCCGTTTGCACGGAGCTACGTTGCTCATCGCGAAGTTGGACAGACTAGCGAGAAACGTTCTGTTCACGGCTACGTTGATGGAGAGCAGCGTCAAGTTCACTGCCGTTGACTTCCCCGATGCAAACAATCTGACGATTCATATATTGGCCGCTGTGGCAGAGCATGAAGCGGCAATGATATCCGCTCGTACAAAGGCCGCGCTTGCTGCTGCAAAGGCGCGTGGTGTGGTCCTAGGCTGTGGCAATGACAACATCGCCGCATACGCGAAGCGAGGCGCAAAGGCGAGTGCTGCACGCAGGAGTGCAAGCGCAGGGAAGAGAGCCGCAGACCTCATCCCGCGTATCAATCACTATCGCTCTGAGGGTGCTACGACTCTGCGTCAGATCGCAACACGGTTGAACGATGAAGGCATACAGACGGCGCGTGGAGGTGAATGGTCTGCTGTGCAGGTTGCTCGCGTCATGCAGACTGCCTGACCGTAATCGAAGGCAATGGAAGGCATAACGCGATGAAGGTGCAGAGTTGTAGTAGCTCTGCGGCGTCCTAACCCATCCAGCCGTCCCTCCCCGTGTATCGAGGCTGGGAGGAGAGTCTGGATGCCTTTTCTTCCAAGTAGCGCGTAGAACACACATTGCAGCTCCGACGAGTACCCGCGCTATCTGTGTACGACTTAGGTAGGTGGATCATCTTGTCATTGTTCTCATAGCATGTCGGACACAAAGGGGAATCCGGCTCACCATCCTTGAAATAATAGCTACTCACGGGATCGTGCTTGACGCTTTCTCGTTGCGCTAATTTCTCCCTAAGCTTTCGGTTCTCTTCATCGAGATCGAGAACACGGTTCTTGACCTCAAGTATGGCGTTATAGACGCCGATTACGGCATCCTTCACATCTGCGTTATCGGATTGTATGGCAAGATCACGAGCGTTCTTGGCCGAACCGATCACGGAGTTCACGAGGGCCATTGTCGAAATAACGGTGGGCAGGATCGCATCCATGCAGACAATCATACTTCCCACTACTTGCTAATAACACCGAAAGTTTGTGGTATTGATGGGGGCTTGGTGATAGCCTTTAGCCGACTTATGAAACCCCCACTAAATTGGAGTCGCACGTGAAACTCTATGCTTCTGTCGCCTTGCTATCATTTTCTTCCCTATTCACTCCCGCTGGTCTCACCCAAACAATTTCGTCTTCCACCGCAGTCACGTGCGAAGAAGGGAAGAATTGCGTATTTCGGTATATTGATGGCTTCAAATACAAGACCCTGACCGCAGACGGCGCGATCATAACCGTTTCGCTTGCGATCGGAAGCAAGTATTCAAGGATCGACGTGAGTGTCACAAACACGGGCGAAAAGCCAATCGATGTTTTGCCACCTGGAATGACACTTGATGTGGACCAGCCCAAGCCTAAACGATTAGCTTTTGTCAGTCCTGAGCAAATCGCAAAGTCCGTTGAACACTCGGCGCATTGGGCGAACGCCCTAAATTCGATGGGCGGAGCGATGGCAACGAAGCAGACAACAAGCCAGACCGACTCATCTGGAACGGTCAATTCGTCAGGGAATGTAAGCGTCTACGGCTCCGATGGGAGTTCCGCGAATGGCTCATACAATGGAAACGGGACTTACAATGGCACGAGCACAACCACCACATCGAGTCCAGACTATGCTGCTCAAGCAAGGGCGAGAGACAATATAGCGCAACGCAACGCCGCTGTTGCGGGAGTTGAAGCTAGTTTGGCCCAGACGAGCCTGCGATCAAATACGGTACTGCCTGGAAAAACCGTCAGAGGGTACGTGTATTTTCAGTTCGACAAACACACCGACGCCCAGCATCTAACGATACCAATCGGTCAAACCAACTACGTATTTCCGTTTCACACAATCCGGCAACCCCACTAGTGATAGCAGCGCAGGCCAGAGGAACGTGCTTCTGACCTTCGGAAGAGAGCAGGGCGCGGGAGTTTGATATCAGCAGAGCCGCGCTGTATGTCTACTTAGCGGCGTCCTCGGAGTTTTGAGCGATGCCAGCGACAAGGGCGGCAGAAAAAGGGTGTGGAAGTTTTGATAGGCGCACAGATTCGCCCCAGCCCGTGCTAATGCTAATGCGCCGTGCTAATGCAAAACAGGGGGTAGAACGTTAGCAGAGGGGTATAGACTACACAGATTCCACAAACTAATATAGCCAGTAAGCCGTTTATTATCAGGCTATTAGATTGAATCTGAAGGGATTAGTGAAAGATACTGGCGGAGAATGGGGGATTCGAACCCCCGATAGAGCTTTCGCCCTATAACGGTTTAGCAAACCGCCGCCTTCAGCCACTCGGCCAACTCTCCGTCTTTGTTGCGTGGGCATGATTCCATTCTTGCGCCCTGGCTGAGGCAATTATAACTTGCGGCTGGGGGGATGACGGCAAGGTCGGGTAGATTTGTGTCTATCCATTGTTAAGGCAAGTGTTAGACAAGAGGGGGCGGGGTGGCGAGAGGGTTCGGCGGCTTGAAGAAGATGCGGCTGCTGCCGTTGATTGCGGCGACGTATTTTATGGTGTCGGGTGGGCCTTATGGGTTGGAAGACATTATTGGGAAAGCCGGGTATGGGCGGGGGCTGCTGCTGCTGGCGCTGGTGCCTCTGTTGTGGAGTCTGCCGACGAGCCTGATGGTTGGGGAGCTGGCTTCGGCGGTGCCGGAGGAGGGTGGTTACTACTGCTGGGTGCGGCGGGCGCTGGGTGGGTTCTGGGGGTTTCAGGAGGCGTGGCTGAGCATGGCGGCAAGCGTGTTCGACATGGCGATCTATCCGGTGATCTTTGTGACGTACCTGGGGAGGCTTGAGCCTGCGTGGACGGCGGGTTCGCGTGGGACGTGGTGGGCGCTGGCGGTGGTGGTGCTGTGTGCGGTGTGGAACCTGCGCGGGGCGAGAGCAGTGGGTGAGGGGTCGGTGGGGCTGTTCTGTTTGCTGCTGTCGCCTTTTGTGGTGTTGACGGCGGTGGGGTTGTGGAAGGGTTTGGTGGGGCAGCATGGGGTTGGGATCTTTGGGGGGAGTTCTCTGTGGCTGAAGGCTCCTAGTTCTCTCTGGCTGAAGGCTCCTACGGCGGGGGCGGATTTTGCCGGGGCGATTTCGGTGACGCTGTGGAACTACATGGGGTGGGATAACGCTTCGACGGTGGCGCAGGAGGTGCACGAGCCGCAGCGGAATTATCCGCGGGCGATGCTGACGGCGGCGGGACTGGTGGCGTTGACGTATGTGCTGCCGCTGGCGGCGGTGGCTCTGGCGGGGATTCCGGCGGAACAGTTTTCAACGGGGGCGTGGACGGATGCGGCTCGCGAGATGGTCGGGCCGTGGCTGGCGCTGTGTGTGGTGCTGGGTGGGACGATCAATGGGTTTGGAATGTTCAATGCGTTAATGATGAGCTATACGCGGGTGCCGTATGCGCTGGCCGAGGAGGGGTTGCTGCCGAAGGTGGTTGCTCGGAGGACGGAGGCTGGGGTCCCGTGGGTGAGCGTGGTGCTGTGTTCGGCGGCGTGGGCGCTGGCGCTGGGGATGTCGTTTGAGCGGCTGATCTCGATCGACCTGGTGCTGTACGGGGGAGCGCTGGTGCTCGAGTTTGTTGCGCTGGTGATGCTGAGGGTGAAGGAGCCGGCGCTGGTGAGGCCATTCAGGGTTCCGGGTGGACTGTGGGGCGCAGTGGCGCTGGGGGTGGGGCCGACGGCGCTGATCGGGTTTGCGCTGTGGGCGGCACGGGGCGAACGCGTGGCGGGGCTGCCGGCGCTGGGATTCGCGGCGATTGTGGCGGTGGCGGGGCCGCTGGTTTATATGGTGGCTAGAGCGGTGAGACGGGCCGGCTAGTTGGAGGCCCTTCGTTTCTGATCGGCAGTGGGTTCTGCTTTTTGTGGAACGGGCTTCGGTTTGGGGTTGGTCTTGTTGTCGATGAAGTTCTGCTGGGCTTCGGCGACCTTGGTGCGAGCAAAGGAGGCATCACGCCAGCCCTTAACTTCGACGCGCTTTCCTTCGAGGTCCTTGTAGATGGAGAAGAAGTGGGTGATCTCTCGGAGCATGTGGGGATAGATCTCGGAGAAGTTCCAGACGTCCTTGTAGCGAGGGTTGTTTTTGCCGACGCAGAGGACCTTCTCGTCGCCGAGGCCCTGGTCGAGCATCTCGAGAATGCCGATGGGACGGACCTCCATGACGCAGCCGGAAAAGCTGGGAGCGTCGACGAGGACGAGAACGTCGAGGGGGTCGCCGTCGTCGGCCAGGGTACTGGGGATGAAACCGTAGTCTCCGGGATAGTGGACGGGGGAGTAGAGATTGCGGTCGAGACGGAAGACGTGGAGTTCCTTGTCGTACTCGTACTTGTTGCTGCCCTCGTAAGGGATTTCGATGACGGCGTTGATGACCTCGGGGCTGTTAGGCCCTACGGGGAGTTCCAGGTAATTCGTCATAAGATCGGGGATCTCTTCTCTTTGTGAATAATTTCGCGGTTGCAGGTGTGATGCCGGTAGTTGCCTCGGAAATACGTGGGTGGCCATGCAGTCGTGAGAGGGCAAAGCGGCACCTTGTCTATAATCAGACAGGATGAAGGCTCATGTCTATGTCACGCTGAAACGAACGGTGCTGGATGCCCAGGGGCAGACGGTTGCAGATGCATTGCGGCGAATGGAATATCGCGGCGTTGCCGATGTGCGGCAGGGGAAGTATTTTCTGCTGACCCTGGACGATAAATTGGAACAGAACGCCGCACGGGCCGAGGTGGAGCGGATTGCGCGTGAGGTGCTGACAAACCCTGTGATTGAGGAGTTTACGTTCCAGCTTGAGGCCTGAACGAGCGTTTCTTTGGGCGGCAGGGGAGTACTTTCTGAGCGAGATGTTGATTCGTTGCCTGGCGGCGACTTCGTGCGGTGGATGCGCGCGTGTGGGTGTGGGTGCTAGGCTCAAAAGAGGATAGAGGGCGAGTTTCTTGAAGGATGCATTTGTAGATAGCGCGGCGGCGCAGGCTGTCGACGAGGTGGCGGGAGGAAGCCGCTTTGTGCGGGCGTGTCTGCGCCTTCCGGTAGACCGGACGCCAGTGTGGTTTTTGCGACAAGCGGGGCGGTATATGCCGGAGTACATGGCCGTGCGGAAGCACCACACGCTGCTGGAGATCTGCAGGACGCCGGAGATTGCAGCGGAGGTAACGATCACCGCGGCGGAGCGGTTGGGCGTCGATGCGGCGATCATCTTTGCCGATCTGCTGCTGCCATTTACGCCGATGGGGCTGGATTTTGAGTTCGTCACGGGTGAAGGGCCGGTGGTGCATACGCCAGTGCGGACGTTGGAGCAGGTGCAAGCGCTCAGGACCGATCGGACGGATGAATTAATGTATGTGGCGCGGGCGATTGAAAAAGTGGCGAAGCACTTTGCCGGGCCGCGGGCGGATGGGGATACGTTGGGGATCATTGGGTTCTGCGGGGCTCCGTGGACGTTGGCGGGGTACATGATCGAAGGCGGGAAACAGAGCGGCGGAGACCGCAACTATATCGAGACGAAGAAGTTGATGTATTCGAATGCAGCGGCGTGGTCGCTGCTGATGGAGAAGATTGTAATGGTTCTGGTTGCGTATGCGCGGCAGCAGGTTGAGGCGGGCGCGGATGTGATTCAGGTATTTGATAGCTGGGTGGGCAAGTTGAGTGTCGGCGATTATACGCAGTACTGTCTGGGGTGGACTATGGAGTTGGTGCAGCGGATTAAAGCGTTGGGTGTTCCGGTAATTTACTTCGGCGTGGAGACCGCTTCCCTGCTGCCGGCGATGAGTGAGACCGGCGCGGATGTGATTGGGCTGGATTGGAGAGTCCCGCTAGAAGTGGGCTGGAAGGCTGTTGGCGCGGGCTGCGCGGTGCAGGGAAACCTCGATCCGATTTCGCTGTTCGCTCCGGAGGAGGTGTTGAAGGAGCGCGTGCGTGCGGTACTGGACGCGGCGGCGGGACGGCCTGGGCACATCTTTAATGTGGGGCATGGCATTGTGCCGGGGACGCCGGTGCAGAGTGTGATTCGGGTGGTGGAGTGGGTGAAGGAGCTTAGCCGGCCGTGAGCCGAGAGAGAGGAAGTTTGGAGATGGGGAAGAGCGCTGTGTTGCTGCTCGCGCATGGGACGCCGGATGTGCTGGGTGAGATGGCGGAGTATCTGGGCAAGGTGACGGGGGGACGGGCGCTGCCCCAGGAGGTTGTGGAGGAACTGCAGCACCGATATGCACAGATTGGGCTGCGGGAGACTCCGGGTGTGGAGGCTCCGCCTCTGACGAAGTGGACGATGACGCAGGGTCGTCTGCTGGAGCAGGCACTGAGTGGCGAAAAAGTGTATGTGGGGATGCGGAACTGGCATCCGTATATTGCGGACGTGATTGCGCAGCTGCGGATGGACGGCGTGACGCACATCAAAGCGGTTTGCCTCGCACCGCAGAACTCTCGAACCAGCGTAGGCCTGTACAGGCGGGCGGTGCTGGCGGCCGCGACTGGCATCGAAGTGGAGTTTGTCGCTGGATGGGCGGAGAGTCCGCTGCTGGCGGAGGCCTTTGCGGAGAGGCTGCGGCCGGTTTGGGCAGAGGCCTGTGCTGAGTCGGGCCAGCGGGTGCCCGTTCTGTTTACCGCGCATAGCGTGCCGTGCCGGACGATCATGACGGGCGAGGCTTCGGTTGCAGGCGCGAGGCCGGGAACGCCGGTGCAGAGTTCGCCCGATCCTTACCCCGTTGAGGCAAAGCGCACGGCGACGATGGTGGCGGACCGCATGGCTGCGGTTGGATTCGGCGATCAGGACTGGTTTTTTGCGTTTCAGAGCCAAGGTGTGAGCGGCGGGCCGTGGATTGGGCCAACCGTTGAGGAAACGCTCAAGGCGATCAAAGCCGAAGGGCATATCGGTGTGGTGATGCAGCCGGTGGGCTTTCTATGCGATCACGTGGAGATTCTTTACGACATCGATATCGCGTTTCGAGAGATGGCGAGCGAGCTAGGGTTGAAGCTGTGGCGGGCCGAGAGTTTGAATGACTCCGCGTTGCTGGTGAAGGCGCTGGCAGAGGTTGTCTCCGGGGAGTATAAGGCTACAGTCGATGAAGTGACGGTGCCCGCAGGAGTATAGGCTGTCGAGAGGGCCAGATGCGGGGGCCCGGCTTCCGCATTTTTTTTGCGGAATTTTCTGGAGAGACGATGAAGCGGGTTGCGATCGTTGGCGGTGGAGTTGCGGGGTTGGCGACGGCGTACGAGCTGGCGCGGCTGGCTCGCGATGGAGCCGCAGTGCAAGTCGTGCTGTTTGAGTCTTCGACGCGGCTGGGTGGGATTGTCGAGACGGTGCGTGAGGGTGGATTTGTTATTGAGTGCGGGCCGGATGCGTGGGTAACCGAAAAGCCCTGGGCGCGGGAGCTGGCGGAGGAGCTTGGGCTGGGAGATGAGGTGATGGCGTCTAACGACGCCGGGCGGAAGACTTATGTATTGATCAATAAGAAGCTGCAGGCGATGCCGGATGGAATGCGGATGATGGTGGCGGCAGATCTCGATGCGCTGGATGCGTCGGAGTTGTTCAGCGCAGAGGCGAAGCAGGCATATCGCGATGAACCAGAGCGGGCGGCGGAGTTGCGGACGAACGCTCCTGAAGGGGATGAGAGTGTTGCGGAGTTTGTGCGGCGGCACTTTGGCGAGGAAGTTGTGGAGAAGATTGGGACTCCGCTGCTGAGCGGTGTGTTCGGCGGCGATGCAAGCAAGCTGAGTGTGCGGGCGGTGATGGCCCCGTTTGTGGCGATGGAACGGGAGCACGGCAGTTTGGTCGCGGCGTTGCAGTCGCGGACCGTTGCTGCAAAGAATACATCGGTGTTTACCACGTTGCGCAGCGGGATGGGGACGCTGGTGGATCGCATGATCGCGGCGATTCCGGAGGATTGGGTAAGGTTGGCGGCAGAGGTCAGGTTTGTCTCGTATGGAGACGAGGGTTGGCTGGTGGGGACGGCCAGAGGCGTGGAGCGGTTTGATGCGGTGATGATGGCGGCCCCGGTGGATGTGGCTGGTTCGCTGCTTGAGCCGGTGGATGAGCGGGCGGCGCAGCTGATGGAGATGGAGGCGAGTTCGGCGGTGGTGGTGGGGTTTGGATTCGCAGATGCCGCAAGATTTGCGGTGCCGCCGGGGTTTGGATTTTTAGTGCCGCCGGGGTCGGACAATCTGTTGCTGGCGTGTACGTTTGTGGATCAGAAGTTCGACGACCGGGTGCCGCAGGGTGGGCGATTGGTGCGGGCGTTCTTCGGCGGAAAGGCCGCCGAACGGCTGATGCGCTGCGGCAACGATGAGACGGCTGCGGTGGCGCGGATGGAACTGGCACGGATCCTCGGGCCGCTGCCGGAGCCGCAGATGACGGTCGTTCGGCGCTGGCCACGCAGCCTTCCACAGTATGGAGTGGGGCATCTGGAGAGGATGAAGGAGCTGGAAGACCGAGTGCGTGCGCTCGATGGATTGTGGCTGCTGGGCAATGGCTATCGTGGGGTGGGCGTGCCTGACTTGATCCGGGATGCGCGATCCGCTGCGCGGCAGGTGGTCGAGCGCAAGTAGCCGGCTTTGCGCTATCGGAATTTGTAAAAATTTGACCCGCGGATGTGGGCGGGATACTCTTTTCCTAATCCGGTGTTGGGAAGACGGTGTAAATCCGTCGCTACCCCGTAACTGTAAGCGTTGAGGGTTTTGACAATTTTCTAAAGCCACTGGGATGCGTCCTGGGAAGGCGAGTCAAAGCTCGGTGAAACGCAAGTCAGGAGACCCGCCGGAGGCCTGTCAGGCTTGATTCAGCTTCGCTGGGAGGGCTGAAGAGCATTCTCGCTGACCTTTACAGAAGGTCTGCCCGAGCGCTGCCTAAATTTATTCCCGCTCTGCTCCATGGATTTTTGCATTCATGGGCAAGGAGCCGACGATGCAGGAAACGCGCCAGGGTTCGGTGACACTCGTGCTTGGTGGTGCGCGCAGCGGCAAGAGCCGTTACGCGCAGCAACTTGCCGAGCAGTCGCGCCATGTGGTTTTTGTGGCAACGGCGAAGGCCTCCGATGAGGAGATGCGCGCAAAGATCGAGCGTCATCGTAAAGACCGGCCTAAAGAGTGGCCCACAGTTGAGGAGCCGCTGGATCTGCCTAAGGTGCTGGCGGAGCACGAACTCGAATCCGAGGTGATCGTTGTGGATTGCCTGACGATCTTTGCGGCAAACGTTCTGGAGGCAGAGGGCCAGGATAGCGACGCGATTGAACACCACGTTGAGGCGTTGTGCGAGGCGTTACGGACCGCTCAATGTGACGTTGTGCTGGTGTCGAACGAGGTCGGCAGCGGCGTGGTTCCGGCGTATCCGGTGGGTTGCAGATATCGCGATCTCCTGGGCGAGATCAACCAGAAGGTTGCGAGGGTCGCCGATGATGTTGTGCTGATAGTGGCGGGACTGCCGCTCGCTTTGAAGGGACATGTGGAGGTCACGCTGTGAAGGGCCTATTAATAGCAGGCACTGCGAGTGGTGTGGGGAAGACGACTGTTGCGCTGGCGATTATGGCCGGGTTGCGGCGGCGCGGGCTTGCAGTGCAGCCGTTTAAATGTGGGCCAGACTTCCTGGATACAGGCCATCACACGCGGATATGCGGTCGGGCGGCACGGAATCTCGACACGTGGATGCTGAGCGTCGAGGCTAACCGGAGTGTTCTGCGCAATGCTGCCCGTGGGGCGGATGTGATCGTCGCGGAAGGAATGATGGGCCTTTTCGATGGCAAGAATGGGAGCACCGAGTTTGGCAGCAGCGCGGAGATCGCTAAACTGCTGCGTCTGCCGGTGGTGCTTGTCGTCGACGCTGCGAAGAGTGCGCGAAGTGTAGCCGCGGTGGTGATGGGGTTTGAGATGTTCGATGCGGAGTTGCGGCTTGCCGGTGTGATTCTGAATCGTGTGGCGAGTGAGTGGCACTATGAGATGCTGCGCGAGGCGATTGAATCCTCCTGCAAGACGAAGATTCTGGGATGGCTACCTCTTGAGCCTGCGATTGCGATTCCAGAGCGGCATCTTGGCTTGCACGGGGCTGCCGAACAGGCCGCAGATAGTCAGGAGGCCGCGATCGATGCGTTTGCGGCGCTTGCGGCCAAACACCTGGATCTCGATGGCTTACTTGAGCTTGAGTGTGGCCTGGAGATGGCTGGGGTTGAGCCGCCACGGGTCACCGCTTTACCTTTTGGAGATGCGGTGCGTGTGGGTGTGCCTTCCGATCGTGCGTTCTCGTTTTACTACGAGGACAATCTGGATTTACTGCGGGAGCAGGGCGTGGAGATCGTTTGGTTCAGCCCGTTGACTGATGCTTCTCTGCCTTCCGGCCTCGATGGTCTGTACCTTGGTGGCGGATATCCGGAGCTGCATGCAGAACAATTGAGCGGCAATCGGCAGATGCTCGAAGACGTACGCACGTTCGCTGCTTCGGGCAGGCCGGTATATGCGGAGTGCGGTGGGATGCTGTATCTGTCGGAGAGTCTGAGTGTGGATGAGTGCAGCTACGCGATGGCTGGAGTGCTGCCGCTTTCGATGCAAATGACAGACAGGCTGGTCCAGTTTGGATACGTCACGGTTGAGTTCACCGAGGACTGCCTGCTGGGGCGAAAAGGAACCGCCGTTCGCGGGCATAGCTTCCATCACTCGCGGATCGCATCGCAGGGCGACGTTGCGACGAATTACCACGTGCAATATTCCATGTCGGGCAAAGAGGAGCAGGAAGGATTTCGGCAGGGTAACGTACTGGCGAGCTACATCCATCTGCACTTCCGCGCGAATCCGGCGGTTGCGGAGAATTTTGTCGCGGCGATTCGGCAGGCGCGAACACTGCAGGCGGTGATGGCATGAAGCGATTTCTGTCCCTACTTTCGTTGACTGCAATATTGGCGGGGACGTGCTTCGCCGGCCGCACGCTGACCGATGAGATGGGGCGCAAGGTTGTTGTGCCGGATCACCCGCATCGCGTGATCTGCCTGATGCCGACCGTGACTGATACCGTCTTCGCGCTGGGCGCGGGCGACGATGTAGTCGGCATCAGCGATTACACGAAGTATCCTGCCGCCGCGTTGACGAAGCCGAGCGTGGGTGACCTGATCAAGCCATCGATTGAGACGATCCTTTCGCTACACCCCGATCTTGTGATCGGGACGCAGCCGAAGGGGCCAATGGAGGTGACTGATCAACTGGAGCGGGCCGGCATCCCGATCTTCCTTGTCAGTCCGCACGGTATTGCTGGAATATTTCACTCCATCGAGAGTGTCGGGATGGCTTTGAATCGTACACCGCAGGCAGATGCGCTGGTGCATAGTCTGCAGCAGCGCGTGGATAGGGTAAGGACGCGGACTAAAGGTTTACCCGCGCCTAGGGTTTTTATGCCCATCTGGTACGACCCGATCACGACGATCGGTAAAAATGCCTTCATCACGGAGGTCATTGAAGCAGCAGGAGGACGTTCGGTGACCGACGATTTGACCTCAGAATGGCCACAGATCAGCATGGAGGTTGTGCTGGAGCGTGCGCCTGATGCGTTGCTGCTGGTGCGTGGCGGCAAGACGACGCTACAGGTATTGCAGGACCGTCCAGGCTGGAGCAGCATGACGGCGATCAAGGCGCATCGCGCCTACTATTTGGACGACCGAATCAACTTTGCCAGTCCGGTGGCGATCGATGCACTGGAGGACCTCGCGAAACAATTTCATCCTTGAGCTGAGCCGTTCAGCTTGCAACCATCCACCAACAGCAAGGTGTCGGGAAGCGCGGTGTGAATCCGCCGCTACCCCGTAACTGTAAGCGCAGAGAACCACGGCAGGGACGCACAACGCCACTGGAGAGTAGCCCGGGAAGGCAGCCACGGTTCGATGAAGCGCAAGCCAGGAGACCGGCCTTGCTCGGCTACCCGAGGGGGGAATTATGCATTACTTAGTTCGTAGATCGTCGGCCGTCGTCTGGACCGTCTGCCTGTTCGTTGTCTCACTCTTTTCATCGCCCACTTCCGGGCTTGCCGCAGAGCAAGGTTCTTTGCATGGCACAGTAAGCGATCCACTTGGTGCGGTTGTCGCAGGCGCCAAGGTCGAGCTGTTAAATGGAACCACTGTCGTGAAGACAACGACTACCGATGGGGCCGGTAACTATGCATTTGATGTTCCGGAAAACGCGCGCTACAGCGTCCGGGCTGTTTCGCCTACATTTCAGAGCACGACGAGCGACTCGGTCTACATGACGAAATCCACTAAGGCGGAACTGGACGTAACACTGGCCACGCAGACGCTGACGCAGCAGGTCTCGGTGACAGCAACGGCAACTCCCACTCCGATTGCGCAGATCGGCGCCTCCGTAACGGTGTTGACCGCAGACGACTACCGTCAGTACACCGAGGTGCAGGATCCCCTGCGCCAGATCCCCGGACTGCAGGTGACGCAGATCGGCCAACTTGGGGGCACGACGGGGTTATCGATTCGCGGCGGGAATACGGACGCGAACAAGGTGCTGATCGATGATGTTCCGGTGAACGATATCGGTGGTGCAGTAGAGTTTGCAAATATTGCTACCACAGGCATTCAACAGATCGAGGTGCTGCGAGAGCCGAACAGTGCCTTGTATGGTTCGGATGCGCTGGCGGGCGTTATCAGCATGACGACCGCGCGAGGCACAACGAAGCTGCCACTGTTTACCTATGCGGGCGATGGCGGCAACTTCAGCACGTATCACCAAGAGGTGACGGCAAGCGGCGTCGCACGACAATTCGACTACTACGGTGCCTTCGGACGGCTCGACAGCCGCAACAATCTGCCGAATGATTCTTTCCATAATGCCACGTACGTCGGCAACTTTGGATGGGACCCGAATCCGGCGAACGATATCCGTTTCACAGTGCGTCATCTTTCGGTTTCGGCGGGGCAGCCTAACGGGATTCTATTGTTTGGTATTCCGGACGACGCGGCCCAGAAGGCACAGAACACCTACTACAGTGGCGCGTGGAACAACCAGGCAACGACGAAGTGGCACAACGAGATTCGCTACGGCGGACTTCGTCTGCGCTCGCAGTTCGATGACTTTGCGCCGACCGGTATTCCTGACGGTTTCGGCGATTATCTCGGCGCGCCCATCACCATTAATGGAGGAAACGGGTACAGCGTTACAGGCCAAGCGATCTTTCAGTTCGCCGGCAGCAGCTATCCAAATCAGTTTGCCACTATAACCAACCGCGACTTTGTCTACGCGCAGACGGACTATCGCATCAATCCGCACGTTGTGGCGCTCGGCGGCTTCAAGTATGAGGCCGAGCGCGGCTCGACGCAATCCACAGGTTTCCCGGCTAGCGCCATCAGTCGCGGCAACTATAGTTACACGGTTCAGATCTCTGGCGACATTCGCAATCGGTTTTACTACAACGTCGGCAGTGGCATCGAGAACAATGGGCTTTTCGGACTGGCTGGAACCCCACGTGCTTCGGTCGCCTATTATCTTGCGCGCCCCTCGGCGAGGGGCTGGCTAAGTGGAACCAAGCTGCATGCGAGTTTCGGCAAAGGCATCAAGGAGCCGAACGTGTTCCAACAGACCAGTTCGCTATTCGATATTCTTTCGGAGGTGACGGACGGTAGCGAACTGATTGCTCAGTTTCATGTCGGACAGATAGGTCCGGAGAACTCCCGCACCTACGACGGCGGCGTCGACCAGGAGCTGTGGAACGGTCGCGCACGGCTGGGCCTGACCTACTTCCACAACGAGTTCACGAATGGTATCGAATTTGTTCCGCAATCCGGACTAGCTGAACTGGGCGTCCCGCATAACCTTCTGCCTGCAGTTGAGTTTGGCGCCTATGTTAACTCAGAGGCTTTCCGGGCTCTGGGTCTGGAGTTCGAGGCAGAGTACAAGATTAGCAGTCGGCTCTTTGCACGTGGGGGCTATACATACACCGACGCTGTGGTGCAGCGTTCCTTTTCGAGCGATCAGGGTGTCGGTGAGTCGTTCAATCCGGCATTCAACTTCGGCAACATTCCGATTGGCGCGTTCTCGCCGCTTGTGGGTGCCCGGCCGTTTCGTGTTGCTCCTCACTCGGGATACTTTGGCCTGAACTACACGCGCTCAAAGTTCTACAGCTCACTCACCAGTACACTGGTCGGGCGGCGGGACGACAGCGACTTCCTCTCTGACCCCGATTTCGGCCCTACGATGTTGCTGCCAAACCGCAATCTGGACGGTTCTTATGAGCGGCTGGATCTAAGTGGGGGCTATCAGGTCACATCGCGACTGACAGCCTACGTGAATATCCAGAACCTGCTGAGCGAGCATTATGTTCAGGCGTTCGGCTTCCCTGCTCTGCCGTTTACGTTTCGGTCGGGAATTAAGGTCACCTTTGGAGGTGAGTCCTGGGGACTGAAGTAACTCCTGAAACAAACCGGGTCGCGGTGTCACCTTTGGGGTCTGCTCCTGAGTCTCCTCAGGGGCAGATGCCGCAGGCGCGTGCCTGCGATGAGCGCTTGCCGAGAGGCAGGGCAGGCTTCGTTACGCTGATCTCGCTGCTGGTCGTTACGCTGATGACGGCCGTCCTGTTCTCACTCGCCACGGGTGCTGTTCGCGTCTCGCCCGGAGCGATCCTTGCTGCTCTCTTTGGACATCATCCGCTGACCGTGACACAACAGATTATTCTGCTGCAGATCCGCCTGCCGAGGGTGTTGGCGTCGGGCGTGGTCGGCGCTGCGCTGGCGATCTCGGGACTTATGTTTCAGGGTCTGTTTCGAAATCCGATGGCTGATCCTTACGTGATCGGCTCGTCGGGTGGCGCGGTACTGGGCGCATGCATTGGTATCTTTTTCTTCTCGCAGCTTTCACTGTTTGGCTTTAGTGCCACAGCGCTTTTGGCTTTTGCAGGTTCGGTGATAACGATGGCGCTCGTCTATTCGCTGGCGCGCTCGAACGGCAGAACGAATGTAATCACTCTGCTGCTTGCGGGATTTGCTGTCAGCACAATGCTGGGGTACTCCAGCTATTTCTTTGAAGCGTTCGAAAGTGGAAGTGGCTCGGACCATTTGATTCTTCTCTCGTGGCTGCACGGCGTGATTGGGATTCCCC
>WNFD01001843.1_pt1 | contig 21333 bp, 23 predicted proteins | sample 5400491 | NCBI WGS metagenome assembly WNFD01 (sample SAMN13153343, study PRJNA577476) | soil metagenome | isolation source: 120 cm saprolite under Douglas fir tree site 2 hole 2 replicate 2 | place: USA:California | collected 2015-04-18
ACACCGGCAGTGTCGGCAGTCGCCAAGATAGCATCTCATCCCGGTTGTATGAACGCTCTGCTCACACACATTTTGTGTCTGCTAAAAAAACGCTTACACGGTGTTGCAAAGATTTCTTGCGGCTCACCCGTTTTATTACACATCACCGCTTTGTCATATCCCGATGCACTCACGAAGAGGACGTCGCGGTCGCGGCCCGATACGAAGCGAATGGCGGTTTCAACAGCGCCCTGGGCCGGTTGAGGAACTCTTGAGTTAGTGCGGGGGTCGCGGTGAGCTCCCGGCAAGCGACTAGTGAAGTCGAGGCTAGCTCGCGTGGCGTACTTATTCATGGGAAAGTGGTTTTCTTCGCCTTGTACTTTAAGTCGGAACCGCCTAGTGCCTTATAGCCATAAACTATAGTTTATGGCCATAACCAAATCACACCTGCGAACCCCCGTAAAATCAGGGGTTTCCACAGCCCCTTCCGCGAGGGGTTTTTGGCCACGGGAGGTAGCGCCGCGAGTCGGCCTCTATGCGAGAGCGTCCACGCACGACCAGTAAACGCTCCAGATGCAGCTTGCGGCCATGCGCCCGACTACGTCCGGAAACCCGAATGACAAGTCGCAGCAAAACAACACAATTCAGCTCTCGCCGATGAACCGCTGCTCGAATTGCGAACCGTAGAGCAAAATTGGCGACCCTATTCATGGGCGAGTCTTCTTGGTCGGCGAATCGATAGCGGATGCCCTGCGCTTTCTTACCTCGCGCTCAATCGCGGCATCGATTCCGACCACCGTGTAACCGATCGTATTGAGGAATTTGTAGAGCCGCAGGACGTACTCGTGGGGAGTATTAGCCTCCCACGCCCGCATCGCGTCTTCGGTCTCGACCAGGTTCGACAGCCAACTTTGACGCTTCGTCAGAACCTCGTTGAGCAGGCCTGCGATCTTTTCGGCATTCGCACAATAGGTGTTTGTCCTTGGGTCGTAGGGTCCGCTCATCAAGCCCAGCTTGACGATGGCGTCCCACACATCCTTGCCTGTCAGTGGCATCGCCGTGTTCCTTTTTAGTCCATCCGGTTGCGGCTAATGCCCCCAGGGTTCAACGGGTTAGCCCGAACAGGACGGGGTGGTATGACCGTTCCACCTCGGAGCTTTCGCCACTGGGGTGTGAGCGATATGCGCTCGCTGCATGATTTGGTGAAGCAGTCGGCGTTGCTCGGCTGACCAGAATCTACCGGTCCGCGCGAGGCACTCATTGCAAAGAGGACCATGGAAGGGTCTCGCAGTGTTCTTGCCTCGATTATCTAGCCACGCAACCCAACCTGACCAGAATTCCGCTTATTTCAACTAATCGTCACTCACTGTACACTGCAACCTTTGGTGAGCATCATTGTCGGAATTCAGGTAAAGATGAACGGTTCTGAAACGCCGGCGCGCGTGAGGCACCAAATTTCGGAATTTCTATCCGTGAGGTAGTTGCTCGGTGCCACGGCAACGCCTTTGCGTGTGAACGCTGAGCCGCGCCGTGGAAACAATTCCCCCCCTTCAATAGCCTTGTTCTTCGGGGCGGACTTTACCTGCGAAGCTGCGATAGACAACAAACAGATAGACGACCGCCAACATCAGCGCCGGGGCGAACCAGACGAGTCCAATCTCGAGAGAATGCAGCGGGGCAGCAGAGTTGCTTCTCCCCCCCGATCTTGAAGGCTTTCGGTGATAACACCGGTCGGCGGAAGCCGGGAGCGGAATCTTACGATTAACCCCGGATTTCCGTTATCCACGCGGACTACCAATTTGGTAAAAGCTTAGTCAGCGGTAGATGGGCATGGCAGTAAAGGCGCCCGCGTAGACCGTGGCATGGAGCGAATCAGGTGGGCAGGCATCCTATCCGGTTTGGCGTGCAGACCGCTCCGCAGCAAATCTCGTGGGCGGAACTGCGAGAGACCTGGCAAGAGGTCGAGACGCTGGGCTTTGATACGCTCTGGGTGAACGATCATCTGCTGCCGAGCGTCGGTCCGTCTGATGCACCCAACCTTGAAGGCTGGACCATGCTAGGAGCAATAGCTGCCTTAACCGCCCATGTCCGAATTGGCGTGATGGTATCCAGTAACACCTTTCGCCATCCCGCCGTCCTGGCCAAGATGGCGACGACCGTGGACCATATCAGTGGGGGCCGGCTGATCCTGGGAATCGGCAGCGGATATTTTGCCCAGGAACATCAAGTCTATGGGATTCCGCTGTACACACCCAGCCGACGGGCCAGGCAACTGGAAGAAGCGCTTCAGGTCATCCGCAAACTGTGGACCGAGGAGGACGCCTCTTTTACTGGCACGTACTACCGACTAGCGAACGCTCCCTTTGCACCGAAGCCCCTGCAGAAACCGCACCCCCCCATCATGATTGGGGGAACAGGCGAGAAACTGATCCTGCCGCTCGTAGCCAAATATGCCGACCTCTGGAATGCAGGCGGGCTGGGGATAGAGGCATTAGCGCGGAAGATTGCCATTTTGGAAGAGCATTGCGCTCGGATTGGCCGGGACGGAAGCGACATTGAAAAGACGTATTTGACCCCCCTCTATTTGCGGTCAAATTCTACCGAAGTAGAACGATTACTAACGCAGATCCCCCAGGTGCAGACGCTGAGTATCGAACAGATGCGTGCGATCATCCTGGCTGGGGATGTGGCTGCGGTCCAGCGTCAGGTGCAAGCCTATCTTGATGTTGGGATAACCCACGTCATCATCGCCCTGCGCCGTCCAGGGTTCTACGACAGGGAAGGGCTGCGGCTGTTTGCCACAGAGGTTATGCCGGCCTTCCGGTAGCCCTCCTGCGATCAAGTGTCTATGAAATTCGGCCTCTTCTACCAACTCCCCTGTGCCCCCACGCAGGAGGTGGCAGCGCGCTATCAGGAAACCATCGAGCAGATTGTATATGCTGAGGCTCTCGGCTTTGACACGGCCTGGCTCGCCGAACTGCACTTCAACCCCTTGTTCTCCGTCATGCCAGTGCCACTGATGTTGGCCGCTGCCCTGGCACAACGCACTACACGGATCCGCTTGGGGACCGCAGTGCTGCTGCTCCCACTCCAACATCCTTTACGCACAGCAGAGGAAGCAGCGGTGGTCGATCTGCTCAGCCAGGGGCGATTAGAGCTCGGGGTCGGCCGCGGCATGATCAGCATCCACTTTCAGGGGTTTAATGTGCCGCAGGAGGAGAACCGCGCCCGTTTTGAAGAAGCGTTGATGCTTATCAAGCAGGCGTGGACACAGGAGACCTGTAGCTTTGACGGCAAGTTTTTTCAGGTGCCCCCGACTACGGTCGTGCCAAAGCCCTTGCAGAAACCCCACCCGCCGCTCCGGATTGCAGCCAATAGTCCAGAGACCGCTGTGTTCGCTGGGGAACAGGGCTATTCGGTGTTTGTGGCGTCCCCGATCAACCCAGGGGCAAAACTCCCTGAGCAGATAGCACTCTATCGCCAGGCCTTGTGCACGGCCGGTCACCCTAAGAATAGAGAAGACGTGGCGATTGCGTTTCCTGTCTACGTCGCCGACAGTGTCGTGCAGGTCCGCCATGAAGTAGAGGCCAGCTTCCTGAACTATTTTCGGGCTATCAGTCATCAAGCGCGCTTGGGTGAGCGGGACAGCTCACCAGCGTACGCTTACTTACGAGAGATTCGCCAGCGGGTGGAGAAAATCACCTGGGAACAGATAGAGCCGATGGCGCTCTATGGCTCGCCTGCCACCTGCATAGGCAAGATCGAGAAGGTGTACGCGAAGTGCCAGATGGATCAGCTCATCTGCTGGTTTAACCCGGGTGGCCTGATACCCCACCGCCAAGTCCTGACCAGCATGCGCCGGTTTGCCGAGGAGGTCATGCCCGTAGTGCGCAGCTTGTAAAGGAGCTCGCTCCACTCCGAAAGCGGCTGAAATCTGGAGGGCGCGCCATTTCGCAAATAGAAGACGCAACCGAGAAGGGAACGCCAAAGCGCCCTGCCCTTTCTGCACATTTACCTCGGCCGCGGCTGGCGTGTTTCGGTCCGTGGGGTGTCGGGCTCGGCTTCTTTGTCCCTCGCCTCGGTGCAGACAATGCGGCCGTGGATGCTGATGCCCTCGTAGAGCACCACGTCGAAGCCGTTGCCGCTCTTGTGCGGCCAGACGACGCCGACCTCGTGCCAGAAGCCCTTGCCGCCCTTCTCGCGCGGCTGGCTGGGCGTGGCGTCCGCACTCAGGGTATCGTGCGTGCCGCTTGCATCATCCCCACCTACACTGTCTGGTGCCCGGCGGCGGTATCGCCCCAGGCGCTAACCGGTGGATTGCCTGCCGCCCCGGCTTTCTCCCTGTCCGTGTGCTCTCCCGCCTGTTTCGCCGCTTATTCCTGCAATATCTTCGAGCGGCCTTCGATGCCGGCCAACTGCAGTTCTTTTCTACTTTGGAGTCACTCGGCGACCCTAATTCTTTTGCCGAGTACCTGAGGCCGCTTGGTCGGACCGAATGGGTCGTCTACGCCAAGCGCCCGTTCGCCGGAGCCAAGCAAGTGCTCGACTATCTGGCTCGCTACACGCACCGCTTGGCCATTTCGAATAATCGCCAGCTCAACATTAAGGACGGCCAGGTCACCTTCCGCTGGAAAGATTACCGACACCACGATCAGCCGAAAAAAATGACACTGGACGCAGAGAAGTTCATCCGCCGCTTCTTGCTCCACGTGCTGCCTGACGGCTTCATGCGCATCCGCCACTACGGTTTTCTCGGCAACCGTCATCGCCGGATCAAAATCGCGCGATGCCGCGAACTGCTGGCCGTCGCGGCCGTCATCTCCCTCACCTCGGTCGTCTCGGATTATCGCGACCGGTACCAGGAATTGACTGGAAAGTCTCTGTACGATTGTCCGGCTTGCGGCCGTGGACACATGGTGCGCGTAGCGATCTTGGCGCCCATCACAGGCTCATATCCAGTGCGCATCGACGATTCATGACAACTACTATCGTTTATCGTCTATCCCGGCCTTCGACCTTCGCACGCCTGCTGGTGCTGGGTGGGACCTGTGTCTCCGAGCGGCCGGCTACGACTGCACCGGAGCAACGCGAGGTTCTTCCATCAACCAGCAACGTCGCATCGGTGCTGTATTGGACCAGCCGGGTTCCAACTCATTCCTCACTGCGCCCCGCCGCCAACCCGCGAATACTCTCTACGCCGAGGCTTTTCAGTCAGCCCGCCGAATCACTACCCATAGCTCGCCGGCCCCGCCCCCGCAGAGCGGCTTCGTTCAACCGCTTTCTTTGCGCGATCCCCCGGCGCATTGTCGCTCGCGCCCGTCTTCCTTGCTGCGGGACCGCGCAAAGAAATCTCTGCATTGCATGTAATAAAGTGTTCCAGCCGCCCGGGTTTAACGCAATAAACCGGGGGTCTAACGCGGGGGACCACATTGCGTACAACCCAGCCAGCGGAGCGGAACTCATCGGATCGCTGGCTTGCCGATTTCGTCAGTCGTCTGCGGCGCGACGATCTCGCGGAACGGGCTGTAGCCGGCTGAACCTTCCCTACGGCTCAAGCTTCGCCTCTACCCCGTGCGCCGCCAGTTCACCCTCGATGTCGCCCTCCAAGAACCGCCGCGCCTCTGGCTTCCCGCGCAGGAACGCGTCCATATGGCAGGTGGTGAGGGCGCGTGTGAACAGGTGGGCCTTCTCACCAGGGGTGAGCTCAGCGCTCGGAAGCATGTCCTGCTGCATCGCTTTCAAGACGGGGGGCAGCGGCGCGGTGCGGAAGGCCTCGTGCTCGCGCTCCACGTTGTCCATAAAGTGCGAGTGGTCCGCTCGCCGCAGAACTACCATGCGCTTGGTCGCGGGTACCCGCTCATAGATCTCGTGCATGCCCGCGAGCGGCAAAGCGGCGTCGTTTTCAGCGGCCAAAAGCAGCGTTGGCACGTCGCGCTTCCACTCGAATGACAGCTTCATCGGAAGGATTCCCGGCCGGGGATTGGAAGCACCGCCAGGCGCCAACGCAACGACGGCACGAATTCGCGGCTCATCATTGGGCGCCGCCAGTGCAGTCCAACCGCCGGCGCTGTGGCCCGCGATGCCGACGCGGTTCGAGTCCAATGCGATATCAGGGTCAAACGATGCAGCCCCAAGCAGCCGGTCGAGGAGTACGCGAATATCTGGAACGCGGCTGGAAATGATTCCGTCGATGCGCGCTTTGGTCTCCGCCTCTGTAGCGTCTTCGCGCCAGGCCAGTTCCGGGGCGACGACCTCGGAGTGATCCAGCGCGGCCACAACATAGCCGTGACTGGCCAAATGCGTACAAAGAAAAGTCGCCGACCTCCGGTGAAAGAGGCTGGGATGCGAGAATGCGATCAGAGGCCAAGTTCCGGAGCGCGCTCGAGCATTGCGCACGCTCATCTGGCGATGCGGCGGCCGCGGCGGCACCGTAAATTCATCCTGCGCTTCTGTCGACAGATCGCGGCCCGAGTACTCCGGAGCGGCGGGATACCAGATCTCGCACGGAAACACGCGATTCCGTGAAGTGTCTGCCGCATCGATAGTGCGCACTCCAGCAGGGTACGGTCCGCGCGCGAATGGATCGTAATTATCGGCCGGCATGCCCCAACAATCGTTCCAGACATTCCGTCGTTACATCGCTCGGCGGGGCGCCCGGAAAGCGAAATCCTTGTCGTTTGACCGGCCAATGGGGCCGGGATTCAGTGGCGACATCGCTCAACACGGCCATGTTGTGCCTGATACCTACTATTCTTACTCGTCGTTAGACGGGGTACGACATTGCGTGAAACCCGCTACCGTACATTTTCGCACGGATGCTGCTGCTACCCCAAATTGGCGCATTGCGGGCGAGATGCGCTAGAACAGCACCCTGCCGTACCACGACATAACGCCCTTTATATCCCACTATATGATACCCCTGCGCCCTTTGCCTGCATTAGCTTGACCTGCCCGCCTCCCCGCTCCGCAACCCCATAAGTGGTGGCGCGCGCTCCGCCCGCACGGCCGCGCCATCGGCTGCGCCGAACACTGCGTTGGTCACGCCCGTGCAGCGCTCCGCTTCACACGTCCAGGAATCTGCGCGCGGCCCTCCTGATTCGATTGAGAGGCCCGCGCGGAAAAAGTTGCGCAGCAATCAAACCAATGCGCAGCACGCCCTGCCGCAAGAGCGGGAGCGGGCGCAGACCAAGAGGAGCGAACAGCGATGGATGTCTACAGTATCGTCACCGAGCGGATTATTGAGAAGCTGGAAGCGGGTACTATTCCCTGGCACAAACCGTGGCGCAGCATCGGAGCGCCGCAAAATCTGGTGTCGAAAAAGAGCTATCGCGGGATTAACGTCTGGTTGCTCACGATGCAGGGTTACATCTCGCCGTATTGGGCGACCCTCCGGCAGATCAACGAGCTTGGCGGGCGCGTGCGTAAAGGCGAGAAGTCAACGCCCGTGGTCTTCTGGCGAATATACGTAGATGGCGTCGAAGTTAGGGCCAACAGCGACCAGCACGAGCCCGAACATGAGCAGGAAGAAGGACAAGGCAGGCGCCGGTTTGTCCTACGCTACTATTCAATCTTTAACACTGAGCAATGCGAACTGCCGGCATCAGTCAGCGAGAAGCTGGCGTTTCCCGAACAGCGCCAGCTCGATCCAATCGAAGCGTGTGAGAAGATTCTTACCGGAATGCCCAATCCGCCCGAGATTGTGCACGCTGGCGATCAGGCTTTCTATTCACCGATAACCGATCGTATCACCATGCCACCGCGCGGATTGTTTGAAAACGCAGAGGAATACTGGTCGACCTTCTGGCATGAGGCAGGGCATGCAAGTGGGCACAGGAAGCGACTTAACCGCGATTCGATCACGGAAGCAGCGCCGTTCGGCTCGGCTACGTACAGCGTTGAAGAGATCGTTGCGGAAATGACGGCTGCCTATCTATGCGGAATTACTGGTATTGAGAACCGCACAATCGACAACTCCGCCGCCTATGTTGCCGGCTGGTTACGCCAGCTCCGCGATCAGCGCAAGCTCATCATCCATGCCGCCGCCCAGGCGCAACGCGCGTGCGATTACATCCTCAACCTAAAGGTTTAACCACCGCCAAAGATTGAGCAACGGCGGCCCCTCGGAGGAGCCGCCGTGTCTATGTACGCTGGTGCCAATTGTCGTTTAACGGACTCTGCTTGAGCGGGAATCAGACGAACGGAACCACCGCTTTCCGGTACGTGCTGTACCGCCACCATTATACGGTCCCGCCCAGCTGCTTGATTTCTTCCGTGGTTATCTGCCGGCACAGATGCAGAATACTGGGATGTACTCCGGGCTCGTCGAACAGCACCCCCTCGCCCACGCCGGACAGCACGGCTTCAGCGCGCGTCCGGTTCGGTGGCCACACCGATACATACCACACCGGTCCACCAAATATCCGGGCAGTCTCCATATCGATGTCGCAGGTGAGTATCACGCTGCGGCCTTTCGCCGGCAGGTGCATGCACCCGGGATCGGGTTCATCCGTCAGGTCAACGTCGTGAGGATGCGTCAATGCCCTACGCTGCCAGAGCGTAAATTCTTGCTTCATAGTTGCGTCTCATAGACGAATCGCCCTACCCCGCTATTCGCTTCTAATTGCATTTCTGCCGCCGATAAACCGGAGATTAACACGGCCGACCCTTTGCTTTCGCGCTAGCGTGGCGTGTATGCCGATTTAAGACCGCCGCTGCGAGAAAAAGACAACCGCGACTAAACCTTTGTCTGCATTAAAGCCGTCGATGCTGCGGCGTGATACGCAAGTGCACTATCACGCACGATTCAGTTACTAACGAGTTAGTTGACAAGATGTAATCAACTTTGTACTTTGCGCATGTAATACCGGGCGGCCCGGGGGATTGCTCCCCCGAGGCGACCCGACCACGGATGCTGCCGCTACCCCTACAAGCGCCGGTTGTTGGACCGGCGCCCCGCCCCAAAACCGAACTGGCACATTCATGTTCATTGGCGTGGGATGAGCTTATCCCCGGCGCCGATCGGACGCTAGCCGCGCGTTACGACGCTTGACAGCCGGTGCCTGTGGCGGCAGCAACCGCCTGTATGTCGTGCACCGAATGCTCGATGATGGGTTCCGCAGCTAGAGCTTCGACCGGCATGTCCGTTGCAAAGCCGCGATACGGGCAGAAAATCATCAGATGGTTAATGGCTCTTGACAGATGATCGCGTTCATCGCTAAGAAATAGTTCGAACGTAGCCTCCTATGATATATGAGCATAGTATATGAGTTAAGAACGTGACGAACATCGCGCGGCCATGCTAAGACGCGCCGCGTGAAACGACTAGCGACTGTGCTGGATTGCACGTGCGAGCGATGTGGCCATTCATGGCGAACTCGAACGCAAGAAGACCCGAAGGTATGTCCACGCTGTAAATCCCCGTATTGGGCGACTTCCCCACGGGAGCGGAAACCGAAGCCAAAGAAACATCGGGGTTAGCAATTGCTAACCCCGGCACTCGCGCCAAATGAAGAACCCTCGGGCGTACACGGCATGGGCAGTTTCGCAAGCAATCCGTCGCGGCCATCTGCCGGTGCTCAAGAAAGTGAAAGGTAAATGTGCGGATTGCGACGAGAGGGCAACTGAATACGATCGCAGTCGATCCGGCATGTTACGGTTGCAATCTGCGACGTGACCCAGCGCGAGTACCCGCCTAGCCTGCTGCGGGCCAGGAAGTTAACAAAAAAGAAGGAAGTAACTAGCTAACCCCCACAGCGGAACGGCCCCGCCTCGCGAAAGGCAAAGCCGCTCCTAACCCAACCACGAGGTATAAGCTCATGGACAGGCTAGAAATTGAGGGTACCGACCAGCGAACGTATTTCCCATTCCCGGCTGAACTGCTTTCCACAGACCCACCTGCCGATGAAGTAATCAGCAATCTGCTTGACGCCCTGCGAGCAACCGTAGCGCTACCGGCCAATCCGGCAATGGTAGGACTCGCCCGAGAGGCGCTAGCCGAGATCGCGCGCATCCAAGGCGCTGCCACCCTTGCTGACATTAGCGACTTCGTGGCCGAACGTTTTAGGCTGCGTCTCGAAGACCTCCAATCGAAGTCGCGTCAGCAGCGCATCGCCTTCGCGCGGCAAATCGCTATGTATCTCTGTAGAAAGCTGACCGAACAATCTTTCCCGACCATCGGCGAGCATTTCCATCGCGATCATTCCACCGTGATCCATGCCTTCAGTCTGATCGGGCGCCGGGTTGAGTCCGACGTGCCCTTCCGGCGAACGATCGAGCGCATCGAGCGCGAACTGGCGGTTGGCGCAGTTCCGCCAACCACAGCGGCCGACCAATGGTCGCACGGAAAATACCGATGGACCCCGATGCGGAAATCATGACCGTACACGAGCTGGCGGAATATCTCCGGGTATCAATTTCGACGATCTATCGCCTAGCCGAGAGGCACGAACTACCGGGCTTTAAGGTCGGCGACTGGCGCTTTTACCGTGCGAGCGTGGACGCGTGGATGGTGCAGCAGGCGAAGGTCTCAAAGACGGCGATTTATCCGCCCCGGGGGCAAATGATGAGCAGGTATAACTTTCGAACCCCAACCTATCAACGGGCGGTCCTTCTCAAAGACCTAGCCTTCGAGATCTGTAAGCGCCTGGGCGAGCTTGTCCATATCCAGAGCCGCGGCATTGCGCGTTCCTACAACTGGAATTGCTCCAACGTCTTCTACGCCGACCCGAAAACATCCGAGTGCGACGAGTATCACCACCTGGATGTTCGCGCCGACCGCACCAAGGTGCGGTCAGTTGCCTGGTTGGAGAACCAGCCTCCAGAAATTGTGACGTTCAAACCAGGGACCTGGGAACAATATTTCCTGTCTTAAAACCGCGCACCATAATGATTGATCATCTAGTCGACCGCGGCAATCTGAACGACCTCGGCATCGCGCTGATAGTCGGCCTCGCTCTCGCAGCCCTCGTGGGAAGCGGCTTGCAGCCCGCAGCAAACCGGCGAATCTCATGCCCCTCATCTCTACGAGCACGTCGATGACCAGCCCCATAACTTCTTTGCGCGAATACACGCAAGTGAACCTGTGCACGAAAGACGCAGGACGTGAGGAAGACGCACTAACTAAAGGTTACAAGGCCGAATCAATCGGCCATCACGTAACAAAAGGAGTCTGTTTCTCTATGAAAGTGAGCAAAGTACTCATAACCCTAACCCCGCTGCTGCTTGTGGCGGGCGCTGCATGGGCAGCCAACTCGGGCGTCGCGCAGATTGACATGCCGCTCAACACGATGGGGCATGTGGCGATGGCCACGGGCTACATCGTCGGCGGGATCGGAGCGATTGGGATCATCCATCATATCAGGAGCGGCAGTTGGCTCGGAGCTATGGAGCACTTGGGGCTGGCGACGGTGGGCGGTGGCATAGTGTACAACTACCCGACCATCGCGCCCAGCTTTGGTGGAACCGCCGCAGCCCTGGTGAACTCGGCCGTTACCCATCCAGCGGCGAACCTCGTTGTACATGCCGCCACTCGGCTGGTGAGTTAACCAAGCTTCAATGAAACGACCCTCGAAATGGCAAAGGGAGGTGATTCGCGCCGCCGCCGTGCTCTTGGCTGCGGTGGCGTGGGTTCCCTCAACCTCGTTGGCGCAGGTCCCATCCGGCCCGATACCCGTAATTACGGTCCCTGGTTCGGTGACTTCCGACCCGCCAGTCGAAGCCTCGCTGACCACCAGCGTGGGCGCGTGGTATCAACCCCAGACTTCGTTGCTTGGCAGTCTCCCAACGCTCTTTAGCGGCATCAACTCGCAGAATACAGCGCAGCTACTTCCCGTCACGCAAGGATTGCCCTGCGACAGCTACACCCCAATGATCACTCAAATCGCGCCGGCGTTGGCGCAAACCTATAACGCCGCGATCTCCGAGACGCAACAGCTAACGACCGAGCTTCAAGGCGAAAACTTCAGCACGCTCGCGGCCAACATACAGGCTCCCGCTGAGTTGGCGGCCACACAAGCCGTTGGCCAGGTCGGACTTGTTATCGTGCAGGAACTGCAACTCCTACGCGCACAAGAAGCCGCGAACACGATGGTAAACGCCACCGATCATTTGCACCAGCTCGACGCCAATGTACGCGCGACGATGCCACGCCAGGGAGGCGGCTGCTGATGCCAGCTTTTGCCCCAGATCACATTCTGAACACGGCGCTCGGCGACTTCACTGCCGCGATTAACGCCTATCTTCCACTCCTAATTCTGTGGGGCGTCCGCATACTCGGGGCCGTCACCTTCGTCGGCTTCGGCTACGCCCTTATTCAAGCCGTATCCAATCAAGATTGGTTCGGCACCTTCATGGCCTTCGGGTGGGCCGTTGTCCGAATCGCTTTGGTTTATGTGGTTATGGCCAACATCGAAAGTTGGGGATCTGCATTCCCTGACATGGGCCAGATCATCGGGACTGACGTATCGGGACAATCGCCCAGCGTCATGACGCCGAGTGGTTTGTACGACCTCGGGCTCAATATCGTCCACATGATGATAGCCAACTACCATTGGGGAGAGTGGTTCACGCACCCGCTCGAAGGAATCGAACTCCACGTGCTCAGCCTCATGACTGAGCTACTTTGGTTTGCCGCTGCCTGCATTTATTTCGCGATACTTCTCGAAGTTAAGTGGTATGTCGCAAAAGGGCCCGTGACAGTCTGCTTTGCTACGTTCGACCATACTTGGCCCATTCTGGAAAACTGGTTCATTACGCTGCTTCAGGTTGGCATTCGCCTGCTCGCGGCCCTGCTGGTGCTCGCAATCGCCTTGATTTTGTCGGCCACATGGACGGAAACCATCGCCGGGCTCGGACTGCACTTCAACGAAGATCAAGCGCAGTCCGCGATGATTCAGTTCGTCGAAGCGCTGATTCTCCTTTACGCGATTTGGATCTTGCCGAAGAAGGCGGCCGGGATAATCACGGCGCGCCATGCCCATGGCGTCGGGGCTGAGGGTACTGGAATCGACGAAAAGCTGTTCAACGCAGGCACCGCGCCATATCGGGCGGCAGGCCGGGCAGTTGGCAGGAAGGTGGGCTTATGAATCGCGAATCAACTTGGCTCGAACGGCTCTTCCACGAAGACATGTCCGAATCGGAACTGTATCGGACCGGCTCAATCGGCACCCGGCTCGTAAGGTTCTTCAAGGAGGGCGTGATAGCTACGCACGATTGGTGGCTTCGCGGGAGAATCAGGATATTGCTGCTGACTGGTCTCTTTGGCTACGACGTTAACTGGCATCCGATCTGGGCCATCATCCTCGGCGTATTACTCACTGACTACGTGATATTGGCACCGCGGCGCTGGTGGGTGCGACTGTGGGTTGCTTGGGTGCTGCTCGCCGCGGGTTTTTGCGTCCTCATTGGAAGTTATTTCTGAACTATAGGAGTTTCAAATGGCGGCTGCACTGAAGGATACCCCGGCCTACACCGACCAAATAATTGCCTGGCACAACCAGCGAATCTGGTGGGTCGCCTGCGCTCTAATCGTACTGCTGGCCGGGATGATCGCGGACCGCATCCGGCTGGACCTCCAGCCTCCGCCGCCACCCTTCGTGCTGGCGGTCAACGACCAGGGAAATCCAGTCGGGCAGGTTCTGCCCGTCACGAGTGTACGAGTGATTCCTGACGCCTTTCTGCGGGCGCGGCTGGCTGATTTCATTCATGACGCCTTCACCGTAGATCGAGACTCCGACGAGGAGGACTACCTCTACAATAAGACCCAAGCGATGGTTACCGGGCAGGCCGCGCAAAAGCTCGATGCTTTCTACAACCGCGATGGCGGCAAGCATCATCCCAAGAGCATCGGGCCTTATGTGTGGATAGAGGCCCCGGTGTCCGACACCCTCATGCTTTCCGAAAAGGACACGTATCAAGCCGACTACTCCACCATCACGCACGAGAACAACGACCAGTCTCGAACCACGCAAAAATGGCGAGCGACCCTTCACGTCATCGTTGCGCGTTCTAAGGACCCCGAATCGCTGGGAATGTTCATCAACGAAATGGATATTCAGGAGGTGAAACAGTGAAGCAAGTCATATTAGGAGTGTCGTGCGCTATAGCAGCGTGCCTGCTTGGCTGCGCCTCGCAGCCGCCGCCACCTCCACTCGTGGTAGTTCAAGCTGCGCCCACGCCAGCGCCGATCGCGGACCCTTACGCCTCCCTATCGCCGGACGTGGCTGACGCGATCAAGCATAACCAGACTCCCACCCTGCAGCACGGCATCACGACTGTTTGGCCGTACAGCACCGACCGGACGTATCCTCTCAATTGCGCAGCACTTCACGTAACCCAAATCCGCCTTCGCGACGACGAGACTACGGATAAGGACAACGTCAAAGTCGGTGATCGAGATCGCTGGGGCACCATCATCGGAGACCACACCGTGCTGATTTTCCCTCAAGGCTCCGTCAACAGCATCACGGTCCCAAGTGCGCAAGTGACAATTCCGGCGGACCCTAACATGCAGACAAATCTTGCGATCCACACGACCCTACACTTGCCGGATGGCGAGTTGACTGCCGGCAACGACTATATGTTCGACCCGGTCAAGGAGGTCAAGAAGGGCAAGCCCTTCACTGAGAAAATCGAATTTTACTACCCGGATTACGTGCGAGCGCAAGACGCGGCTCGCAAGCAACAGGAGGCAACCCGATGAATACAGTCATCTCCCTTTTCGGCATGCTCCTTAGCGCGGTTGGGATGGGGACCTCGACCATCGGACAAGTCCAAACGTGGCGCAATCAGCCGACACCGCCGGCGCAGACACAGACCTACCAACGCTGCCCAGCGAATAGCCAGCCCCGAATCGAACAACTGCCTGACGGCAGCTATCAGATCCAGTGCGTGGCAACGGTGCCGGTCCAATGAGTACGACCACGCCGGGAGTGAAAATAAGTTCGCGCCTCGCAAAAATCGGGGCCGGGTTCATTGTTCTCGTTATCCTGGGCATCGTCGTCTGGCCGCACCTCTGGACCGCCAAGGCTTCGATACCGGAGGTTCCGGTCACTCATTTCCAGCCGGCGCCGAGTCCTATAGCCACGCCTTCACTCCGCAAGCTGTTACCGCTGCCGGCTGCGCAGTCTTCACCCACACCCAAGGCGCGGCCGACTCCCTGCCAGCCGTGCATCGAGGCAGCCAACGAGGTTCTGGCCCGGTATCTCGCAGCTATTCGCACCGGAGCCGGCGCCGACAACAGAGAAGAGCAGCGCAATGTTTACCAAGCTCCTCAAGTGGTTCCCAACTCGAACCCTCCTGTTTGGGTTCCTTCTCCTACTGTTAATGGGCAACTTCACAATTAACGTCTCGGATAGCGCCACCCCCGCCGGCATCTATCGAGTCAAGGCGCTCACGAAAGTGAGCAGGGGTGACTTGGTTTACCTGCGGATGCCGATCAAGCGCGCCTTGGCGCTGCCGGGCGACCACGTGCGGTTTACGCCCCAAGGCGTGTATCGCGAGGGCAAGCTCATACCGAATAGTGCCCCCGAGGCCGGAATCCCGCGCGTCTGCCCATACGGCGATTACACCGTGCCTCCTGAGATGTTCCTCGGGATGGGCACGCACAACCCCGACAGTTGGGATGGCCGTTACCTGTGCTTCCTACCCCTATCGATCGTAGCCGGGAAGGTGATTCAAATATGGCCACGCTAGCCGCCGCAGTCCCGTATCGACAGTTCATCAAAGAGGGAGTCGCGGATCTCCGCGACGACGGTATCCTGAAAGGTTATTGGCTCATCGGCCCCTCGCCTGATTCTTGTGACGAGGCCAACCTCCTGGCGCGCGCCGAGCAGCTCGGGAAGTCACCCGTCCATTTCAGGACCGGCGACGCCATCCAAGTCGTGTTCGACCGCCAGCCGGCACCTTTGCCGCCCGACCTACACTATGCGCGGCCAGCAGCCGCCCTGGTTATGGCCGAGATCCGCGAGCGGTTCGCGGCCGAGGAGCATTGGATTACCCCGACTCGGCTCTACCTCTCGCATCAGTTCGAGAAGCCCATCAAGAACACGGTGCGGGCGATCCTCCTCGGAGGTAATGAGCCGAAGCACTTGAGCAATCACGACCTGCTGCGCGCGCACGCGCTGGGCCGCTTCCAGGCCTTCGAGGACGCAGTTAAAGGTGCTGTCGGGCTCGGTCCCATGTCGAACGTCGATATGTTCCGCGACCTCCTGCACCTCGTTACCTACCACGATTATCCGGCAGCCCTACCTGAGCCCCATGTCCGACTCAATAAGGTCATCGCCTGCGAATGGCAGGTGAACGGTCTTTATCCCGAGATCAACGGCTGGCACTTGAGGCCCATCGTCATTACCGCGTACCCGAGTGAGACCCTACCGCAGACCCTGTCCATCCTCTTGCAGCACCCTGGTTACCTGACGCTCAGCATCCGCTACCGCTGCCTGAGTCCCTACGACGCCCAGAAGAAGCTTGAAAAGGAAAAACCGTTTTGGAGCCAAACGGCGATCGGCGACTTCATCGAAATCATCAAGAGTTTCTTCGGCGCGAAGAAGGAGGCCAGCCAACACGCCTACGACCAGATCGCGGAAATCCAGGCAGCCATCAACGCATCCAAGGACGGCACCAGTTTCGGCACGGTCGGCTGTGTCGTCATCGTCCGCGACCGAGATCCTCAAGAGGCCGACTACCGCATGCATAATCTCATAGGTCTTTTGCAAGGAAAGGGCATCATGTGCCGCCCGGAAACCATCGGCGCAGCCAAGGCCGTCAGGACCACCTGGCCGGGCTACCTGATGATGAAGTCGGACGAGTACGAAGCGAATCGCCACAAGATCCCGCTCACCGGCGAAAACTTTGCGGATGTGTCGATACCCGCAAAATATTGGGAAGGCACACCCTATATTCACAGCCCTATGTACCCCCCGCAGACGCCGACGCCGCTGGTCTGCTCTGGTACGGCTGGGGAGCCATTCTTCTTCCCCACGCATGTCCGCGGGATCCCCCACATACTCGGCATCGGACAAACCAGCAGTGGTAAAAGCACATGGGCGGCGCTTTTGGCTTGTGCAATCCAGAGTATCCCCGACAGCCGTATAGCCTGGATGGACATCGGCCGCTCCAGCTACGTCGTTAGCCACCTGCTTGGCGCGGAGTATCACGACGTTGGAGCAGAAGACGCGGTCCCGCTCTGCCCGCTGGCCATGCTCGACAAGCCAAACGGTTTGCTATGGCTCATGGGCTGGTTCGAGCGCCTGTTCTTCCGCCGCAAGGCATTCGAGTTGGACGAAACTGGGTCGAAAGATCTCAGAAACGCCCTGATGGATGTTCGGATGAGAAAGAACTACGGCGTGACCAACGAGAAGTGTCGCAACCTCGAAGATCTATACGCCGCGCTTCCTACCGGTAACGCAGACCGCAACCGCATGAGAGCTATCGTCAAGGAATTAATCGAAAGCTACGGACACATCTACGGCGGCGAACCAACCGACACCGCAACCAACCGTATAACTGTCTATGAGTTGAGCAACCTGGACGATGTTCCCAAGTACATCTCGACCCCGGCCAAGGAACTCATCTTCCGTAATATCATCGCTAACCTCGATGGTAAGCCCGCGTGGCTCCTGTGGGACGAGTTCTGGGAGGCCATCGGCGACGATGTTTCTTCGGGCTTCTTCTTTGCGGGCATTCGAGCGGCGCGGCGAAAGAATTGCTCTTTCATCGGCCTAACTCAAAACAGCATCGATATTACGCAGTCGCCCCACTGCAACCTGCTACTTAGCAATATGCCCGGCAAACTCTTCTTCCCCGACGACTCGGCTGAAACCTCTTACGTTGCTGAGTCGCTCTACAAGCTGGGCCTCAATCCGCAAGAGGTTAGGCGCATAGCCGGCGCCCAGGTCGGCGAGTTCTTCTATAAAAGTTCCCTCGGCGCTCGCCTAGCCTCGGCCTGGCTCGGTCCTATCGGACAGGCCATTTGCGCGAGCACATCGTATCAGAGTGTCGAAGCCATGCAGGAGCTGATCAAGAGATGCACCTCAGACAACCTGCTCGACGAATGGCTCGCCAAGCAGGGCATCGGCAAGCCCGACGGTGCGTCTCTAAACCAAGTAGCAACCAAATCTGGTTGCAACTCTTCAACGAAGGCCGCTTAGGAGGCTACCATGTACGGTCGCGGCGACCACTACCTATCCAATAACGCATGGGCCTCTTCAGGCGATGGCGTTTCTTCAGACAATTGGGAACTATCCGGGGGTAGACCACGCCCCGCTTCGCCGGCGCTCAGCTTGGTCACACAGAAGCCCGCACCACCCGCTACGCGCCCGCTTGGCTCGGTCCAAAAGCAACCTGTCCTCGGAACCTCGAAGCGCCACGCCACCAAGGCAGAGTCATCTTCTGGCAGTGCGCCATCGATGACGAGCTCCACATCCACGCGTAGTTCCAAGCACGCAGTCTTCCAGTCACTCCAACGCGACAAGCTCCTGATGGGCGGTGAACGGGAGCTGTCGCAGCTTAACATCACCATCACCATGATCTTAGGACTGCTGGCCATCATGGGAATGAACTGGCACCTCGCGGTGGTCGCGGTTCTATTCGGCGGCCCCGTCCAATGGGCCATCCGCATACTCAGCGAACGAGACCCGGACTATGTCAAAACTTACATCGAGGGCCTGACCACTCCGCATATCAGGGAGCCCGAATAAATGACTCACAGGAGCGCCGCTACTTAATACGCGGTATGAGCCTCAACAGGGTAATCCTGCTCAAAGCTGAGTGTCCACACCACGCCCTGGTCAGGGCATACCAACAGATTCTGGCCAACGCCTGGGATATCGACGAGACCCCCGAAGATGTCGAAGCCACCGTCGCGGATATCAACGAGGCGACCTGGCGATACCTCACCAGTCACCCTGAGATGACCGATGGCCGGACACTCAAACCAACTCTCAAGCATTAAGGAGACGCGATGAAGATCAACATCAAACCAAAGGTTGAGCCAACCGATCAGTACAACCTCAGCCTGCCTCAATCACTAAAACAGCGGTTGCATACTTTAAAGACACAAGCACCCGCCCATAATGCTGACTTTGCCGGCACTCTCATCGGGATCATTGAGGAGTTTGCCACAGAGCTAGAAGCACGGTTCGCAGCCGACGATAAATCTCCTAGGCCGAATCCTAGGAAATCTCTAGGACAACAGAGCCCCACCTTAGAGCCAAAGACCTACGGAAACGGCACAGACAAAGAGTGAAATGCGCACTCCAAAACTCTCTCGATCAGGCGAATTTGGCTCGACGCGAAGACGCGTTGGTTTCAATCATGCTGAACGCATTGGCGCCGCCGATGCACTTTTCGGAATCCATCAAATGCCTCAGCTAGCAGCATTAACAGAGAGTCAGCATGCGTTAACGCGCGATAAGCGGAAATAACCCAAACCATGCGCATTCGCACTTCCTCGGCCGCTGAATTTCAGAGTATGCAGACCCGCGCGATTATGGGCGCGGCGCTCTGGTCACGAGCACTCGGCACCATTTGTTTCCTCTGGATCGCGCTCACCCTTTGGCTCGTCTGGCACCGTGTCGGCCTCTATCGACCCGAGGTCCAGCATGAGTTGTTCGGGCGCTGGGCGCTCTGCAGCGTCCTCACGGACACCCCCTTGCTCAACCGCTTATCAGCCAACCTGCCCATGTACGCGGACGGTGCTTGGTACAAGCTCCCCGAGTTTGCCCACTGGCTCGATGGCGTATACGGCGCGAGCTTCTATGGCTGGTCTTGGCGAGCTACCACCGGTACCGGGGCTTACGGGATGGGCAGCGATCTCCTACCCATCGCGGCGGGCCTCACACTCTTAGCATGGTGGTGGAGGCGAAATCCTGACGCTGGGCACCACATCCGCGGTCTCACCTTAATGAGCGCCCGCGAATTTCATGAGCACGTAAATAGGGAAATATGAGACTCACGCAAGCCTTCCGCAAACGCGACACCAACGCCATTCAGCTCGGCCAACACACCATCCCGCTCCACAAGCTCTTCGAGCACGTGATGGTTAGCGGCAATCCTGGAAGCGGCAAGTCTACCTTCATCCGGCAAATCGCGAGACAGGCCCAGGCCCAAGGTTGGCCGGCCATCATCATGGATATTGAGGGTGAGTCCACGATGGAGTTTTACGACGAGAGCCGAGGCGACGTCATTCTCAACCCGCTAGATTCCCGCTGCCCATTCTGGGGGCCGCTGCTGGAGTTCCGCGAACAAACGATGCCGATGGATCGAGCGGCGATGGCCGCGAGTCTCATCCGAGACCTGCCTCACACATCAACCGAAAGATACTTTTTCGAGAGCGGCCGAACGGTCATCGAATCTCTTTTAGAGGTCGTGACAGACGAGGACCCGCAAGCCATTAGTGCGCTGCTCGCCCTACCCCGAGCCGAGGTTCACAAGGCGTTACGCGGCACACGGGCATATCCCCTCATAGACCCGGACATGAAGGAAACCGGGCAAACGATACTCTCGACCGCCGTGAATGCCGTTAAGCCTTTTCAGCATTTACCGCGGGCAAACCAGAGCAGCCGGCGCTGGAGCGCCCGCGAGTGGGTGGAGCACCGCAAGGGCTGGGTCTTCCTACCTTCCAGGGCCGATTCCGAGGCAGCAGTCCAGGGCCAGCAAGGGGTCTGGTTGGATTCACTGGTTCGATGGCTTCTGGCGGCCGAGATCGCTTCGGCTAAAGTCCTGGTGCTCTGCGACGAGCTGCCAGCCATGGGAAATCAGCCGAACATCACATCGTGTCTCGCCCGCGGACGGAAGCGCGAAATCGCATGCGTTATCGGTTTTCAGAGCATCTCTCAACTTAGACTTATATACGGCCACGACGGTGCAACCGTCCTAACCAGTTGCCCGACAACCCAGATTTTCCTACGCACTCCGGACCCGGAAACATCCAAATGGGCGAGTGATTCGATCGGCTCACACGAAGTCGAACGACTTGCCATCAGCCAGCTTACCGGCCTATCCAATTATCGCGAAGGCTTGACCCTTAACCCCCACCGTGCGGTAGAGCCACTCGTCATACCCGGGGAAATTCAAGGACTCGAACCGTTCGAGGGGTACATCTGCTGCGGTGGCGCACGCACCACCATCAACATCCCCAGAATCCATCTCGTCAAACACAACCCGGACTTTATCCCGCGCATATCGGCCACTACTCCAGAGGCGATTGCACAGCCTGAAGCGGAAGGACCTACCGACGCAGAAATTGTGGCACAAGTGACGGCGCGCACGACGACTCCTTCAGCCCAACCTCGGGAATAGCTCAACTCATGGTAACGTTTTCCAAAGCGCTCAGCATCGAAAACGCGGGTTCGTATT